>MKWU01006346.1_pt1 | contig 12094 bp, 6 predicted proteins | sample 809101 | NCBI WGS metagenome assembly MKWU01 (sample SAMN05860141, study PRJNA318959) | sponge metagenome | host: Aplysina aerophoba | place: Slovenia: Piran, Adriatic Sea, Gulf of Piran | collected 2013-05-07
ACTCCTAGCAGGGTTGGTTGGGCACCAGGCGGAGCCGTCAGGCGACGAATGGTGGGCTAGGAGTCTGCGCCGTAGAACGGTGCAGACTCCTAGCAGGGGTGGGTGGGCACCAGGCGGAGCCGTCAGGCGACGAATGGTGGGCTAGCCGCCACACGCCGCACGCCGCACGCCGCCGGGAGATTCGCGGCGCCGCCGGGAGATTCGCGGCCCGGGTGCCGGCCGGGGCGGGGTCAGGCCCGGCCGGAGGGGGCGGGCTCCTCGGAGAGATCGGCGGAGGGCGGCGGCGCGCGGGCCCCCGGGGAGGGCGGCCGCAGCGCCGTCCGGGGCGGGTTCAGGCCCGGCCGGAGGGTGCGAGCTCCTCGTAGAGATCGGCGTAGCGCGCCGCGGCGCGGTCCACGGAGAAGTCCTGCCGCATCGCGTTCCGCATCAGGGCGGCCCACGCCTCGGGCTGGCGGTAGCAGGCGAGCGCCTCGTCGACCGCCCCCACGAGCGCCTCGGACGAGTAGTCCTCGAACACGAAGCCCGTGCCCTCCCCCGTCGCCGCATCGAAGGCCGTTACCGAGTCCCGGAGGCCGCCGGTGGCGCGCACGATCGGGATGGTGCCGTAGCGCAGGCTGTAGAGCTGGTTCAGGCCGCTCGGCTCGTAGCGGGACGGCATCAGGAAGATGTCGCTCCCGGCCTCGATGACGTGGGCCAGCTCGTCGTCGAAGCCGATCCGGACCGCGACCTTCTCCGGAGCACGCCCGGCGATCTCGCGCAGAAGCTCCTCGTAGCGGCGGTCGCCGGCGCCGAGAACCACGAGCTGCAGCTCGCGGTCCAGCAGGGCGGCGGCGGCGCCCGCGACGATGTCGACCCCCTTCTGGTCGACCAGGCGGGCGACCATTCCGAGCACCGGGCCGCCGCCGTTCGGCAGCTCGAGGCGTCGCAGCAGGTCGGTCTTGCAGGCCCGCTTGCCCGCGGGGTCGTCCGCCGAGTAGCGATGGGGAAGGTAGCGGTCGACGGACGGGTCCCACACGTCGTAGTCGGCGCCGTTCAGCACGCCCGTGAGGTCGGCGGCCCGCTCCCGGAAGACGCCGTCGAGGCCGTGGCCCTGCTCGGCGGTCAGGATCTCCCGGGCGTAGGTGGGGCTGACCGTCGTCAGCCGGTCGGCCAGGGTCAGGCCGGCCTTCAGGAAGCTGATCCGGCCGTAGAACTCGAAGTGGGGCCAATAGGAAGCGGAATGGACGAGCAGCCGTGAGAACGCCTGCCCGTCGAAGAGCCCCTGGTAGCCGACATTGTGCACCGTCAGCATCGAGCGCACCGTGCCGAGCCCCGGGTGCCGCTCCCGCTGGAGCTTGTGGACGGCGACGGCAAAGGCCGCCTGCCAGTCGTGGCCGTGCAGCACGTCCGGCGGCCCTTTGCGCGCGAGCAGCTCGAGCACCGCGCGCCCGAAGAACGCGAACCGGTCGGCGTTGTCCGGGTACTCCGATCCCGGCGGCCCGTACAGACCCTCGCGGTCGAAGAACCGATCCGCGCGAACGAAGAAGGCCGGCGTGCCGGAGCCGACTGCCCCCTCGAGCACGTCCGCGCGCTCGAATCCGTCCGCGACCGGCACGTCGAAGCTAATCCCGGTCGGCACGACCTCCTCGCGGCGCAGGACGCTGCGATAGGCGGGCAGGACGAGGCTTGCGTCGACGCCCTGGCGCGTGAGGGACGCGGCCAGCGCGCCGACCATGTCGGCGAGACCGCCGGTCTTCGCAAAGGGTGTCGCCTCGGAGCTGACGATCGCAACGCGCGGAGCCATGACGCCTCCCGTTCCTGCCCAGTCTAGCGACGGGATGCGCCGGGCCATGTAATAAGATTCGGATCGCCCGCAGGGCGGGCCACCGCCACCATGCCCTCGACATCCACCGGCGGCGCGCGGGACGTGCGGTACGAGCCCGAGGAACGTCCACCGCCGGCGCTGGCGCTCGGCCTCGGCTTTCAGTTCGCCATGCTCACCGTGGCGGGCATCGTGCTGACGCCGGCCATCGTGGTGCGAGCGGCGGGCGGCGGCGAGGACTTCCTGTCGTGGGCGGCGTTCGCGGCCCTTGCGATCAGCGGGCTCACGACCGTGATCCAGGCGGTCCGCGTCGGGCGCGTGGGCTCCGGCCACGTCCTGCTGATGGGCACATCGGCCGCCTTCATCGCGGTGTGCGTCACCGCCCTGGTCGAGGGCGGGCCGGGCCTGCTCGCGACCCTGGTAACCCTCTCCGCGCTGTTCCAGTTCGGGCTGTCGACACGGTTGTCGCTGCTCCGGCGGATCCTCACCCCTACCGTGTGCGGCACGGTGATCATGCTGATTCCGGTGACGCTGATGCCGATCATGTTCGGCATGCTCGGCGACGTGCCCGCAGGCTCGCCGCCGGCCGCCGCGCCGGTCAGCGTCATCGTCACGCTGGTGGTAACGGTCGGGGTCACCCTCCGCGCCACGGGCGTGGCGCGCCTCTGGGCACCCGTGATCGGCATCGCGGCCGGCTGCGCGGTTGCCGGCTATTGCGGCATCTACAACACGCAGCTCATCGCCGACGCGAGCTGGGTGGGCCTGCCGGCCGGCGGGTGGCCGGGGCTCGACCTCCACTTCGGCGTCGCGTTCTGGTCGCTGCTGCCGGCGTTCATCTTCGTGACCCTCATCGGGGCCATCGAGACCATCGGCGACAGCGTCGCCATCCAGCGGGTCTCGCGGCGCAAGCCGCGGGCCACCGACTACCGCGTCGTGCAGGGCGCGGTCACCGCCGACGGCGTGGGCAACCTGCTCTCGGGCCTCGCGGCGACGGTGCCCAACACGACCTACTCGTCGAGCGTCTCGGTGACGGACATCACGGGGGTCGCCTCCCGCACGGTCGGCGTCTACATCGGGGCCATCTTCGTCGTGCTGGCGTTCCTGCCGAAGTTCATGGCGCTCATCCTCGCCATCCCGGGCCCCGTCGTCGGCGCGTACACCATCGTGCTGATGGCCACGCTCTTCGTGCTCGGCATGCGGGTCGTGGTCGAGGACGGCGTCGACTACCGCAAGGGCGTCGTGGCGGGCGTCGGATTCTGGATCGGCCTCGGTTTCCAGAACGAGCTGATCTTCGCCGACGCCCTGGGCGCCTGGAGCGGGCTGCTGGGCAACGGCATGACCGCGGGTGGCCTGGCGTCCATCCTGATGACGCTCTTCCTGGAGCTGTCCAGACCGCGGCCGCGGCGCCTGCGGGCGGCGCTGAACAGCGACGCCTACCCGACCATCGACGCGTTCCTGGGTCAGTTCGCGAAGGGCCGCGGCTGGAACAGGGCGATGAGCGACCGTCTGCGCGCGGTGGGCGAGGAGACCCTGCTGACGCTGATCCGCAGGGACGAGGGAACGGCGGGAGAGCAGCGCAGGCTTCAGGTCACCGCGCGCAACGACGGCCGGGCGGCCGAACTGGAGTTCGTCGCCGCGACCGAGAAGGCGAACATCGAGGATCGCATCGCGCTGCTCGGCGACCGCGTGACCGGCGCGGAGATCGAGCAGGAGGTGTCGCTCCGGCTGCTCCGGCACCTCGCCTCGTCCGTGCGGCATCAGCAGTATCACGACACCGACGTGTTGACGGTGCGCGTCGAGCCGCCTGCGCCCGCGTAGCGCGGCGGCCGGCCACGGGCTTACAGGAGTGTCGTCAAGTGCCCCGCCCGGCGGCTCCGGTTCCCCCTTTCTGACCGACTACGATCTGCACCTCCTCGCGGAAGGCACGCACGAGCGCAGCTACGACCGGCTCGGCTCGCACGTCACGCGGCACCGCGGCACCGACGGGACCCACTTCGCGGTCTGGGCCCCGAACGCGCGGGGCGTCGCAGTCGTCGGCGACTTCAACGGCTGGGACGCCGCGGTGCACCCCATGCGCGGGCTCCCACGAGCGGGCATCTGGGAGGCCTTCGTCCCGGACGTCGGCCACGGCGCCCTCTACAAGTACGAGATCGGCCCGCGGGACGGCGGCGACGCCGTGCAGAAGGCCGACCCCCACGCGTTCGCCGGCGAGCCGCGCCCGCGCACCGCCTCGCGGGTCTGGGACCTGTCCGGCTACGCGTGGGGCGACCGGGACTGGATGGCGGAGCGCGCGGGGCGCCAGACGCACGACGCCCCGATCTCGGTCTACGAGGTGCACCTCGGCTCGTGGATGCGGGTCCCCGGGACCGGAGGCTGGCTGACTTACGCCGACCTCGCTCCGCGGCTGGCCGACTACGCGGCCGATCTGGGCTTCACGCACGTGGAACTGCTACCGGTCGCCGAGCACCCGCTCGACGAGTCGTGGGGCTACGGCACGCTCGGCTACTTCGCGCCGACGAGCCGCTTCGGCACGCCGCAGGAGTTCATGGCGCTCGTCGACACCCTGCACCGGCGCGGCGTCGGCGTCCTCGTCGACTGGTCGGCCGCCCACTTCCCCAAGGACGACCACGGGCTCGCCCGCTTCGACGGCACGCATCTCTACGAGCACGCGGACCCGCGGCAGCGCGACCACCCGCACTGGGGCTCGCTGATCTTCAACTACGGCCGGCGCGAGGTGCGCAACTTCCTGATCGCGAGCGCGCTCTTCTGGTGCGACGCCTACCACGTCGACGGGCTGCGCGTCGATGCGGTCGCCTCGATGCTCTATCTCGACTACGGGCGGGCCGACGGCGAGTGGGTAGCGAACCGCCACGGGGGCAGGGAGAACCTCGACGCGGTCCACTTCCTGCAGCGGCTGAACGAGCGGGTCTACGCCGCGCACCCCGGCATCATGATGGTGGCCGAGGAATCGACCGCCTGGCCCGGGGTGACCGCTCCGGTGGACGCCGGCGGGCTCGGCTTCGGCTTCAAATGGAACCTCGGCTGGATGAACGACACGCTGCGCTACTTTGCGCGCGACCCCGTCCACCGCCGCCACCACCAGGACGAGCTCACGTTCAGCCTCGTCTACGCCTTCAGCGAGAACTACATCCTGCCCCTGTCGCACGACGAGGTGGTCCACGGCAAGGGCTCGCTGCTGGCGCAGATGCCGGGCGACGAGGCGCAACGGCACGCCAACCTGCGGCTGCTGTTCGGGTTCATGGTCGGCCACCCGGGCAAGCAGCTCCTCTTCATGGGCAACGAGTTGGCGCAGGCCCGCGAGTGGACGTCTGCCGAGAGCCTCGACTGGCATCTGCTGGACGACCCGCTCAAGGGCGGGCTGCGCAGGTGGGTGCGCGACCTCAACCGCTGCTACCGGAGCGAGCAGAGCCTGTACGAGCTGGATTCCGAACCCTCGGGCTTCGAGTGGATCGCGCGCGACGACCGGGCGAGCAGCGTTATCAGCTTCCTCCGGCGCGGCCGCCTCGGACGGCAGCTGGTAGTGGTCTGCAACTGCACTCCCGTGGCGCGGTTCGACTACCGCATCGGCGTCCCGCGGGGCGGCGCGTGGCGCGAGCGCCTCAACAGCGACGCGTCGTGCTACGGCGGCGGCGGACTCGGCAACCTCGGTCGCTGCGTGGCCGACGACGTGCCGGCGCATGGGCGTCCTTATTCCCTGCGCCTCACCCTGCCGCCGCTAAGCGTGCTATTCTTGCTCGTTGACTGAAGGCGGCCCGCCTGCGTAAGTCCCCGCAAGCGTCCGGTCTCGTGTCGGTCTGCTCGGCAGCGTCCTCGGCTCGGACTCACCCGAACCAACAGGAACGTCGCGTCAGCTTGATCGGCTGACGATTTCGTAGTTTTGCGGGCACGGTACCGCCAGCTTCGGGCAGGCCGACCGTCTCCCGCAACTGATTGACGGGGAAGGTGTTGAGGCCCCGGGGCGGCGCGCACCGGGGAGCGGCGCGATCCTTGCACAGTCCTTTGCGCGACGGAGTCGCCGTCGCGACGAGCCAAGCCGCGTAATCGCGTTGGAGGAAACATGAAGGAGACGGGTACGGCGAAGCGAACGACACAACCTCGAACCGCGGCCAAGCGTGTGCGGAAGACGGAGCCGCGCAGCAAGACGCCGCGCCGCGCCGCGACCGCGACGCGGAAGCCCTCCCCGGCGCCTGCGCCCGTCGGCGCCGCGCCGGCCGTCGAGCCGACCAAGGCCCAGGTCGCCGAGCGGGCGTACTTTCTCTCGCTCGATCCACACCGCTCGAGCGGCCCGCTCGACGACTGGTTGCAGGCGGAACGCGAACTGCGAAACGGCTCTGCGTCGAACTGACCAGGCGTGATGCCGGATACGACAACGATGTTGAAGGTGACGGGGCCCGGCACACGATTGTTGGAAACCGAAGCAATGACGACTTCAATACAGCAACCAGTGGCGATCGTGCTCGCGGGCGGCGACGGCATGCGGCTCCGCCCGCTCACCGAGCGGTGGCTCGGCCGCCACGTTCCGAAGCAGTACTGCGTGTTCTCCGGCACGCGGTCGATGCTCGATCACACCCTCGACCGGGCCGCCGCCCTGTGCGACCCGAGTCGGACCCTGACCGTGGTCGGACGCGCCCACCGCGACGTGCTCGGCGAGCGCGTGCCGCGCGCCTCGGACGGGACCTTCATCGAGCAGCCGGCCAATCTCGATACGGCCCCGGGCGTGCTCCTCGGACTGGTCTACGCCATGCGCAGGGACCCCGACGCCACGGTCGTGATCCTGCCGTCGGACCACTTCGTATACCCGGAGCCTCGATTCGTGGAGCAGGTGCGAGTGGCGATTCAGGCGGCCGAACGACTCGACGACCGGGTCCTCCTGCTTGGCGCGCCCCCGGCCAACGTCGAGGACGACTACGGCTGGATCGTTCCCGCCGAGGAGCTCGAGCGCCGGTCGACGCACCGGGTGTTCGCCGTGGCGTCGTTCGTGGAGAAGCCGCCGGCGCCGGAGGCGGCCCGCGTATACCACCGCGGCGCCGTCTGGAACACGCTGGTCCTGGTGGCCCGCGCCCGCACCCTCTGGCGCCTGTCGTGCGAGTGCCTCCCGACCCTGGCGCCGTTCTTCACGGTGCTGCGGGACGCCATCGGCGGGCCGCGCGAAGCCGTGGTTCTCGAAGAGCTCTACGAGACGATGCCGCGGGTCAACTTCTCGTCGGGCCTGCTCGAGCAGGCCCACGATCGCATCGCAATGCTGCCCCTCGAGGGTGTCATGTGGAGCGACTGGGGACAGCCCGCCCGCATCGTCGAGTCGCTACTGGCGATCGGCAGGCAGCCTGCCTTCAGCCTGCGGCTCGTGGAGCCGGGGCCGCAGGCTCTGCGTAGGACGTTCCACGCCGGACCGACCGCCGTCACCCGCGCCGGTGCGGCGCCGGAAGCTGCGTGAGCGCGCCCGCCGTGGGGCCCTGCCGTCGCCGTGCAGGTTGACGGAGCGGGGTCGTCTTGAGGATCCTCGTACGCGCGAGGCATGCACCTGACCACACGGCACGCCGACTCCACGGAGACCCTGACCGCAGGCGTCCATCAGCTTCAGGTCCGGATGGGCGTCGACGTCTGCTCCATCTACCTCCTCGAAGCCGACCGCAGCCACCTCGTGCTCGCGGCCACCGTCGGCCTGCACCCGGAGAGCGTCGGCAAGGTCCGCATGGAGCTGCACGAAGGGCTCGCGGGTCTCGTCGCGGAACAGTTGCGTCCCGTCGAGGTGCCCAACGTCAAGCGGCATCCCCGCTTCAAGCACTTCGCCGAGGCGGGCGAGGATGCCTACTACACCTTCCTGGGCGTCCCGCTCATCGACCGCGAGCTGCTGCAGGGCGTGCTCATCGTGCAGACCATCGAGGAGCGGAGCTTCTCCGACGACGAGATCGCCTCGCTGCTGCTGGCGGCGGGAGAGATCAGTCCGATCGTCTCCCAGGTGCGGGAGCGGGACCAGTCGATTGGGCCGCTCCAGCGCCGGCTGTGGGCGCTGGCCCGCAACATGTGGTGGAGCTGGGACGCGAGCGCGACGAGCCTGTTCCAGGACCTCGACCCGACGCGCTGGGAGGAGCTCGGCCGGAATCCGGTGGCGCTTCTGTCGGAGATGTCGTTCGACGTCCTCGACGAGCGCATCGGCGATCTTGCGCTGGCGAACCGGATCAACCACACGTTCCGCCGGCTCCAGGAATACCGCGAGCGATCCGCGACGTGGGGAGACACGCACGCCGGCATCCTCCGGCGCCAGCCGGTGGCCTACTTCTCGGCCGAGTTCGGTATCCACGAGTCACTGCCGATCTACTCCGGCGGGCTCGGCGTGCTGGCCGGCGACCACATCAAGAGCGCCTCGGACCTGGGCGTGCCGCTCGTCGGCGTCGGCCTGTTTTACGGGCAGGGCTACTTCCGGCAAAGGCTCGACGCCAGCGGCTGGCAGCAGGAGGACTACGCGGAAGTCGACCTCGCCAGACTGCCGCTCGAGCCGGTCGTGGGCTCGGACGGCGAGCCGATCATGCCGGGGATAGCAACGCGCGGCGGCTCCCCCACCGCGCGGGTGTGGGAGGGGAACGTCGCCCTGGCGGGGCGGCGGCGGGGGCGGGTCGTGGGCGCGGACGGCGAGCCGATCATGCCGGAGATCGCAACGCGCGACGGCTCCCTGCGCGCGCGTGTGTGGCAGGCGGCCGTCGGGCGGCGGACGCTCCTGCTGCTCGACTCCGACGTCGACGGCAACACGCCCGAGGATCGGGCGCTGACGGCGCGCCTCTACGGCGGCGACCTTCGCGTGCGCATTCGGCAGGAGTTGCTCCTCGGGATCGGCGGGCTGAAGGCGCTCTACGCGCTGGGCGTCGTGCCGGGCGTCTTCCACCTCAACGAGGGACACAGCGCCTTCGCGGTGCTGGAAGCGATGCGGCGATGCATGGAGCGCGAGGGCGTCGACTTCGAGACCGCCGTCCGGCAGGTGGCCCGGCGGACCGTCTTCACGACCCACACGCCGGTGCCCGCGGGGCACGACCGCTTCCCGGCCGACCTGATCGACGAGCATCTCGGGCCGCTCTGCGACACCCTCGGCATTCCGCACGAGCGGCTCATGGGCCTCGGACGCGTGAATCCGGACGACGCGGGCGAGCCGTTCTGCATGACGGTGCTGGGGCTGCGCGCGGCCCGCCGCGCCAACGCGGTCTCGTCCCTCCACGGGGACGTCACCCGCCACATGTGGTGTGGTCTGTGGGGCGACGGCCCGGAGGAGGACGTGCCGATCGGCCACATCACCAACGGCATCCACGTGCCGAGCTGGCTGGCCCCGCAGATGCAGCAGCTCCACGACCGGCGCTTCCGCCCGGAGGGCGCGCGGGAGGAGGCGCTGCCGGACATCGCGGCTGGGGTGGAGGGGGTCAGCGACGGAGCGCTCTGGGAGACCCACGTCGCGCTCAAGATCCGCCTCCTCGACTCCGTCCGGCGCCGGGTACTGCGCGAGGCGGCGCGGCGGGGCGAACCGGCGGTCGTGCTGGAGCAACTCTCCCATGCACTCAGCCAGGACGCCCTGACCATCGGATTCGCACGCCGCGTGGCGACCTACAAGCGCGCCGCCCTGTTCCTCCAGAATCCGGAGCGGCTCGCCAGCCTCGTCAACGACCCCCAGCGCCCCATCCAGCTCGTCATCGCGGGGAAGGCGCATCCGCGCGATGAGCCGGCGAAGCGTGTCCTGCAGCGGATTCACGAGCTGAGCCGGGACGCCCGGTTCCTCGGGAAGCTCGTCTTCCTCGAGGACTACGACATCAGCCTCGGACGCCAGCTCGTCCAGGGCGTCGACGTCTGGCTGAACAACCCGCGGCGGCCCCAGGAAGCATCGGGGACGAGCGGGCAGAAGGTCCTGCTGAACGGAGGGCTGAATCTGTCGGTCCTCGACGGCTGGTGGGCGGAGGCCTACGACGGCACGAACGGCTTCGCCATCGGTTCGGGCGAGGCGCACACGTCGGCCGAGGCGCAGGACGAGCGCGACTTCGAGGAGTTGCTCCGGGTGCTCTCCGACGAGGTGGTCCCGCTCTACTACGATCGGGACCCGGACGGCGTGCCGCGCGCCTGGACGGCCCGCATGAAGCGCGCCATCCACACCCTGGGCTGGCGGTTCAACGCCGACCGCATGGTGATGGACTACGTGCGCCACTGTTACCTGCCGGCGGCCGGCGGGCTCTCGAGCGACATGCGCCGCCGGTAGCCACCTGCGGTGCGGCGTCACGGCCGGCGGCGGGCGAGGCCGCGGAGCGCCGCCGTCACCCCCGGCAGGGCCCGCAGCGCCTCGAGACCGTGACGCGCCCGGCGCCGCCAGTTGGGCTGCTCCGGTCCCGTACCGGGCACGTTCTGTGGACGCGGCTCCAGCCACAGGTCCTCCAGGTTGACGGTCACCACGCTCGCGGCGCTGCGGGCGAGCCGGTCGAGGCACGCCCGCAGGACGCGGAGGTCCGCGGCCCCGCGCGCCGGCCCGGCGTTCGGGCCCGCCCAGGCGTCGAACCCCGCCGCTGCACGCAGCGCGGCCACCTCCGCCCGCCTTCGGCGGCGCTCTCGCTCGGCCCCGCCCGCGTCGAGGGCGCCCCGCGCCCCGCGCCCGTCGATGTCCCGCCCGTCGAGGAAGCCCGCGAACGTCGGCGTATCGTGGGTGTTCACGCAGGCAAAGGCGCGCCTGGGAACACGCCCCAGCGGTTGGGAAGCGCTGGCATCCACGGCGAACTGTGCGACGTGCAGCTTCGCGAGGCCGTGCCGCGACAGCGCCGCGTTGACGTGGCGCGGCACCGTGCCGAGGTTCTCCCCCACCACGCGCGTCCGGTGGCGGTGCGATTCCAGGCAGACGACGGCGTAGAGCTCCTCGGACGGGTAGCGGACATAGGCGCCGTCGGCGGGCTCCCCGCCGCGAGGGATCCAGAACAGACGGTGGAGGCCCATGACGTGATCGAGCCTGACGGCGGCCGCCGGCGCCATCTGGTGGGCGAGGCTGGCGCGGAAGTACGCGTAGCCCTCCTCGCGCGCCGTCTCCGGGTGCGGTGGCGGTGCGCTCCAGTCCTGCCCGTCGGCGAACATCGGGTCGGGCGGTGCGCCGAGCGCCGCGCCGCGGGCGAACAGCGTCGGGTGACGCCAGACGTCGAACCCGTCGGGATGCACCCCGACAGGGATGTCGAGATGAAGCCCGCCGCCGCCGGCGGCGGCGCTGCGGGCGACCCGTCCGATCTGCTCGGCGGCCACCCACTGCGCATAGAGGTGATAGCGGACCGCGAGACGCCCGTCCGGCTCGCCCGCGGCCCGGAAGGCCGCGTAGTCGCGCGCCGGCGGGCAGCGCTCGACCCACTCCCGGAAGGCCGTACGTCGTCGATCGCGGCGGGCGTCGAGAGCGCCGACAAGCAGCTCGAGGACGCGCCGCCGGAGCGCCATGGCCTCGCGGTAGTCGACCAGCGACGCGGCGCGCAGGCCCTCGACGCGGCGCCGGAACTCCGGGGAGGCGACGAGGCGCCGCGCCGGCTCGCTGCGCTCGAACTCCGGCAGCCGGCGCGGATCGACGTACAACTCGTTCCAGAACAGGCGACTCACGGGCAGATAGGGGCTCGGCTCGAAGGGGCGCTCGCCGAGGAAGGCGGCCAGCAGCGGCAGCAGGGCCAGCGACCTTCCGCCCTCGGAGGCGACCCACGCGGCGAGCGCCTCGAGGTCGGTGAAGTCCCCGACCCCCCAGCTCCCGGCCGATTGCAGCGCGTGGAGCGGGAGGAAGACCCCCCACGTCCGCCCGCCGTCGTCGTACGCCCGCGCCGGCGCCGCTACGACCAGGCTGCGCCAGGACCGATTGGCGATCTCGACGTCGAGGTCGTGGTAGCCGTCGGGCAGGAGCGCGGGGAGCGGCGACCGGTGCGCAACGTAGGCGACGCCGTCTACCGTGGCCGCCCCGACCGGCGGCATCTCGTCGGTCCGGACGGTCCACGTTCGCGTGTGGCCGTCCGCGAGCCGGAGGCGGAACTGCACCGGAGCGGGGCCGTCGGCCACGAGTCGGCGCAGCAGGAAGTCCGTCCGGCGACCGCGCCAGGCGACCAGCACGGGCTCGACGGGCCGGGCCCAGGCGGCGCGCCGGCGAGCTTCCGACGCGTCGGCCACGTCCCGCCGGCGCGTCGTCGCGAGCGGCGCGCCCAGGGCTTCGAGCAGGGCGCGGACCGACTCCGGCGAGGCGTGGCGCCGGACACCGCGGCCGTCGGTGTACGACGCCTGGACGCCGTAGAGGCGGGC
>MKWU01006347.1_pt1 | contig 12093 bp, 7 predicted proteins | sample 809101 | NCBI WGS metagenome assembly MKWU01 (sample SAMN05860141, study PRJNA318959) | sponge metagenome | host: Aplysina aerophoba | place: Slovenia: Piran, Adriatic Sea, Gulf of Piran | collected 2013-05-07
TTTCCCGATTATGCGCGCCTCTCCCATCGGGAGTACGGGCATCGCGTAGGTATATTTCGTCTGCTGGATCTTCTGGACAAACACGGCATACCCGCGACCATCGCCATGGATGCAATGACCGCGGAAAACTACCCATACCTGGTGCAGCATTGCATCAGTCGGGGATGCGAAATCATCGGGCACGGCATTTCAGTGAGCCGGACGATCAGCGCCAATATGTCGGAGGATGAGGAAAGAGGGTACATTCGGTCCTCCATCGATTCCCTGATTGGCGCCACCGGGTCCGCCCCGCAGGGATGGTTTGGACCTGAGTACGGAGAATCCGACCGCACGCCGCAACTGCTGGCCGAAGCCGGTATCCGCTACGTCTGCGATTGGGCCAATGACGAACAGCCCTATCCCATGACTACCGGCGACACGCCGTTCTTTGCCCTGCCGCTGCTGTACGAACTCGACGACGTCGCGTCCATGGCCCAGCGCAAGGTGACGGTTGCCGATTACCAGCGCCGACTCACCGAGAGCTTCGACACATTGCTGGAAGATGGAGCCTCCAATGGGCGGGTCATGGCGTTGAATTGGCATCCTTGGATGGTTGGACAACCATTTCGGGTAGGCGCGGCGGACGCAGCCCTGGGCCACATGATGCGAACCGGAGGCGTATGGGCGGCCACCGGTTCGGAAATTGTTGAACATTTCCAAAGCCAAACGGCCTGACGCGGAGACAACCATGGCTTCCTCACTGATTCGCGGCAGGTACCTCCTGAGCGCATCGCACGAGGGCGGACCCATCGAGACCGTCTACGATGCGGCGATATACCAGGAAGACGGCCTCATCAAGGACATCGGCCCGTATGCAGAAGTGAGGGCCAAATACACTCCGGATGAGGAGTTGGGCGGCCCGAATTACGCCATCATCCCTGGTTTGGTGAACTCGCACCACCACGGACGCGGCGTCACCACACTGCAAATGGGCACCTGCGACGATTGTCTGGAAACGTGGATTCTGGCCGGCTGGGGTCGTCGTCCCTACGACCACTACCTGATGACGTTGTACACGGCGATCAACATGGTAGAGAGCGGCACCACCACCGTGATGTACAACCATCCCCAGACTTCCGCCGCCACCCTGAAACAGGACGTTGACGCGGTGCTGCGCGGATTTCTGGATGCGGGGATGCGGGTCGCCTTTTCCAGTTACATACGCAACCAGAATAGAGTGGTCTACACCAACGACGCCGATTTCCTCGGCGGACTGCCGGCGGACCTGGCCAACGATGTGCGTAGTTATCTGTCAGTCAGCGACATGAGCGATGACGATTACTTCGCCTTTTGCGACGAAATGTATCGTCAGTACCACGGCGACGCCTCAGGCAAGGTGCGCGTGCTGTTGAGTCCGGCGAACGTGCAATGGAACTCCGACGATTTCCTGCTCCGCACCAAAGAGCAGGCCGCGCGCTGGCAAACCGGCATCCATATGCACCTGGTAGAGAGTCCGTACCAAAAGGATTATGGCATCAGGACTTGGGGAAAAACGCCGGTCGAGCACCTGCAGGACCTGGAGTTCCTGGGGCCCGAGATCTCTTTCGCCCATGCGGTCTGGCTCACCGAGAATGACATAGACATCTTGGGCGACGCAGGTTCGACGGTGTGCCACAACGCGAGTTCAAACCTGCGCCTCAAGAACGGCATAGCCCCGGTCAACCCCATGCTGGCCCGCGGCGTGAACGTGGCGATGGGAACCGACAGCACTGCGATCAATGATGACGACGACCTGATTCAGGAAATGCGGTTGGTGAGCAAGTTGCATCGGCAACCTGGCATCACCGAGCCTGCCATCACTGTGGAACAAGTCCTGGGCATGGCTACGGCCAACGCCGCCGCTCCAACCGGATTTGCCGGCGAGATAGGGGCGCTACAACCCGGGCGACGCGCCGACCTGTTGCTGATTCGTCTGGACGGGTTGGAGGAGCCTTACCTGGATGAGAACACGCCCCCGGCAGAGGTGATTCTGGGCCGAACCAAGTCCCGAGACATTGCGGCCACCATCGTTGATGGGGAGGTGCTAACGCGCGACGGACAACACCAACGCGTCAACAAGTCGGATGTGGTCCGCGAATTGCGGGAGCAATTGGCGCGGCCCGTGGATTCCGGAACGCTTTCCGTGCGGAGGATGGCCGCCCAGCTTGCACCTTACGTGGAGCGTTTTTACCTGGACCACGCGCCTACGATCGCCAATCCGCATTACGTCTATAACGGCCGCACCTGAGCCGCGCAACAACCTGAGCCGCTAATACCTCGGAGCGACGGTGCCCATTGATTCGGTACTCAAATCCATGGGCACCGGATCCTACACTTACCGCGAACCTGAATCCTGTGGTGCCGACTGATGCAGCGCCTGAGACCATCGCAGCAGCACGCCGAAAACCACGACCCAGCGATCACCTAATTCGTTGCCGGACGAAAACAGCGGACTTGAACCAGGGCAAAAACACGCGCTTGCCCACATACCAAGCGGGTTGCGTCCGTTGGTTAACTAAAAGTCACAACGTGTGCGCCGTACCCAACCAAATTGCACACCCATCGCACATCTTGCGTCGTCGAACAACCCCTTACGTACGACCGGTGCGCAGGATCCACATCCAAGGAATAAAGCCAGTCTACCGCAGTTCGTGGAGCCTGGTCAGCCGTCCCAAACCGTGATCGTCCCGCGAGTCAAGAGCATTGCGTGCCGCAGTTATCGCGGCAACAGTTCAAAATCTCCGAACCTTCCCATCTCTTAATCGCCTTGCAATGCGGCCCTGAATGCCGGATTCAGCATATAAGTGTCCAGTCTTTTGTGGAATTCAACCGGACGGGGCAGACTGATATTACCATTTGCTCGTTGAATACGACGCAAAGCGTGTCCAATACTGACTTGCGTGGTGCGTATAGTGTCCGTTTCGATGCCCAATTGGGATGTTATGGCGTCCCTGGTCATACCCTCCGCACCGGCCGCCGCTAAAATGGACACCAGCCGCCTGGCGTTCTCGGACATGTTCCTCACCAATTCATTGCCCAATCGACTGTCCCATTGTGCCGGCCAAGCAGGTTCGGGCAAAGCTTGACGATACGCCATCGTGGACCCATGATTCCCAACCATGGGTCGATATACCACCGGCGTTTCGCCTGGCTGCAAAGATGACCATTCGACGTGGGAGTCTCCATCGTCTTCCCAGTCCGTTTCCAACAAGGATGTTGTCGATGCCAAATGCAGCAGATTTGGGTCGCTCATTGAAGCGATCCGTCGCAACGCATCGACCGTTCCGTCTGGATCACCTTCGATGCTGATTTTGATTACAATGGGCGACATTGTGCGCTCCCAATTTGATTCCGGCCGTATATTTTCCGCCAATAGTATCACGTTTTTGGGCTATTTTGGCTGATTTAAACGTTGTTGTGCGCACAACCTTTACTAATTTAGTGCATGACAGGCGCGTGTGCTTGGGAGCGTGCACGGTCCTGCCTACCACTCCCTACTGGGGTAACAATTCATTCAACTCGGAAGGGGCGATATGCCACGATACGCATTAGCCGTCGACGTCGGCGGCACGTTCACAGACCTCCTGCTGTGCGAACTTGAAACCGGGTGGCAGTTTGTTCACAAGACCCCCTCAACACCCGACGATCCCTCGATCGGGTTCCTGACGGGCCTCACTGAGATCCTCGAAAAAACCAGCGCGGACCCGGCTAGCTTAGTGCACATTCTGCACGGCACGACCATCGCCACGAACTCGGTCCTGGAAAACAAGGGAGCCCCGGTGGGGTTACTGGTCACCTCCGGGTACAAGTATGTTCTGGAAATCGCCCGACACGGCACGCCCAGATTGGCCAATCCAAACACCTGGGTCAAACCCGTGCGCCCGGTGCGTCCCAGGGATTGTCGCGAAATGAACGAACGCACCACCTTCGACGGGGCCATCCTCCAACCGGTGGATGAGATTGAGATTGCCCGCGCAGCACAGCATTTCGCTCGAGCGGGTGTCGAGGCGATAGCGGTCGCTTTCCTGCACTCGTACGCCAATCCATCCAACGAGCAGCGCGCACGAGAAATCATGAGACGCGAACTCCCCGATGTGCCCGTTTCGCTGTCGTCAGAAGTGTTGCCCGTGTACCGCGAGTACGAACGCGCTATCACCACCGTCTTGAACGCTTACGTCACACCGCGCGTCAGTCGGTACATCGACAATCTGAAGGGTTCTTTGACGTCGCTCAATACACCGGCCACGTTGTCCATAATGAAATCAAACGGCGGGATCATTGGCGCTGACACCGCCGTATCCCAGCCTGTCTACACATCCCTTTCGGGGCCGGCCGCCGGCGTCATCGCCACCGCTCAAATAGCGCAAACCGCCGGCATCAGCAACTGCATTTCATTCGACATGGGAGGCACCAGCACCGACGTATCCCTGCTGCGCGATGGTCGGCCCGGTTTGACCCTGAACGGCAAACTGGGCGATTGGCCCATTCAACTCCCCATGCTGGACATCGCCACGATCGGCTGCGGCGGCGGCAGCATCGCGGCCGTTTCGCCATACGGCAGCCTCACCGTTGGCCCCGACAGCGCCGGAGCCGACCCGGGCCCGGCGTGTTATGGCCGGGGCGCGACCTCTCCAACAGTGACCGACGCTAATCTCGTCCTGGGCCGCGTTAGCACGCAGATTGCCGGGGGACAACTTTCCCTCGACACACGCGCCGCCGAAAAAACAATCCTCAGAGCGGTCGCAGAACCTCTGGGAATGGAATTATCCTCGGCCGCCAGCGGCATCATCAGGATCGCAAACAACGCCATGGTCGGCGCGATCCGCAACATCAGCGTCGAGAGAGGACACGACCCGAGAGACTTCGCGCTGGTAGCCTATGGAGGGGCGGGTCCCATGCACGCGATCGATGTTGCCAACCTCTTGGGCATCGAGACCGTGGTCGTTCCGGCGCATCCGGGTATCACATCGGCATCCGGTCTGCTGGTCGCCGAGTTCAAGAACGATTATGCCCGTACGGTTCCTCAGCAGGCTGGCGACTTTGACGTCAGCGGCATCGCGGAAGTCTTCGACCGACTGGAGAGAGAAGGTAGGGATTGGCTCGCAACTGAGGGAGTCCCCACACCAAGCCACAACCTGATCCGCTCTGCCGATCTGCGATACTCTCACCAGGGTTCCGAATTGACGGTCCCGTACCGCAATCCATATGTTGACGAATCAGGTCTCCGCGATTTGGTCGAAGAATTTCACCAGCAGCACAATCAATTGTATGGATTCTCCCTCGAACAACCGGTGGAGATCGTTACCCTCCGCGTTACCGCTTCCGGCCAGGTGGGCGCCACCAACATCTCAACACCTTTGGGAGCAGATCAACCCGTCTCCACCGAGGTTAGAACCGACCGGCCGGAGTCTTTCCGGCCCGTATATTTCGACGCGATGGCCAAGTTTGTCGAATGCCCAATCTACCGGCGAGATGATCTTGCGCAAGGTTCCCTAATCGAGGGGCCCGCAATATTGGAGGGCATGGACTCTACGGTGGTCGTGAACCCGGGTTGGCTAGGCAGCGTAGATCAACACGGCAATTTCATCATGCGAGGACAAGGACACTAATCATGAATAGAGCCAACCCAGCGCCAGTTGACCCAGTCACTCGCCAACTGATCCGCGGCAGCCTCCGGGCAGCGCGCCTGGAGTGCGAATTGATCATCGAGCGCACGGCCATGTCGGCGTTCATCCGTGAGAAAAAGGACTACACCGTCAGTTTCCTGGACCGGCATGGGCAGGAGATTTACGGGGACACGATGGGGAGTGACATCCTGGGCTGCGTCTGGCAGCACTATCCCGTCGAATCCATGAGGCCGGGCGACCTCTACTGGTACAACGATCCGTACCTTTCCGAGGGTAGCATCACCCATACTCCGGATATGGTGTTCATCGCGCCCGTTTTCTACGACGATGAGATAGTGGCCTATTGCCACTCTTTTGCCCACTTCTGGGATTTGGGAGGATCTCGCCCCGGCAGCATCGGCCCAGCCAACACGGAAATCTTTCACGACGGTACGCTGGTGCCTCCGATCAAGATCATCGACGCGGGCCGGCTGAATGACGAAGCCTACCGCATCATTCTACGCAACTCCCGTTATCCGGACCTGTTGGAGGGCGACTCGCGTGCCCTGATGTCTGCGGCCAGCCGAGCCCAGGAGCGTCTGCTGGAAATGTTCGACCGCTTCGGCAAGCAAACCATGCTCGACTCCATCGATAACGATCAGGCAGATACCGCTCGCCTGGTCCGCGACAAAACCCTGGAACTGATTCCCGAGGGGGAATATTCCGTGCGCGACTATATGGATCACGCGGGCCTGGGCGACCACTGGCATTCGTTCCACCTCAAACTGAGCCGGAAGGGAGAGGAGATTCTGCTGGACGCTTCGGGCAGCGATGATCAGGCGGACGGTTCCATCAATTTCATCGCCAGCGATGGAGCCCTGAAAGCCTATTTCGGGCAGTATTTTCACCAGTTCGACACCTCGTTGCTCGCCAATCATGGATTGCTGGCGGGCATTGACGCGGTCAAACTCCGGAACGGCAGTATTCTCCGCCCGGAATGGCCGGCGGCGCTGGGTTGTCGAGCCCATACTTTTACCAAGCTCAAGAGTGCAGTCCGGGCAGTGCTGGCCCAAGCTACGGATGGCAACGTGATGGCCGGCGCCGCAGTGTACGTGATCGCCTACTGGCGCATGAAAGACCACGACACGGGAACCTGGCTGCTTTGCACCGACGGAATCGCAGTGGGGCACGGCGCCCGGCCGTTCGGCGACGGCCTCGACGCCATTTACCAGCGGCACAATGAAAATTATCCCGGCGAGTTCATGGAGATGGAGTACCCGCTGCGATTGGAGCGGTATGCGATTTCCATCGATTCCGGCGGGCCTGGGAAATACCGGGGCGGATGCGGCGTCATCCGCGACGTGCGCCTGTTGGCCGACGAAGGCACATTCGGCCTGCGCGTGGAAAACAGCCTGTTCCCCACTTGGGGAGTGGCCGGAGGGATGGGTGGCGGGATCTCAAGGGTGGTGCAAAATACGGGCACGCCCGAAGAAAAGGAGATCCGCCCGTTCTCGGATGACAACGTTTGGAAACGCGGCGATCTGGTCCGCATATACACTGCCGGCGGTGGTGGGTGGGGGGATCCACTCGAACGGGATGTCGCGATGGTTCTCGACGACGTTCTGGACGGCTTCGTCTCCATTGAAGCCGCTCGCGAAAACTACGGCGCGGTGATCGATCTCGAGGCTCAACGAGTCGACGAAACGGCAACCGAGGTCCAACGCAAGCAGATCCGCGCTGCCCGCGGGGATACCAAGATGTTCCACCGCTTCAATTACTTCCAGACCGAATCTGAGGAATTCCGGTGGGTCAATCGGAACATTCCTCGCCCCATCAAAAACCACGTCGACCGCTAGTAAATTTCAGTTACGCGCGACCTTTGAGTCGCGGAGCGGACACTCGAACATAGTCCCGCAAGCGACCACAGGTAAGCGGCCAACGATTCACAATCCAGGAGAAATCCTCGGGTCAACATGAGGGTCGGCATCGGTCGGATTGCCCAACGCACAGAATGTGAAGGAACCACCCAGGGGCGATACCGCTAAATTGCCGCCCGGCCCGCGCACGCCTTTGGAAACCCGGCGGATGCGCTCGGCGGTGATGGAATCCGCGTATTCTTCCTTCTCTACCAGGATGAACCGCCTATTACTGCCGTCCTCGCGATTGAGTTCCAAAACAGCATGGCCTGTGGTGCCGGTGCCGGCGAACGAGTCCAGGATGATGTCGTCGTCTCCCGGCGCGCCTATGCGTACGATGTCTTTCAGCAGTTCGACTGACTTGGGGTAAGGGAAGTTTCCCGGCGATTCCGGGAAAATCGCGCGTAGAGTCTCGCCGCCGGCCCTGCTGCTGTGTTCCCGCTTGTAGAACAGGGATTTGGGCTTGGCCGTCGGTCGCCTGCCATTTGACGGCCGTTGCTTGGAATATATCGCCACGTTGCCGTTTTCGCGTCGGCGGGCAAAAACGTCGCCCGGTTTGTCCCAAATGCGCTGTTTGCTCCACCGCCAGATGCTGGTGTCAGGGTTGTTCCGCGTCGCCGGCAAGACCGCCGTGTAGGGCCCCCCGGCGGCCGGTGGTTGATCATCTTCGGTGACGACTATCTCATCACAGGGTCCCACAAATATTGGGTAATGAAGACTGGGAGAGAATGTGAGGCCGCCCCGCTGCAACGCCTCGCTACGGTAATACCCCACATCGTCTTTCTCCCATTTTTCCAATTCATCGTCGTCAATTGGAAACTCACCAAGCCTGACCTGCGCCCGGTTCCGCGCGTACACCAGGCAGTGCTCATGCGTCCCGGCGAAACCGAACTGGTCGCTGCTGCCCGACAGGTTCGGAATTACCACCAGGGAGATTATGAAGTTTGCCTCGCCAAAGATCTCATCCATCATCAGGCGCAGGTGATGGTGCTCGTTATCGTCGATCGAAACGAAAATAACCCCCGAGTCGGCAAGCAATTCTTTCAGCAGGTGCAGACGGGGCCACATCATGCACGCCCACTTGTCGTGACGCTCCAGGTCCTTCCCATCGACCGTGATCTTTGCCCCCTCATCCAGGTTCTGTCTCAACCAGTCCAACAGGTCCGGACTGCCAACGCGGTCATCGTAGACCCAGCCTCCGTTGCCGGTGTTATACGGCGGGTCGATATAGATGCACTGGATTCTGCCGGAGTAGTGCGCCAGCAGAGCCTTTAGCGCCAACAAATTGTCCCCGTGAACGATCAGATTGTCGTCCGCCAACGCCTTGGGGTCCAGAGAGAGGCTCGGATCCGGAATCAACTCGCGGTACGCCAGGGTGAGGTGGTGGCTGTAGATGCTACGTTTACCCTTGAAATCCAACGTGGGCATATTCGGATCACTCGCAAACGATCGTTTTTTTCATCGTGCCAGGAAACGCTGCGGAACCCCTCGAGATTCTAAAATCGCAGGTGCCAAAGCCGCGACCGGAATGGCATAGAAGTCGGCACTGCCATGGCGCTGGTTTCGGTGGTATACCCCCAGTTTCGCCAAGCCTCCCGCCTCCTCCACTAACAATTTGTACTTGACTATATCCATCAAAAACCAAGCGCCGAAATCGTTTAGTTCGGCATTGGCCCAACCATAAAAATAGAGTTGGGCCCACAGCTTGTACCATTCGCCGGGTGCTTCGTACTCAGTGCCAACTGCGTTCCTATATTCCTGAGTGAAATCCCAACGTCGCATGAAACTGTGTCTACGGAATTTTTCCTGCACAGATAAACATTGACCCTGGGTCATCCGAATCATTGCATCGATTGCAAATTCAGCGTCCAACACATGCGCTTGTCCCTCTCGCCCTTCGAGGTGGGAAACCTGGCAATCGGGGAACAAAGTTTGGTATATCCGTACCGCGGCCGGGCGCATTTGTAATTGAAACGCGTTGTCCGCGTTGAATTGCTGGTAAGCCAATCTCGCCTCCTCGCGACCCCGTATTGCTATGGATCGATCCAATCGCAGAATGATGGTCGGTGCACGACACTATTATGTTAAGAACTCATCATTGCGAGCGCAACAACCCCAGACCGCACGCAAAGGAACACCCGCAGTAGGACCCTAACGGCCCATGCGAGGCCCGACGATGAGCTCGGCCCATGTCATTGACCGCACACAGGATACATCAGACCGGGACCCGCGATAGGGCCTTCAACGAGCTTGATTTATAGCTCACGTAATTCGTCAGATTCGCGATACCACGGGCGAACGATTTTCACCGGATCAAGCCGCCCTCGACCTCACAACCCACAGCGCCGCAACGGCGCTTCCCCCAACGTGCATCAAAGAATATCAGCCTTAGTTGATGGGCCCTGCTACCCAACCGGATAGTCCAACGCCCAACCCTACCAACACCTCATCGACCCGGGAAACAGATATAAAAAATGGAGCGGAAGACGGGATTCGAACCCGCGACCTTCTCCTTGGCAAGGAGACGCTCTACCACTGAGCCACTTCCGCCCGTTCATGGGGCATGTGCGTGCCCCCAAGCATTAGGTGGAGTATAACCGCTGACAGCCGTCGTGTACAGACATCATAAGGCAGACCAGGGCCTTTCGATTATTTACATACTGCCGACCCAGTCCGCTCATGGTGCAGACGTCCGCCTGTGGCGGGAGCAGCTGCCGGTCTGCCTCTGGCGGAACGAACCACCAGCGGACGGTGTCTTCAGAACCGCGCTGGGCTCCAAGCATTTTCTTGGTCCGGCGACCATCGAAATACCAGGTGACAATTCTCCCTTGTCCCTGACATCCTCATATCCTTACCATCTAACTGTCCAACCGCCCAACTCCATCCCGCCGCCCGACTCAAATGCGGCATCCCCAATCCTGAAAATCCTCTAACCTCGTTAATCCCGATTCTGACCATCACGAACCATCCCAACCTCGCTCCTCCAAACCCGCCCACCGGCCCGTCAAAACCACCAATATCTCCCCCAAAACCCCCCGATCCGCCCTCGTTTATCCTCACGTCCCACCTCCTGGCCCTACTCAAATGACCGGAAATGAGCGGAAAACCCATCAATCCCGTCCATCCAAAACTCCCCGTCTGAGGCAATCCCATGACCATCTCCCAGATCCGCCGCCGCATCGACGCCCTCAAGAGTAAGTTCGCCCCCGAACTCGCCATCATCAAACTCCGCCGCATCACCGAGGCCGTCGCTGACCACTGGGATTCCTCTGAATCCCCCGAGCCTTCCGACGTCATCGGGCGCATCGCCAAAGCCGGCTTCCGCCTGCCCACATTCGCCAGCCTCGGCCGCTACCTCAACGACACCCGACGCCAGGGAGACGTCCCCGATCCTGGCGCCATCGTCCTCAACCTCCTCCCCTGGGCCAGCAAAGACCGCTACTGCGAACTCCTTCGCTGGGACCTCCCTGCCCCTGCACTCTAGCCATGCCCTCAACCTCTCGTTCCGGACTTGATCCGGAAACCGGGAACGTCATGCTGCCGCCAACGTTCCGGAACGCCGACGCCTTCTGGATTCCGGCGTGCGGCTCTTGGGAATCACGGTTTGGCCGGTTCAGACCGATAATCCAAAGGCCCTGAATGCAGACGGCGTAGTTAACGCCAGTTGTTTCATTGCCGATCTCTGTGCAACCTTGTGGGACTCTTACCACGATGGCGGGTTCCCCCGATAAGGCTAAACCAGTGGTTACCGTTAACGGCTACGGCCTGCCATGATTCGCAATGGATTGCGTGGTCGCGGAACCCCACTCGCCCGCAGGTGTGGCGGGATTCTGCTGGGTAATCTACAATGAACGGGCATCAATTTTAGGTTTGCCACGCGTTTGAGTATTGACGCGGATTCGCCTGGAGGGACACGTTTTGAAGGTAAAAGCTGCTGTTTTGTGGGAAGTGGGCCAGCCCCTGGATATTTGTGAGGTTGACCTCGATGAACCCAAGGCCGGAGAGGTGTTGGTGAAAGTTGGCTCGGCGGGCATCTGCCGGAGCGACCGCCACTTCATGCACGGCGACGCCCCCATCTCGATTCCGGTCGTGCTGGGCCACGAGGGAGCCGGTACGGTGGTGCAGACCGGACCGGGAGTCACCCTTGCCAGCGAAGGCGACCAGGTGATCCTGTCTTTCGTCCCCGCCTGCGGACGCTGTCGGTCCTGCCTTGAGGGCCACAGCAACCTGTGCGACTTGCATGCGGCCACCGGCGCCAACCTCCTGGACGGCACCACCAGGTTGCACGCTGCTGGGAAGGATATTCACCACATGGGCAAGGTCGCCTGTTTCGCCGAGTACGCAGTCGTCCCCGAAACCGGCGTCGTTCCCGTCACCGACAATCTGCCCATGGACAAGGCAGCCATGATCGGGTGCTCAGTGACCACCGGCGTGGGCGCAGCCCTCTACAGCGCGGAAATCAAGGCAGGGAGCACCGTGGCCGTCATTGGTTGCGGCGGCGTTGGCCTGAACGTGATCATGGGCGCGGCCCTGGCCAATGCCGGCCAGATCAT
>MKWU01006348.1_pt1 | contig 12092 bp, 6 predicted proteins | sample 809101 | NCBI WGS metagenome assembly MKWU01 (sample SAMN05860141, study PRJNA318959) | sponge metagenome | host: Aplysina aerophoba | place: Slovenia: Piran, Adriatic Sea, Gulf of Piran | collected 2013-05-07
CTTGTGGCCGATGCTCGTCCGATCAGGCGGCCGCGAGCACAGCTGCGGCCGCTCTGTAGCCGCTTCTGACCGCGCCTTCCATGGTGGCTGGCCAACCGGTGTCGGTCCAATCGCCAGCAAGGAAGACATTGGGGAATCTCGTGCGGGGTCCTGGCCGCGAGGCCTCCAGTCCCGGCACCGCAGAATAGGTGGCCCTTAGCTCCTTAATCACCCGGCTGCGCTGCAATTTGGCTCGTCTGGCACCGAGGAAGGTGTCCCTGAGTTGCGCCACGGCCCGGTCAACAATCTCCGCTGGCGACACCCGCACAAGGCTGCGCGCGGCGCTGACGACTCCCAAGTAGTAGCCTCCGCCCTTGTGGAAGATCCACTGGATCTCCCCGTCTACCAACATCGCGTGCCCGAGTTCCGTGATGGGCCGGTCGAACCAGAGGTGGACGCCTACGATCGGAGATGTTTGGTAGCGTTGCAGCTGGTCGTCAATGCCGAGTTCGGGTATCAGCGCTGCCACGCGATCAAACGGAACCGCGCTGATGTAGAAGTCGACCTCGTCGCCGAGCGGATCGATCGACGCGACCTTTGAGCCGAGATGGATCTGCACGGACGGGCCCAAGCGGCCGGCAAGGGCGGGGGAGTACAACTCGTCCAGCGGCACGGCGGGCACACCCATTTCGTAGCTGGTGCGGGAACCGAGCAGGCCCTCGCCAAAGACCTGGAGGGCTGGAAGCGCGGAGGCTCGCTCGGGTTCCTCGTTCAGGGCGCTGACGATCACCGGCCGCCAGAAGTGCGCGACTGACCGGTCAGTGGCGCCCTCTTGCCGGAGCCAATCCGCAAAGGTGACTTGGTCCAGGTCGTCGCGCTGCCTGGCTTGAGGCACGGCTCTGAGGCAGCGCAGCAGCGACAGCTTGTCCCTCCAGCCCAGACCGCGCATCTGCAGCAGGGAGCGGGCTAGGTGCAGCGGGGCGGGCAGCGGATCCCTGAAGATCGCGTCGTGCACACCGCCCCGGCCGACCAGGTGCAGGGTGGACTGGAACTCGATCCGGTCCGCGACGCCGCACCTGCGGTAGAAGTCCAGCAGTTCGGTGCAGCAGCGCAGGAGCACGTGCTGGCAGTTGTCGATACGTTCGGAGTTCGGATCGGATGGCGTCAGCCGATAGGAAGCCGCCCGCCCCCCGAGGAACGTGCGTGCCTCGTGGAGGTCTACGGTCAGGCCGGCCTCGCCGAGCCGGGCGGCGGCCGCCAGGCCGGCCAAGCCACCGCCGACGATCTTCACCCGGGGAATGATGGCACCCTCCCGGTGACCCTTAGCCAGAGGGCCTGGCCCGCAATTGCCAGCTTGCCCGCCCTAGAAAGCCCGAGTTCTTCCCCCAGCACGTCATAACCCGCTTCACGGATCCGCTTCAGGATCCCGTGGTAAGTCGCAATCATGGCCCAAAGTGCCGCTCGGCAGGGCGGGCTGGCCATGCTCAGGAGCGCGGCCGACTCTCTGTAGTAGCGTTCTGCCCTCTGGTACTGGAAATCCATGAACCTCTGGAACCGGTCCTCGCCTGCCTGGACCCTTCCGGCCAGCAATTCGTCCTTGCTTAGGCCGTACTCCGCCAGCTCTGCAGCGGGCAGGTAGACTCGTCCCATGGCCGCATCAGCAGAAATGTCTCGCATGATGTTGGTCAACTGGAAGGCAATGCCGCACCGCTCGGCCAGCGCCAAAGCCTCGCGGGCCTCGAACCCGAACACGTGCATCGTCGTCATGCCCACCACCGAGGCGGCCCGGTAGCAATAGCGGTAGAGATCTTCGAATGTCTGAAACTCCTGCTCGGTAAGGTCGCCCTCCATGCCATCTAGCAGATCGAACGAGTAGTCGCGCGGTATGGAATGGCGCTCGAAGGTGTTGCAGTAGGCGGCAAGCACCTTGTCCTCGCTGGATCCGGCAAAGTGCTGTTGCAAGTTGCTGCGCCACTCGCGGATCGCCGCTCGGCGGGATTCCACCGGTACGGCGTCCTCGTCGACAATGTCATCGCAGTGTCGCGTGAAGGCGTAGATTGCGCACATCGATTGCCGCTGCAGGGGCGGCAGCAACCTGAACGAGTAGAAGAAGTGCCGAGCGCGGGCCTTGGCGATGCGGCGACAGTGCTCATAGGCCTCCTCAATTGTCGGCATCGCGGGCCTCTGAAGTTGCCAGCGGAGCGCCCACCAAGCGACGCCCCAAGACCCGTGCCAGCAGAGCGGCCCGGTCACTGGCGGTCATGGTGGGCCGCTCGGAAATCGTATCGAACCCCGACGAGCCGATCTTCGCCAACACGGCCAGGCCGGCCTTGGCGAACAGTTCGATTTCGATGCTCAAGCGGCCGGACAGCCGGTCTGCCAGTGGCAGGCCGGCCCGAAAGAGTTCGTGTGCTCGCTCGGTCAGATCGCGCACGGTCTCTCGGCATTGGGCCGACGCACGTCCGCGGGCCATGTCGTCGGCCAGCGTATCACGGCTAAAGCCGTGGGCCTGCATCACGTCTTCGGGCAGGTAGACGCGTCCGATGCGCCAATCTCGGGCGATGTCTTGCCAGTGGTTGGCGAGTTGCAGGGCGGTGCAAATGGAATCAGATAGCCCGAAAAGGGCTGCGTCGCTGTAGCCGTTAAGTCGCAGTACCAGCCTGCCGACTGGGTTGGCCGAGTAGCGGCAGTACTCGAGCAGGTCATCGTAGCTCGCGTAGCTGTGCTTGGACTGGTCTTGCTCGAATGCGCAGAGAAGGTCTTCAAAGTCTTGGTGCGGCAGGGCGTGGCGCGCGACAGTTTCCTTGAGGGCTACAAACACGGGATGATGGGCCTTGCCGCTCCCGATTGCGGCCAGCTGACCCCGCCACCACTGGAGCAGGTCCAAGCTCAGGCGCGGATTACCGGTTTCGTCGCCAAGGTCGTCGGCCCAGCGACAGTACGCGTAGACATTGCAATAGTCTTGACGCAATCGTTTCGGGACCAGCAGGCTCGCGACCAAGAAATTCTCGTAGTGTGCCCGCGTCAGGCTGCGAGTGTAGCGGAGCGATGCCTCTAAGTCCCACGCCGGGAACTGCCGGCCATGCCTGCGCAGGAACTCGATGGGCAGCACCGAAGGCATCGTTCTAGTATCCCGCCGCCACGCCCTCGCTTCTGGAGTCCGCCGCACCCATCAATGTTTCCGAGCCCACCTCGATGGCCTCGATGTGGCCCAGTCCTCGCCCGAAGTCCAGCATATGCCCGAAGGCCCTGAGCTTCTCGCGCGTATCGGCCGACGCGCCGGATGGTTCCAAGTACAGCCGATCGGGCATCCACTGATGGTGGAATCGCGGGAAGTCCACGGCCTGCTGGACGTTCATGCCGAAGTCCACGACGTCCAAGATCACCTGGGTGACCGAGGTGATGATTGTCGGCCCGCCCTGCGCGCCGAGTACGAGCTTGGTCTTGCCACCGTGCACCACGATCGTCGGAGACATGGCTGACAGCGGACGCTTGCCTGGTTCGATGGCATTGTTCTCGCTCTGGAGCAGGCCATAGGTGTTGGGGCTGCCCGGCTTGGCCGTGAAGTCGTCCATCTCGTTGTTCAGCAGCACGCCCGTCCCCTTGGCCGTGACGCCAGAGCCGTAGCCGCCATTGAGGGTGTATGTTACCGCCACGGCGTTTCCGGCGGCATCGACCACTGCATAGTGAGTGGTCTCGTCGCTCTCGTAAGCGCTGGGGCGGCTTTGGCCGACCGCGGCGCTGGGGCTCGCCTTGTCTGGCCGGATGCTCTTGCGCCGCTCGGTCGCATAGGCCTTGGAAAGCATGCCTTGCAGCGGGATGTCCACAAAATCCGTGTCGCCGAAAAAGCGCGCCCGGTCTGCAAAAAAGCGCCGCATTGCTTCGGCCACGAGGTGAATCGTAGCCGCCGAGCCGGCACCGGTCGCAGCAAGGTCGAACTCCTCCAAGATGTTGAGGATCTGGATCACCCCCGCACCGCCGGAACTGGGCGGGGGAGCGCTCAGAATCCTGTAGCCGCGATAAGTGCCCGCTAGCGGCTCGCGTTCCACAGGTGCGTAGCTGGCTAGGTCAGCAGCTGAAATCGTGCCGCCGTTGGCGGACATGTCGGCCGCAATCAGGCGCGCCGTCTCGCCTTCGTAGAACTCGTGTGGGCCGACGCGGGCCAAGCGCCCCAGCGTGGCCGCTAGGTCCGCTTGCTGGAGAGTGTCTCCCAACGTGAACGGACTGCCGCCGTTGAGAAAAATCCGGCGCGATTCCGGAAAGCGCTTCAAGCGGCTGCTGGACTTGAGTGACCGGGCCAAGTCCCACGTCACCTCGAAGCCGTCAGCGGCTAGCCGCTGCGCCGGTGCGACCATGCTGGCCCACGTCTTGGTGCCGTACTTGTTCAACGCCAGCGATAGGCCCCGCACCGTTCCTGGCACGCCCGCCGCCCGGTAGCCGACCAAGCTCTCCTCGGTTGGGTTTCCGTCCTGGTCGAGATACATGTCGCGGCTGGCCGACGACGGCGCGCGCTCTCGAAAGTCGATGAAGTTCGAGCGACCGTCTGCCAGCCGCAAGAGCATGAAACCGCCCCCGCCAAGATTGCCTGCGTTTGGCTCGGTGACTGCCAGAGCCAGACCGATCGCAACCGCCGCATCGACGGCGTTTCCGCCGCGGCGCAGTATATCCACGCCGATCTTGGTGGCATGCCGCTCGGCCGTGACCGCCATGGCGTGGCGGGCGTGAACGGGTTCGGGCTGGAAAGCTGGGGCTTGGCTGACAACGAGCAGTGCGACTGGCAGCGCTCGCGCCAACCGTACCCACTCAGACTTCGATCCCGGCCGCAGCCGCACCGGCGCAGGAAGGGATCTGCAATGCACCTGGGTCACGGATTTGAACAGGGAGGTGCAAGTCTGCATTAACCCGACCATTCTGCCTGCTATTGCAGCACATCGGCGGAAGGCACACCGATTCGCCGGCGTCCGCCCCTGCGGAATTCGTCGTGCCAGCGTGGGCGGTGTTCGTCGGGAGCCCCGGGAACTCGCCTGAAGATGCGGGGTTCTGCGTATATATTATACTTAGCATTTAATTTATGGAGAACCGAGCCGCCAGCGATCGACCCGGCTCTATTCGAGCGACTCGAGCAGCAGCTTTGCTTCAGCGGATTCAGGGTGCCGCCTAACGGCTTCTTGTGCCGCTCGTTTGGCTGCATCTGCCCGGCCTTGCAGTGCGAGCGCTTGGACCTCCAGCAAGGCCGCCTCTAGGTTGTCCGGCGCCAATTGCTTGGCGCGCTGGATTCGCTCTAGGCCTTGGCCGATGTCGCCGGCCTGCAGGCGGTACCGGGCTAGGTTGAGTTGCGGGCCGGGGGAGTCCGGATCAGCCTTGGCAGCGTCCAAGAATGCCTGCAGGCCTTCGCCCGGGTTTCCGCTCTGCATATAGAGCACGCCAAGACTCGTGTGGAGTTCGGCGGTATCGCCGCCAAGCTGCCGCGCCAGTTCGTATTCGCCCAGAGCGTCTGCTGTATTGCCTTGGGAGGCTAGTGCGGCGCCTAGGTTTTCCCTCAAGCGGGGATCGTTCGGTTGCGCCTCCGTGGCGCGGCGGAACAGGGCCTCCGCGGCATCGAGGCGCCCTTGCAAGAAGCGGATGGATCCTAGTGCGGACAGGGCCTGGCTGTCGTCGGGCTGTTGCTCGACGGCCTGCTCTAGGAGTGATTCGGCCTCGCTCGGATCTCCGCGTCCCACAAGCAGCGACGCTAGGTTGACCTTGGCGTCGGTCAGTCCGGGCGCAGCCGCCAGGGCTTCGCGCAATAGAGCTTCTGCGCGCGCCGTCTCGCCCTCGGCGAGCAAGGCCCCAGCCAGATTGTTCAATAGCCGCGGGGATCTGGTGCCTTGGGCAAGTGCCTCGTCGAACATAGTGCGCGCTGCTGTCGCTAGACCCCTCTCGGCGAATGCCGACGCGAGTTCCTGAAAATCCCGGCTTGGTTGCGACGCCACCCAGCGGCCCGCGAACGGCAGCGCTTCAGCGGTGGCGGCCTGCACGTCGGCCAAGATCTGATCCGGCGCGACCTCGCCGCGATAGACCTTCACGATCCGTCCGTTGCTGTCGAGCAGGAAGCTGGTCGGGATTGCAAGCGCCCTACGCCGGTCGAACAGGCGCTCGTTGAGCACGCTGTAGGCTTCGGCAGTCTTCGAATCCGCCAGCAATACTGCGTACGATAGGCCGAGTTCTGCGGCCAGTGCGCTGACGGCGGCGGATTGAGTCGACTCGTCAACGGATACCGCCAAGACTCTGATGCCCGCGGCGCGCAGCTTGCCCAGCTCGCTTTGGAACAGGGTGAGCTCGCTGCGGCATGGCGGGCACCATGTGGCCCAGAAGTTGAGGAGGACTGGGTTGCCGCGTTGCTCGGAGAGGCGCACCGAGCCAGTCCCGATATTGATGCCTTGGAGCATGAATTCTGGCGCGGGCACGGGCTTGGCGAGCCAAGTTCCGCTGTCGGCGGAGCGTGGCTCGAGCCTAGCGGGCTCGGATGGGACCGCGGCATCGTCGGGCAGGGAAGCGTGGCGGAACTTGGCCTCGCCCTCTACCAGGACGATGCTGCCTTGTTGCGGCGGCTCTTCGATGCTCTGGGTCCCGCCGAGAGGCCAACGTATCCGAATGCTGAGAACACTTTCGTCCTCGCCTAGCCCGAAGGTTGCGACCCGGGAGCGTTGGGACAGATAGCCGCTGCCCGAGACGACCTCGCGCATCAGCTCGCGTCGGTCGGTAGTCAGCCACACGCGCCCGCCCACGCCGTCACGATTGCTGCTGGTTCCTTGCAGCCGCACGGTCAGGCTCTTGACCGGCCCGGGGCGCATGTCGTTGCGGAACGCCCGTAGCTGGCGGCCGTTGCGGTTCTTGAGGATCAGGTCTTGGTCTCCGTCGCCGTCGAGATCCAACGGCACGAAGGCGCGCCCGTCAGAATCAAGGTCCAATCCGGCCAAGAACGAGAGATCTTCGAACGTTCCGTCTCCGCGATTGCGGAAGCACAGGTTGCGCTCCCGACCGCTCCAAGTCCCGTCGGAGCGGATCAAGATGTTGATGGCGCGCCATGCGTCGGCGTAATCCTTCGATCCTTGGGCCTGCAAGGGGGACTGCGACACGACCTGCCGCCAGAAGAAGCTTCAAAGGTCGTCGAGCCGCTCTCCCGTGATATACCCGTTTTGGACGAATAGATCGAGCAGGCCGTCACTATCGAGGTCGACAAAGTCAGACGCCCAGGCCCAGCGCCCCGTTCGCACCCGGGCCTCAGCACTGACATCGCTGAAACCCAGCTCTCCGTCATTGCGGAATAGAGAGTTGCCCTGTGCTTGGCGTCGGAAAAGCGTGCGCTGGCGCTCTGTTGGTGCCACGCTCTGAAACCGCTCGCTGCCCGTGATCCGCAGCCCTGCGGAAGACCACATGTTCGCGGTGTAGAGATCCAGATCGCCATCGGCGTCGTAGTCGCCCCACGCCGCTGACATGCCGGCGCCGAGGTCTTCCACGCCCAGCGCGGCTCCCACTTCGTCGAAGGTGCCATCGCCGTTATTGCGATAGAGGTTGTTCCGTCCGAAATCGTTGGCTACATAGAGATCGGGATCGCCGTCGTCGTCATAGTCCCCCCATGCGGCCGCGAAACTGAAGCGGTCGTTGGTTGGCCCGAGTCCGGCTGCGTCGGCAACTTCTTCGAACGTCCCCGAGCCGTCATTGCGGAAGAGCAGGTTTGGCGGGCCGTTGACGGCGTCGTAGTACGGGGTGGGCGCGTCATACTCGTCCCCGGGTTGCCAAAAGTCATAGGCGCAGACGTACAGGTCGAGGTCGCCGTCCAAGTCGTAGTCGGCGAGGGCAGCGCCGGTGAACATTGCCGCCTTGTCCTTGTCGATGCCAACGGCGTCACCATCGAGCCGGAAGGAGCCGCTGCCATCGTTGCGAAAGAGCAGCGGAGCCGCACCGATCAGTATCACGTCTTGGTCCCCATCGCCGTCCAGATCACCGAACAGGGCCATCGACGTCTCGTCGAGGACGTCTAGGCCGGCCTGCCTGCTCACGTCGGAGAACGTGCCGTTGCCGTTGTTCCGGAAGAGGCGGTTCGGCAGGCCGCTGGGCTGGCTCACGTAGAGATCATCCAAGCCATCGCCGTTGATATCTCCGAGCGAGACCCCTTGGTGCCCATAGATGGAGACGCCAAGCGCCGCATCGAGAGTGTCCCGCCAGTGGTCCACTCCGAAGTCCAGTTGCCGTTGCAACGCATCGATCCCGCCAAAGACCTCTTCGGTGACCTCTTTGAAGCCAGGGCGAACGGCGCTCAATTGCCTGAACGCCCCCAAGCTGCTGTCGCGCAGGCTCCAGCCTGTCGGCGCTTGCTCCCAAGACATGTCCATAGCCCCAAGCTTGGAAAGCAGGCCGCCATCGGCCGCCTCTCCGCCGAGTTCGACTCGCACGGCGATGCGGGCCACGTTGCTCGCCACGCCGCTGCGGCCTGTCGCGACAATCTTGAATTCGGCCAAGTTGAGGGCCCGAAAATCGCCGGTGTGCCTCTTGAGTGGCTCGAACGAGTCCGGTTGTGTGAGTAGCTGCTTGGCGATGGCCTTCAGTTCGGAGTCGATTGCTGCGTAGTCCTGCTCTCCGATCCAGACGTCGCGGGTTGGATCGACTCTCGCGAGCACCCGGTCGACCGGGCGCTGGCGATCAAAGTCGACCTGCAGGCTGAAGTCCGCATCCTGGCCCCAGGCCAGCGCCGCCCACGCGGCCAGCGATGCTGCGCGAATCGCCTTCACCTAGCGTGCATTGTACTGGGGGCTGGTCAAGTCACCGACCAACCCCGGAATCGGGCAAGCGGATCGGCTGTGTCCGGCCCGAACCGCTGTTCGGGCCGGACAAGGGGATCCAGCGAAGCTGCTTGGCGGCGTCCTAGAACTCGAGGCGCAGGCCAAGCTGGGTCTGGCGGCCGGTGCCGATCGTGCCGCGGATGCGTCCGAAACCGGAATTGCCGCGGCGCCGCTCGGGAATCCTGAAGTTGGCGTGGTTGGCGATGTTGAAGAAGTCGGCCCGGAATTCCAGCCGCGACCTCTCGCTGATACTGAACCGTTTCTGAATCGACACGTCCACCACGGCGAAACCCGGCCCGCAGCAGACATTGCGCGGCGAGTTCCCGAATACGCCCACGCCAGGCTCGGTGAACTGGGAGGTGTCAAACCACTCCAACAGCTGGGCCTCTTTGGAACGCCCGCCTGGCAGTACGTGGTCGCCTGCGACATTGGGTCGCTGGCCGTGGCTGAAGGTGTTGCTTTGGTTTCTCTGCTCGATGATGCCGTACGGAGACCCCGTGCGGACCTCCGCGATCACGCCGAGACCCCAGCCGCCGATGATCCCGTTGAGAACCGGATTCTCTATCGAGAGCGCCCGGCCTTGGCCAACGGGCAGTTCGTAGACTCCGCTTGCGACTACGCGATGCCGGATATCGTTGCCCGCCAAGGCCTTGTCGAGGTGCCGTAGCTGGAAGTGCGTGTAGCCGTTGTTTTGCTCGCCGCCCAGTTCGTTGGCCGACTCGACGTCGTCAATGAACTTCGACCACGTGTAGTTGATGAGGTAGCTCAAGCCGCTGGAGAAGCGCTTCTCCGCTTTCAGGTTCAGCGAATGATAGGTCGAGTTGCCCCAGTCCGGGCTCTCCACGAACACGTTGTTGTATTGAGGGAACAACCGCGCGTTTTGGCTCTGGGTCTCCGGACCCCTGCCGCCGACCAACGGGATCATGTTCAGGTTGTAGTTTTGGCCGCCCAGCTTGTGTCCGACGTTGGCTTGGTACTGGGCCTCCAGCAGGATGTTGTCCGGCAACTGCTTCTGGAGGGTGAAATTCCACTGCTGCGAGTAGCCGTTTTGCTGGTGCTGCTGGATGAAATCCGGAGAAACCGTGCGACGCCCGGAGATTGTCGCGCCAAACGTGCCCACGCGATCGGCATCGGTGAACGGCTGCACCGTTGGCAGTCCCTCACTGAGCATGAAGGCGGGAGTAAAGCCGCCATCGGGCGAGTTGATGTCCAGCGTGCGGGAAAACGTCCAGAACTGCGTGAACGGAACCGCCCGGGCGTAGGCACCGTTGTAGTTGACTCCATAGCCGGCCCGGATCACGGTTGTGCTCGAGGCGCGATAAGCGAGCCCGATGCGCGGCCCTAGGTTGTTGACATCGGGGTCGTGGGCGTACTTGCCACGACCGTTGCGGCCGGCAAACAGCATTGCGCCAGGGCAGTCGCAAACGGCATTGTTGGCAAGCGGATCAAAGCCGCTCTGATTGTTGCTCAACTCCCAGCGAGGCGTGTCGAGCTCCCAGCGCAGGCCCAGATTCAGGGTCAGTCTGTCGGTAGCCTTCCAACTGTCCTGCACGTAGAAGCCCCAATAGTCGCTGCGTGTGTTGAGAATGTCGGTGTCGATGAGTTGGCCGCGGGTGGTCCAGCCCAGCAGGAGTTGCGCCAGTCCGTCCCCAGCGGCCCGGTCGTTGAAACTGAAATTCCCGCCCGCGGCACTGTTGAAGTCATCTTGGTTGCGCGAGTAGCGGTACTCCATGCCCCACTTGATGCTGTGGTTACCCTTGAACCAGGACGTGTTGTTGACGACCTGGTGGGTGCGGATGGGCTTCTGGATGCGCTCTTGGTTGCCCGCTCCGAGGCGTGTGTAGCCGGTCAAGTTCACGGTGGAGAAGAATTCTGGGTCGACGTTAGGTACGCCCAACTCGCCGTTCTTGCCGCTGCCCGTGCCAAGACCGCGGGTGGTGAAGGTGCGGTTGCCGAACGTATAGCGGAACTCGTTCACCATCGTGGTAGTGAAGTTGTGGTTCCAAGTGGACGTGGACACGAGGTTCGAGCGAGTCTGCTTCGAAGCCCGGAAGTCGGCGAACTCGTTGGGGTACACCGGCTCGGGCTCGGCGGGTGCGTTGACGTTGCTGAAGCGGCTAGAGATGCGGTCCTTTTGCCCGAAGTTGTGGTCGACCTTGATTGTGAGGAAGTCCGACACACCACGGTTGGAGACATTCTTGACGTAGTTGTCTCGCGGGGCGGAAGTCAGCGGCCCGGGGTTGTTGGGATCCGGGTATAGGCGAGCGAAGGCGCTGCCGAGAGGATCGATCCGGGAGGCTGGGATCTTGTTGCCCATGAAGGGCTCGCCTGTGAGCGGGTCCATCAACGAAAAATTCTCACGTGCCGAGAAATCGCCGCTGTTCTTCTCCATCGGATGGGGCACGTCGGTGTTGGCGATCGTTAAGCCGTCGCTGCGGCGCTGTCCCTCGTAGTTGACAAAGAAGAAGGTCTTGTCCTTCTTGATCGGACCGCCCAGGGAGCCGCCGAAAATGTTGTAGCGCAACGGCGCGATGCTAGGCGCGAAGAACGTCCGGGCGTCGATCGCATCGTTGCGGAAGTTGTGATATACGGCGCCATTGAAGTTGTTGGTGCCCGAGCGCGTGCTCATGATGATCAGGCCGTTGCCGCTCCGCCCGAACTCCGCGGCGTAGTTGTTGGACTCGACCTTGAACTCGCGCAGCGATTCGACCGGCGGGTTGAGGTTGAGCTGGGCGATGCCTAGCGCCATGTTCTGCACGACGCCGCCGTCGAGGTGCCACATCTGGTTGCGGGACCGGCCGCCTGCCATGGAGAAGAAGGGCAGGTCGTAGAGCCCGCCGCCGGAGGTGGCGAACGTGACATTACCAGCCAGCTTGATCAATTGGCCGGCTTGGCGGCTGCCGACGGGCATTTGGGCGACGGTGGTGCGCTCGATGAACTGACCGACGGTCGTGTTCTCGGTTTCGAGCAGCGGGGCGGAACCTGTCACCTCGATGGTTTCTGTGATCTCCCCGATTTCGAGTTGGATCGTCACGGTCTTGGTCAGGCCCGTCTCCATGACTAGCCCCGACTGGCGGTAGGTCTTGAACCCAACGGACTCGCAGCGCAGTTCATAGGTGCCAGGCTGCACCAGCGTGAAGTTGAAGCCGCCGGATTCGTTCGATTGGGTGGTGGCCTCCACGCCGGTATCGGAATTGGCCAAGATCACGTCGGCGGCCACAATAACCGCGCCAGTCGTGTCAGTCACAGTGCCGGTCAGACCGGACTGCTGGGCGAAGACTGGCGAGACTG
>MKWU01006352.1_pt1 | contig 12083 bp, 12 predicted proteins | sample 809101 | NCBI WGS metagenome assembly MKWU01 (sample SAMN05860141, study PRJNA318959) | sponge metagenome | host: Aplysina aerophoba | place: Slovenia: Piran, Adriatic Sea, Gulf of Piran | collected 2013-05-07
TCCTCGCAGGAGGCGCCGCCGCGCCGTCAACCGGCGCCGCTATCGAGCCCCGACGACGCGAGCCGGGACCGCCCCGGCCGCACCCGAGGGAGGTGAGGACGTGGTGCTGACCCTGGTGTCCGAGCAGATCGAGGAGTACGCCCGCCGGCACACGACGCCCCTGCCGCCGCACCTGGCGGAGCTCGAGCGCTTCACGCTCGAGGAGATGAAGAACTCGCTCATGCTCTCGGGGCCGATCGAGGGCGGGCTGCTGCAGCTCCTGGTCTGGGCCTCCGGCGCGACGCGCATCCTCGAGCTGGGCTGCTTCACCGGGTTCAGCGCGCAGATGATGGCGGCCGCCCTCCCCGATGAGGGGCGCATCATCACCTGCGAGCTCGACCCCGGGACCGCCGCGATCGCCCGCCGCCACGCCGACCGCGGCCCCGACGGCCACAAGATCGAGATCCGCGTCGGCCCGGCGCTTGCGACCCTGGAGGGCCTCGACGGCCCCTTCGACCTGGTCTTCATCGACGCCGACAAGGAGCCCTACGTCGACTACTACGAGGCGGCGCTGGGGCTGCTCGCCGGGCGCGGCATCATCGCCGTCGACAACGTGCTCCTGAACGGGCGCGTCCTCGATCCGGAGTCCGGGTCCGGGAGCATGATGGCGGCCTTCAACGCCCACGTCGCCGCCGACGAGCGGGTCACCCAGGTGCTGCTCCCGATCCGCGACGGGGTGATGCTGATCCGCCGGGCGTGAGCCCGCGCGCATACCATGCCCGCTGGGCACCACAGGAGGGGGTAAGCGATGAGCGACTACGTGCGCCGCGGCTTCGTGAACGGACCGGACGGCAACATCGAGTACATGGAGGGCGGCAGCGGCGTGCCGCTGGTGCTGCTGCACCCGGCGCCCAGCTCCTGCACCACGTTCCAGGACGCGATCCCGCTGCTCGCCGAGGGCTTCCGGGTGATCTCGATGTCCCAGCCCGGCTTCGGCGAGTCCGATCCGCCGCCGCGCGCCTACACCGACGTGGCAGAGTACGCGCGCGCCGTCACCTGGCTGCTCGACGGTCTCGGGATCGAGCGCGCCCACGTGCTCGGCTCCCTGACGAGCTCGCTGACGGCGCTCGAGACGGCGGCGGGCTGGCCCGATCGCGTCCAGAGGCTGGTGATCGAGGAGTGCTTCAACTGGAACCGCCCCGGCCGCGTCGACGTGCTCGAGCGCGAGCACGGCATCGAGGAGCAGCCCGACGGGAGCCACCTGCCCACGCTCTGGGCGCGCTCGCGCGACGTGACGCTCCGGGAGGCGAGCGATCCCGATGACGTGCTGCGGCTGACGCGGCGCCGCTTCCGCGCCGCCGTCAGCAGCGCGACCCCCGGCCCCGACGGCATCACCGGGCAGGACGCCTCGACGCTCGCGCTCTCCCGCTACCCGCTGTGGGAGCGCGCGCCGCTGGTGCGGGCGCCGACGCTGGTCGTGCACGGCACGTCGAGCGCGCTCGGCCGCGCGCACGAGCGCCTGCTCTCGACGATCCCCGACGCGCGCGGCATCCGGCCGCCCACCACGCACCAGTTCAACTGGCGGGTGGCGCCGGAGCTGTGGGCGCGCGAGCTGCGCTCGTTCCTGGGCGAGCCCGTCTGAGCGAGGTGGCGCCTCCGCTGTAGGCTGGCGGGGCCGCCACGGCACGCGAGGCGACGATGCCGCGGCAAGAGCGACCCGCGGAGCAGCGAGGAGGGGCGGATGCACACCTACCGGACCGACATGTACGAGGGGATGATCGCGGAGACGATCGCCGTCCCCGGGGACGGGGGAGAGCTCCTCTCCGCGTACCTGGCGCGGCCGCTGGGGGCGGGTCCGCACCCGGGCGTCGTGCTCATCCACCACCTCCCCGGGTGGGACGAGTGGTACCGGGAGGCGACGCGGCGCTTCGCCTACCACGGCTTCGTGGCGATCTGCCCGAACCTCTACCAGCGCGAGGGCCACGGCACCCCGGAGGATGTCGCGGCGATGGTGCGGGGCGTGGGGGGCATCGCCGACGATCAGGTCGTCGCCGACGTGGCGGGGGCGGCGGACTACCTGCGCGCCCTCCCCCCGCGCAACCGCCGGGGCGGGGGCTTTGCGACCGGGCACGGGGGGGGTGGGGGTCTTCGGGCCCTGCTCCGGGGGGCGCCAGGCCTACCTCGCCGCCTGCCGCACCGACGCGTTCGACGCCGTCGTCGACTGCTGGGGCGGCCGCGTCGTGATGAGCGAGGAGGAGCTCACCGAGAAGCAGCCGGTCTCCCCCCTCGACTACACCGAGGACCTCACCGCGCCGCTGCTCGGCCTCTTCGGGGAGGAGGACCGCAGTCCCCCGCCCGAGCAGGTGAAGCAGCACGAGGAGGAGCTCAAGAGGCACGGCAAGGACTACGAGTTCCACATGTACGCGGGCGCCGGGCACGGCTTCTTCTATCACGACCGCGGCGCCTACCGCGTCGAGCAGGCGATGGACGGCTGGGGGAAGCTCTGGGACTTCCTCTCGCGCCACCTCGCCTAGGACGTCGGCCGCAGCGAAGGGAGAGCGAGAGCATGTGCACGATGATCCTGGAGCGCGTGGCGGTCTCCGGCGCCGGAAAGCGCCCGGAGGGATGGTTCGAGCTGAGCCACGCCTCCGTCACCTACGACCACCCCTTCCACGTCCGCCTGGAGCACGCCCTCAACATCGACTTCGCCAACGAGGCGGCCGGACCCTCCGGCCGCCTCGCGGTCGAGCTCGAGCCCGACTCGGCGCGCGCGCTGGCGGAGGCGATCCTGCAGGCGCTCGAGCGCGGCGAGGAGGCGGGAGTCTAGGCGGCTCCCGGCGAGCGATCCGTGCCGCTGCGAGCGGTGGCGAGGACGTCCCGGCGGCCGCTGCGCCTGCTCGGGGAGACGGTGCGCCCGACCCGGGCCGCCGGCGCCGGCGCGGGAGCGCCGGGGCGGAGCGGCAGCGTCCGCGCCGGCGTCCTGGGCGTCAACGACGGCCTGATCTCGAGCTTCAGCCTCGTCATGGGCGTGGCCGGCGGGACCGGCGATCACGACTTCATCCTGCTGGCCGGGGTCGCGGGCATGCTCGCCGGCGCCTTCTCGATGGCCGCCAGCGAGTACGTCTCGATGCGCTCGCAGCGCGACCTCTTCGAGCACGCGGTGGAGCAGCAGGAGCGGGAGCTGCGCGAGCGGCCGGAGGAGAAGCGGGAGCTGCTGGGGAGCCTCTACCGGGCCAAGGGTCTCTCCGACGAGCAGGCGGATCAGGTCGCCGCGCGCCTGATCTCCGACCCCGAGGTCGCGCTCGACACGATCGCTCGCGAGAGGCTGGGGCTGGACCCCACCGAGCTCGGCTCGCCGTGGTCGGCGAGCGCGAGCTCCTTCGTCGCCTTTGCCGGCGGCGCGCTGGTGCCGATCCTCCCCTTCGCGGCCGGCGCCGGCGGCACGGCGGCCGTGCTCAGCGCCGCGCTGAGCGGGGGCGCCCTCGCCACCGTGGGAGGGGCCCTCGCCGCCCTGTCCGGGCGCGGCGCCCTGTGGGGAGGTCTGCGGATGCTGCTGGTCGGCGGCGCGGCGGCGGCCGTCACCTTCGGCGTCGGACGGATCGTCGGGACCTACATCGCCTGACGGGATGCGCGCGCCCGCGCCGGAGCAGCCCCGCCGCGACCGCGCACGGCCACGCCCCCGGCGTCAGGAGCCGGGCGGCGCCTCGATGAGCGTGCCGTAGGCATCGAGCGCCCGGGAATCCGGGAGCTCGGTGAGCCCGAACCAGCGCACGTCCGTGTGCTCGTCCGGGGCCCTGTTCCCGGGCTCGCCCTCCCACGACAGGACCGCGAAGACATGGATCAGCGCCGGCTCGACCGGGTCGTCTATCTGCCCGAGCCGCCTCAGCTCCCGCACCTCGATTCCGAGCTCCTCGCGGGCCTCCCCCCCGGGCGCCTGATCGCGGCGCTCCCCCCCCCCGCCGCGCCCCGCCTCCGCCCCCGCCCCTCTTTCCCGACCCCCCGCCGGCCCCCCCGCCGGAGCGCCTGATCGAGCCGCTCGCCGCCCTCGACGTGCCCGCCGAAGAGATCCCAGGCACCGGGGAAGACGCGCCGCCACGGGGCCCGGCGGACGAGCAGCATCGAGCCGTCCCTCGCCAGCACTCCCACGACGCAGACCACCGCCGCCTCAACTGGAGCCACGGAGACCTCCCCGACAGGACGCCTGCGCCTGCGCCCGCGCCGCGCCGGCCCGGCGGGCGGGCGCTCAGGCCGGTGCCGCGGCCGCCCGGAACTCCGGCATCACCTCGCTCGCGAAGAGGCGCATGTCCTCGGGGCGCGGGTTCGAGAAGAGCACGCGGTCGATGCCCGAGGCCTCGAGGCGCCGCAGGCGCTCGATGCACTCCGCGGGCGTCCCCAGGATCGCGCTCTCCTCGGTCGTCCGGCGCGCCGCCTCCGGTTCGCTGTAGAAGGGCCGCGTCGCGCGGAGCTCCGGCGGAGCCCCCTCCGCCGCCAGCTCGGCGAGGCGCCTCACGGTGCGCTCGCCGCGCGCGGCCGCCGCCTCCCGCTCGCCCTCGCTCGCCGCGACGAGCAGGCCGCGCGTGACCGCGATGTCGTCCCGGCTCGCGGGGAGCCCGGCGGCACGCTGCTCCTCGCGGTAGATCGCGGCGCGCTCGGCCGTGAGCTCGAAGGAGCCGATCTGGTCGAGGAAGAGGCGGTAGCCCTCGCGGGCCACGCGCCGGATCGAGTCGGGGCTGCCGGCGCCCTGCCAGAGCGGGGGGTGCGGCGACTGCAGCGGCCGCGGCTCGATGTAGATCTGCTCGAAGTCCCAGTAGCGCCCGTGGTGGGAGATGCTCCCGTCCGAGCTCCAGGCCTTGCGGATCAGCTCCATCGCCTCGTCCGCGCGGGCGCCCGCCTCCTCGATCGGGATCTGGAAGCCCTGGAACTCCGGGAACTGGTAGCCGCGCCCCACCCCCAGGTCGAGCCGGCCGCCGGAGAGCACGTCGACGGTCGCCGCCTGCTCGGCGACGAGCACCGGGTTGTGCCAGGGCAGCACGATCACGGCCGTCCCCAGGCGGATGCGGCTGGTGAGGGCGGCGAGGTGCGCCAGGAAGGCGAGCGAGGCCGAGAGCTGGCCGCGCCGGCCGAAGTGGTGCTCGACGACGTAGACGCCGTCGTAGCCGAGCTCCTCGGCCTCGAGCGAGAGGTCGATGAAGCGGCGGTAGCCCGCGCCCGGCGGCTCGGGTCCCTCCTCCGCCGGCCCCCCGAAGATCCCGAACCGCATGAAGCCTCCGCTCCCCGCGCGCCGCGGCGCGGCCGGCGCCGATTCTCGCACAGCTCCCCTTGGCGGGGTTCTGGCGCCGCTACCGGAGCAGCGCCTCCCAGAAGCGCCCGGCCTCGGAGGGTGTCCCGGGCGGGACGTAGAGCATCTGCAGGTCGGCCCCGAGCCGGGCGCGCTCCCGCAGCTGCTCCCGCACCTCCTGAAGCGTCCCGATGACCTGGACAGAGCGCACCATGCGCTCGGAGATGGCGAGCAGCGCCCCCTCGCGGTCGCGCTCCGCCCAGGCGCGGCTCGAGGCCTCGACCTCGGCCCCGAAGCCGTGCTCGATGAAGGTGCGCCTGTAGAAGTCGCCCATGCGGTTGGTGTAGTGCTCGAGCGGCCGCCTCGCGTCGAGCCACGCCCGCTCGTCGTCGCGGCCGTCGAGCACGAAGACGTTCGCGTTCGGCGCGAGCGTGAGCTCCGCCGGGGAGCGCCCGGCCGCCGCTGCGCCCGCAGCCAGCATCTCCCGCAGCGCCGGGAGCCGCTCACGCGGCCAGTGGATGGCGAAGATGCCGTCGGCGATCTCCCCCGTCTGCCGGATCGAGGCGGGGCGGATGGCGCCGATGAAGACGGGGATCTCGCTCCGCAGCGGCGGCACGGAGATCCGGAAGCCGCGGCTCAGCTCGAAGATCTCGCCGCGGTAGTGGAGGCGCTCGCCGCGGAGCAGCATCCGGAAGATCTCGACGTACTCGCGCAGCCGCCTGAGCGCCCGGCGGTAGGGCGTGCCGTGGAGGTGCTCGGAGACGTAGGGGCTGGTGGAGCCGAGCCCGAACAGCATGCGGCCCCCGGAGAGGTGATCGAGCAGCGCGAACTGCTCGGCGTAGGTGGCGGGCGAGGTCCCCCAGCAGTCGACCAGGGCGGTCGCGACCGTGATCCGGCTGGTGCGGGTGGCGATCGCGGCCGCCCACGGGATCGCGGCGTGACCCGCGCGCGCCGCCGCCAGCTCGAACCCGAGATCCTCGGCGACGCGCACCTTCTCGAGAGCGGTCTCCCAGCCGTCGCCCAGATCGCGCCGAATCTCGGCCCGCAGCCCGACCCGCACCCGCGCCTCCCCCCGGCCGGCACAGGATAGGGGCTCCGCCCCGGGCCGGCTCCCCGGGCAACCGGCGCGGCGGCGGCGTTGCTAGACTCCCCGAATGTCCCTGGCCTCCCGCACCCCGGTCCGCGTCGTCCTCTCGGACCGGAGCTTCCGCCGGCTCTGGCTGGCCGGCGCGCTCGCCTCGGCGATGCGCTGGCTCGACACGCTCGTGCTGGGCGTCTTCGTCTTCGATCTCACCGGGTCGGCCTTCCTCGTCGCGCTGCTCTTCTTCACGCGGCAGGTGCCGCGGATCCTCTTCGCGCTCGCGATCGGAACGCTCGCCGACCGCATCGACCGGCGCCGCATGCTGATGGTCTGCTTCACGCTGCTCACCGCCGTCTCGGCGCTGCTCGGCATGCTCGTCGCCACGGGCCGCATCGAGTACTGGCATCTGCTCGCGGCCTCCTTCGTCGCCGGCACGCTGTGGGCGGTGGAGTTCCCGGTCCGGCGCGCGATGCTGGGCGACGTCGTCCCGCGCGATCTGATCGGCCGCGCGATGGCGCTCGACATCGGCACCAGCTCGCTCACGCGCGTCTTCGGCCCGCTCACCGGCGGCATCCTGCTCGCCGTGATCGGCGCCGAGGCGGCCTTCTTCACCCAGGCCGTGACCTTCCTGCTCGCGCTCACGGTGCTGGCGACGCTCTCCTACACCCCGCCGGAGCGCAGCGCCGAGGCGAAGGCCCCGCTCGCCGACCTGGTGGACGGCGTGCGCTACATCCGGCGACGGCGGCTGCTCGCCGGCGCCTTCCTCGCCAGCCTGCTGATGAACATCTTCGGCTTCCCCTACCTCACGATGGTGCCGGTGATCGGGAAGGAGACGCTGGGCCTGGACGCGGTCGGCGTCGGGATGCTGCAGTCGGCGGAGGGCTTCGGGGCGCTGATCGGCGCGACGCTGATCGCGAGCCTCGCGCCGACGCGCATCTACACCTTCCTCTACATCGGCGGCATCGCCTTCTTCATGACGATGGTGATGCTCTTCTCGCGCTCCGAGATCTTCCTGCTCTCGCTCGTCTTTCTCTGGATGGCCGGCTTCGGGATGGCCTCCTACACCTCGATGCAGACGACGCTCTTCGTCGCCAGCGCCCCGCCGCAGCTGCGCGGGCGCGTGATCGGCACCGCCTCGATGGCGCTCGGCGGCAACCCGCTGGGAGCGCTCAGCGTCGGCGTCACCGCCGAGCTCCTGGGCGCGCCGATTGCGACGACGCTGATGTCGGTCGAGGGGCTGTTCGCGCTCTCCGCGGTCGTGCTGGCGTGGCCGGAGCTGAGGCGGCGCTTCTCCGTCCCCGCCGACGACGACCTCGCGCTCGCCCCGTCCGCCGGGGCCCCGCGCTAGCGTGCCGCCCGCGGGGCCGGGACGGAGGCTCCGGGGCGCCTACTTCGGCTGGTACATGATCGTCGCGGCGACCGTGGCCAACCTGGTGATGGGCGCCGGGCTCGTCGGCTACCTGGCCGGCGTCTTCCTCGAGCCGATGACGGCGGATCTCGGGTGGTCGCGCGCCGAGTTCATCGTCTCCTTCACGACCGGGCAGTTCGTCACGGCGGCCACGGCGCTCGTCATCGGCGGCTATCTCGATCGCCGCGGCGGCCGCCGGCTGATGCTCGTCGGCACCTCCATCACCGTCGTCGCGCTCCTGCTCACGGCGGAGGTGCGCGAGCTCTGGCAGTGGGTGCTGCTGCGCGGCGTGATCCAGCCCATCGGGCTGGGGATGGCGGGCTCGCTGGTGGTGAACGTGACGCTCGCGAAGTGGTTCGTCCGCTACCGGGGCCGCGCCATCGGGATCGCCGCCTGCGGCTTCTCGCTCGCCGGCATCATCGTCCCCAACACGCTCACCCCCGTGGTTGACGCCTACGGGTGGGAGGCCGGCTGGCGCGTGCTGGCGGTGGCGGCCGCGCTCCTCATCTACCCGGCCTCGCTGATGATGCGCCGCCAGCCCGAGGACTACGGGCTCCGGCCGGACGGGCGGACCGACGACACGCCGGGGGGGAGCGCCGCCGCCGAGCGCGAGCGGTTCGACTACGCGACCTCGCTCACCCGCCGCGAGGCGCTGGGCACCGGCGCCCTCTGGCTCCTCGCCGTCGCCTTCGGGACGGTCGGACTGATGCTGCTGGGACTCGTGACGCAGGCGATCCCGCTCCTCACCGACGCCGGCTTCTCGCGCCCGACCGCGGCGGCGATGCTCGCCGTGCTCACCGTGCCGGGCCTCCTCTCCCGCCCCTTCTGGGGGGTGGCGGCCGAGCGCGTCGACCCCCGGCGCCTCGCCGCGGCGGCCTTCCTCGGGGTGGGGACGGGCGTGCTCATCATCGTGCTCGGGGCGCGCGCGCAGAGCCTGCCGATCGTCGCCCTGGGCTTCTTCGCGATGGGATCGGGGATGGCCGGCTACGTCCCCGTCCAGGAGATCATGTGGGCCGGCTTCTTCGGGCGCCGCCACCTCGGCGCCGTGCGCAGCTCGGCGATGCCGATCACCGTCGTGCTCGGGGCGCTGGGCCCGGTGCTGGTCGCCTCCTACTACGACCGCGCCGGGAGCTACGACGGAATCCTGGTGGTGATCTCGGCGCTCGTGATCGCGAACGCGGCGCTCGTCTTCTTCGCGCGGAGGCCCGCCCGGCGCGAGCGCGGAGACGGGCGCGCGGCGGCCCCGGGGAGGGGCGAGGGCGCCGGGACCGCCGGGGGGCCCTAGCCCGCGCCGCCCGCGCCCGCCTCGAGCGCCGGCGTCCGGAGCCGCGCCAGCAGCATGCCCGCGCTCGCGAGCACCGGGAGCGCCGCCATCGCGGCGATGCCGGGGCCGTAGGAGCCGCTCGCCCCCTCCAGCACCGCGAGCGGCAGCGGCCCCAGCGCCGACATCAGGATCATGATCGAGGTCGCCGACCCCTGCACGCGCCCCAGGCCGCGGCGGCCGTAGTAGTGCGCCCACAGCACGCTCTGGACGATGCGCTGCACGCCGCTGCTGGTGCCGAGGACGCCGGCGTAGAGGACGGCGCTCGGGGCGCTCTCGATCAGCCGCGAGGAGCCGAGCGCCGCGAGCAGGAGCAGCATCGAGAGCAGGAAGAGCGGGATCGGCCCGAGCCGGTCGACCGCGAAGCCGGCAAGCGTGGAGGAGAGGGCGGTCGTCAGCGCGAACGGCACGAAGACGGCGGCGGCGACGCCGGCGCCGAGGCCGCGCTCGGCGAAGATCCCCGCCTGGTGGAAGACCAGCGCCGTGACCACGAAGGGGGAGGTCGTCAGCGGGAGGGCGAGCAGCCAGAAGGTGAGGGAGGAGAAGACGCGGCGCTCCTCCGCGCCCGCCGCCATCACCGCCTCCCGCGGCGGCGGGCGGTCGCGCCCGTCGGGGTGGAGACCGAGCTGCTCCGGCGTGTCGCGGGCGAGCAGCAGGGTCGCCGGGATCACCAGCAGCCAGACCATCACGCCGAGCCCGACGTAGGCCTCGCGCCAGCCGATGGCGTCGATCAGCGCCCGCGAGATCGGGGGCAGGAGCGCGAGCGAGGCCGCCAGGCCCAGTCCCATCACGGCCATCGCGCGCCCGCGCCGGAGCACGAACCACTGCGCCGTCAGCAGCGTCGCGTTGATGGGCGTCGAGCCCTGCCCGAGGGCACGCAGCGCGGCGAAGGCGAGGAAGAACGCCGCGAAGCCGCGGGCGAACGCCATCCCGATGCAGGCGACGCCGAGCGCCGAGGCGACGGCGACCGCGACGAGCCGGGGCCCGACGCGATCGGCGAGGCGGCTCACGAAGGCGACCATCACGGCGCTGACGCCGGTTCCGACGGCGTAGAGGACCGAGATCGTGGTCCGGGAGAGCCCGGTGTCCTCGATGATCGAGTCCAGGAAGACCGAGAAGACGTAGCTCTGGCCCGGGCCGGAGCTGAAGGCGATCAGGAAGCCGACCCCGACGACGACCCACCCGTAGAAGAACGGGAGGCGGATGGGAGCGCCGGCACCACCGCTCGCGATCACGGCCCCCTCTCCGGGGCCGCCGCTTCCTGTCCGGCCCGGTGCGTAGCGTAGCGGCGGTGACTCGCGGCCGCCCGGAACCCCTCCCGCGGGCCGGGCTCGCGCCGCGGGTGTAACGGGGGCAGCCGCCCGCTACCATCACGGATGCGGTGGCAGCGCCCCGGCGCGGACGGGCCCGGGCGGCGGCGCGGGGGGAGCGGGAAGATGGACTGGACCGACACCGAGCAGCAGGCGAGCTTCCGGGAGGAGGTGCGCGAGCTGATCGCACGCATGCCCGAGCGCTACCGGAAGATGGCGGAGCACGAGTACACCGCCTACACGCAGTGGGCGCGCGACCGGCTCGAGCAGGACGAGGAGCCGCGGCGGGCCGCCGACGAGTGGTTCGGCGCCTTCGCCGAGAAGGGCTGGGTGGCGCCGCACTGGCCGCGCGAGTACGGGGGCGGCGGGCTGAGCTGGATGGAGCAGTTCATCCTCAACGCCGAGCTCGCCGCGGCCAACGCGCCGGGCGTCGGCAGCAACGTCGGCATCAACATGCTCGGCCCAGCCTTGATCGTGCACGGCACCGACGAGCAGAAGGCGCGCCACCTGACGCCGATCCTGGCGGGCGACGTGGTGTGGTGCCAGGGCTTCTCGGAGCCCGGGGCGGGCTCCGATCTCGCCTCGCTGCGCACGCGCGCCGTGCGCGACGGCGACGAGTACGTCGTCAACGGGCAGAAGATCTGGACGACCCACGCCCACTACGCCGACTGGATGGTGCTGCTCTGCCGCACCGACCCCGAGGCGCCGAAGCACCGCGGCATCTCCTTCCTGCTGCTCGATCTCCACTCGCCGGGCGTGGAGATCCGCCCGATCATCGACATGACCGGCGGCCACGAGATCAACGAGGACTTCTTCGAGGACGTGCGCGTCCCGGCCTCGAACCGCGTCGGCGAGGAGAACCGCGGCTGGTACGTCGCGATGACCCTACTCGACAACGAGCGCTCCAACATCGCCGGCGCCATCGCGATGCGGCGCGCCATCGAGGGCCTGCTCGGCTACCTGGGGACCGCGGAGGGCAGGCGCCGCTCGCAGCTGGGGCGCCTGGGCGCGCTGCGCCAGCTCGTCGCCGACCGCCACATCGAGGCGAACGTGATGGCGAACTTCTCGCTGCGCATCATCACGATGCAGCAGGCGGGGACGATCCCGAACTACGAGGCCTCAGCCTCGCACATCTTCGGGGGCGAGAGCGGCCAGCGCCTCGCGCGCACCGGCGCCGCCGTCTTCGGCCTCTACTCGGCGCTCTGGGACCCGGAGGAGCCCTACGCCCCGCTGGAGGCGCAGTTCGCGCGGAGCTACGTGCGCTGGGCGGCGCTGGTCGGCGGCGGGACGCCGGAGATCCAGCGCAACATCATCGCCACGCGCGGCCTCGGCCTGCCGCGGGGCTAGCCCGGTGACCACACCTCCCGACCGGGGGCCGCACGAGGGACGCTGGCGCATCCTGCCCAACCTCGCCGCCGACTCGCCGGGGATACACAGCGACGGCGTCGCCCGCGGCCTCGGCTTCCGCGCCGGGCCCGTCCTCGGGGAGACCGTGGCGCAGGCGGCGATCCCCGCCGTCGTCGCGGCCTACGGCGAGAGCTGGTTCGAGGGGGGATGGGTCGACCTCAAGATCGTCTCCCCGGTCTACGAGGACGAGGAGGTGCGCGAGCGGGCGGCCCCGGGGGCGGGCGGCGACCTCGAGATCGCGATCGAGACGCGGGCCGGCCGCCTCGCCGTGAGCGGCCGCGCCGGGCTCGGCGCCCGCG
>MKWU01006356.1_pt1 | contig 12055 bp, 11 predicted proteins | sample 809101 | NCBI WGS metagenome assembly MKWU01 (sample SAMN05860141, study PRJNA318959) | sponge metagenome | host: Aplysina aerophoba | place: Slovenia: Piran, Adriatic Sea, Gulf of Piran | collected 2013-05-07
GACCCTGACAGGGACATGTTGGGACGGCCTTCCACGTCCCGTTCAGGCCCGTCGCTCAAAAGTCCGTGGGCGCACCGCCCTCTCTCCTGCGGCGGTCGACGAATTCCGTCAGTTCCTCGTGGAGCCCGGAATCGAATGGCGGCGGCTCGTAGTCCGCGAGAATTTCCTTGTACAGCCTGTTTGCCCGCTGGGCGGTCCAAACGCCGCCGGAATTCTCGAACGCCTCGAAGTTTCGCCAGTCGCTCAGAAAGGGTTCGTAAAACGCCGTCGTGTAGCGTTCCCGTGTGTGGCTAGCGCCAAAGTAGTGCCCATCCGGGCCAACTTCGCGAATGGCGTCAACGGCCAGCCCGCCCCTGTCGGTCTCCAGAAGCGAGCGATCGAAATACCGCTGAAACTGTTGCAGCGTCTCACAGTCCATCACGAACTTTTCGGGACATGCTATCAACCCTCCCTCGAGCCATCCCGCCGAGTGATACACGACATTCACGCCTGCCTGGACCGCCGACCACATTGAGTTGACGCTTTCCCACATGGCCTGGCCGTCCGGAACGTTTGCAGCACACGCATTCGATGCGCGAAGAGGCAGCCCGTAGAAGCGGCACATCTGCCCCGTGATCTGGGTCGCCCGAACATATTCCGGCGTGCCGAAGGCAGGCGCCCCCGATCGCATGTCGACATTCGAGGTGAACGTTCCGAACACACAGGGCGCCCCGGGACTGACAAACTGCAGCAGCGCAATGGCGGCAAGGCCCTCGGCCATTGAAAGCACAACGGCGCCTGGAAGCGTCACCGGCGCCATGGCGCCGGCAAGCGTGAACGGCGTGACAAACACCGCCTGGCCACGGCGGGCCATACGCAGCGCGCCATCGATCATCGGCCAGTCGTGCTTGAGCGGCGACGTCGAGTTGATGTTGGTGAACATCCTTGGCGTCCGGTCAAACTCGTCGTCGGTTACGCCGGCGGCGATTCGCACCATTTCGATTGCGTCTTCGACCCGCTCGGTCCCCAGCGAGTAGGCGTGAACAACCTTGTCGCTCAAGGTGAGCTTGTCGTACAGGCATTCAAGGTGCCGGACCGACGGATGAACATCGACCGGCTCAACAGGGTATCCGCAGGCCATGTGGATGCAGTTGAAGTACTGCGTCAGCTTCATGAACTTTCGAAACCAAGCCTGGGTTCCGACCTGCTTTCCATTGTCCAAGTCGAAGGTGTTGGGCGGAGACGAGACATTTCCAAACACCATGTGGCGGCCGCCGATGTTCAGGCGATGTTCTGGATTGCGCGGCGTGATCATGAACTCGGACGGGCAGCGGTCAATCATTTCCAGGACGAATTCACGTCCCAGGCGGACATTCTGGCCAACAACCCTGCAACCGGCTCTTCTGAATATCTCCAGCGCCTCCTTGTTGAGGAACTCTATGCCGATCTCCTCCATGACTTTCAGGCCGGCCTCGTGGATCCGTTGCACCCCCTCCTCGTCCAGCGGCTCGGTCGGCGCATCGATGTTCACGGGAATGCGCCAGTCCATCTGCCTTATGGCGCCTGCCGCGTGTTGATTGACATTGGCTGCCCTGCCACCTCGGTTTCGTCCGCCGCGCCTTACCACTGTCGCATTCTCCCGATCACCAATCCTGACATCGGAGCAAACCTCTTGACTTCATGCTCGCAGGATTGCTCCTGCCACTTGCTTTCTTTCACAGGCTTTGAGCCATGCTGAAAGGTCAACTCCCTTCAATTGCCCACTACACCAATATCGGGCAGAGTTTAGGAAAAAGTTTGCAGGTCCCCAGCCAACGCCATGCCAGAAAGACCACGCCAGCCAATCCAAGGCCGCTCGAAACATTCTCAAGTGAAATTGAATGCCGCTCCGCTTCCGGTTGAACATGCTGCGTCGGGCGCAGTCGCCGGCGGCAAACTGCCGTTCAACTGCCGTACAGCACAGAAGGCAGTTCGCCAATGTCCGCCAGCACCAAGTCGGCATAGGGAGCAAGTTCCGCTGCTTCCGCCATTCCCGTCAGGACACCAACCGTCCTCATTCCAGCCCTGCAACCGGCCAAAAGATCAAACAGGCTGTCCCCAACCATCAGCGTTTGACTGGCGTCAATCCCGGAGTCGTTGCAGAATGCCAGCAACATCGTTGGGTCCGGCTTGGCGCCGTAGCCACTGTCATAGCCTGCAACGAAATCAAAGAACTGCAGAACCGCGGCCATGCGAAGGTGCTCGGTGGCAATGCGTACCGAGTCGTTGGTCGCCACTCCCAAGGCAAAGCCGCGCTTGCGCAATTCTGTCATCAATGCGGTCAGGTCCACGGTTTCAACCTGAACGGCAGTGCGACTGCTTGCGATCAGATCCTCCAGAATGAACTGTCTGGTGAGCTTTGGGAACTCAGCTTCCAGCACGGCGACAATGTCGTCGGGAGTGCCGGCAATGATCCTGCTGTCGGCATTGAACCGGCAGCCGGCAAAATCGAAGCCGAGCTTGAATCCGACAGCTGTGGCACGCCGGGCGTCGCCCTTGCAGTACCGAAGCAGGAAGCGCCTGGTCCATCTGCTCCAGGACTTCTCGAAATCGAAAAGCGTCCCGTCCTTGTCGAAGATGATGCCTCGGACCGACGACAGGCTGGTCATGTCCAGTGCGGCAGATCGCCGCCCGGCAGCCGCCGTCGTGCTGCCAGAACGCTGTCTGGCTCCAAGGAGGCGGCACGGCAGAATTCAAGCACACGGCTGTCGCTGGAAAGAACGAAATCCAGGCAGGCAGCCAGCATTTCCGGCTCTTCCAACCGGCGCAGGTCCTCGACAGTCATTCCGGTCGCGCTGTGCATGGCGACAAACTGCCGTTGTTCAGACGCAATCCATTCAATGGCTCGCAGCCCGATCTCCTCGATCCTCTCGTGATTCATGAGCCGCACCCAATTGGCAAAACATCCAGCGGATTGCCTATATCAGCCAGCCTTGCCGTGCAACCCTTGCCGGACTGCGAATGCGCCTTGAATCAAAATGCAATTTGTTGAATGCTCTCGCCCCAATGCCGCAGACCAAGCGAACCCCTTTTGCAGTTGGACATGGAATGCGAAAGAAGCCGCAAAAGCCACGAGTGAACTACCTGATTGCGCCAAATCCCCAGGCGCCCGACCTAACCCGTCAAGTGGAGGGAATTGATCACACCGGTCGGCGTGGCACTTACGCGGTCATCGAGGAAAGGCCGCTGACGATCTTTCTGAACGCAACCGAGATTGTCACCGCGATGACCATCGGCGACTATCCGGAGTTTCTTGCACTTGGCTTCCTGTTCAATCAGGGCATGCTTTCGGACGTGTCGGAGGTGTCCGCCGTAAGTTTCGATCATGAACTTGAGACCGTCGTTGTTCGCACGACTTCGCAAACCGACTACGAAGAGAAGCTTGGCAAGCGCATCCGCACCAGTGGCTGCGCCCTGGGGACGGTTTTCGAGGACATGTTCGACCTGGTCGCGACGCGGCGACTGCCAGCCGCCAGCGTTAGAACGTCCTGGCTTTACGAACTGTCCAGGAAAATCAATCAAACGCCCAGCCTTTACCTGGCCGCCGGAGCGATTCATGGCACAGTGCTTTGCCACCGGGACAGCCCGCTTGTGTACATGGAGGATGTCGGGCGCCACAACGCGGTTGACAAGATTGCCGGCTGGATGATGTCCAACAACGTGAAGCCGGAAGACAAGATCCTGTACACCACCGGTCGCCTGACTTCGGAAATGGTCCTCAAGACGGCTATGATGAACATTCCCATTCTCGTGTCCCGTTCCGGCTTCACCGCCTGGGGCGTTCAGCTTTCCCGTCAGGTCAACCTCACGCTGATAGGCCGGATGCGGGGCAGGCGCTACATCTGCCTATCCGGACAGGATCGCCTGATAGCCGACTCGGATCCCAAGGGCGTGCCTGAGGAGCATAGTCGTCATCAACGGCGCGGCAGTCGTTGATGCGCAGCAAATGCAATTCGGTCATTTCGCGGTGACAGCATGTCGAGACGATTCCCGGAACGCGGCTTCCGGCAATGGCTGGCTGCCATGAGAGGCGTCCCATTCGACGCTTGCCCGGTTCAGGCTGCCGCTGCCGGCGCCTGATCATGGCGAGAATACCGTCCAGGACGGCAATTCGACAGTTTGGAAAGAGGTTGGCTGTGATGCGCTTGCCGGAGCGCCCCGAATTGCGCGGGCGTTCGATCGCCGGGTAGCTCACTCCCGAACTCGTTTGCGCCAATGCCCATTCTGGACTGTCACTTTCATGTCTCCCGATTCCACGCCAAGGTCGCTGGTTCGTGATGGCCGCATCGGAGACTGTCGACGAATGGAACGACTTTCGCACTATATGATCTTGGGACGGCAAGGTGCATTGCGCTGGCGTTACGCAGCGTTGCAGTTGGACATGCCGGCCGGATTTCCCTGCTCTTCGGGCAAATGATCGAGCCGTTTGGACCCACGGTCCGCGACAGGTGCAGGGATCGGTCCCGTCGTCGGTAAGGTCAACCTGCGTCGATTCCGGAGCCAGTTGCAATGACCTCGCCATTCTGCCCTATCGGGGCATTTCCGGTTGTCTCGATCCTCGCGTTGCTGACCGCTCTACAGCCAGCTGCGTCACAAGAAGGCTGTGGAAACTGGAACTCAAGCGAGTTTGTCCTTGCCGCAACGCCGCCATCGGTTGAGCAGCGCCTCGATGCCGGTGCGTACCCGAACGCGCGTTCCGGGCAATTCAGTTGTGTTGCACTTGCGCCCCCTTCACTTTGCAGCGGGGTACAGCGAGAATCCGGCCTTCCTGCAGGTTCTGCTGGACGCGGGAGCGGACCCATCGGTCCTCTATGATAAAGGATGAGCGCCTATTGACAGCATTGCCTGTCATGCTTCACAATGGCGCCATGTGCTGCGACGTCTGCAAGCGCTGCCACTGTCAACTGACTTCCGAGATCCACGAAATGTCACTTCCGTCTCCTTCCGCCGCTGCTGCCAGAATTTGAATGATGCTCCGTCTGCTTGCAAGTCTGTTCATCCGACGGCGCCGCCGCAACAAGTCAAAAACCTCCAATGAGAGGCCACCGCACCGAGCGTCTTCGACGAATCGTGGCAATCGACCCAACAGGGCAACCAGACCCACCGCCCAAGGCGCCGCCGAGGCTGGCGCCGATTCCGGGCATAACTTGAACGTCGTTGCCGGCAAGGCGTACGTGGTCGATGGCGACAGCATACGAGTCGCTGGACAGGAAATCCGGATTGCGGGACTAGATGCACCTGAATGGGACCAGGTGGCGAGACACAAGGACGGACACTGGTTCAGACAAGGCCGTTTGGCGAAGAGCGCGCTGATCCGGCGAATTGGCGGCAAGTACGTTCGCGTCGAAGTGGAAAGGCTTGACAAGTTTGGCAGGACAGTCGGGGTTGTGAGGCACGAAGGCAAGGATGTTGGAAAGTGGATTGTGGAAGAGGGTCATGCGGTCGCAGCCTTCGACAATCGGTACAAGCATGTTGAACGGCGGGCACGGCGCGCGAAACGAGGGATGTGGAGCAACGCAACAAACATTCATCCCGGGTCCTGGCGGAACCGCAAGTCCAGGGAGAAGAAACATCGCGCGTGAATGCTGGCCAAGCCAACTTGCGACTTGAAAGTGACGGCATTGGACAACTGGTGATGCAATCCCCACAACGCGCCCAAAGCGAAACGTGACAGACGGTATCATGACGGATGCAACGCCACCGCTTGCAGGTGGAGACATGAACGTCGCTGGCGTGGTGCTGGCTGGCGGCGCTTCGTCGCGAATGGGTGGAAGAGACAAGGTTCTCCTAAGTCTCGGTGGCCAGCAGCTCATCAAGCGGGTTGCGGACAGGCTCGAACCTCAGGTTGGCGCGTTGGCGATCAACACGAACAACGATACTGAATCGATGCCGGACCTGGGCGTGCCGCTGATTTCGGACCGATGGTCCGAACGGCGCGGTCCCCTTGCCGGAGTCCTGGCTGGAATGGTCTGGGCACGTTCTCAGGGCTTCTCGCACATTGCCACCGTGGCCGGCGACACTCCGTTCTTTCCCAGGACCCTGGTCGCGGACCTGGCTCACACGTTGGCTTGCTCACAATCCAGCTTGGCGCTGGCGGCAACCTGCAACGATCGTGGCCAGGTTCAGCGCCATCCCACATTCGGAATATGGAGTTGTTGCCTGGCCAGCGATCTTGCCGCCTCCTTGAAGCGCGGCATCCGCAAGATAGTCATTTGGAGCGATCGTCACAGCACACAGGTTGCCTGCTTCGAAGTTCGGGGCTTCGACCCGTTCTTCAACATCAACACGCCGGAACAACTGGAACTTGCCCGCGCCATGCTGCCGGAGATCAGGATTTGAACATCCTCGGAATCGTTGGCTGGAAAAACTCCGGAAAGACAGGGCTGGTCGTCAGGCTGGTGGAGGCGTTGACCGCGCGCGGATACAGCGTCTCGACACTGAAGCATGCACATCACAGCTTCGAACTTGACCAGTCCGGCAAGGACAGCTTCAGACACAGGGAAGCCGGGGCCAAAGAGGTGCTGGTAGCTTCCAGCAGGCGATGGGCTTTGATGCATGAGTCCAGGTCGCCGCGAACACCCGCCGCATCGGAACTTGTCGTCAAACTTGAGCCGGTGGACATCATCCTTGTCGAAGGCTTCAAGCGGTTCGACTGTCCGAAAATCGAGACGCGGCGACACGCCTCACGCGGTGGACCGCTGGCCGGGCGATTGCCAAATGTGGTTGCCATTGCCAGCGACGGCAGGGTCGTGGACTCCACGCTTCCCGTTTTCGATCTCGACGCCACCAGCGAAATCGCCGATTTCATCGAACGCCATTTCGGATTGTCAGCATGAATGATCGACAGGTCACGTCAGAGATCCCGCAACGACCGGATCCATCGCCCAAGGCAAGGTTGGCCCCTGACTGTTTCTCGCTTCCCCCAGGCGTTGACTGGCTGCCGGTTGAGGACGCGCTTGACCGACTCAGGCGGGGTCTGTCAACCATAGCCGACATCAAGACTGTTCCAGTGTCCGATGCAGCCGGGTACGTCCTGGCCAATTCCCCGGTGGCAAGGAGAGCCAGCCCACCAAGGAACAACTCGGCGGTCGATGGCTACGGGTTTGCCTATTCCTCCGTGGTTGGCGATGAAGCTCGACTGCGACTGGCCCCGGGCCGGGCAGCTCCCGGACATCCTTGGCCAGGGCCGCTTGAAGCCGGCCACGCAGTCAAGATACTGACCGGTGCGTTCCTGCCGGAGGGGGTCGATACCGTCGTGCTGGACGAGTATTCCTCAGTCCACAATGGTTTTGTGTCGTTTGCGGCGCCTCGACGCCAGGGCGGCAATGCGCGGATGGCCGGCGAGGACATCCGCAAGGGCGACAGACTGTTCAAGCACGGCCAGCGCATTCGCGCCAACTGCATCGCCACCCTCGTTGCGGCAGGCATCGAGCAGGTTGAGGTCTTCGAGCGTCTGAAGGTCGCCGTGCTCTCCACGGGTGACGAGCTTTGCAATCCAACCGACATTCCCGGCAGCCATCAGATTTACGACGCCAACCGTCCCATGCTGCTGTCGCTGGTTGCTCGCTGGGGATTCTCTCCGGTTGACCTGGGTTGCGCTGACGACCGGATGGGCGACATCCGTAAGCGCCTCGACGCCGGCGCCCGCCAGGCCGACATGATCCTAACCTCGGGCGGAGCCTCGGCGGGCGACGAGGACCACGTGTCGCGCCTGCTTTCGACCGAGGGAGACCTGGAGTTTTGGCGCATAGCCCTCAAGCCTGGACGCCCCCTCGCAGCCGCCAAGTGGCGGGGAACGCCGGTTCTCGGCCTGCCGGGCAACCCCATTGCGGCGTTTGTCTGTTCCCTGATATTCGCTCGACCCGTGCTGTGCCGACTGTCCGGTGAACCCTGGACTTCGCCGGTTGGCTTCAAGGTGCCGGCAGCATTCGAGAAGTCGAAGAAGGAAGGACGACGCGAGTTTCTCAGGGCTCGCCTCAAAGCCGACGGCAGCGTCGATGTGTTCCGCTCCGAAGGCTCGGGCCTCACGACGGGATTGGCCTGGTCCGACGGTCTGGTTGAACTTGACGAACCGGCCATGAAAATACGGCGGGGCGATCTCGTGCGCTACATCCCATATGGCAGTTTTGGACTGTAGCGACCGAAGCCGCTGCCGCCTCGAAAGGCCTATTCGGCGTGTTCGAGCAGCACAACGGCGCGGATGACCCTGCTGTCCACCAGCTCCTCGATTTCCAGGTCGTTCATCAGGGGAATGACCATTCTCAGGAAGTCGGCCGCCTCGGCCCGAAACCTCGCCGAGATCTTGCGAAAGGTCGTCTGGTTGTCGGCAAGATCGCGAACAATGTCTATTTCCCGCTCGGCGCCGGGCGCCGCCAGGTTGGGAATTGGACTGGCCGCAAAGTCTGCGGCAAAAGACTTCCAGGCGCTTGCCGGCACCAGCATTTGCGGCAGGTCGTCGAGATACAAGTCGCGTTCGGCAAGCATTTGCAAAATGCTTATCGCAAGATCGATTATTGACGCGCACCGGTCGCTCTGCATGGCGACGTTCACGGCCCTAATGCCTTCAACGTCCCTTTCGTCCTCGGCCAGGTTCATTGCACGCAGAAGCGTCGAGGCCGACATGTCGAGTTCCGCCAGCCATGTGCCCGCTTCCGCGACTGGCTGGGAATCGATTCCGGCCAGCGGCGGCGGCGCTTCCTCGTCCTCCCGTTCCGCCGACGGTTCAATGGCTTCTCGAACAATCGGCTCATCGGCATCGTCGGGGGATTGCGCCGGCTTCGGCGCCATGTCCTGCGATGGACCGGTCTTCAGGAGTTCGGTGTGCAGGCTCCGCAGCTCCATCATGTCGCTTCGCTGCTCATCCAGCTGGGCGCGCAGCCGGGCGCGGTCAAGGCTGTACTTGGCAACGAACCCGATCAGAACCACCGGAACCAGCGCAGTTACCACCCTGACGAGACCTGTCTGGTCCAACCGGGCATCCGGCAGTTCAAAAACCAGAACCGCCACGCAATAGGCCAGCCATGCCGCACCGACGGCAATGGCCAGGAGTGAAGTCAGTATGATGCGAATTTTGTTCGGCTCCCGCAAAGCTCCGCCGTTCAGCAGGAATCCAAGCGGCAATCCTGTGGAGGCGGACCAATTGGGTCAGGCAATATACCTGATGTCAATTACAGTAAAGAACCGCTCCCCGGCAGGCGCCTTGACGCACACCATGTCGCCCACGTCCTTGCCGATCAAGGCTGCCGCGAACGCCGTTCTCCAGTTGAGCTTTCCCCTGCGCAAGTCCGATTCCGCTTCCCCCACCAACTGGTAGGTCACTTCCTCTCCGGTGTCGTCGTCTTCAAGTTGCACGGTCGCGCCGAATTTCACCGTGCCGCTTTGAGATGCGACATCCACAACTTCGGAACGTGCAACCACGGACTTCAAGTAGGAAATCCGCGCCTCTATCATCCCCTGCTTCTCGCGTGCCGAATGAAACTCGGCGTTTTCCTTTAGGTCGCCGTGCGCGCGTGCGGCTGCCAGCGCCCGAATGATGCGCGGCCGCTCCTCGGACAGGAGTTTACGGAGTTCACCCTCAATCTGCTCTCGACCGGCTTTGGTAAGGTACTCTCTCGTCACTTTCGTGTGTCCAAAAACTCAGAATGCGGTTTGCAGCGGTCCCAATTGACGATGCGCCTGGAAATGGCGGCAAGGTCACAAGATGGGATCGCTGAAGTCGGCCCGCAGCCAAACTGGGCCTACTACAATATGGCAACCGGACCGCCGACTTTCAACGCCGTCTCGCAAGCGATCTCTCGCCGGAAACGGCAGCTTGCGGTCAGGCTCGCGGCGACACCGTCTTCAGGTATCCTTCCAGGGAATCGTCGAGTTCGTCCACCCACTTGGTGTGGTGCACCGGGGCCATCGAACCGGTCATGGGCGACACATATCCGTTGTCCCGGAATCCCATGATGTCGGCCTTCTTGTGTTTCTTCCATTGAATGAACGCGAGGTCCGAGGCATCGACATTGAAACTCGGATAGTCGGTCTCGGCGATCAGTTCGCGCACGTAGTCTCCCTGATAGCGAATGCATGCGTAGTCGTCGGGAAGCGCATCCTCGGCAGCCACCCTGTCGGCGACATCCTGCAACATCCTGTTTCGAGACGGAATCCGAATCCGGCCGAGCATGACGTCGCGGACGAACCAGGCTTGGGCGTCAAACATGTTGAACGTGTACCACTGATCCTGCATGCCCAAATAGAACAGCTTGGGATTGTGAACCCACACTGCGCCCTTGTACAGGTCGGCGGTGGCCAGACGGTTGGCGGTGCGCAGCTTCAGTTCTTCCTCCATGAACGGAAAATGGTGCATATACCCTGTGCACAGGATGATCGCATCGATTTTCTTCGATGTGCCGTCCTTGAACAGTGCGGTTTTCCTGTCGACCCGCCGCAGGAGTGGAACTTCCTCCCATGTGCTTGGCCACTTGTAGCCGATCGGCGCCGTGCGATGGCTGACGGTCACGCTGCGGCAACCGTACTTCCAGCACTGGGAACCGATGTCCTCGGCGGAGTAGCTGGTCCCAATCAGCAGGATGTCCTTGCCAATGAACTCGCGGGCGTCGCGAAAGTCGTGAGCATGGAGAATCCGTCCGTTGAAGGACTCGAAGCCCTCGAATTCGGGCACGTTGGGGGTTGAAAAGTGCCCGGAGGCGACAACCACGTTGTCGAATTCCTCTTCATACTCGAAGTCATCGACGAGATTGTGGGCTACAACCCGGAACTTCCCGCTGTCTCCCTTGCATTCGACACGGCGAACCGGAGTCCTGAAGCGGATCCAGTCGCGGACCCCAGCCCGCTCGACCCGACCCTTGATGTAGTCCCACAACACTTCCCGCGGCGGATAGGAGGCAATGTTGCGGCCAAAATGCTCCTCAAACGTGTAGTCGGCAAACTCCAAGCCTTCCTTCGGTCCGTTCGACCAAAGGTACCGGTACATTGAAGTATGGACGGCTTCTCCGTATTCGTCGGTGCCTGTCCGCCAGCTGTAGTTCCAGAGGCCGCCCCAGTCCTCCTGCTTTTCGAAACAGACGACTTCCGGGATCTCGGCGCCCTTCTCCCGAGCCGACTGAAAGGCCCGAAGCTGGGCAAGTCCTGAAGGTCCGGCACCGATAACTGCTACTCTTCTGGTCATATGCCGCCTCAACGTGAATGATGTGCCAATGGTTTGCTTTACCGAAGGATCGCTGGACTCTGCTCAAATCAACGCTGTTTGTCAATTCGGTTCACGCCGACAGGCAAGGCATGCCTGAACCGGCGCAGGCGCTTGAGAGCCTTGTGCGCGATTGGCCGGCCGCGGCATTGGCGTCACCCGAACAGGCATCCGATCCATTTGTGGCCAAACTTAAACCTGACGCCGCAAACCGGTACTTTCGAATGCCTGCAAATGCGTGGCGGCAGTCTCCGCGCCACACGCGCGCACGCACATGATTGCGGCTGTCAGCCTGCTTCTCCCTCGGTTTGGACTGCGCATGGGCCAGTCTGCCTGCAACCGGCTGTTGCCATACCGCACTCCGTACTCCCCGAAGCTTGCAAGCGAACAGTCTGAAGTGTATGGTTCCTCAATGCGCTGCGCCGCCTTGGTGCGGCATGAACGCCGGATCAAGCGCAGCGACAATGGCGCATGACCAGGAATGACAACCGATACGGAGGGAAGACCGTGATTTCATTTGCCGAGCTGACGAAGCGGCAGTTTGTCAAGTCATTGGCAGCCACCGTTGCCGCCGGCACCGCCGTTGGCCTGCCCCGACAAACCCTTGCTCAAACAGAGACAATAAAGATTGGATTCCTTGCGCCGTTGACCGGCCCAGTTGCCGCTTGGGGCCTGCCGGGTCTGTATGGCTGCGAAATCTGGGCTGAGTGGGTAAACGAGGCGGGAGGCGTGGTGATCGAGGGCGTGGGTCACAGCGTGGAATTCATCGGCTACGACAACGAATACGATCCAGCCAAGGCACGAGCCGGCGCCAGCCAGCTGGTGATCGACGACGGCGTGAAGTTT
>MKWU01006357.1_pt1 | contig 12054 bp, 11 predicted proteins | sample 809101 | NCBI WGS metagenome assembly MKWU01 (sample SAMN05860141, study PRJNA318959) | sponge metagenome | host: Aplysina aerophoba | place: Slovenia: Piran, Adriatic Sea, Gulf of Piran | collected 2013-05-07
GACGATGCTCCCGGGGTCCGAAGCGTTGCGGCCGATCCGTCGCGCATCGTGTCGTTCCCGCCGTTCCTCGGACCGCGTGGCGTTCCACCGGAGGAAGGCCGGTCCGGTTCGCCCGAAGCCGCGCGTGGGGGTCGTCCGGCGGAAGCCGAAGGCCCGGAGGGGGTCCCGGCCGCGGCGGCGGACGTGGCCCGGCTGGCGGGCCTCCCCTCCGGCGTGGTTGCCGCCCCGGCCGCCCCCGGCACGCGCACCGCGGTCGCCGGGCGATGGGACCTTCCCGTCGCGGATCCCTGGCTTCTGTGCGTCGCGATGATGCGAGGGGGGCGCAAGCTCGCCTCGTTCGAGGTGCTCGCCGAGGCGCTCGCTCGACCCGGTCTCGCCGCGCGGCCCTGGCATCTCGTGCTCGCCGGCGACGGGCCGGAGCGGCCCGCGGTCGAAGCGGTGTTCGCGAAGCGCCTCCCCGCGACGCGGGTCACCTTCACCGGGCGGGTCGAGGACGATGCCCTCGCGCGCCTCTACGCCAGCGCGGGACTCTTCGTGTGGCCGGCGGTCGGGGAGCCGATGGGAATGGCGATGCTCGAAGCCCAGGGACACGGCCTCCCGGTGGTCGCGGGGCGGACCCGCGGAGTGCCCGACCTCGTGCGTCACGAAGAGACCGGGCTGCTGGTCCGCGAGGGGGATGCCGACGCGTTCGCGGGGGCCGTTCGGGCGCTGCTCGAGGCGCCCGAACGGCGGCGGCGGATGGGGGACGCCGCGCGCGTCCGGGTCGCCCGCGAGCACAGCTCCGAAACCGCCACGGCGCGGCTCGGAGACCTCGTGGAGACGCTCGTCCGGGGGCGTTCGCCGAAGGCGCGGCCGGTGTCGGAGCGACCGATGGAACCGCAGCCGCTTCCCGAGCGGGAGCGGGAACGGGTCCGGGGGCAGGAGCGGGGGAGGCCACCCCCGGGTGCGAACGGGACGTCACGACAGACGCCGCCGCCGCGGACGGGCGGCGCGTGACCGTCCTCCTCTTCGTCCGGCACGGCGCCACGGCGTGGAACGACGCGGGCCGCATCCAGGGCCGAAGAGACCTCCCGCTCACCCCGTTCGCGCACGCGGCGCTCGCGGAACGCCGGCTTCCGGATGGCTTCGGCGAGCCTCCCCGCTGGGTGTCGAGTCCCCTCCTTCGTGCCCGGCAGACGGCGTGCGCCCTCGGGGCGGTGGAGCTCGAGATCGAACCCCGACTCGCGGAGATGGACTGGGGCGGATGGGAGGGGCGAAGCCTTCCGTCGCTCCGTGCGGAGCTGGGCGATGCGATGCGCGAGAACGAGGCGCACGGGCTCGACTTCGAGACTCCGGCCGGGGACAGCCCGCGGCGGGTGCAGGCCCGGCTCCGGCCGTGGCTGGCCGAGATCGCCGGGAGCGATCGGGTCGTGGTCGCCGTGTCCCACAAGGGGGTGGGCCGGGCCCTGCTCGCCCTCGCCATCGGCTGGGACATGAAGGCGAAGGCGTCGGTCCGGGTTCGCTGGGAGCACGCCCAGCGCTTCGAGATCGCCTCGTCGGGGGAGCCGCGGCTCGTCGAACCGAACATCGCGCTCGCTCGCCGCGATGGGTGAGGTCCGCGCTGCCGTGCTTCGGATCCGTGCGTTGCCCCCCACCCGCGTGGCGACCCCCGGGCGGAACGGCGGCCGGCGCTTCGGGGCCGCGGAATCTCGCGGCAACGGGGCATCCCCCGCATGAATGACGGCTGGGACGCGCTCGCGCGCGAGGTCGACACGTGGTGCGCGGCCGGGCGCGAGGTGACCCTGTGGTGGCGCGACGACGACGCGACCGGCCCGTCGCCCGCGCTCGCGCGCCTGCTCGCCCTCCAGCCGGGCTTGCCGCTCGGACTCGCGGTGATCCCGGCCGCCGCGCAGGGGTCCTTCGCCGGCGAGCTGACCGTCACGGTGGACGTGCTCGTCCACGGATTCGCGCACACGAACCACGCGCCGGCCGGGGCGCGGAAGTCGGAGTACCCCGCGGGAAGGGTCGCGCCGCACGAGCTGCGGGCGGGGCGCGAACGGCTCGAGCACCTGCTCGGTGCGCAGGTCCTCCCGATCTTCGTGCCGCCCTGGAACCGGATGGGAGAGGATGCGGCGGCCGTGCTTCCCGGGGCCGGCTACGCGCTGCTCTCGGGCTACCGGGGCCGGCCCGAAGGCCCGCTCCCGCGCCTCGACACCCATGTCGATCTCGTCGACTGGCGGGGCGGACGGCAGTTCGCGGGCGCCGATGCGGTGCTCGGCGCGCTCGTCGATGCGCTCGCCGTGCGGCGGAGCACCGGGGAGTCCCGGCCGACCGGCGTTCTCACCCACCACCTGGTGCACGACACGCCCGCGTGGCGGTTCCTCGAAGACTTCCTCGCATGGACCGAGGAGTCGCCGGGGGTGCGCTGGGTGCGCCCGCGCGACGCGCTACCCGGCCGGCCGGCCGCATGAGCCTCCGGCCGATTGGGTCCCGGTTTCGGGCCATGCCCTCCGATGACGAGGGTGCCGGTGGGCGCTCGGGCCGGTCCGGCCCGCACTGCGGAGGACGGACTCGGGGCGATGCCGGGGAGGAGGGCTTGCCCTTACCATAGGTTCCTGCGTCCGCCGCATGGATCGTTCGCCATGGAATCGAACCTGGAATCGAAACGGGTCCTTTGCTCGAGCTGCGACATCTACTGCCAGGTGCAGGTGAATGTCGCGGACGGAGAGGTCGTCCGGGTGAAGGCCATCGACCCGCGCCCCCTTCGCGCGAACATCTGCATGAAGGGGGTGCACGCCCCGTCCGGGTTCGCCCACCCGGACCGCGTCCTCCATCCGCTCCGGCGAGCCGGGAAAAGGGGCGAGGGTCGCTGGCAGCGCGTGACCTGGGACGAGGCCCTCGACGAGATCGCCGAGCGGCTCCGCGTGGTGGTGGACCGGCATGGACCGGAGGCCCTCGCGGTCGCGACCAGCCAGTGGAACACCCAGACCGAGAACGGCGCGGGGCGCCGGTTCATGAATCTCCTCGGCACCCCGAACTGGATCTCGGGAGTGGCGCTTTGCGCGGGCAATACCGCGGCGGTAAACCGCATGGTGTACGGCTGGTTCCCGTACCCCGACTATCCGCGCACCCGCTGCGTCGTACTCTTCGGACACAACCCCCGCAAGCACAGTTGGACTCCGGTCAACAACGCGATCCGCGCCGCGCAACGCAACGGGGCGAAGCTCATCGTGCTGGACCCGCGACGCTCCGAGAACGCCGAGCTCGCGGACCTCTGGCTGCCGCTTCGCGCCGGCACGGACGCCGCGATGTGTTTCGGCTGGCTCAAGGTGATCCTCGACGAGGGGCTGTACGACCGGGACTTCGCGGCACGCTGGACGGTCGGCTTCGACGCGCTCCGGCGGCGGGTGGACGAGTTTCCCCTCGAGCGGGTGGCCGCGATCACCGGCTGCGATCCGCAGAGCATCGCCGCCGCGGCGCGGATGTACGCGACCAGCACCCCCGGGGTCATCCCGTGGACCCCGATCACCGACCAGCAGCGCAACTCCACCTCCGCCATCCGCCTGCACTGCATCCTCCGCGCGCTCACGGGCTCGCTCGACGTGCCGGGCGGGGAGCTCCTGCACGGCTTTCACCGCGACATCGTCTCGGAGAGCGAGCTCGAGCTCCACGAGGCGCTCCCGCGTGCCCAGAAGATGAAGCAGCTCGGCTCGGACACCCACCCCGCCTTCACCTACCGCGGGATGGAGCGGCTCGGCGAGCCCGCCCGGCGGGTATGGGGGCACGAGTATCCGAACATCGTCACCGGCTGCTACATGGCCAACCCGACCGCGACGTTCCGGGCCATGGCGACCGGCGAGCCCTATCCGGTCAAGGCGTTCATCACCCTCGGCAACAACACCCTGTTGGGGTTCGCCAACATGCAGCGCATCCACGAGGGGATCCTCAACCAGGACCTGGTGGTGGCGGTGGAGCACCTGCGCACCCCGACCGCGCAGCTCGCGGACTTCATCCTCCCGGGCGACGCGTGGACCGAGCGGGCTTGCCTCGCGGACGGCTTCGGGTGGACGGCGATCCACCGCACGTCGCAGCAGGCGGTGGCCCCGGCCGGAGAGGCCCGTCCGGTGTACGACTTCTGGCGCGGCCTCGCGGTGCGCCTCGGGCTCGGGGAGCACTTCCCGTGGGAGACGGTCGAGGAGATGCTGGACCACCGGGTGGCCAAGCTCGGCATGACCTTCGCGGAGTTCGCGGAGCGCCACGCCTACCACATGGGCGAGCCCCGGTTCCGCAAGTACGAGGAGACCGGGTTCGCGACCCCCTCCGGCAAGGTGGAGCTCGCGTCCTCGGTGCTCGACGGCCTCGGCTTCGATCCGCTCCCCTACTGGCGCGAGGAGCCGGCGGCCGGCCCCGAGTTCCCGCTCCGGCTCTTCACCGGGCTTCGCGACGACCCCTTCTTCCAGACCGGGCACCGCCACATCGAGGCGCTCCGGCGTCGCTGCCCCGAGCCCCGCATGTTCCTCGCGGCGGCCGATGCGGCGAGCGCCGGACTTGCAGAGGGGGACGGGGCGGAGGTGCCGCCCCGCCAGGGCGCCTGCCGCATGCGGGTCTCGGTCCGAGACGACATGCCGGACGGGCTCGTCCGGGTGCCGCACGGATGGTGGCTCCCGGAAGTGCCGGAGGGCGACGGCGGCCTCTCCGGCGCCTGGGAGCACGCGGACGCCCAGCTCTGCGCCGACGACCCCGACTTCCTCGACCGGGAGCAGGGCATCCCCCACCTCAAGGGCGTGCCCTGCTCCGTACGCCCCGCCGCCTGAATCCACCCGCCCGGCCATCATGCGCGGAACCGCGGTCGGTCAACCGTCGCCCTGACGGCCGCGGGAAACCGCCGCGCCATCCGGACCGGCATCGGATTCGTGCCGGCCGTCTTCGCCCACGCCGTGAAGAGCGGCCGCGACCGGGCCCCGCCACCGTGACGAGATGCGGCCCGGCTCCTTCTCCCCCTGCCCGCGCGAGTCGGTGGTAGAGTCCCCGGCCGCGGACCAAGAGGGACGCGCCCACCCGGGACCCGGAGGGTTTTCGGCCCTCTTCCCGGCGTGGTCGAGCCCGGGGCGGGAGCCGGACGGAGGACCACGAGAGCGATGGAGAACCTGAGCGCGGCCAACATCATCGTGGTCCTCCTGATCGCGTTCGCCCTGCTCTTGATCTGGAGAGGGGTGAAGGTCGTTCCTCAGTCCGAGGTCTTCGTCGTCGAGCGGTTCGGCAAGTACCAGAGAACGTTACCGGCCGGCCTCAACCTGATCGTTCCCTTTCTCGACACGGTCTCGCACCGCATATCGGTGCTCGAACGCCAGTTGCCCGAATTCACGATCAGCGTCATCACCCGCGACAACGTCGAGGTCAACCTCAGGGCCACCGTCTTTTACCGGATTTCGGACGCGGCGCATTCGGTCTACAGGATTCGCAACGTCGACGCCGCCCTGCACACGGAAGCGACTTCGATCGTCCGCTCCGCGGCCGGGCGCCTGGAGCTCGACGAGCTGCAATCGTCGCGCGAGTCGATGAATCAGGAGATCGGTCGAAACCTCCAGGCCAAGGCCGAGGATTGGGGCCTGAACATCACGTCGACCGCGATCACGGACGTCGTCGTGGTCGATGTGACCAAGGCGGCGCAACGCCAGCAGCTCAACGCCGAACGGGAGCGGCGGGGGGCCCCCCCCCCCGCCCCGGGGGGGCGGGGGCGCGGCGGGCCGCCATCGCCCGCGCCGAGGGTGACCGGCGTGCCGTGGAGCTGGCTGCCGAAGCCAAGCTCTTCGAGGCGCAGAAGGAGGCGGAAGCGCTCCGGCTGACCGCGGATGCGGAAGCCTACGCGGTCCGGGTCAAGGCGGAGGCGGATGCCGAACAGACACGCTTGGTCGCAAGGGCGATTGCCGAAGATGGCCAGCCGGCGGTCGACTTCGAAGTCCTCAAGCGCCAGGTCGACGCCCTCGCCCAGCTTGCGTCGTCGCCGAACTCCAAGACCCTCGTGGTTCCGACGGATGTGACCGGGGTCATCGGAGCGTTGCACGTGATCGCCGAGAGCATGGGGCGCTCGGCCCGTGACCATGGATAGCCTGCTCGGTTACTGGTCTCTTCAGCCGGAGGTCTGGCTGATATTGGCGCTCGTCCTCGTGGGGGCCGACATCGTTCTGGGCCTTCAGTACTTCGTGTTGTCGATAGGTGTCGCGGCCCTCCTGCTTGCCGGCGCGCTGCTCGCGCAACAGAACCTGTGGTTCGGCGATGCGGTGGTGTTCGAAACCTGGCGTGGCGTCGGAATCTGGTTTGCGGTGCTTTCCGTCGCTTCGGTCTTACTCATCAAGCTCCTCACTCGCCAGAGGCGGGGCCAACCGGATATCAACGAGTACTGATTCACCTTTTCTCCGTGGTGGAACCCCCCCGGGAGAGGACGCCCCCGGCGTACGGGCGTTGCGTCCCGGCGACAGAGCACCACGCTCGCGTTGCGCAATTTCCAGAGCGAGGGGCGGTCGGAAAGTGTCCGGAGGCGGCCATCACGTGCGCGCGTCGAAAGGCGAGATGTCGGGGCGCCAGTCCAGCCGCCGCCGGTCGGCCGTCGCGAGCCTCGCGCCTCGGCGGTCGCGGCAATGAACCGGTCGGCCGGGTCCCGATGGATCTCAGTGAACGAAACGGCGCGGACGCCGATTCTGCCGTCCACCGGTTCACCGACATGGAGTGCCCGGACTGCCCCGAGGCCGAGCCCGTCTTCCCTTTGGCGTGGGCCAACTACGGACCCCGGCCGTCCGGCTGGATTCGCGAGCCGTGGGGCGAGCGCATCGACATCGGCACAGCCTGAGCTGCGTCGCTCGGCGGCACCCTCGGCCACAATGGCGTTCTTCGCTTCGCCCGGCGGGTCTTCCGCCACCATGCTTCGCGAACGTCCCCGGGTTTCCTTCCGCCTCCGTGATATTCCTGACCGCTATCGCTGCGCCGCGCGCACCAGACGCGCACGAAACCACCCGTCGAGCTCCTCGTAGCCCGTCTCTCCCCGGGCGACGCTGGTGATGGTGTCCGCGACCACCTCGTCGTCTTCGACGAACTCGTACCCGCTTCGCTGTGCCAGCAGCTCGACCAGATAAAGCGCGGTTCGCTTGTTTCCGTCGGCAAACCCGTGGTTCGACACGATCCCGTGAACCACTGCCGCAGCCTTCTCGTGGATACGCCGGTGGTACCCGTGATAGGGGCGGGCAAGGGCCGAGCGGATTCCGTGCTCGTTTACGATTCCCGGTGCGCCTCCATCAAGCAGCGCTTCCTCATGGCCACGTACCGCATCCGCCCAGGTTACGCGATAGTGCCGTCTACCGATTGGCCAGCACCTTCATCGCGGTTCGACGCTTCACCGACGTCGCCTTGATGATTCGCTCCGATGTCGGCGTCACGGTTCCCGTCTTGCCGCCCGCGCCCACGCTGTATGTGCCCGTTCCCGAAGCACTCCGCCCGGTCTTGACGACCTGCTTCGCGCCCTTGCGAACCGAGCCCGACGTCTTCTGCTCCTTCGTCATCGGATAACCCTTCGCGAACAGGTAAGTGGATGGCTACACATATCATATCAAGCCGAACCCTCCCATCCATGTGTCTACCCCCCGCCGCATCGTGCCCACCGGCAAACACGCCTGCCCGAAGCGATCTTCCCGAACCCACCTTTCCTCGCCTTCCATGCAATCCCGCGCCCGGTCTTCCACGGCCCGGTCCAGCGCGCGCCGCTCCGGCTGCACAGCGGCGAGAGGGCAAGCCGGTTCCACCCGGGGTGGATGCCCCCATTGCGAGCATCCGGCGAGGACCGTCTGCGCGGCAGGATCGGTACCGGGTATGTGGCGCGAGCGCTCCGCGCCGATCGGCTCAACAGACCATTGACAAAGCTGAACGCCAAGGGGGCAGAACGCGGCTCCGCCACACGAATCGGGGCAACGGACGGTCGCTCATCGAAGTTGAACTTGTGGTTCAAGCCTGATCTGGAGTTCGGCGAGATCCTCGATCGCGGTGTCCGTTCCCAACAGGCTTTGCAAATATTCCAACAAGTCCTGTTGGCGGGGTTGACCGAACGCAAGCCGGTAGACCGTCAGGCTGTGCTTGAGCCATTCCAGCCGACGAATTTCACGGCTGAAAGGCAGCATTGGGACACGACGCTCGACCCTTACCGGCCCTTCATAAATCCAGTACGGAACGAGGTCGGAATCGGCCTCGGTTTCGGTACTGGCAGCATCAAACATCGCTCTCCATGGATCGTCGGGATACACGGATTGGTCCCGGATGACGTCGCTCTGTCGATACGCCAGGTTTAGCCGGATTGCATGTCCCTTGAAGCGGTGGACGCGTCCTTCGCGTTGCTCCAGGTCGACGGGATTTCCCGGCAGATTCCAATGATAGATTCGATAGCAATACGGATGGAAATCCAACCCTTCCTGCCCGACTGATGTCGTCGCCAGGACAAACGGACGAAACGGCGAGTTGAAGGTGTCTCTTACACTCCCCATCCGGGCTGCGCCGCCTTCCTCGTCCTTGTAATCGTCAAGGCGCATGGCAAACCGGCCTCGCATCTGAAACCTGTTGATGACGAGCTTTTTACCGACAACGGCCGGTGCTTCCACGTCAATCTGTGACGGTCGAATCGCCAAGGCCCTGGCGATGGCGTCGCTCACCCCTTCAACCCGCTCGGCCGACGACCGTGCGCCGAGCCCCTCTGCATCCACGAGATAGTGGACATACTCGTCCAGAACGGCTTGGAGATTGTGCCGTACCCCATAAGCCAGAACGAGGCGCCAGTATCGTTCGTCGTCGTCACTCCTGAGAAGGGCGACGGCGTCATGCTGGTTGAACAGCGTGCGGAAGCCCCATGCGATCTTGCTGGCCGCACTCAAGAGCCGCGGATCATCCCAGCTTAGGTCCGATGCGACCCGACGCAAGGAGCGAAGCGCACACACCGCAGGGCTTCCCAGAGCGACGTCAACGAGCAGATCGATCAGTGATTCATTGATTGGCCCGAACTGCCGATCCGTTGCTACGTCTCGCAACTCGGCAACATGCTCCTTGAAGCCTTCCTCGTTCCCTAGCGCGGCGAGCCCATTGGGCGAGTCCATCCACGCGGTGGGATACGCACCCGCCAATGCATCGAGAACCCCAGGTGCGGCCCATTCCCAATCGCGTCCATCGGCGATGTCACCGGCTCGCTTCGACAGCGATTCGACGCTTCCCCGAAGGCGTTCGGCGACGGCACGACGCACGGCTACAACCGATATGGTTTCAGGATGAGCGCCGTAGATCGCGAGCGGATCGGCGAGCCTCGCCAGCGTCGTGGACGGATAGATCAGGTGCATTGCGCGCGGCGGCAGGCCGTCCCTGATCGAGCCTGAACTGAATGGGGCGAGGGCGGGTGCGGTCAAAGTAGCGCCGGCCCGCCGCTCCGACGCCCATCCGGCGTTCCGCCTCGTAGGACATGATCGCCGAAATTGCGTCAGGGACCATCGACCAGGAAGAGAAGATCAGCGCCTTCGTCAGGCGTGAATCCTGCCGGTCGGAGCCATAATACGGCAACGACGGCGGGATCCAGAGATACTGATCCAGCCCGTCTCCGAACACCTCGTCCATCACCCCACGCATCCGGCCATTGGCCGGTTCGAGCGGTTGATAAGTGTCGAGCCGTCTACGATCTAGCATGGCTGGCCCGGCACGAGCAAGTGCTTCGCGCAGGTTCGGTGCGGGTTTTTCGATGTTGTCCCTCAACAGGCGCTTGAGAGCGTAGTCCCGCATGAAGTTCAGCAGATAGGGCGCGGACTTCCAGTATTCCGTGATCTCGGGCGCACCGAGAGCGCGCGCCACATCCGAAACCGCGGCCGCCTCGCGAAGGTCGGTGGGCCGGATGGTCATCACCATGGACGACTCGTCGACCATTGAATTGCGGTCGATGGTGCTGGCCACGCGCTCCGTCCGCGCCATGACCTTGCGAAGGTGTTGCTCAACACCGCGTCGGGCGCCAATCGCCTCGGGCCTGGCTACGGGGAGGGCGTGGAGTAAACCCCGGAATTGCCGCATCTCGCACTCGATTGTCGCGGCAATCCGTGGTCCGTGTTTGCGGCCGTACAGGAACGACAGGGTTTCCAGAAAGTCGCGATAGTGCTCTCCATCGGCAGGTTCTTCGCCCGATAGGGTCAGCATCCGATAGGGCGTCGCCGACAGCAGCAACGTGCGTGCCGCTTGGCCGTCGGCGTCGCAATAGTCGAACAACTCGCGCGCAAGTTCGGCTGCCGGGGTATTGCCGTGCAGCAGGTCTCGAAAGCGCTGGAACTCGTCCATGATGATGAGGTCCGGCTCAAGCGCTTCGACGCACGCGTGCGAAAGCTTTCCTCTCAGCTTGCCGATCAGTTCATTTCGGCGCTGGCACAGCTCATCAGGATAGGTCTTTCGACGCCGCGGGAAGAGGTCGCAAACAGCGTCAAGTTCTTCAAATAGCTCCGCATCGGATTCAACGTCATTCCGAAAGCGGGCAATGATCCGTTTGTCGACGCCCTCAAGCGTCAGGCCGCGAACTGCGTCGTTCCAACCCTCCACGCCCGCCGCAACCTGAAGCAGATTGTGAAGCCCGCGCGGCCGCGACACGCAGCCTTCCAGCAAACGCCGGAGCAGGGCCCGTTCCCGCCTGACGCCTGTTCTGGACCGCAGATCGAAAGTCGTCCCCGGCGTCAGGCTGATGAAATTCACCTTGTTGGAGTCGAGGCCCTGCTCGCCGCGCACCTGAAGCGGGATCAGCGTCATCCGCGTCGGAAGTGCCAGATCACCTCGATTGAGGACATTCAGGCGATTGATGTTCTGTGCCGCGATCGCCTGGTTGGAGCAGATGTAGAGAATATCGATCCGCCTGGTCGTATCCCAGAGCTTCTCGATAGTCCGTGCAATCACGCCACGGGCGACCATGGTCTTGCCCAGCCCCACCTCATCGGCAACCAGGAACTGCCGCACCGGATCCCGATCTCCGTAAAGCCGGTCAAATACATAGTCGACAGTACGGCGCTGGAAGGCCTTGAGCGGCGCGAGCGCGGGCGCTGCCTCGAAACGCTTATCCGTCATGGCCGGAATCCTCATCTTGGAGCGCAACGCGGAAAGCGTCCCACAACACGCGAAACTCGGCCGGGACGGGATCAGCACCGGAGCCGCTTCCAGCGTCCAGGCGGGTTACCAGCTGATCGACGGCATGGAGCTGTTCGCCGCCGCGGCATAGTGCTCGGACCATATCTTCAAGCAAGGGGGCGTCATCAGCCGCCGTGACCCAGGGCTGGTCTCCCGCTCCTTCTTGCGCGACCAGAGCCGAGCTGAAAGGGTCGCCGAACTCTGAAAGCAGGAGCCGGAGGTAACGGAAGAAGGCGTCACGACTGTCGATCACCCAGCGAAGAACAGCAACATGTCGTTCGGCCGGGAGACCTTCCATGATCAAGCCGGTGCTGAACAGCTCGGACGCTCTCTCGTTCTCGTCCGTCATTCGGAAGGCAAGAAAGCGAGTGAGGTCGACGATCGGCATCGAGCCCAGATCGACCGACACGCCGCTCCGCAATCCCGAGAGAACGTCACGGGAATGACCGTCGCCGCGTGTGATCGGCCATGCACTCAGAGAGCCGATGCCCTTGAGCGGCACGGATTTCGGCGGATCGAGCCAGACGCGCCACGCATGCTCTTCGGCGTCTTCGCTCCCGATGCGTTCACAGCGCAGCCGCAATTCGCCCCGACAAAGGGCACGACGCGCATCGTCGAGCAGCGCCTCCGCCGTGACAATTGCCGGATCGGCGGGATCCAGTTCATTGGCGACGAAGCCCCGGGTCAGGCGGCCGAAACCCTCGTCTCCCATGATCTGTTCTACGCTGCCAACCTTCGAGCGTTTTCCCCGCAGCGAAACGAACAGCTCAACATTGTTCCTGATTGCGTACAAAGCTCAGCTAGTGAGCCACTGCGCTCCGTATAGTTGGAAGTGGTTGAAAGAATTGGGTGGCGGACATGGCACGGAATCGGATTCAGTTTCAGAAGGGCTACAGTTTGGTG
>MKWU01006362.1_pt1 | contig 12044 bp, 10 predicted proteins | sample 809101 | NCBI WGS metagenome assembly MKWU01 (sample SAMN05860141, study PRJNA318959) | sponge metagenome | host: Aplysina aerophoba | place: Slovenia: Piran, Adriatic Sea, Gulf of Piran | collected 2013-05-07
GAGCGCGACGCACTCGACGAACGCGCCGTTGCCATGCGCGGCGAAGAGGACGCGGCCACAGTCGAGCGCGAGCAAGCCCTACAAGTGGCCGGTGAGGCCGAAGCCGCCCTCGCCGAAATTCGACAGCAGCTATCCGCCTGCCAACAACAGCGCATCACGGCCCTCGCCACCCGCGACCAAACCGAGAAAGACCTCCGCGAACTCGGCGAACAACGCGATGCGGCCCGGCGCGCTGCTGAGGCCAACCAAGCGCGGCTGCAAGTCCTCGAAAAAGTCCGCTCTGGCTACGAAGGCTATCAGAGCGGGGTCCGCACCTTAATGCTCGAATCGCCCCACGCGGCTCTCTTCCGCGGCGTCCTCGGCGATCTAGTCGAAGTCAAATCAGAACATGCGCGCGCGATTGAGGTCGCTCTCGGCGAGGCGCTACAAGCACTGATCGCCGACTCGGACAGCGGCCTGCTCGAAGGCATTGCCCATCTCCGAGACCGTTCCGGGCGCGTTGGCATTCTCTCGCTAGAGGCCCCCCCTCGCACCCTCGGCCCGGCTTTAGACCCAGATACCATACCCGGGCTGCGTGGCCCGCTCTTGGACTACGTGCAACCCGAAGCCTCCATCGCCCCCCTGATCAATAGCCTCTTGCACAACACCTTTCTGGTCGAAGACCTGCAAACCGCGTTGGCCCTGACGCGCCGCTACCCGGATGCCTACGTGCGCTGCGTCACGCCCGACGGCGATGCCGTTGATCTCTTTGGCCTTGCGTCGGGCGGCCAGAGTCAAGCCGAGGATTCAGGCGTCCTCGGCCGCGGACGGGAAATCCGCACCCTGCGCTCGCTCGTCGCCCACCAAAAAGCTCGCTATGCTGCCATCGGCCCTCGGCTCGCTGCACTCGCAGACCAACTCGCTGCGCTCACGCAACGCCTAGAGGATCTAGCCGCCGAGAACGAAACTTGGCGCACCAAGGAACGCGAGCAGGTTCACCAGCACCAGGCCGCCGGCGCTGACGCCGAGCGGCTCGCAGCGCGCCTAGCGCAACTCCACAGCGAAAGCACCAGCTTGGCCAAGCGCTGCCAAGCCCTCGACCAAAGCGTCGCCGAACAAGCCGAACACCTGCGCCACAACGAGGCCGAGAGCACTCGTCTCAGCGAGGAAAGCAGCGCCTTGGAAGAGGATCTCAAACAAAGCGAAACCCGCCGGCGCGAACGGCGCGAAGCACTGAGCGCCCTCCAAGTGGAACACGCCCGCACCACTGAAATAGTCCAAGGCCTAGAGCGAGACGCCACCCGCCTAAAAAACATCGACGCCAACCTGCACAATAACATCGAGCGCCTAGCGGCTGAAGGGACCGAGGCTGAGCGCCAACAGGCCGAGTGCAGTGCGCGCAGCACGGCCTTGGCAGACGAACTCAAGGGGCTGCATCAAGGCCGCGAGACCTTGGCTGCCGAGCAAGACCAGCGCCGCCAACACTGGGCTGCAGCCAACACCCAAAACCGCGAGTTGCAGGAAAACATCAGCCACTTGCAGCGGCAGCTCAACGAGCAGCGCGAGCGCCGCACGAGCCTCGAAGTGCGCATCTCCGAGTTGCAGCTACAGACCCAGCACATTCGCGAGCGCTTGCAGGAGGAGTATCAATGCGATGTCGCGGCCATGGGGGCCCTTGACGAAGCCCTTGACGAGGAAGCTTCGCAACAGCGCATTGACCAGTTGCGTCAGTCTCTACACCGCTTGGGCTCGGTACACTTAGGCGTCTTGGAAGAACACCAAGAACAAAAGGAGCGCTACGACTTTCTCCGCCAACAGCGCGACGATCTGGTGATCGCCGCCGAGGACCTGAAGAAGACCCTCAGCCTAATCGACCGCACGGCGCGGCGGATGTTCCTCAAGTCTTTCGAGCAGATTCGCGAGACGTTCAAAGAGACCTTTGTCCGCTTCTTCCCCGGCGGCGAAGCCGACCTCCGCCTCGAAGAAAACGTCGATGCCCTAGAGGCCCAAATCGACATCATCGCCCGCCCCCGCGGCAAGCGCCTGCAAAACATTGGCCTGCTGTCGGGCGGAGAGCGGGCGCTGACGGCCATCTCCCTGCTTTTTGCCATCTATCAAGTCAAGCCCAGCCCGTTCTGCATTCTCGACGAGGTCGATGCCCCACTCGACGACGCCAACATCAACCGCTTCGTGCGCGTGCTCAAGGAATTTGCCCGCGAAACGCAATTCGTCGTCGTGACGCACAACAAGATCACCATGGCCGCGGCCGACGCCCTGCACGGCGTCACCATGCCCGAGGAAGGGGTTTCTCAACTCGTTTCGGTGCGAGTCGAGGGCGAGGAGTTGGAGGTCGCGGCGGGCTAGGCGAAGCGGAAGAGCATCGATAAAAAAGAGGACCTCAGCCGAGGTCCCCTTTTTTGTGCCATGAACGGTGTCACTTCAGTTCGCTCATCCGAAACAGGGCGTGGAGTTCAATGCCTTCTCGGGCTAGGCTCTCGGTGCCACCGGATTCGCGGTCAATCACGCAGATGGCCTGTGAAACCTCTGCGCCAAGGTTGCGCAGATCCCGAGCGGAAAGAGCAATTTGTCCACCGGACGTGACGACATCTTCAACAATCAGCAGATTTTTGCCAGCAATGTCGGGGCCTTCGGCGAGTTTGCAGGTGCCGTATTCTTTGGCTTTTTTGCGCACGAGGCACGTGGGCAGTCCCGCAAGCTGAGCGAGCATGGTGGCGATGGGCACACCACCGAGTTCGAGACCTGCGAGAATGTCTGTGTCGTTGGGGATTAAGGGCTGGAGGTGGGTGGCGAGTGCGCGGAGGAGCTCGGGACGGGTTTCAAACTGATATTTGTCGAAATACTCTGTGGCCGTCGCACCTGAGCGCAAAGTAAATTGTCCGCGCAGGTGAGCGGTCTGATAGATGCGGTGAGCGAGTTCAAGTCGGGTCATAGCATGATTTAGTTTTAAGATAAGTTTTAGTTGGGCAGATCCGCGGCGGGAATATCCCGCAGCCGAGGGTTATTTTGGTCTCGCGGCGAGAGAATCGGCCCCCCCTCAATGCCCCAGTCCAACCCCGCATCGGGATCGTCCCAAGCCACGCCCCACTCGTCCGTGCCGTCGTAGTAGGAATCGACCAAATAGAAAAGCATCGCGTCGGTGACAGCGTAAAAGCCATGCGCCACCCCCGCCGGAATAAAAACGCCCCTCAATGCCTCTTGGTCTAACTCAATGACCTGCCCCTGCCCGCGAGTCGGCGAACTGCAGCGCAGATCGAGCAGCCCGACGCGCAACGCACCCATGCCGCAGTGCCAGTAGTCAACTTGGCGGTGGTGATAGTGCAAGCCGCGCAGCACGCCTTGTTGCGACTCCGAGCGGCTCCACTGCAAAGCGTCCCAGCCGCGCTGGGGAAACCACTCCTTGCGGTACACCTCTGTAAAGCGGCCCCGCTCGTCGCCGTGCGACTGTAGCTCAGCTATATAGACGCCTTCAATAACCGTAGAGGGGTGGATTGGGGCCATCTCAAGCGGCCTTGCCGCAGCATCTTTTGAACTTCTTGCCGCTGCCGCAAGGGCACGGGTCGTTGCGGCCGACCTTGGGGGTTTCGCGGCGAAAGGTCTCCACCTTGTCGGGAAAGAGCCGACCTCCCTCCAGCGCGTCGGCCGGTTTTTCACCTTCTAACGCGGGGCGCGGCGTCTGCAACCACTCCTCGTGTAATTCTCGCATGGCCTCGCTCATCTCCGCTTCGCCCAGCTCGCCGTCGAACCCGCGCTCTTGGCAAAAGGCGCTAAAATCGGCGAGCAAGGCTCCCTGCGGCGAGCGCAGCATTTGCTCGACTTGCTGCATGTCAACCCCGGGCGGCAGAGACTGCTGGAGTTGGGCCAAGTCCAACTCCTCCTCCACAGCAGGTTCTTCGTCATCTGTATCCGCGGCGGGACTAGGTGCCACCGCAGCGGCGATTTCGGCCAGTACTTGGCCCATTTCGCTGCGATCGGCCTCAGCCGCCGCTGGCAGCACTTGATCGACGATCCAATCTACCTCTTCGCCGTCTGTCAACAACTCGACCATTTCTTCAGCCGAGAATTTTTCTGCCCCCTTAGCTTGGCACAAGGCCTCCAAGCGCGTGGTCAACTCTTGCACTAAAGCACTCCATTTTCAGCAATTACGCGGATGAATTTACCGGTGCGAAATCTACCGCTTGCCCCTGTACCTGTCAAAAGATGCACCTCAGAAATCTGAGGATGTTCAAATATCTGAGGCTTTTTATTGCCAAAAACCCCTAAAAACGGGCGATAAAGCGCGTATTTTCCCCTTAGTGAAGAATGGCACGATTTTTGCTAACTAGCCACAACGATAATCGCTTAAATTGCGTCGCCTTGCCCTCAACGAGCGACGCACAGCACCAGAAAGGAGCGGTACCATGGTAGCGACAAATGAACTCACGGATAGGGAAATTTTGCTGCGGGCCGCTGAAGACCAAGGCCATCTCAGTGTGCTGGTCAAACGCTACCGCACCCCCTTGTACAACTTTGTCTATCGCTTTGTCGGCGACAGGGAAACGGCCGAGGACATCGTCCAAGAGACTTTTCTCCGTTGCCTGCGCCACAGCCACCAGTACCCAGCCATCGAACAGGTTTCCACTTGGCTCTACACCATTGCCGGCAACCTAGCCAAAACCGAGCTACGCCGCCGCAAGCGCTGGCATTGGATTCCCATTAGCCCCAGTGACGACGACCAGACCACCGCCTTTTACGAGCCAGCCGCCAAGGATCCCCTCCCCGGCGAACAGGCCGACGGCAACCGCGTCAAGTCCCTCGTCGTCGATGCCATTGAGGACCTGCCCGCAGAATTTCGCGCCGCCGTGCTCCTCCGCGATATGAACGGGCTCTCGTACGAGGAAATCGCCAAGATCATCAACTGTCCCGTAGGCACGGTCAAGTCGCGCGTCAACCGGGGCCGCCTGCGGCTGCAAAAGACCTTGCGCGGGCTGGCTGAAGAAGTGATTGGGTCGCTCGCCGCGCCAGCCTGACCTCTTTGGCAATCTGCCCGTAGAGGCGTTGTCATTGCCCCGCGGCTTGCTCCTAATTATTTTCGCTCATCTTCCATCAGGAGCACTCCATGACCATTGACGCTAAACGCCTCTACGGCTTTGTTGAGCAACTGCTCGCCGCACACGCACCCTCGGGCGCGGAATCCGCTATGGACGCCCTCGTCAACGAACTCGCCGCCCCTATCGGCGACGCCGTCTGGCAGGACGCGGCCGACAACATCATCATCCACATCAAGGGCCAAAGCCAAGATCAGCCCGTGGCCGCCGTTGCCCACAAGGACGAAATCGCCCTTATCGTCAAGCGCATTGACTCCGACGGCAAAATCAGGGTGCAGCCCTTGGGCGGTTTGCACCCTTGGGCACTAGGTGAAAGCCCGGTAGAGATCATGGCGCAAGACGGCCTCTGCCCGGGCGTGCTCTCCACCGGTGCCAAACACGTCTCCACAGAAAGTCCAGCGGGGCGGCTCAAAGAAGGCCAACCACTCAAGTGGGAACAGATGTGGATTGAAACGAGGCTCGCAGCCGAAGAGTTAGCCCAGCGCGGGATCCGCGCCGGCACTCGCGTCGTCATCGCCGGCAAACACAAGACGCTCTGGCGTTTGGGCGATTGCGTCTGCGGCTACAATCTCGATTGCCGCGCCGGCTTGGCAGCCATGCTCGAAGTGGGCCTGCACTTGCGGGAGAACCGACCGGCTCAAGACGTATATCTCGTGGCCAGTTCCAGCGAAGAAATCGGCGGGCACGGCGCGATCTACGCGCTCGGGCGGCTGCCGGTTGACGCGGCCGTTGCCGTTGACATTGCGCCCGCGGCGGCCGAATACGGCACGGCCAACAGCGGCGATCCCATCATCGGCGTCCGCGACACTCGCGGCCTGTACGACGCGCGCATCATCGACCGCTTTGACTCCTTGGCCACCGCCTGCGGGTTCGGTATCCAAACGGCCGTTCTCACTTCGTATTCCAGCGACTCGTCAATTGCCAAAACGTCCGGTGCTATTGCGCGCGCGGCGCTGATTGGCTACCCGGGTGACAACACGCACGGGTACGAAATCTGCGCGTGGGACGGCATCGTCAACACGGCGCGGTTGCTTCTGGCTTATTTGGAAAATCCAGTGGTGGACTAAAAGGCGCGCTGGACCAGAAAGTCCAACATTTCTCTTAGCATATCGCGCGAGGGATTGGCCGGAAGTTTCCCTAGGTGCGTCAAGCTCTCTTCGACCTTCTGCTGGCACACGCCCCCGACATAGCGGTCGCATTCGTAGTGCTCCACTAAGGCGATGACTCGCTCAATCTCGGCGGCCGTATTGAGGTGCCGCTCCTGGTGCAAGATCGCCAGCACTTCCTCGCGCTCCGCAACCGTGCATTTGCCCAATAGGTCGATAATAATCAAGGTCCGCTTTCCCTCGGCGATATCCCCACCTCGCTCCTTGCCATAGGCTCCGGAAGTAACCCCGGGCGCAGAGCCGGCATCCTGTTCGGAAGAGCTCAAGTTCAGCAGGTCGTCGCGAAGCTGGAACGCAATGGCCATGGACTCGCCGAAGTCGCCGATACGAGTTCGCAAGTCCATATCGGCCCCCGCGATAATCGCTCCAGCCGTACACGGCCCTCGGCCCGTGTACCACCCCGTCTTTTTGCGCAACATGGTCATAAACTCGTCCTCGCTGGGAATGTAGCGCTGGCGAATCCAGCCCACGTCGTATGCCTGTCCCTCAAACGTCTCGCACGAGCCGCGGATCATCTCGTCGATCAAATCGAGCGCGACATCTGCCCCCAACACCTCGCGGTTCGCACTGAGGATCTCAAAGACTTTGGAGTACAGGGCATCGCCGACGTTGATGGTCAATGGGATACCGTGCAGCTTGTGTAAACAGGGCTTGCCGCGCCGCATTTCCGAATCGTCTTCAATATCGTCGTGGACCACGGCAAACGATTGGAACATCTCAAAGGCCACCGCAGTCCGCATGGCTTTCTTCACATCGCCGCCGCAAGCTTGGCAAGCCAACAGCACCAGCACCGGACGGAATCGCTTGCCGCCGCGCTCCGGGTAGTCGCGCATCAGCCGATATAGAAAGCCCTCGGGTTCGCGCACCGCGAGGAACGAAAACATCTCCTCTTCTAGGTCTGGAATGTAGCGGTGCAAAAACTGGCGCAGGCCTCCAGGGACCACAGACATGTTCAACCTTTCGTTGTGAATGGCGCGAGCGGACTTACCACCTAGTGCGCTCCACTTGTACTTCGGGGTGCGAGACAATTAAGTGCCATATAACGGCTTGGAAGGATTCCGTCAGTGGCGTGACTGCATCCGGCGCGACCATCGGCACAATCGCGCAGGCATCGGCGACTTGGGCTGTAAAGCCGCCATCCCGCCCCACGATGCCGCAGATTTTGGCACCGACCTCTTTGGCGTACTCCAGTGCTACAACCAAGTTGACGCTGGTATTCAGCGGGCGATTGCCACCGCCGACGGACAAGATCAGGATCAAATCCTTTTCGTTTAAGCGGCTACCCTCCAGCCATTTGGCAAAGGCCGTATCCCAGCCCTCGTCGTTGATGCGCGCCGTCAGCTCCGAGACGTTGTCCGTGGGCGCGTAGGACTCAATACCAGCGATCTTGCGAAAGTCATTGACCGCATGGCTCGCATTGCCCGCGCTGCCTCCCACGCCGAGCACAAAGAGCCGCCCGCCGCGCTGACGAGTCCCGACGACGAGCTGGACTATCGCTTCAATCGCATTGCGATCTAGCTGCTCGATGACCTGAGCCGCCGCAGCTAGGTACTGTTGGGTATAACTCATCCGCCGCGCTTACAAGCTGTAGCCGGCAGCCGTGGCATCCGCGTAAAAGATCTGCACCGTCTCCAACGAGAACTGCCCCATTTCCTTGCCCAAGGTCGGCAACTTTTTGATGATGTCGCTGGTGCAGGTGATGATGTGGCAACCGATGTTGTCGGCTTGGACAACATTGTACACTTCGCGGGGGCTGGCCCAGATGAGTTCGGCTTGGGGGTTGGACGCGAGCAGCTCGACCGACTCGGCCATGACCGGCATGTAGTCTAGCCCGGCGTCGGCGATGCGGCCGGCAAAAACCGACACGCAGCACGGTACCCCGCCCTCGACCGCGGCCGCCACTTCTCGCACTTGGTCGAGCAGAAAGATCGCCGTGACGTTGACCTTGACCCCGTCTTGCGACAGCCGATGGACCAAGTCGTAGCTGACCTCGCCCTTAGTGTTGCTGACGGGGATTTTGGCGTACACGTTTTCGCCCCAAGTGGCGATCTCGCGGGCTTGGCGTTCCATGTCGTCAAATTCGTCTGAAAAGACCTCAAAAGAAATGTGGCGGTCGGGAATAGCTGCGACGATGTCGTGGGCAAAGGTTCGGTAGTCAGTAACGCCCGCTTGGTGCATCAAGGTGGGATTGGTCGTAAACCCAGAGACTAGCGGATTGGCATAGCTCGCCAACATGCTCTCGCGGTCGGCTCCATCGGCAAAGATTTTGACCGCGAGGTCAGCAGCGGTTTTTTCGTACGCCAGCACTTGTGAAACGAGGGTGGTCATGGCATTGCTCCTTTAGATTCTCGATAGGCTTAAGTCTATTAATATTACATATAAAACTCGCTGCCGGAAAATTGCCGCAGCCGCGCGGTGCGGTTGTGATTGGCAATGGTAAAACGCGTATCGTATAATTACAAGCAACCGCTGTATCTCTCTCGCCATCTAATAAGAAGGGACTCTGTGATGAAATACCAATGGGCACTGGTCGGTTTGCTGATTGCCACCACCTGCTCCACGGCCGATGTCCTCTCGCTGCAAGAGTGCATCGACTTGGCCATGCAAAACAACTTGCAACACCAAATAAACCAACAAACCCTAGCTAGCAACCGCACCCAACTGACGGCGGCGCGTGCGCCCTTTGGCTTTAACGTGAACGCCGACGTCACCAGCCCTAGCTTCACTGGGCTGAGCGATACTCAAGAAAATATCGCCCTCGAAACCCGAGTCCGCGAAGAGAGTAGCGATGTCTCTTACTCGGGCAACCTGCGCATGACCCAGCGCCTGCGCCATCTCGGCCAATTCACGCTGAACACTACGGCCCTGCGCCGCGATTTCTCGTCCAATCGCCGCGCCGACTTCCTCGACTATTCGGGTTCGACGCGCCTTTTTTACGAGCGCGATCTACTCGGCCAGCCCAGCGAGGAAATCACGCTCAAGCGCGCCGAGCACAGCCTGCAAAGTGCACGCCTCAACTTTGACCGCCAGCAACTCCAGCTAGAGGGCCAAGTCATCGACGATTACTACAGTTTAGTGCAGAGCGTCCGCGAGCTCGAAATAGAGGAACAGCGCCTAGCCCAGTCGCGCGCCAATTTGGAGCTGGCCCAACGAAAATTTGAGGTCGGCCTCATCGCCGAAGTGGAAGCTCTGCGCCTACAGGTGGAGATGCTACAGGCCGAGGCCACATATGACCAAGCCCAAACCAATATCGAATCGAGCCGCGACATTCTCCGCGAAACCCTCGGACTCGATGTGTGGGCACCGCTCGAAATCGACACCGAGGTCCAGTACGAGATTTACCCTATCGACGCCCAAGGCGCCCTTGAAATCGGCTTGGCGCGCCGCAGCGACATGAAACGAGCCGAGATTTTCGAGGAAATTCGCGCGTTGGAGTTAGAAGACACCAGCCGCCGCAACGGCATTAACGCCACTGTCGGTGCCAATGTCAGCATGCGGGGACACGGCAGCGAAATCGGCGATGTCAGCGACAATTTCGAGCGCAATCGGTGGGGAGTTGATCTGCAGATAACCCTGCCGCTGATCGACAGCGGCCAGCGGCAGGCCAACATCAGCCAAGCGCGCATCGCCTTGGAGCAAAGCCGTCTCACTCGCGAGCAGCAACGCCGCCTAATCATCCAACAGATCCGAGACGCCACGCGCCGCGTCCACGAGGCCGAGCGCCAAATCGACCTGCGCCAAGCCGCCCTCGAATTTGCCCAGCGCACCTATGACGTCGAGCAGAGCCGCTTTGAGCTTGGCTTGGCCGACAGCCAGCAATTGCTCCAAGCCCAAGGCAACTTGACCCAAGCCCAGATCAACGCCTTAGCCGCAGTCATAGGCTACCAACGCCAGCTCAAAAACGTGCGGCTTGCCACTATGGCTGAGCTAAAAGAACTAGCTCCTTAGCCTCCCAATCCCAATCCCAATCCTAACGCAAAAGGCGACCCAATTTGCTCAACGCAAACTTGGGCCGCCTTTTTAGCTCGGCTTAAATAACGCGCGGATTAAGCGCCTATTTGTCGTCCTCTGAATCCATCAGGGGATGCGAAAATTCCTCCATGTCCTCGCCAAACATCCGCCGTGGGCGCAGCCGGGTATAGGACGGAATCTGGTTCTGCTCCTCGGCCTCCTGACAGGACACGCACAGCCGCGCCGTGGGCAGAGCCTCCAAGCGCGGCTTGGGAATAAACGGACAGGTCGCACACAGATTTAAAGGCTTTTCAAGGCAGGCTTCGCACCTGCCATACGTCGTACCTTCTAACTTCTCGAGCGCCAGAATGACCTCTTCCAACTCGCGGCGCTCAGTATCACCCAGCGCCACCAAAAGCTCCATGGCCCCGGCCTCGACCGCTCGGTCGAGATCGTCGGCCTTGGGGTCTTGCAGCTCATCTATTTCGTGCTCGGTGCCGTCCAGATCGCTGAGCAATTCAGCGCGACGCACGAGGAGCCTCTTCTTCATTCGCTCTCGATCTCGCTTGTTGAGGGCCATCTTTTTGGCCATAATTTCCTCCCCTTTAACCGGCTCTAAAGCCAGTGGATTACCTGTTTAAATGCCCGCTGTCTGCAAGCGAAAAACCGCCGTGCCCAGCGGTCCTAACTCCGCGGCGAGCCGCCCGTTGGCCAGCGTCGGCACCGCCTGCCCTCGGAACACTTCAGCCCGTCCCATAGGCGGCAAGCCCTCCAAACGCAAATCGAGCTGCCGCGGATCTTCGGCGACATTGACGGCAAACACGTAAAAATCGCGTTTGTATTCTTTAACCGCCACTTTAATCTCGGCATCGGTCGGTTGTGCCGCCGAACTGTGCTCCTCCTGCAAAAGCACCGGACCTAATTCGGCAAGCTCGGCCGCGAGGCGCTGTACTTCTCGCCACAAGGCCAAAGGCTGGATGTGGCGTTCGCTTTCTTGGCAATAGCGGTAAAACAACACCCCCTTGGCCCCTTCGACCAGCCCTTGATAGACCATGTTCCGCAACTCGGCCGCCGTCGGCGAGCGCGCCCAGTGCTCTACGCCGCCAAAGGCCTGGGCGATAAACCAGACTGGGGTGCGCTCCAGCGAGGTCCAGCGCGCCCGCTGCATGTAGTCGCCCACCTGAGTGATGGGATAATTCGGAATCGGATAGACATCTATGGCCAGAATATCGCTGGCGTCCGAGTATGCGGCGTACGTGTGCGGCCGGTTGTTGACTAAATAGACTGGATGATATGGATCGAGTTCCCGAATTAGCTCGTATATCGCCAAGGCAGCCGCAGGGGCCATTTTGGTCTCGTCCGGCTCGTCAATCAGATACCACGCCAAGAGCGCCGGATGCTGGCGATAGCGTTTGACGAGGGTGGCAATGGCCCGATAATTCGGCTCGGGCTTCCCCCGGGCGTACTCGGTCAGCTCTAGGAGTATCTGCATTCCCTCTGCAGCTGCCGTGTCCATTAGCGCGGCGACCTCTTCCCCGCGCAGCTTGTAGTAGTAATCCCCGGAATTGAAGTGCAGACGCCGCATCGGACCGAGATCCTCGGCCCGCAGCCAGTACAGCCCAATGGGAAAGAAAGGCTCGCCATCGACGAGTAGAGACTGGCTAAACAGGTCGATTTTCACCTCTCGCGCGGCTGGTGCGAACTTCTCGCAGGCCACGGCCAGCGAATCGACCCCGCCGACCGGATCTTGCCACCGCGCCGTCAACCAATAATGCCCCACAGGCAAATCGTATGCAGCAAAGGCCCCTGAGACATCCTGCCCAACTATATTTACATCCACGCG
>MKWU01006364.1_pt1 | contig 12042 bp, 12 predicted proteins | sample 809101 | NCBI WGS metagenome assembly MKWU01 (sample SAMN05860141, study PRJNA318959) | sponge metagenome | host: Aplysina aerophoba | place: Slovenia: Piran, Adriatic Sea, Gulf of Piran | collected 2013-05-07
CGCTCTCCATCAACTCGTCACGCGAGGCGGGAAAGATGCGCCCCTTGGGGCGCACGCCGAGCGCGTGCCCGGAGCGCCCGACCCGTTGCAGGAACGTCGCGATGCTGCGCGGCGACCCGACCTGGCACACGAGGTCGATCGAGCCGATGTCGATGCCGAGTTCGAGCGACGCGGTCGCGACGAGGGCGCGCAGCTCGCCGTCCTTGAGGCGCTGCTCGAGGCGCATCCGGCGCTCCTTGGAGAGGCTGCCGTGGTGGCTCGAGACGTGCTCCTCGCCGAGGCGCTGCGCGAGTTGGTGCGCGACGCGCTCCGACATCCGCCGGGTGTTCACGAACACGAGGGTCGTGCGGTGCCCCGTGATGAGCTCGGTGATGCGGTCGTATATCTCGCCCCACTGCTCGGCCGGGGCGACCGCGCCCAGCTCGCTCCCGGGCACCTCGATCGCGAGGTCGATGTCGCGCTGGTGGCCGAGGTCCACGATCGTGCAGTCCGGCGCGCCGTCGGCGTCGATGTGCTCGCTGCCGACGAGGAACGCCGCGATCTCCTCGATGGGCCGCTGCGTCGCCGAGAGCCCGATGCGCGCGGGCCGCTCTCCGCCGTTCGAGGTGATGACGTGGTCGAGCCGCGCCGCGGTCAGCGCGAAGTGGCTGCCGCGGCGGTCGCGCGCAAGCGCGTGGATCTCGTCGACGATGAGCGTGCGGACATGGTGCAGCTTCTCGCGGCTGCGCGCGGCCGTGACCATCAGGTAGAGCGACTCGGGCGTGGTGATGAGGATGTGCGGCGGACGGCGCACGATCGCCTGCCGCTCCGACTGCGTCGTGTCGCCGCTGCGCACCGCCGTGCGGATCACGGGCAGGTCGTAGCCCATCTCCACGGCGATCTGCCGGATCTCCTCGAGCGGCTGCTCGAGGTTGCGGTGGATGTCGTTGCCGAGCGCCTTGAGCGGTGAGACGTAGACGATCTCAGTCACGTCCTCGAGCGTCCCGGCCTCGGCCTTGCGCACGAGTTCGTCGATGCCGGCGAGGAACGCGGCGAGCGTCTTGCCCGAGCCGGTGGGTGCGCTGATGAGCGTGTCGCGGCGGCTGCGGATGTGCCGCCAGCCGGCGTGCTGCGCATCGGTGGGCGCGTCGAAGTGACGCCGGAACCACGCGTCGACGACGGGGTGGAGCTCGATGCCCGGTGCGATCGGCGCCTGCGCCAGCGTCACCCTGTCACCTCGACGAACATGCGTGCGATGCCTGCCCTCGCAGCCTACGCCTCCGCGCCGCGCTACTCAACCCGCGAGGCTCGGGTGTTGCGTCGAACGGCCACGTGTCCATGATGCCTTATCGCAGATACGGAGGTCAGCATGCCGATGGACGACGCACGGCTCGACGAGTTCCTGACCGAGGGCGCCAAGATCGCCGTCGTGTCGACCGTGGACCGGCGGGGGCATCCACGCTCCGCGCCGGTCTGGTATGAGTGGCGCGACGGGTCGATTCTGATCTTCACGGGCCGCTCCAGCCTCAAGTGGCGCAACCTCCAGCGCGTACCCCACGCCTCGATCTGCGTCGACGAGCGCGAGTCGCCCTACGCCGGGGTCGTCATCGACGGACCCGTCGAGGAGGTCACGGAGGACGAGGATCCGATCTACCAGGTAGCGCTGCGCATGGCGACGCGCTACTACGGCGAGGAGGAGGGCCGCGCCTTCGCCGAGCCGTACCGCGATGGCGCCCCCGGCACCGTCGCGTTCCGCGTGCGCCCCGAGCACATCGTGTCCTGGGACTACGCCGCCGACGTCTAGGCCCCGTGGTACCGTGACCATATGGACCATCGACCGATGACCGGACGGGCCGCCTCGTGCGCGTAGCACCGATCGTCGTCGGGGCGATCGCGGTGGGCGTCGCGACGACGGCGTGGGTGGTCATCACCTCGCTCGCCGACGGCACTACCTACCACATGTTCCCGTTGCTCATCGGCGCGACCGGGCCCTCGTTCGCCCGCTACTCGGCCGGAAACAAGCTCACGCCCGTCGAGGCGCTGGTGAGCGCCGGCGACGGCGCGGTCGGGTGGATCGTCGGCTGGGCCGTGCTCATGAGCATGGGCCAGTGGCCCTCGTCCACGGTCTTCGCCGACCAGCCCGGCGGGTTGGGCGGCGAGACCATCCTGTTCGGCCTCGCGGGGGGCGCCATCGGGGTTCTCTACGCGATGTTCCGCCCCGAGCGACGCCCTCGCGCCTGAGCTGCTCCGCCCGGCACGACACGTGCCATCATGGATGTATGAGCAGCACGCCCGACCTCGTCACGATCGAGGATGTGCATGCCGCGCGCGAGCGCATCGCGGACGCGGCGCGTGTCACGCCGATGTGGCCCAGCGTCTCGCTGTCGAACCTCGCGGGCGTGCCCGTGCTGCTGAAGTGCGAGCAACTGCAGCGCGGCGGCTCGTTCAAGTTCCGGGGCGCGTCGAACATGCTCGCCTCGCTGACCACGACGCCACGAGGGGTGATCGCGGCGAGTGCGGGCAACCACGCACAGGGCGTCGCGCTGGCGGCGGCCGAGCGCGGCATCCCCGCAACCGTCGTCATGCCCGCGAACGCGCCGCTGGCCAAGCAGGCCGCGACACGCGGGTACGGCGCCGAGGTCGTCCTCGTCGACGGCCCGCTCGAGGACTGCATGGCGCAGGCCCGGGAACGAGCGGCCGAGCGCGACCTGCTCTTCGTCCCGCCGTTCGATAACCCCGCCATCGTCGCCGGCCAGGCCACGCTCGGCCTCGAGGTGATCGAGCAGGCGCCCGAGGCGACGACCGTCATCGTGCCGGCGGGCGGCGGCGGACTGCTGGCCGGAGTGGCGCTCGCCGTGAAGTCGCTGCGACCCGACATCCGCGTCGTCGGCGCGCAGTCGCAGGCGATGCCCGGCATCGTCGCGTCCCTGCTCGCGGGCGCACCACGGACGGTGCCGTTCGTGCAGACGCTCGCCGACGGAGCAGCCGTCGCGGGCCCCTCGGCGCTCACGCTCGAGCTGATCGAGCGCTACGTCGACGACGTGGTGGCGGTCCGCGAGGAGGACATCGCGCGGACGATGGTGCTGCTGATCGAGCGCACCAAGTTCGTGATCGAGGGCGCCGGAGCGCTGGGCGTCGCCGCGCTGCTGGCGGGCGTCGTCGAAGCAGACGGGCCGGTGGTCCCCGTGCTCTCCGGCGGCAACGTCGACATCAACCTCCTCGACCGCATCGTCGAGCGCGGCCTGACCAGCGAGGGGCGGCGTCGCTCGCTCACGTTCGCGACGGCGCACGCGCCGGGCGAGCTGGCGCGCGTCAGCCGGATCATCGCCGCACAGGGCGTGAACGTGATCGAGGTCGAGCACGACCTCGTCGATACCCACCTGCCCGTGGGCGGCGCGCTGCTGAGCTTCCGCCTCGACATCGCCGGTGAGGAAGCGTTCGAGGAGCTGTGCGCGGCGCTGCGGGCGCGCGCGTGAGCGCCCGCCTCGCCACCGCGGGGGAGGAGGCGTGGGGGGAGCTGGGCGCGGCGCGGCGGGCCGCGGGGATGCGCCGGGGGCCCGTCAGCGTTTTCGTGACGCCCGCCGCACAGTCCATCCCGCCGTAAGCGCCCGCGGCGGGGGTATGATCACCTCACCCCCGCCGGGGTGGCGGAATGGCAGACGCAGCGGGCTTAAAACCTGCGGCCGAAAGGCGTGAGGGTTCGACCCCCTCCCCCGGTACCACTACCCCCCGATCCACGGCCCGACCACCTCGATGTCGTAGGCAGGCACCGCGACGCTCCGCGCGTCGGGATTCGCCAGTTGCTCGGCCAGCGCGAGCGTCAGCGGGAGCAGTGCGACGGCGGCGAGTGCCGAGAAGACTCCGTACCGCACGGCGCTACTCGAACATGCTCTCGGCGAGGGCGATCAGCTTCGTTGCGTGGCTATTCCAGTTGAGCGTGTAAAGCACGCCCGTCGCCTCGTCCCAGACATGAACCTTCGTGGGGAACTGCATCTCGGTGATGCTGCGGTGCACCCGCGCGGGCCGTCCCGCGATCTGCAGCGTCTCGCGGACGCTGGTCTGGGTGCCGTCATTGGTGTAGGTCGCGCTGGCCGGCTTTGGCGAGTACTTCGCATTGATTCCGTGGGCGGAGACGGTGAGGGTGCGGCCATTGTAGTGTGCCCTGAAGTACCCCACCTCCCATTCATCTCCGCTCTCGGCGTAGGTGAACGTCCAGCCCTCCGGCAGCTCCGGCTCGCGCCAGTGCGGGAACGTGCGTGCCTCGGCCAGGCTCGTCGTCGCCGCCACCGGGATCGTGGGGCCCGCCGGGAATCGCGGCCCCACCGGCTTTGTAGCGCCGGTCCAGCCGGCGGGGACGAGCTGGAAGGGACCCTGCACGATTGGGGCGGTCAGCGAGATCCCGCCAAGGTTGGGCAGCGCGCCCCAGGTGACGCTGACAGTCGTACTGCTGGCAGCGTCCGCGGCGGAGCCGGAGGCGGATCCTGTGGCGATCGCCCCGCTGCAGCCCGTGAAGGCATACGCTATCGACTCCACCCCGAGCGACTTCCGGGGCAGGGTGCCGGCCGGGTCGAGCTTGACCTCGGTGACCGTGTACCGCACAAAGCAGTCGTCCGCCTGCTTCCACTCGAAGATGTCGCCCGTCTCGACAAGGTCGTAGACGCCCGACTGCGGCGCATCGTCGGCGTCGGATGTGTGGATGAGCAGGGCGGTCGTCGTGCCGTCGCGGAGGGCCTCGTAGGTGGTGACCGCGGTCATCACGCCGTCTTCGCCCTCGGTCAGGAACGCGTAGCTGCCGGCTGTGGCGACGGCGCCGGTGGTGTCGTAGGTGTCGTAGGTGTCGTAGGTGAGCGTCACCGAGGGCAGCGCGCAGCTCTCCAGGTCGAGCGTCGCGATGTCGCTGCTCGCCACCGCTCGCAGGGCGCGCGGCACGCAGCCCGTGAGCGCATTCCCGGACAAGTAGACGTGCGTGAGCGCTCGCAGGTCGCCGAGCTCGGGCGGGATCGCGCCCGTCAGCTGGTTGCCGGTGAGGGCGAGAGTCTTGAGTGCCGCAAGGCTGCCGAGCCCGGCGGGGATCGAGCCCGCGAGCATCCGCCCCTCCAGGTTGAGGCCCGTCACGCGCGAGGGATTCCCCTCGATGCTCACGCCATCCCAGCTCGTCATCGCGGTGTCCACGCTCCAGTCAAGCGCACCCGGGCCCCTGAGCGTGTCCTTCGAAGCGAGCAGCGTCGCGCAGTCCGCGGCCAGCCCGGCCTCGCTCGCGGGGTCGACGCCCAGCGTTGCCTGCGTGCAGGCGCCGGGCGCGACGGCTGGGGTCGGCGTGGGTGTTGCGGTTGGCGGGGGCGTGGGTGTCGCGGTCGGCGTGGGTGTCGCGGTCGGCGCGACGGTCGATGTGGGCGCAGGCGTCGAGGTGGCCTCGGGCGGAACGAGCGGCGCACGGACGACCGCGGAAGGCTCACCGCCCCCCGGCGCCCCAACGAGGAGCACCGCCACGGCGACGACGGCCGCGACCACGGCCACCGTCACCCCGGCCGCTGCCGCCGTCCCGATCCCGACCCACGCCACGGGCCGCGCGATGGCCGCGAGGGCCGCGGGGGCCGCGGGGGCGCCGAACGCCGCACGCAGGCGGCCTCGACGCTCCTCGGGACGCCACGCGGCAAGCGCGCGCCGGTCGCGGAGTTCGAGCTTCGCGAGCATGTTCGAGATGTGGGTCTTGACCGTGTCGAGGCTCAGCCCGAGGCGTCCCGCGATCTCGGCGTTGGTCCCGCCCTCGCGCAGCGCCTCGAGGACGCGCCACTCGGCAGGCGTCAGGACATCGGGATGGCGCGGACGGCCCCCGCGATTGCGCTCCATAGGGCCATGCTAGAACGAGTGGGTGGGGGGTTTCCTCACCCGACGCCAGGATTCACGCCCGGTTGGGCTCCAGCCCCTTCCCCCGGTTCCACGGCTCCAGATCCACACCGCGACGTGGCGCTCGGCCCTCGTCGCAACCCGGTGCGACAGTCGATCACCGCATGCGCCGCGCCGAGCGTGTAAAGTTCGCGTTCAGGATCCGGTGTCCAGGGGCCCCCGAGCGTGTGCCCGGGGAAGGTGACACCGGCAGCCACGGGGGCACGCATGGACATTCAGACCGGGCTCGATCGCGTCTTCCACCCGAAGGTACTCGCAGTGGTGGGGGCGAAACGCGACAACGACTACATGTGGCTGCGGGCCCATGGCCCGTTCGCCGACTTCGGCAAGATCTACCACGTCAACATCGACCAGGCGGAGTGGCCGGGGGCCGAGGAGCTCGGCATCCCCAACGTGTCGAGCCTGCTCGACATCCCCGAGCCGGTCGACTATGTGGCCATCTCGGTGCCCAGCGTCGTCGTGCCCAGGATCCTGCAGGACTGCGCGACGAAGGGCGTGGGCGGAGCCCACATCTTCGCGGCGGGGTTCGCCGAGACGGGCACGGAGCAGGGCCAGCAGCTCGAGGATGCAGTGCGCAACATCGCCGTCGAGGGAGACTTCCTCGTGATCGGGCCCAACTGCATGGGGCTCTACAACCCGGCGCTCGGCATCCGGCCCGGCCGTGACGTGCCGTACGGCGGAACCGGCGGCTACTTCAGCTTCCTCTCGCAGAGCGGCACCACCGCGATGAGCATCGCCTCCGGCGCCCCCGCGAACGGGATCGAGGTGTCCAAGGGCGCCAGCTTCGGCAACGGCACCGTCGTCGACGCCACCGACTACCTGCGCTACTACGGCGCCGACGATGCGACCGAGGTGATCGGCATGTACCTCGAAGGCGTCCACGACGGGCCTGCGTTCTTCGATGCGCTGCGCGAGGCAGCCGCCCGCAAGCCGGTGCTCGTCTGGAAGGTCGGCAGTACCTCCGAGTCGGCGCGCGCGGGCTTCGCGCACACACGCAGCGAGGCCGTGCCGGCCGAGCTGTGGGACGCGATGCTGACGGTCTGCGGAGCGATCAAGGTCACGAGCATCGAGGAGATGCTGGAGACGGCGATGGCGCTGCGCTACGTGGGCGACCCTGGCGTCGACTCGGCGCTGATCGCGGTCTCGGGCGGGCACTCGGGCAAGATCGCCGACGTGTTCGGCCAGCAGGGGTTCCGGATTCCCTCGCCCGGCGACGCCTCGCTCGAGGAGATAGCCTCGTACGCCGAGATCATGGGAGGCAGCTTCAGTAACCCCTTCGAGGGCCCGAGCGTGCGGGGCCCCGAGCTCCTCGAACGAACGCTCGGTGTGCTCGCCCGCGACGACAACTTCGACGTCATCGTCGTCGAGTTCGGGGCCGGCGCGGTGAAGCAGAGCCCCGACGCGCTCGACGAGCGCATCGAGGTACTGAACAAGGTGCGGGAGCAGGAGCCCGGCAAGCCGATCGTGACGGTGCTCAGCACGGACATCCCCTATGTCGAGGGCGTTGATGTCAATGCGGTGTCGAGGGCGTTCATGGACGCGGGGTTGCCGTGTTTCCTGAGCATGGAGCGCGGCGCCGTGGCGCTGCGCAAGGCCCGCGAGTTCCAGCAGCGCCCGACGTGGCTGCTACCGACGACCACGTGATCGCGTCGAGGCGGAGCGGGCACGCGCGATGAGCGCGAACGAGCCGTCCGGGGCGGGCGGTTCGGTGGATGTGGGCGAGTCCGGCGGGGAGGAGCAGCCTCGCAGGCGGTTCTTCCTGAAACGCCGGCCGGTGATCTTCTACGGCTGGTGGGTCGTCCTCTCGGGCACCGCCATCATGGCCCTGATGGGCGCCTTCTCGTATTACGGGATGGGCGTCTTCTTCAACTCGATCAAGGACGACCTTGGGTGGAGCGCGGCAGCGCTGGGCGCGGCCCTGTCGCTCGCGAGGATCCAGGGTGGCGTCCTCGCGCCGGCTGTCGGCTTCCTCATCGACAAGTACGGCTCGCAGAAGCTCGTGCTGATCGGCGTGGTGCTGAGCGGGCTCGGGTTCATCCTGCTCGGCCAGACGATGTCCGTCGTCTACTTCTACATCATCTTTATCTTCCTGGTGCAGGGCGGTGTCAGCGCCGGGATGGGCAATGCGCCCATGGCCGCGGTGACCAACTGGTTCTCGCGGCGCCGCGCCACCGCGCACGGGGTGATGAACCTGGGCCTGAGCTTCGGGGGCATCCTGGCGTGGCCACTGGCCGGGATCATCGAGGCGTGGGGGTGGCGGCAGGCGCTCGTGTTCGCCGGGGCGACCATCTGGGTCGTCGGCATCCCGCTCTCGTTCGTGATCCGCCACCGGCCCGAGGACTACGGCTACCTCCCGGACGGGGACAAGCCCGAGGACCGCTTGGGCGACGGCGACTTCCCCGGCGCCGCGGCCCCACGGGAGGTGACCTACTCGCCGTGGGAGGCGATGAAGACGCAGGCCTTCTGGAGCATCGCGCTCATGTTCTCGGCCCGGCACTTCGTGACCGGGTCCGTGGCGCTCTTCCTCATTCCGCTGCTCGAGGAGCGTGGTATGTCGCTCTCGGCGGCGGCGGGCGTGCTGAGCCTGATGGCGCTGATCGGCACGCCCGGCCGGGTCGGCTTCGCGTGGCTGGGCGACCGCTACGACAAGCGCCTCGTGATCGGCTTCTGCTTCGCCTTCCAGTCGGTCGGCATCATCCTCTTCACGGCCTTGGGCGGGAACATCGGGATCCTGTTTTTCCTCGTGCTCTACTCGCCGACGTACTCCGGCGTGCTGCCGCTCATCCCCGCCATCCAGGCCGACTACTTCGGCCGCGAGTGGTTCGCGACCATTCGAGGGTTGATGACGCCGGTGGCGACGGCGAGCGTCGTGCTCGGCCCGATCGTCGTCGCGTCGATCCGGGACTGGACCGGGAGCTACGAGCCCGCGTTCGCCACGCTCGGCGTGGCGAACATCCTCGCGCTGGTGTTCGTGGCCATCACCCGCCCGCCACGCGGCGAGTCGTTCCGGTCGGCCGCCTGACGCCCCTCACCCCGACCCTGTTGCCGTTCGGGGAGCAGGCCGCAGCGGCTCAGAACAGCCGACGCAGCACAGCCGCAGCCACTGACAGCACGACAGACACCACGAGCATCGACGCGAGCGGGATGTAGACGCGGACGGTCCCGTTCCCGCGCTCGAACCGCAGGTCGCCGGGCAGGTTGCCGAACCAGCCGAGCGCGCCCGTCAGCGCGAGCGCGCCGACGCCGGCCACCACCGCGCCGGCGACGACCAGCAGCACGCCGACCTCGCGCGTCACGTCACGCGTCCCGGCGTCGGCGCGCGTACTGGCATCGGATGGTGTGTGGAGCGGGAGATGGGATTCGAACCCACGACCCTCTGCTTGGGAAGCAGATGCTCTACCCCTGAGCTACTCCCGCTTGTCGGCGGAAGTCCATGCTAGCAGGGGGACCGCACGCCGTCCCGCCGTCCGGTGCGCGGATCGTGAGGGCTATCCCTCGATCAGCCGCTCGCGGAGGCGCTCGATGAGTGCCTCGTCGATGCCGCCCACGGCCAGCATCTCGGCGGTGCAGCCGTAGTACTCGTCGATACCGCGCAGGAAGGCCTCCATGGTCTCAGGCCGCGTCTCGATCATGTCGCGCGTGATCTCGAAGTCCTGGGAGGCGGTCCTCGCGGCGAGCTCCTCGTCGGTGATGTCGCGCCAGCCCGTGATGTACTCGCGGGTCAGCGTGTAGTCCGCCACGATCGTCTCGTCGGGCACGCCGAGGGCGCGCAGCAGCAGGCCCGCGGTGACGCCCGTGCGGTCGCGGCCGCCCTCGCAGTTGAACGCGACCGCCCGACCGGGCTGTGCCTCGGCGATGGCGACGAAGACCGCGCGAATCGCGGGTAGCGCGTCCTCGATCCCGCGCAGGTAGTCGAGGCCGCGCCCGGCGTGGTCGCGCAGGAACGCCCCCGTCACTCCCTCGCCCGTGCGGCGGAGGTGCCTGCGGTACGGCGCGTGGCGGTGTTCCACGCCGTGGTCGTGCAGCGGCGAGATGCCGTTGCGTTCGATCTCCTCGGCCGAACGCAGGTCGAGCACCAGCCCGACGTTGAGGTCGAGCAGCCGCTCGATGTCCAGCGGGGTCGCGTCGGACAGCGTGCTCGTGCGGAACACGGTCCGCCACCGCACGGTCGAGCCGTCGCGTGTCACGTAGCCGCCGAGGTCGCGGAAGTTCCGGACACCGCTCAGCAGGATGCGCCGCTCGAGCGTCGTCGCCAGTTGCACCATCGCCGTCGCCTCCTCGCCGTGCGAGCCGCCGTCCGCGCTCCCGCCGCGCGCGAGACGGCGTCGGTCACGTGCACGTGCAGAGGATCGCCCGGCGCGGGCGGCAGGGGCTTAAGGCGCGGTTAAACCGGGAAAGATGCTCAGGCCGGGGTGTCACCCTCGTTCGACAGGAAACGCTCGACGTCTTCGAGCAGGTCACTGACCGACGGGAGTTCCGAGTCGGCGTCGTTCGCCGCTCCAGCGATCGATTCGTACTGCTCCTCCATGGCCTCGACGGCCTCGCGCACCTCGCCCGAGACCTGCATCTGCTCGTCGGCCTGCGCCCGCACGTTGGCGGAAGCCTCCTCGAACTCGCCCGTCGGCGTCTGGGCGCCGAGCAGGCGGTCGAGCGTGCGCGTGATGCCGAGCACGGCCATCGGATTCGGCACGACGCCGAGGTAGTTGGGCACGAGCGCGGTCATGCCGCCGATGGACGTGCCGCTGCTCGCCAGCTCGTTGGCCAGCACCTCACCGATGTCGATCGGGCCCTCATACGAGGGTGTGAGTTGCTGCAGGCCCATCTCGCCGGCGAGCTCCTCGCTGGTCGTGGTCAGCCGCAGCAGTACCGGACGGGTGTGCGGCACGCTGGCGGGGAACGACCGCAGGATCAGGATGGCTTCGACGCCGACCGAGAGCGCGAAGGCGCTCAACTCCCGGCTGAAGTGCTGCCAGCGCAGGTGCGGCTCGATGCCGGAGACGATGAGCGCGTCGCGTCCGCCCTCGGCCGCCCGTTCGAGGTGGATGCGGTTGCGGGGCCACTCGATCACGCGCTCATCGCCCTGGTTCCGGACCTGGGGGCGCGACTGCGTGAAGTCGAAGAACGGCTCCGGCTCGAACTGCGCGATCGGCTGGAGGTCGTGCGAGCGGATGCGATGCATCAGCGACGCGGCGGCCGTGGTGTTGATGCCGTTCTTGCGCACGAACGACGCCACCAGCAACGGCTTGTGCAGCGTTCCGACATCCTCGAGTCGACGCAGCGCCCCGGTCTCAGCCATTCCGCGCCTCCTGCCCTCGGTCCTGGTCGCCCGGCGGCGACCAGCGGTACGTGGTGGGCTGCGCCCGCCACACCCGGTCCGCAGCGCGCTCCTCGATGAGCTCGACGGCGTCACCGCTGCGCACCGTGCCCTCTTGCAGCACGCGTGCGTAGACGCGGCTGCACCCGGGGTGCGTCTGGTGGTTCATGCGGTTGAAGTCGCCGCCGGCGAACCACTGCGCGTTCTTGTTGCAAGGGGCGGTGTAGGAGCTGACCTCGACCAGCACCTCACTACCGAGCCGCAACCGGGCGCCCGGCACCACGCTCGACCAGTCGAGGCCGGCGATGGTCACGTTCTCCCCGGCGCTGCCGGGTGCGATCGTGTGCCCCTCCGCCTGGAACTCCTCGATGCGTTCGAGGGCGAAGAGGCAGAGCGCGCGCTCGGGGCCGCCGTGGTGACGGCGGTCGGCCTGTGCGTCGCCGTCCATCCCGTCGAGGCGGACACGCGCCTCCTCGACGGGCAGCTTGGGCACGCCGCCGCCGGAGACGTTGAGCTGGTGCACCGTGCCGTGGCGTGCGGACGCAACCATCGTGGCCCCTCCCCGCGTACATCGTACCAACAAGGCTCGCGAGCCGATGCCGGTAGCGTACTGCCCGGCGCTTCGTATTCTGGAACGGGGTGGTCGGACGGCCGCCCGAGTGGCAGGAGGGGCCGGGCCGCGGCCACTCGGGGGGCGCGCGGCACGAGGGGGGGCCGCCCCCGCCCCGGGGAGCCGCCACACCGACGCCAACCGCGACGCCCAGTGCCGCTGCATCGACCGCAACGCCGACGGACACCGCGGCACAGGACGACGCAAACGAGCGAGCGGCCGTGCTCCAGGA
>MKWU01006366.1_pt1 | contig 12039 bp, 8 predicted proteins | sample 809101 | NCBI WGS metagenome assembly MKWU01 (sample SAMN05860141, study PRJNA318959) | sponge metagenome | host: Aplysina aerophoba | place: Slovenia: Piran, Adriatic Sea, Gulf of Piran | collected 2013-05-07
ACGGGCAGGGGGACATGAGGCTCGCGCCCGAGGGGCAGGCGTCGATGGAGGCCGACGTGGATATGGGCATGGCGGCGGCGGGCGCGCGGGGGGTCCTGCTGCCCGCTCGCACGGCGGGCGGGTTCGAGCTCGCGCTCCGCGCGGACGTCCTGGTGACGAACATGCGCTCGGACGCGGCGGCGGGCCTGGCGGAGACCGGGGCGGAGACGAGGCGCGTACGCCTGGTGCTGGAGGGTTCGCGCTCGTTCGAGGCGGGGGCGGGGATGCTGACGCCCTCGGTGGAGATAGGGTTCAGGAACGATTCGGGGGACGCGGAGACGGGCGGGGGCGTCGAGGCGGGCGGTTCGCTTCGCTACGCCTCGGGGGACCTCTCGGTGGAGGTGAGGGCGCGCAGCCTGCTCGCCCACGGCGAGAGCGAATACGAGGAGTGGGGCGCGAGCGCTTCGGTGGAATACGCTCCCGGCGGTGACGGACGCGGTCTCACGCTGCGCGCGGGTTCGGCCTGGGGCGCGTCCCGGGGCGGGGCGGAGCGCCTGTGGTCGCAGGCGGCGGGTCTTCCGGGTGGAAACGCGGACCCCGGAGCGCGCCTCGACGCCGAGGTGGCTTACGGCCTCGACGTCCCGCGCGCCCTGCTGACCCCCTACGCGGGGGTCTCGCTCGCGGAGAGCGGCGAGACCTGGCGCGCGGGCGCACGCTGGAAGCCCGGCCCCGCATACGAGGTGAGCCTCGAGGCGAGCCTCACCGATGCCGCGAACGACGAGCGGCCCGAAGGTGGCTTCCTCCTGCGCGGCGCGAGGAGGTGGTGACCGGGGGGGAAGCGGTTTTCCGCAGGGGCGGTTCCGGGGAGGCCCGGGAGGGTTCGTTGAGCGCTCCCGTCCCGCCCGGCTCAGGCCGGCGGCCTCCGTGGCCGGCGGATTTCATCGAGCGTTGGAGACCGACGTTGACGACTGTGCCGGCTACCGGAGGGCGGTCACCCCATCAAGGGAAAATACGGGAAATCCCGTAAGCAGCCATTCGGATTGCGGAGGTTGCGCCCTTCACCGGAACGGAATATCCTTGCCGTTCTCATCCATGCGCAGGCAGGCGATGCCGTGTTCATGACCGATGCATCGTGTTGCAATAGTGTTGACAATTGTTTTTGTCAAATCCTGTGATCCAATAATACGACTGAATACAATGATTTACATTTCCACCAAAACGGGTATGCGCTTATCCGTCAAGCGTTTTGTTATGGCGAGCAACCGCTATTTGAGTTTCGCGTTGTCGTATCCGTCCAGGATTGCATCGTATCACGTCAAAACCGAAACAGGCCGTAGGGCGTGGAAGACTCGCTCGTGTCCGTGGCTGGCAAGCCGGAATCAGGCTTCGGGGAACTCACGCCCAACCAGTCGATGTCGGGATTTCGGTCCGCTTCTCCCGCAACGGCATCCACCTCATTCCTGGCGGACGAATGCGAACCGGGCGACGGGCTGGACCCTTCACGATTACCCAGCCAATCGAGAGCCCCGCCATCCGGCAAGGGAGGCGCGCTGGCGCTGAACCCCATCGCACGGGCGATGACAAAGGCCGCCTGCGCGGCGGCATCCTGGAGCGCCGCGTCGTCGAGATGGGCGTAGACGGCGGTGGTCTCGCGTTTCCTGTGTCCGAGCAGGCGGCCGACGGTAGTGAGCCCCACCCCGTTCATCACGCCCTGCGACGCCCAGGTGTGGCGCAGGTCGTGGATCCTGAGGCCGGGCAATCCCGCCTCCTCCCGGACGCCGCGCCAGAACGCATGAAGCCTGTCCGTGTTGAGGTCATCCGGGAACACCCGCGCCGCGCTTTCGGTACGCGGCAACCCTGCGAGCAAGACCACAGATACATGATGGTTCAGTCTAACCTGTTGTCCTGTAAGGGGATACGCTTCCTGATTACGGCTCGGTCGGGACGCGCTCGGTGTAGCCCGCTGCGTGGGGTGACCTCGATACCAAAATCAATTTTTAGTCGTCCGTGCAAATGGTCTCCGCCTTATATTTCACGCCTCCCTTGAAACGATAGGAAGCAGTTTGTATATACATTGAGAGTCGCGCGGGCGGCACCAACTAGATAGTAGCAATTGGGGCAGCATCATGAACTGGAGAAGGATCGCAGGGGCGGGGATATTAGCTCTATTTCTCGCTGGCTGCGCGGGTAAAATCATCCAGGAGAAGATGTCAACTTTGATTGGGGGCCCCGCGTCCCACGTTTTTGCAAAGCTAGGTTTCCCAGATGCTGAAGGAGAGGTTGCCGGACGGAAATTCTACATCTGGAGAACTCAGGCTGCCGGTTCCTATGTCTTGCCGCAATATAATACGGGGACAATTTACAACTCCTATGGCATGTCGACCTACAACTACATGACTTATCAGCAGCACTCTTACAACTACTACTGCAAGATTCGCATTTTCGTGGATGCACGGGATCGCATCACGACATACGATCTCAAGGGCAACGAAGGTGGCTGTGGACGTTTTGCTGGCCAGCTAAGTCGTTAGCGTGCGCTAGTTATTCTCTCGGGCATGTTGGTTGCAAGAGAAGAGAAACTCCCAACTCTATTAGGGCCGACCGCGCACAGATGCTTCTATGATCCGCTCGTCTCTTTCCGACGCCTCGGAGCGGCGCACTGCAGTCGGGAAGCGTCCGGCATCAGGGCCAGTATCTGTCCGGTCACCAATTCCTCCTCGTCGAGGTTCATCGCGCGTATCATGGCGGGCTGCGACAGGAACGGGGACTCGATGATTTGGCGTATTCCGCGCAGGCCCTGGCCTTTGACCGCATTATCGAGATCGGATAGCTTTGACCGATCTTCCGGGTGAACCCTGATTGCCTTCAGCCTCCACCAACCGACGTTGCGCGAGAGCACCCACATCTCGGTGCTGACGCCGCCTTCTGGATGAAGGCGCTGGAACATCTTCACTCTCAAGTGCCCACTACGCGTATCACCGAACCAAGGGTCAGTGTTTCCCCTTGATAGCAGGGCAAGGAACGGATTGTCCTGCTTTGGCAGGCCGCAGGTCACGGTCCACATTCGTTCACGCGTCTGTGCCGCTGCTTTCTTGGCTGTGGCGAAGCCCACCTTCTCCTGCCTGTCGAAGGCCGCCTGCGCGGCGGCCTGCAGATTCCGGGCAGTCATGTACTGTTCCTGCGCCTTCATTTCCCCGGCCTTGGCCATGTCCCGGTATTTTTCCGCATCGGCCAGCGTCGTGGACGTCCTGGCCTTCTTATTGGCCTCCTCGGCAGCCATGGCCGCCGCGTAAGCCGCGTTTGCCGCTGCTTGCGCGGCCATCCCGGTCGTGGAACTTGCGCCCACGAGACCATCAACCGCCTTCGCCCCCATCAAGGCCTTATTAGCGTAGTCCCGGGCGTTCGCCGCCGCCGTCATCGCTACATCCCGGGCCGGCCCCGGGTCCGGCATCGTGGTTGGCTGCGAGACGCCGCCACCCCCGCCACAACCTGCAAACGCCAGTACGGCCAGGCACATCGATAGAAGTGCAAGTTTCCGTATCATCCCATCACTCCTCCGTAGCGAAGAACTATCAAGCGCCGGCGGAGAAAACCGAACTCTCCCACCCACCTTGATTCGAATATATCTTTTTTGCCTGATGCTCAACATTCAAACACTTCTAGTTGATGTCTTTCGTTCAGAATTTTCATAAAATCTGGATATTCGACCCTCAGTTACACAAGATGACAGCAATATCCTATCGCCGTCAGTTAAAAAATATACGATGTCAAAGAGTTTCAGGCGCAGCGAGGATCGGAGTGTATGCATTCAACATGCACGGAATTTTCGTGCTGACGCTTAGCCTTGACTGCCTCTTCCATGCAGAACCACAGGAATGGGCGTTCCCGGTTGCCGGGTGTAAGAATAAATATTACGCTGACAAAGCTGATTGCACGCCCCCGAATTCGGTACGAACACCCCCCACTCAGGCTCGTATCCGGGTTACGGTCGTGTTCATCAAGGCGTCAGGCGCCAACCCTCCGGGGAAAGGACGGTGGAGGGGACCATGAAGGAGTTGAGGGGCCAGTAAAACCGACGGTGAACCACTTGGAAGGGATCGTAATAAATTTACCACGGAAATCCCTGCCACTGAAATGCTCAGGAAAGAATGTGTTGAGAAAGACTCCCGAAAAATCCAACCATACCGGGCGCCCGGGACATCAATCGAGTTTTGCGGAGAACATCCTGCTTGAGGCCAAACGAACAGGGCCGGCCAGGTTCCTGTTCGCGCTCCTGCATCCACGACATGCCAGGGTGATATCGGTGAGCGACGAAGCGGTCCGGCTGCAGTTCGGTTCGGGTCACAAGGACATACCGTTGGGTGAAGTGCAAACGGTCAATGCAGGGGGCGGCTATCTCTATTCCAGTATCCGGATCCGTCATGCCGCAGGCAGCGCGCATGTTTCGGGCCTGCCCCGAATGGCTGGGAACGCTCTGGCCGAAGTCATCGAATCAGCGAGATGCGAATGGTGGCGCGGTGCCCTCGCCTCACGGACAAATGCGCTCCGGTCGGTCCACGACCGCATCGCCGGGTTTGCGGATCCGCAGAAATACCTTACGACCGACGCGCTTCGAGACCTGGAAATCGATGCCCGGACAGTCACCGGCGGCTTCGCGGCGCGGTGGCCGGAAGCGCTGTCGAATGTCATCGAGATACGGATGCTGCGGGACGTTCTCGAGTTTCTGGAAGCGCCTGGCGATGCCCGGGCGAAAGCCAACAAGGCGTTCGTCGTCTACGAACTGGTCCGCTCACGTGAGCTCTTCGACCGGATCGAGGCCCGACCGCTTACGGAAGAGCAGCGCAGGGCGGTCGTCATCGACGAGCAACGGAACCTCGTGGTGGCCGCGGCCGGTAGCGGCAAGACATCGGTAATCGTAGCCAAGACAGGCTGGCTCATCAGAAAAGGGTATCGCAAGCCCTCCGAACTGCTGTTGCTCGCCTTTGCGCGAGATGCCAGCAAGGAGATGGAGGAGCGGCTCGAAAAGCGTCTCGGCGCCAAAATAGCGCGCGACGTTACGGTGCGCACATTCCACAGCCTCGGCATGGCGATCATCGGCGAAGCCGAAGGGAAGCGCCCGGCGCTCGCCGCGACGACGGAGAACGACCGTGCGCTGTTCGACCTGCTCAAGGGAATCGTGGCCGACCTGCTCGCCGACCGGGAACTCTCGGCCACTCTGCATGAATGGTTCCAGGACCGGTTTGCGCCATACAAGAGCGAGCACGAGTTCAATAACTGGGGCGAGTACCACGACTATATCCGCAAGTTCGACATACGCTCGCTGAAAGGCGAAACCGTCCGCAGTTTCGAAGAATGCGAGATCGCGAACTTTCTCTATCTCAACGGAGTCGCCTACCAGTACGAAGCCCCCTATGAGCATGATCTGGCGACCTCGGAGAAGCGCCAGTACAAGCCCGATTTCCATCTTCCCGAACACGGCGTCTATATCGAGCACTTCGGGATCGACGCCGAAGGAAACACCGCGCCGTTCGTCGACCGGCAGTCGTACGTGCAGGAAATGGAATGGAAGCGCGGCGTCCATGCAGAACACGGCACCGTTCTGATCGAAACCTTCAGTCACGAACAGGCTGGCGGCAGGCTGCTCCGGAACCTGACGGAGAAGCTTGCGGCCCACGGTGTGGGTCTTTCGCCGATTCCGCGCGAGGATGCGTTCGCTGCTCTCGAACAACAGGGGCGGATCGAATCGTTCACGCGTCTGGTGGCGACCTTCCTGCAGCACTTCAAGGGAAGCCGGCTGTCCTTCGCCGACATCGTCGAACGCGCCGGCGCTCACCGGGAACGGGCGCGGGCGCAAGCGTTTCTTGCGGTGTTCCGGCCGATTTTCGAGCGCTATCAGGACACGCTTGCGCGTTCAGGCGAGATCGATTTCCACGACATGATCAACCGTGCGACCGACCTCGCGGAGACCGGAAAATACCGCAGCCCGTTCGGATACATCCTGGTCGACGAGTTCCAGGATATTTCGCCGTCCCGGGCGAGGCTGCTCAAAGCGCTGCTCGACAACTCACCGGGGGCGCAATTGTTCGCGGTCGGCGACGACTGGCAGGCGATCTACCGGTTCGGCGGATCGGACATTGCGGTCATGCGGGAGTTCGGAGACCATTTCGGTGCGTTCGAGCGAATTGATCTCGCAACCACGTTCCGCTGCGCCGACCGCATAGCCTCGCTCGCCACGGACTTCGTGCTGCGCAATCCGGCGCAAATCCGCAAGACGGTCCGCGCGACGCGCAAGGCGGACCGGCCCGCGGTATACGTCGGACTCCCCGGTGAGCAGGAACTCTCGCTCCTGAAAGAGGCGCTCGACCGGATCGCGGAGGATGCCCGCCGTCACGAGGGAACCTCGGAGGTGCTGTTGCTGGGCCGCTACCGTCATCTGTGTCCCCGCAATCTGGGCGCGTTGCCGAAGCAGTATCCGGGCCTTCGCTTCAGTTGGAAGACCGTGCACCGCTCCAAGGGTCTCGAGGCGGACTATGCGGTGGTTCTCGGTGTGTGTTCAGGAAAGTTCGGGTTTCCGGCCGAGATAGCCGACGATCCGCTGCTCGATCTGGTGCTGGCGGCGCCCGAAGCCCATCCGAACGCCGAGGAGCGACGCCTGCTCTATGTCGCCATCACCCGGGCGAGACGGCAGGTATACCTGCTTGCCGACGGCGGCCCGCCGTCCGAATTCGTGAACGAGCTGATCGACGGAGGATACGACGTCGACGTTTTCGGCCGTCCGCCGGAAAGCGACGTATCCTGTCCGCAATGCGCCGGTGGACGGCTGGAGCGCCGTGAAAACTCTCGCAGCGGAAGTGTTTTCTACGGCTGCTCGAACTTTCCGCTTTGCGAACACATAACGCGTGCTTGCCCCCGCTGCGGGTCAGGCCTTCCCATCAGGTCCGGCGAGGCTTACCGTTGCCGCGACTGCGACGGGACAATCGAGGCCTGCCCCGAATGCGGCGGGTGGCTCGACACCAGAATGGGGAAGTACGGCCGCTTCCTCGGCTGCTCGAATTTTCCAGATTGCGATTATACGAGAAACCTGCGGCAATCGAGAAATGGATCCGCTTCCGTAACTAACGCATCAGTACCCGGAAAACGCAGACCCCGCTGACTGCAATACAATGCATGGCGGCATCGCGGTCCGCTGGAACGGGGAAGCTGCTTGCTGGCTCCGGATATGATCAACCGATATGGCCATATGGGCTTGTCCCATATGGGAGCGCAACCCTGGCGCCGTTTTTCGCTCACACCGATGGTTCCTGCGCCGTGATTCGATCTGCCCGGTTGGTATACGCTTTACGCAGGCGGATTTATTTGATAGAAATGCTCGGAGGACAGATCCTAAACTCCATGGTATAGTATCAATGTCGAAATCACGGACACAACGGGATCGGGCGAGCGAAATCCTGCGCAGGCGGGGGATCGTGCGCCTGTTCGAGTTCAGGGATGCCGGGATCACGGCGGCCACGATAAGCCGCATGGTCGAGGATGGCGAGGTCGTAAAACTGTCACGCGGGCTATATCAGATGCCCGATGCGCCCCTCGACGCCAATCACAGCCTGGCCGAGGCGGCGAAGCGGGTTCCCAGGGGCGTCGTCTGTCTCGTCTCGGCGCTTGCATACCACGAGTTGACCGATCAGATTTCACGCGCGGTCTGGATGGCGATCGGCGCCAAGGACTGGGCGCCGAAGACGGAAAGCCCGCCGGTACGGATCGTGCGTTTCACGGAACAGCTTCTCATGGACGATGTCGTCACCGTGCATATCGAGAACGTGCCCGTGAAAATCTTCGGCGTCGCGAAGACGATCGCCGACTGCTACCGGCATCGCCGGACGGTGGGACAGTCGGTCGCACTGGAGGGTCTTCAGGAGGCGCTTCGACAGGGAAAAGCCACCCCGGCCGCAATCGCCCGGCATGCAAAGCGTGGCGGCGTGGCCACGGTGATCCGGCCCCATCTCGAGGCGCTCACCGCAAATGGCTAGGGAGGTCAATAACATCGCGGCCTCGGTTCGGGCCCGTCTCCTCAGGATCAGCAAGGAGAAAGGCCTGAACTTCGATCTGGTGCTGACGCACTACGCGATCGAGCGCTTGCTCTACCGTCTCGCGCAATCGCGCTACGCCGAGCGTTTTGTGCTGAAAGGGGCGATGTTGCTGATGACGTGGTTCGACGAGCCGCTTCGCGGTACGCGCGACCTCGATCTCCTGGGTCACGGCAACCCCGCACCTTATACCGTCCTCGGAGTCTTCAGGGAAGTTCTCGGTCAGGAACAGCCCGACGGCGTTCTCTTTGGCGCCAATGAGGCGAGTATCGGCCGCATTCGACAAGAGAACGAGTACGGCGGTCTCCGCATACGGACCCCGGCCGAGATTGGCGGCGCCCGCATCGTCGTCAACGTCGATGTCGGCTTCGGGGAAGCGACCGAACCTCCTGCCGAGTGGCTGGACTACCCCGTTCTGCTCGATATGCCGGCGCCGCGGTTGCTGGGTTACGCGAGAGAGACCGTGATTGCCGAGAAATTCCAGGCCATGGTGGCTCTGGGCCTGGCCAACAGCCGGATGAAGGACTACTACGACCTGTGGGTCATCAGCCGGACCTTTGACATTGATCGCTCGCGCCTCGCAGGGGCGATATCCGCGACTTTTGCCCGGCGGCGCACACCGATTCCGGATGCCGTTCCGGACGGGCTGTCGCAGGCGTTCGCGGAAGACGTCGTCAAGCAACGACAATGGGAGGTCTTCAAGCGTGATTTGGGGGTCGACCCCGGTCCACTCGACAGTGTTGTAGAGACGCTCGAAGCCTTCCTGATGCCGGCTGCTGTGGCCGCCCGTGAATCGGCCAGGCTGGATGGCGTCTGAACGTGCAGACACGCCGACTCAAGTCTCTTGAATGTCCGTAGCGTAGCCGGAGGTGATGTCTGTTTCAGGTCACACCGTCATGATTGGCGGAAACAGCATCGGCCAATCGACTCCATGCGAAGCCCTGGTTCTCTTGCTGGGGCCGTATCACCTGCCTCGAAACAGCCGGATAGACGAGCATGACTTCTTCGAGCGTCGCTGTCTCGACGGCGCGGAGTCCCCATACTCATCGAGTTGGGAGTCGTACTGATCGATCTTGCGGAGGATATTCTCACCAGGTTCCGGATTCATCCAGTATTTGATTTGTATTCTGCTAAATCCACAACAATCCGAACCCCTTGGAAGGCTCGCCCGTGTCCCTGGCCTGCGATCCGGAATCAGACTTTCGGGAGTTCACCCCCAGCCAGTCGATGTCCGGATTTCGGGCCGATTCTCCCCCTTTGACATCCCCCTCACTCTTGGTGGACGAATACGAACCGGGCGATGGTCTGGGCCCTTCACCATTACCCAGCCAATCGCAATCCCCGCCATCCGGCAGGGGAGGCGCGCAGGCGCTGAACCCCATCGCACGTGCGATGACGGAGGCCGCCTGCGCGGCGGCGTCCCTGAGCGCCGCGTCGTCGAGATGGGCGTAGACGGCGGTGGTCTCGCGCCTTCTGTGTCCGAGCAGGCGACCTACGGTGGTGAGTCCCACCCCGTTCATTATGCCCTGCGACGCCCATGTGTGGCGCAGGTCGTGGATCCTGAGGCCGGACAATCCCGCCTCCTCCCGGACTCCGCGCCAGAACGCATGGAGCCTCTCCGTGGTCAGCTCATCCGGAAACACCCGCACGGCGCCATCGGCCCTCGGTAAGCCCCTAAGCAGTTCCGCCGCCTCGGCACCGAGCCACAGCGTCCGCGGGCCCGTCTTGGAATCCCCGAGACGCGCGCTCGCGCCGTCTTTGGACGGTTCCCCGATTTGCTCCCATTCGAGGTTTAGCGCTTCTGACAACCGCGCCCCGGTGAGTATAAGGAGACGCAGGGCGGCCACCGACCAGGGGCGCTCCTCCTGTCGTCGTTCTAGTACGGCGTTCAGGCACTTCAATTCCCCTTTCCTCAGGTATCGGGCAATAGGTCTGCGGGGGTTCTTGACGATGTTGACGCAGGCGTCGGGGACGTCATCTCCGAGTTCGCCCCACCCCCGCGCTGCGCGCAGCATGGCGCGGAGTATCTCGAAGGCGCGGTTGGCGGCGCCCGGCTTTTCGGCGCTCGCCGCATCGAACCAGCCCGAGACACAGGTATGGTCGATGGCGTCGAGCCTGAGCTTGCCGAAGTGGGGCATCAGGCGGCTTTTCATGTAGACGTCGAAGGTTTCGAGCGAAGACGGCTTCCAGCGGTTTTTTCTCCGCTCGCGGTAGCGTGCGGCGAAGTCCTTGAACAGCGGCGCCCGCCTCTTGCGCGGGGACTCCACGGTCTCACCTCCCCACAGGCGGGCGAGGAGGGCGGCGGCCTCCTTTCGGGCATTTCCGACGCCGATTTCCGGGTACCGGCCCAGGGTGAACTTCCGCATCCGGCCCCGGACCCGGGTCTGGACGATGAAGGACCTGACGCCCGATGGCTGCACCCTGAGCCCGAAGTGTGCAAGCGCACCGTCCCACAGCGTATATTCCGACGCCCGCGGCTTCGCTTCGGCGATCATCTTGTGTGTGAGCCGTTTCTTGTCCCGTCTATGAGCCATTCTCCGCCTCCTTCCCCTTTCCGGTCATCGCGTCGTGGACGATACCCGAGATGCGCCCCGCCGCCTCGCGGATGTGGTCATCCGCGAGATGGGCGTAGCGCTCCGTGGAGCCGGTATCGGCGTGGCCGAGCAGGCGTCCCACGGCATAGAGGTCCAGGCCGCTCATCACGGCGTGGGAGGCGTACGTGTGGCGGCAGTCGTGGAGGCGCACGTCGTCGAGACCTGCGAGTCCGCGCAGTTTCCGCCAGCGCTCGCCCAAGTCCCTCATCGGACCGTCGCCCTTCCTGTTCGGGAACACGAAATCGCCGTTTCTCGGGAGAGCGTTCAGCACCGCCCGTGCGGGCGGCGGCAACTGGATCGTCCTGGGCCCCGTCTTGGAGTCGGGCAAGACCGCGCGGCTCCCGCGTATCCAGCGCCACTTGAGACCCGTGACCTCCGAAGTTCGCGCGCCGGTGAACAAAAGCAGCCTGATCGCGGCCGCGGCCATTGTGTCTTCGGTATGGTCGAGCACAAAGCCTATGCGCTTGAGTTCCTCCACTGACAGGAATCGCTCTCGGGGCTTCATTCTGTAGCGGCGCATACCGCTGCAGGGGTTCGACCCCTGCGGCCTCAGTTCACGGTGCTCCGCTTCCCTCATCATGACAGAGAGTACGGGCAGGGCACGGTTAGCGTTGGCAGGCGTCGCGCTCATCGAGTCGAACCAGCGCACGACGTCGGCGCGGGCGATGTCCGCGACGCTCATGGCGCCGAAAAACGGCAGGAGATAACGGACGAGCAGATGACGGTTGCCCTCGCGCGTGGCGGGTTTCCAGCGGCGTCCCTGTCCTCGCATGAATTCCCCGGCGAAGTCGGCGAACAGGGGGCCGCGCCCGCTCTTCGCCTCATCGAGTGCGGCGAGCGCTTTCTCGCGCGCCTGCGCCGCCGTCAGCTCTCCTCCTTTGCCCAGGGGGAGCCTCCCTCCGCCCGGTTTCAGGACGAAGAAGGTCTTCTGCCCGTCCCTTGCGACCTCGATGCCGAAGGCGGGCAGGTCGCGGTCGATGATGATGAGACCTCGTTTTCCTTTCACTTGTTCCCTGAACGTGCGTCTCAGGGTACGTTCGTTGATGGTGGCGTGGATGCGCATGTGGTGTTCTCCTTCCCGGTTACCTGAGATAGCCGTCCGTTCGGAGGGAACGGAAACGGCGGTTACGGGAAGAGAACACGCCCGCGCGCAAGACCGCAGATACAGGATGGTTCCGTCTAACCTGTTGTCCTGTAAGGGAATACGCTTCCTGGATAAGGCTCGGTCGGGACTCGCTCGGTGCAGCCCGCTGCGTGGGGTGTACTGAAAGAAACGCCGAAGGGCGGCTAGCGCAGGGATCTTTTGGAACGCGAGTCGAGGGAATTTTTGCCGGTGAGAATGGCGAGCGGGAGCCGCCGCGGCGATTGAGCGCGAGGAGCAATGC
>MKWU01006369.1_pt1 | contig 12032 bp, 8 predicted proteins | sample 809101 | NCBI WGS metagenome assembly MKWU01 (sample SAMN05860141, study PRJNA318959) | sponge metagenome | host: Aplysina aerophoba | place: Slovenia: Piran, Adriatic Sea, Gulf of Piran | collected 2013-05-07
TGATATGTATATGGTATGTTAATTGTATATGTGAATATGTTTTAATTAGTTGCTAATGTCATGTACATAATTGGACTTATGTAGGTAGCCAGAAGCTAGCCTTTCAATCACATGCAGTGTAGGGCATAGTATGTACAGAATATATTGGATCTGCATGACAATCCCTCCCTTTCAGTATAGAGTACTCTGCGTTATTCCTCCCTCCCACTCTCTCCCAGCCTCCTCTGGACTACATCACGTACATTGGCTGCAGCATTTCCTTCCTTTGCTTGATTGGTGCTATCGTATTCTTCTTGTCATTGAGGTTGGCAAAGACAGAGTGTAATCATGCATGGAGTGGTCTCTCACTAATGTCTTTTTGTGCTACAGAAAAGAGTTGATACAGAAGGTCCATAACTTTGTTCACCTCAACCTGTGCATTGCCCTTGCCTTGGGCCTGCTCTTGTTCCTCACTGGAGTGCAAACAGCTACAGCCAATGTGGTAGGTTTGCCTTTATTTGGGTGTGCACACCCATACCAAATGGATACATATTGGTATTTGATATCTATGTGGTACAATTATTAGTCACACGAAGGCTATTCATGATCACTCATGCAGCTCTATAGAGAACTCAGTTGTGCTATAATAATAGTATAATACATATTATATACAACATGCATTTGCTAGCTGTACTAATTAATATGCAGTGTATATGATTGCACTAACAACATGGCATATTATAGAGTAATTAGAATATATATGAAAGTACACCAATGCACTCAAATACTTACAATTTACTGTATATATTGTATCATAAGTATTCATTATGAAAATTGTGTGTGTATTATAGGGAGCCTGCAAGTTTGTGACAGCCTTGCTGCACTACCTCTTCCTGGCCACCTTCACCTGGACACTCTGTGAAGCTGTCCTCATTTACATTCTTCTTGTTAAAGTGTTTGGGGCAAATGACAGAAAGTGGATCTACATCTATCTGGCATTAGGATGGGGTATGCAAGACACAGATTCTGTTATGTGTATCTGTGTTAACTATATCTTATAATACCTGCAGCACAGACCAATATAATATTATATAACATATGTAATAATTTCTACTCCTTTGGTTTCTGTAATACATTTTTATGTAGTTGCACCCATCCCTGTTGTGGTTATTTCTGCTGCTGTAAGACACGATCACTACCTGATCAGGCACTCACATGATGAAGGTAGCCCACACTACAATGAAATCAAAGCGTGAGTCACATATTGATGACACTTATGAGCATGTGTGTGGAAGATTGCTACATTACATTCACTAATCTTACACGAGTTGCACGAAAATCAACATAACCTTTTTGTAGTTGCTGGTTGCCGAGTGATAAGGGAATGATTTTTGCCTTCGTGGGACCAATGATAGCCATCATTGTGGTGAGGTCTTCAGTGTACCAGTTGGTATTATACATAATACTGCACAGCATCCATCAAGCACTCACCGTTACATATTCTGCAAATCATACAAGCATGTCCTCAGTTGTTCCAGCATGTGACTTCGATTAATTGGTGCTACACAGGTGAATGCTATACTGCTTGCTGTAAGCTTGGTGTCACTGGCTAAGTCTCAGTGTGGAAAGGTGGGAGGAAAAGAGGACAAAAAACAGACTGAGCAGTATTTGGAAGTAGGCAAGTGAGTGACTGTGGGGAAAAATGCATTGAGTGCCATCATTCTACACACCCTTGGCAATTTTTGGGGCTGACTCAAATGACATTAAATCCTGCTATACTATACCTAAAACTTGTAACACTTGTAGTGTCATGACCCAGATGTGTAAGTCATGCAAAGATTGGAACTTTTTGATGACACCCACTCATTGCTAACTTCACACCAAAGAAATAGAGAAAATCAGAATTTTGACCCCTGCCGCTAGCTACCTTCAAAATCACGGAACTGCTCCAAGCTTACATAACATTATATAATATACAAAACTTGTTTTTGGTGGGTCTATTGCTATGGACCTTCGTCTTTATTTCCGACCATCTCATGGAGATAATTTAGCGTACCCCAAAGGACCACTCTCTGCAACAATCCCACGAAGGGCCATCGCACACACGAAGCCTCACAGTCATGTGCTCACTCGCCACTATTGTGCAGTCGTGTCTTCAATCGACATTGTTGCTTGGGAGGACCACTTGCAACTGCCAATGGTTGACCCAGCTTCTTCTTAAGCGTCTGGCTAGCAAAGAAGCCATTTATATTGCTGCCGATTTCTGATATAGATATGTATATATTTCTGTGTAGGGTACACTATGTGAACTATTTTTCCTTAGATTCTCTTACCTTTACATGCAAGTGCCTCTTTCGCAAATACCCACACGCATTCTTTGTTTACGGTAAACTTGGGTTTGTACACGATATCTTATTCGAATTTGAGTTATAATAGTATGCATGTCATTCCCACAGTTACAAGGTTCCTATTATGAAAAAAGTACTTTTCAGAGCTGTATTGATCATAATGGCATTCACTCTGGTAGAGAAGAGGTTGCTCTGTCTATATAAAGATATATTTATACTGCAGTTATGGCCTGTCTTATATGGAAATATCTTGCAAGAGAGATTGTTATACCTACTTCAATTGAGAGATTAAGACTTGGTGAACATTTAGATCAATGTATTTAGTGTGTGGCTAAGGTAGACTTATCTATTATTGCGTAATTATATAGGTATGTCCAATTGAAGTACGTAGTGCATTGTTAGGTTTAATTGGTAAAGATCTATAAGATGTGAAGTACATCGTGTTACCAGAAACTGCTACATATACGTACATAACATGGCTGGGACCCAATCTCTTTTCTATACACTTGATCATGCACAGGCGTCTTCTCAAAGCCACTGTCATCCTCGTTCCTCTGTTGGGGTTCACTTGGGTCATTGGGCTGTTTGCAGTTGGAGCAGAGGGGAGGGTGTTTGCCTACCTCTTTGTCATCGCCAATGTTTTTCAGGTGAGAGACAGCATGAGTATGCATTTAGCTTGCTTAGAAGCACAGTAATTTAATTCTTATTATGGTGTCTATAGAAGAATCATTATATATTTTGCAGTTGCATTTTGACTGTGCTCGTATACTCCAATTAATATGCAGGGATTGTTCATATTTCTATTTCATGTTGCAAGACATGAGAAGGTGTGGGGAAAGATAAAGGCCAGACTCCCTAAACGGAAGGTATGTATAATAACCATGACTAATATTATCATAACTATACTAAGTAATTATGGATGTATTCAATTGTTTTTAGGACTATTCTCAGGCAATCACATCAATTTTTTAATAGGGTATACTAATTGAATGTGCTTTTATTGCTTGAGAAGCAATATACGAATTGGGTTTTTTATCTATTTCAGTGTATATACTATACGTACATACATAAAGCTATAGCACTGCACAGTGGAAGGAAGTATAATTTATAATTATATATAGGTTAGATGGCATGGTTGGACCACCAGTATTGTGTATATATACAACTGATACAAAGTTAATACTTTTCCATACTCAGGAGAGGAGCACTGAGCGTTCAGGAACAAATGCAAACACTACAGGTAAATATCATAATGTATATAATATAATATAATATTTGACAATTTTCTACTATTATAATATGGGCATTTCATGCATGCATGAACATGTACTAGAATTGTATTATCTGTCTCACCACTCCTTTCACCAGCCACCCTCACTCGCTCTACTGGCAAGCCAGATGACTTCAACAGCTCCAAAAGCTGTACTTCCACGTATAGCACGGCAGCAAATGTTGATTGGGAGGTAGAATTGGAGTACAGCAGGAGTGACCAGGACAAGAGGATGGATGAAGCTATGTCCAGCACAGTGGATGATGCAAGAATTGGCAATGAGTATGACATTGGCAATGAGTATGACATTCCTTCATCAATTGCTGCCACTGCATTTACCGGAGAAGCTGCCACTGCATTTACAGGAGAAGCTGTGTATGCTACAGATGAGCCTGTTAATTAATGCAAACATCCAGTGACGGATCTAAAGACCTCTAAAATATTGCTAGATTAGGCCAAATAAGCGTGTATAGCTGCAGGAGTATAAAGTTTGGAGTGTGGTGTGCAAGTGAATATAGTATTACAGGCTTACTTTGGTTGAACAAGAACTAAAGCAGATCAAGTATGCAACCTGTTGCATAGTAATTTTTGGTGCAGTGTGGTTTGTTAAATAATCATCTGATATGCAGATTGTGTCAATTAATTTTATATGCTGGGTCCCACTGAGCTTGGGAGATGCGAATGTTACTGACTGCGGACCTGCAGTAGGTAGGTGCAGATCTTGAGTGCTCGTAGTTCAGGTGTATAATAAACTTTAATTAAATTACAATTATTATAATTATATACAAATATAATAATTATGCATTCCAACAGTACAATTTATAGGTTGAGAATTTGCTGTAGTAAAACAAAAGCCAAAGCTAAAGGGCCTAAAAACGCTATCATAGTCAAATGAAAACATTGTCCAAGGGGGCTGAGATGCCCATCACTGCCGCAGCATTTCCATGTTGGATGTCAACAGAGAGGACCTGCAGGAGAAACTGTCAGGAGCGCAACTCGCAAGACTCTGCCCTGATCCTGTGCCCCAGCTGCAAGACGAAGGAAATGGCCTCGGGCCCAAACATACCTGTGGTCTCTGTGGCCATGGACCGGGAGGAAGTGGTGACTGGACCTGAAAATGTGTACATCTGAGTTTTTATATAGCTTTCTCGGCCTCGCTAGCCACCAACCCTGCCTCTGGCCGCAACGGTCGACGTCATGTGGGATGTAATTATATTAAAAGATTACACATACATTATTATATAATCATACAATGTCATATTATCAATTTTTGTCACTCTGAAGTGAGTGGAGTGTCTATATTATATTATAATATTCGTTAAATGCCCTTAAAATTCAATGAATAAGAGAAATTCCATTAATTTCACAACATTTTGTGTATACATGTAATTGCATATAGAATATATATAGTCATAATATTATTATAATCATACTGTTTTTATTTTTTATTAATTATATAATTATAATGAATATAATTATTATAATAATTGAAGTAAACCTTGTGGCCGAAATGTCCTGCAATTAGTTGTCATTGATAGACTTACATTAGCGAAATGTCCTGCAATCATTATAATATTAGCCACATAATTATATTAAATGCTCATCAATATCAATTCCAATTTGTTCTTCATTGCGTGTGTTCCACCATTTATAATTTAATAATATTATTATAATCTTATTCACTGTTTATAAATACAAATATTTGCCATGCATGGAAGGTAACTAGCTAGCTATATTATATATTATTTTGTAAAATTATAGTAAACTCTTGTTCTCCATGTTATTTTATAATTTCTATAATATTATAATAATATAGCTATAGTTTTACAACATAATTTATGAATGACATTAGCTAAGCACATGCACCATAGCCAGGATTCTGGGAATGGGGGTCTACCACCAAGGGTGCTTACCGCCTAGGGAAGAAGTTTGGACGTTGGATAGTTAATGACTGTGTGCTAGCTAACTACCTAGCTAGCTACCTAAGGTTTTAAAAGTACATAATCCATGGCCACAGTCAGGAAGGGGGGTTCGTCCGAACCCACCCCTGGCTACACTCATGCACTATAGTTATAAGTATTATGCAATTATGTGCACAGGGAGCTAGGGATGCAGGGAGCAGGTGACTTCCACCACTACCTGCTCCCATTGAAACTTCATATTAATTATGAAATATTGAATGGACAAGGACCAGGTAAGTTACAGAATGCACTTTAGAATTAGCTAGCTAACTTGCTATATGCCTATGTGTTGGAGCTAGCTACCTAGCTAGCTTTATAATTATATAGAGTAACTGATTATATAATTATATCATTTGACTTCAGTATGATTAACTGAACAAAGAAATTCTGACTTATATATAGCTACAATCATGATCGTGTCTTGCTTGCACACTTTTGACCTTCCCTCTAAGACATGCAGTTATCAAGCTGTCTAAGCTACCAGCCCAGGGTACATGCCTAAGATTTCGCAATCACTAAAATGGCGCTCAAGAGAATTGCTTACTTTGGTACGGACAGTTTCTCTTCTCGCGTTCTTTGCAAGCTTTTGAAAGCGCTTCCAGATTTGTAAGTAAGTGTTAAATCACCGAGATGTTTACATCCTGCTTGTAGCTATGTAAGTACGTACATCTATGATTGTAGCTAGGTAGCTAGCATGGACACCTGTCTATGCTATAAGCGGAGATGGAGGAACACTAGATAAGCAGGACGTACATGTAGTTGTAATCAGGCGTGGCGTACCACCAACCCACGTCTCTGGGGCGCTAGCTACAAGCAACCAAACATACGTAGCCGTAGCTATGTATGGGCTATGAGCTGTGGGTAGCTAGCTACCTGACTATTAGTTACTACCCCAACTGCATTTCGGCCCGATCCGGGGCCTTCTTCAATGGATATGACATGTACAAAACTGAAATCGCAGACCAACAGCGGGAATTAAGTTAAGCAGGAAGTTTTCCACATGTAGCCGTAGCTATAGCTGTGGGTAGCTAGCTGGCTGGCTATTAGCTAATACCCCAACTGCATGCATGGCCAAGAGTACCAAAGTCCTATTTACTGCAGCCAACTAGTGATCGTCTCCCCAGTCATACAACAAAAGATATAACTGTCACAGATACTCTTTGGGCCTCATCAGTGTTGTGCACTATGTACGTATTTGCTGAATGACTTGCAACATTGATATCCACTCCCTGGTTTCAACAGAAGCAGGTTGAGGCCAACAGCTTTATAGCCAAGATGTGAATTTGTACCCTTCAGCCCAGTGTGAGGCTAAGTGCATGGTGTATGGCAATAATTAGCCTGTAGCCTCACACTGGGCTTCTGTGTACAAATTCTCCATCTTGCCTATAGATGGCTATTATAATTTACCTGTTATTGTTCCTCTTGACTTCAATTCTTGTATCAGAGATGCATGTCCATGTTTACTGCAGTGAACATCCACTGGACATAGACATTGTTGTCCCTGACTCCAAAGTGGTGAGATCAGGTGGTCGAAAGAGGCTGTTTACCTCTCCCGTGGAAGAGCTAGCACTGGAGCATGGAGCTGCTTTGCAATGCTGGACAGAGTTCAAGAGTTATGCATTAAGGAACAAAAAATGGTGTGCATTTGATGAATTATAATCCTTTCCTGTAATAAACGTAGTCCGTCTTCTTTTGCCGGTAATGAGCCCAAAGATCAGTCCATCTTTAGTCCAATGTGGTTAGAGTGGCACCTGTGCTAGTCTGCAACATCTTACGTATGCTGCTGAGACTAGTGATATCAGTGTATACCACTTCTTACAATTCTTGTATATCGGTTTGTGCTGTGGAACACTTTCTACAAACATTGTCTGTTGCTCTGTTATGCTTGTAACCCTGCAGCCTCTCCTGCCCTCATGATGCTGGTATGGTTGTTTCGTTTGGTCACATGATCCCTGCCTCCTTGATCAGCTGGTTTCCAAGGTAACTAGCTTCTGTTATTCATTCATGCTCACACAAAATGTACTTAAAGAGATCTCTTACAGTACTCTTGACTAAAGGTTAGGTCAGCTACAATGCTTGTATAGTCAAACTGTATGAGGCTTGGCTGTCTGTTTGGAAGCATTTTATTTAGACGTGGTGTTGAAGCTGTGGCTTTTCACTTGGCTGCTGTGTTAGTGTTGAAAGGTTCTTAGGTACCAGCTTGATAACGGCTTTTTATTTCACCATGCTTCCAGCTGGTTTTCAGCTGGTGCCTTAGAACCTTTCAACGCTCAAGACCTTGTGTTGATCTCCCTTCCTCCTTCCACTAATGTGACCCTGCTCCTAACACTGATGCTCCAGAGGATGTGTCAATGTTCACCCGTCCTTACTGCCACAGTGGAGGGGGCCGTCTCCTATTCAGTACACCATTCTTTCAGGACAAGCGAAAACAGGAGTCACATTGCTAGAACTCTCAGAAGACAAGTCAGGAATATCTTGGATTTGGTGCAATGAGCATATGTTGCCCTTTTGTCATATGCAGCATTAGTTACACATAATTATACGTACCATGGAAGTCATATTGCAGTGTGCACTCTTATCCTCTACCTTTCAGGTTTGATGCTGGGCGGATCCTAATGCAGAGGGAGTACTCTGTGCCTCCCCGTGCTGACTTTGCTCTCTTGTCAGACGCCCTTGCAGACTTGGCAGGAGACATGGTGAGACACGCATACTGCACTCTTGCATATAATTAGCCTTGTAATTTATTCACTTAGTCTGGGGATCCTGTGCTTTCAAAATGCAGTAATTTTGTGTACCGTACGTATACATCAGTTTATACCATTGCTATTCAAGATGTTCCTGTACAGCTATACATACACTGCCTAAGCAAAGTGATTCCCAGTTCATATTTTTGCAGTGCATTAACTATTGTACTATAAGCATAGCATCAAGACAGTGATACTGTAGCGCCAATTGAAGGCAGTGAATTGTCATTCTGCTAAGACAATTCTGTACCCCTTTATATGTGCCGATATGTAGCTGTTGGCAGCCCTTAAGGACCTACCCACTCTCCAGCAGGGTGCCTAGAGGCAGGACGAGGCAATGGCTACAGTAGGTGAGTGGATACTTCAGTGTCCACACACACATGCACACCATGAGAACACTGCTGGTCTGTTGTTGTCGGTACACACTCTCCCACTGGCTATATAATGCTTTGGTATGGAAACTTTCTATTTCATTGTTTTCTTGCTTGTGCATGTGTACAGCTGGAAAGATAGCAAAGAGCATGGGCAATCTTGCAGTGGAAACCACTTCTGTGGCTCAGTGCATGAGGCTGTACAGGGCATTGGGTGACCAGACAGGTGTGTGGGTTCAGTTTGGTGGGAGGAGACTCCGTCTGGTGGAGCTAGAGGAGATGGAAGATGAGGAGGAAACACTGGGTGCACAGGATTCATCCAAGGAAGCTGGTGCCCTACAGTATCTGAGAGACTTCAAGAAATTTGCTTTGTGTCTGAAGGTATGATGCCTTTCAGTATCACTTTACATACTTGTTTTGGTTCCTCCTTATTTCAAAACTATGCTTTGTGTGTTTTAGTAACACCAGTGTATAGCCAATCCTGCATTGGCTTGCATTTGTGGTGCCCTCACTGGAATATTTGTATGCTACTATTCATGCTTAGGATGGTAGGGTCGGAGTGATGAAGGTGCAGCTTCAAGGTCGGAAGGCCATAACAGCAGAAGACTTTCACAATGCCTACCTAAGTAGACAAGGTGAACTTATGTGTGTACGTAATGGGTTGTTGCCGTGTGTGTGGGGGGGGCATATTTTCATTGTGCTTTTATGCTTAGACACCAGATTGACTTTACATAAACACAAATATACAATTGGGCCATTTCAATTTTCACTATGCTCAGTTGTATGTTAAGTACTGAATTATATCTATACCAATTTCAGGTGTTATGTGGAAAGTCAGTGGAATCCCATAAGGAGCATGGCACCTACCCCAAGCATTGCGGACTAACTGCATCAACTGTGAATGGGTGCAGCAAATGGCTACAAAGCTTGCAAGCCAACTGCAAAGTGGCCTCAGACATACTATGCATATTTTTATGTGTACTGTATAATTTTACTCACTGATACTGGAGACAAAAAGGAAGACAATGTGTTTATTTATAGTTTGCTGTATATTGAATTGCATTTCATTACCTAATAACATCTATAATAATTATATTAGTTACAATTGCAATTGATATGTGTTTGTTCTGTTCCATGCTATTATTATATAACCAGTACTGTTAGGCTTGTTTTGGAGATGCAATTTGTGAAGGTTAATTCCACTGATTTGTGATTGTGAGATGGTTACACTGTGGTAGTAACAAACTATACTACATTCCAATGTGTTCCAATTAATGGCAATTACTGGTGACCGTGTTGCTCAGCGCTCATCTTAAATTCACTGGCAACACAACAAAGTGAAGACAGCATCTATACACCACAAGCTGTAAACCATAAGCTAGGACTCGATTCAGAGTAAGTAGTAATAAAATGTACATTATCCCACTGTCGAGATTTAAATCAATAAAATTAATGTAGTCAAAATTTAATGTAAATCTGCACCTACACGAAACACAACTAAAAGTAAAACATGACACAACCTGCAGGAAAATCTGTATTGCATGTGCGTCATTGATTAATTAGGCATAGTTAAATAGAATAGATAGTTTATTACCACGTCAAGTTGTTGCTGTGTAGCTGATGAAACAGAAATAATGGAGCGTTAGGTCTGGACAGTGATCTGGTAGAATGAGCTCACACCTGCTCCCACACATGCAGCCTTCCACTTGAGTTGGCTCCAGCCAGGAGGTGAAGCTTGGGGTGGAAGGCGTTGATGCTGCAGACAGAGCTAAGGTATTCACTGCTAAAGGCAGCCACTGGGAGAGACTGCTGTACCGAGTAGACCTCCACCTAAGGGATTTAGTGAGGAAGGACTTGTTACGGCAGCTGTGTACAGCTCAAAATGCAGAATTGTGCCAATGACCACTTAGCTATTAATGCAGGGACGGGAACATAGCACTGCACTGATGATGAAGAGGAGTGACTACGTAGTGTGACACACCCTGGAATTAGAAAGTGCTGGAGCAAGTATGTGGGTGTGGCTTCTGTGCAGAGATCAAACGCCTTGCAAAGGCTACACTCCTTACTGTACCTCGAAGTGTGAAAGAGGTCAAACTTGACAGCCTAAGCCAACCATCTCAAGCACAGACAGATGTACACAAAGATAATCACCACTACATTATAGAGGATGCAAGGTTTGTAGTTGAACACGACACCCTGGAGTAAAACAGGTACAATGTACTCGGTTTAACTCATTTACATGGGATACTGTAGCTGGGATACACGGACATATAGCTGCCATCAACGATAGGTGTGCACTAGAGGGAATCACAAGCATCATATACATATACCTATGTATGTAAGGGGGAATATCCAGGCCATACCTGACGGGGCTGTGCCATGCTGCCCACTACAAAATGGCTGTCACTCTTTGGGTCCCAGACTGCTCGGAAGGGGGTGAGCCACCTCCCAACGTAGTTGTTGTGCCTAATGCTCTGTGCGAGCTGGGGCTCAGAGCCTGGAGTGTCACTTTGGAACACTCTGCAACAGCACAAGCAAAAGGAACAGACACGCCTCTCATTTCAGCGGAGACACTAGTCTAGTGACGACAGGAAGCTGGGTCTAGTGGGCAGGACCACACAAACAGGTGACAGCCTCTGCCTAGTACGTAGTCACAAATTGCTCATTATCACATTCATTTACATAGTAACACTGTGCATGACTGATGATATTCATATGTATGATGACACACTACAGTGGTGGATTACTCAACAGTAATACAAGCTCTTGGTTTGTTGAATTCCCCCAAAATACTCAAAATCCCAAACAATAGATAGTTGACAATATGTTGTCAGCCAATGCCGATACACCAATACGTATAACATATCGATGAATTACACTACCCAAGTGCATACAATTGTGCATGTTCATACCTTAGCCTGTCATCCAGAGATGTCAGCAGGAGGCGGTTACCAGTCAGGGGTGAGTAATAGGCAGAAGAAACTGACTTCTCAAATTTCATGGAGAAGAGACACTTTGGGTTCTTGTGTGCCATCTGTCTCATGTCCCACACAAGCACATTGCTGTAGGAGAGAGGTCAGGCAGTGAGTCAACACGTGAAAAAGTGTGTGCTTACCATGAGGTCACATTACAAGGGGACAAGGGACTACAGCTTCCAACGCCGCAGCAGGATCAAGGGGGGCATACATGAGTGCCGGAACTAGTACTTCTATCAGAGCATACGCTGCACATCTTATACAAGACGAGTATAGATACCTACTGTGGTAGAGAACACTGACGGATGAAACTTACATATCCCATAATGTGGGGTGTGTATATATAGTCATGTACAGTATAATGCGTCTTGGTAGCACAGCAGT
>MKWU01006370.1_pt1 | contig 12032 bp, 12 predicted proteins | sample 809101 | NCBI WGS metagenome assembly MKWU01 (sample SAMN05860141, study PRJNA318959) | sponge metagenome | host: Aplysina aerophoba | place: Slovenia: Piran, Adriatic Sea, Gulf of Piran | collected 2013-05-07
GCGACCCTATCTTTTACTGGTAGTTGGCTATCCTAAATTGGACACACAAGTACCAGATATCGAAAAATTAAAATTTGAGGACGTTGTAAGTAACTTCGATTGACGTAATAATTATTTTTCCTTTTTACAAAAAATAAATTTATGTTCTGGATGTTTGAGAATATTGACTTATCTACAGGTTAGCCTAAAAACAATAATGCCCAATCAAACACATCGCTGAGCCGGGTTAACCCCATCCCAGGGATGTGTCAACCACTTAACTTAACTTGCGCCCCACAATTGGGGTAAGTCCACCTGATTCACGCCACATACTGACGATCAGTTTTACTTCATGCAAAAATTGAATGTGTTCAACTCGTACTTGACTATTACCTGACAGTCCAAGGATACTTCAACTCCACAACCATGCTCTCTTCGAGGGTTGCCCTGAAGTGCTCGATATCCTTGCCGTAGAACTGGAACTGATCTAGATATTTAAACAGACTGCTGCCAGCCCCTTCCAGCTCATGTGCCTTCACTGCATGGTGGATACGATCTTGCACCGACAGAACACCATACGTGAGACGGCTCGCCAACAGTCGATGCGCTAGTACTGGATCGTGCTCGTACAAAGACCGCATGTAGGCAGAGTCGCTCGGCAAATCAATTGGAAAGTACATGAGCTGAGCCCATACGTTGCCCGTCTTGGCAGCTATCTTCAGCGCGGTGTCATGACTGTCTCTAAACACGTCAGTCATCTCAATCAGATCCATACGCGAACTGTCCTGATCCGATACGTGTCCCATAGGCGTGATAGGCATCAGATCACATCTCTCCAATAGCCACGCGGAATGCAGGTAGGAGTCAATCAACTGGGTCCTGCCTGCAGTCGTCTCGGTCACACCTAGACTGTGCGCGAACATGGATTCCACCATGCCGGTCTCGACGTTCACCATGGACAGATTGCTCAGAATGTCAACTCGAACAAAAGCTGTGATACAGGCATCGATGTACAGGGCGTACTTGATCAAAGCATCGCCATTACAGCGGTAGGCAAAATCCACTCGTATGGCTGCATCTGCGGCCAGACTATTGCACTCTGCGTCGTTGAAGCTCTGCATGACCGCTTGGTTGATGGTATAGATCTGACCGTCAAGTACGTCAGACCAGACTGGAGCGACGTCCAGGTCGGAAGGTGAGTACTCAAGATACGAGACTCGTTTGTTATATTCTGACCAATGGCCGCGTTGTCGTTCAAAGACTTGATACTTTATTTTGGCTGCTTTCCAAACAGGCTGTTCAAGGAAACTGTCGTCCAGTTGTGCCATGCAAGACTCACTCAGCTCGACCGGCTGCTCAAGCGCGCCCGGACAGGCCGTCAGCAAATCTTCTGCCGCAATAGTGTGCAAGCCAATGCACAGGCACACGAAAAAAATACTTTTCTTCATTTGTTTCACTCTTAATAAGGTTACCAAGAAACAGAACATATCCATGCTACCTTTTCGGTATCCAACGACCCAAACAGTTCCCTGATGACTTCATTGGTGATGTCATCAGCTCATAGCAGTAGTTTCATCAGCATCGGCAAGGTCTTGGTAGGTGCCTCTGGAAATTGGAGTCGGATTGGAAAAGGCGTTCCGTAAGGCCAGTTTTTCACAGCGGGAAGTGTATCTTCCCGGTATCTGGAGAAATGGCCGATCGTACAATCTGAATGGGACATTGATCTATATTGCGATCATTGCCAAAGGACAGACGAGAGACTCCGCAGGGGGTACGCGACAGCATCAACGCGGATGCAGCTTGCGTCGGAATTACCTAGGAATCAGAAGCGAGAACTGTCGTGGCGTCAGATTGATTCAGTCTGACGGTGGACTCATATTCGGTGTCTTTGATGCGATGTTTGCTAGGATGAGAGGTGCAGTGGCACCTATGTTGATGGCGAGGATGGGATGTATGTCTATACCGGTAAGGAGGTATGCGAGTACAAGAACACCACCAAGAGCCATGATGGTGGATATCATCCAAAATCACAGATATCTGGCATATTCTGGAAGACCAGTATAGCGGAGACTACACAGTTGTAGCAGTTCGACAACAACACCGCCAAAAATACCAAATAGGACTGGAATCCACATATCTTCCATTGGTTAGTCGGGCACCGTATCGACGTATCAGCGCATGTCCTGTTTGAAGTACAACGGAGTTTTACTGGCATATTTCTGAAGATTGCCGATAAACTCACGAAATCGCGGCGCACGTCCCACGGTGGTGTATAGGGGTTGTCCAAATTGATTAGGGTGTACTGCACAGTAGATTTGAGATTCGTGGTCCGCAAGCACATCTCTCACAGCGTCTTCAGACAGACCGGAATCTCTGGAGACGCTCGGTATGGTGCGAAATTTCCAGCGACTATCTTCAAGGGCGCTTTGAACAAGTATCCAAGGATCAGAATTTTCGGACATGGGTTGGAGTGCGGTTAATTTTGGAATCTATAAATGTTTCCACAAAAGAACTTTGAGAACGTTTGAGAAATCGGTGCTTTGTTTGGCACTTTTGTGAAAAATTGCTTCTTGAAAAATTGTTTGTTTGGTATATACGTGCCTAATTCTAAGTGCGCGATGTTTGCGTGGATACACTGATGTCAGGCCACAAACTGAATCGGCTCTTCCAGTGCCTGTTTTACATCTGATAGGAACGCTGCAGCAGGTGCACCATCAATCACACGATGGTCCCAAGTCAAAGACAGGCGCATAAAGTTCGTCTTTCGAGGATGTTCTCCTACCCAGGTAACACCTTCATAAATTCGACCTACACCTAGTATGCCAGTTTGCGGGCGATTTAGTATGGGTGTGAAGGTATCTACGCCAAACATTCCTAACGAAGTAACCGTAAATGTACCGTTAGATACTTCGTCCAGTTGTAGGTTGTTTGACCTGGCTCGGGTAGACAGATCATTAGTTTCCCGACTAATCTGCTTTAAGGACTTATTGGAAGCGTCTTTAATCACAGGCACGATCAGGCCTTCCTCTAGTGCTACTGCCATCCCTAAATTAACTTCAGAATTCATCTGTATCTCATTCTCAAGCAAAGAGGCATTCATACGCGGGTGCTTTGTGAGTGCAATAGCCACCGCTTTCAGCACAAGGTCGGTATATGTGATGTGGATACCTTCGGAAGTCCAAAGCTCATTGAGATCACTACGCAATTGAATGGCGCGGTCCATAACAACCTCCATGTCCATTGTGAGCTGAGCGGTCTGTTGCAGGCTGTCAAACATTCGATCGGCAATGATCTTCCGCATGCCTTTCAGCTGAATGCTATGTGAGGATGGAGTCGAACTAGCCGCAGCCTTTTCGACATCTTCTTTGGTGATTCTTCCTCTGGGTCCGGTTCCGACTATTGCAGACAAATCCACATCGAGTTCTCGTGCCAACCGTCGAGCCGCAGGTACTACTGCGATTTTTCGAGCAGGTGGCTTTTCTTCTTTTTGAACTTGAACGCTCGATTTTTCTACGTCTCTAGATGGAGACTCTTCGTTCGTTGCTTCGGTTGGTTCAAGATCTGCTTTTCGTTCTGCTCGAGGTAACTCGTCCGGAATTACTTCATCATGTGCGTATAACCAGCCCACGACGTCTCCGGGTTCAAGAGTTTTTCCAGCTGGTTCCAAATGCTTGACTATGCCATCTGATTCAGCCTCCACATCCATGTTGACTTTCTCAGTTTCTAAGCGATAGATCGGTTGCCCTTTTACGACTGCTTGTCCATCTGCAATATACCACTCGTCTACCACACCCTCGGTCATGGTCATTCCGACCTTGAGTAGATATATCTCTTGAGGCATGAGTTACTCCTGCTCCTTAGCCAATTCTCGAAAGTGTCCTCGCACCGTGCAGAGCTGAAGCACCTTTGCTACATCGATTACATTCGGTCCACTCCGCTGCACTTTCATCTTTACCGAAGAATTAGGACCGATCGTCCATTGCCTTTCACCGTCAAGAGCCAATGTAAACGGTCCTCTAAGCACGACATCTTTGTTGATCTCTATACACCGGCTACAGGAGAACTTAACTGAACTTACAAATCCCGGAGAAACAGGTGCTCTCACAGAGTGACTCTGCGGACCATCGAAACGAATGAATAGCCCCCGCTCTTCACACCGGTCCAAGAGCTGTATACATCCGCCGATTCCGGCTGTGCCAGGCTTATTCGGATTTGCTTCTGTCAAAAAGGCAAATAGGTACTTGCTAGTATCGGTAATAGCTTTCGATCCAACAAATCGATCCGTGGTGCCTACAGCATCTATAAGCGCTAGATCTGATCCTTTCTGTTCACCAGCCAATTCAATTCGAATCATTTTTGAGCGCACGGATACTTCCGTAATTGGTACGTAGCCTCTTACCAGACATCCCGCAGCTAATCCTGCCGTGGTTGCCTCCAACATAGCGGGAAGAGCATTATTGGTTCCCGTCGAAAGTGCGATTAGAGGAACATCGTTCCAGCCTTTCGCAATCGCTCGATTAGTTCCGTCCCCACCTAATGAAATCACCAGTTTGCTACCCTTGAGCATTCTTGCTGCCTGAGTCGAATCTTCCGCAACTCCTTCAGGATCAATATCAAGGGGTTCCGCAGGTATTCCTAATTCACCAACCGCGCTACTCACGATTCGGTGTGTGTCAGGAAAATAGTGGATTTTCGGGGAGGCACTCGAACACAAACCCTGCAGACATCGCTTGATGATCGCTTTCTTTTCTTGATTGCTGACTACCGACGCACCGGCAGTCAGTCTTCGAATATCCTTTCCCGACGCAGGATTAGCGATGATACCAACGTCCATGTTGATTAGGTTCTAGCGATCTAACCTAGTAGCGCTGAGACTTCAGCTGATATTTTCTTTGCGTTTGGCAGGTATGCTTGTTCCAAAACTGGACTGAACGGTACCGGCGAGAACGGCGCACCTACTCTTGCTACTGGAGCGTCTAAATAGTCGAAAGCTCGTTCCTGAATTTGGGAGGCAATCTCCCCGCCTAATCCAGCAAATCTAACGGCTTCATGAACGACGACAGCTCGTTGTGTTTTACTGACCGACTCAATCACCGTATCAGAATCCATGGGTTGCAACGAACGAAGATCAATCACTTCTGCCTCGATTCCGTTTTTAGCTAGCTCCTCGGCGGCTTTCAATGACTCGCTTACCATACGGCTATAGGTAACCACAGTTACATCCGATCCAGATCTTACGATTTCGGCTTTTCCAATCGGGATTTCATAATCACCCTCAGGGACGGGACCTGACACTCTCAGCGACAATTTGTTAAGCACTACGAAAACGGGATTGTCATCTCGACTTGCAGCGATGATGAGACCTTTGACATCGTACGGAGTCGACGGAGCGACCACCTTCAATCCAGGTAAATGGCAAAGCCAGACTTCCAAACTCTGTGAATGTTGCGCGGCCATGTTCATGCCAGCGCCGGACATAGTCAGTATGGTGATTGGGAGCTTTGCAGACCCACCGAACATATAACGCATTTTCGCCATCTGGTTCGCAATCTCATCCATACACTCACCCATGAAGTCCATGAACATGATGTCAACGATAGGTCTCAATCCCGTTGCGGCTGATCCAACTCCAAGACCGATGATGCCTTCTTCGGAGATCGGCGTATCAATCACGCGATCACTACCAAACTTTTCAAGTATCCCTCGAAATGAGCCGAAAACACCACCGGCACCGGCGACATCCTCTCCGGCGACAAAAGCGGTCTCCTGTTCATTGAGAACTTCCTCGACGGCTTCTGCAACCGCCGCCACATAAGTAAGTGTTCTTTCTTCTGTATTTGCCATTTAAGTCTTTCCTATGCGTACACATCTTCAAGAAGCGTTGCAGGATCAGGGTCAGGACTATTCTCGGCAAACTTAATTCCTTCCTGAACTTCCTTAAGGATGGTCTCATGTAATTTTGTAGCTGCTTCCTTAGCCAACACGCCTTGTTCGGCTAATTTCTCTTCAAACATATAGATCGGATCGCGCTTCTGCCACTCCTGTAACTCTTCGTCCGTTCTATACGCCAAACCCATGCCTCGAATACCGACATGATCGAAAAATCTATAGGTTTTACATTCCAGCAAAGTAGGTCCTTCCCCAGCCTTAGCTCGCTCAATCGCTGCTTCCGCAGATTCGTACACCGCTATCGCGTCCATACCATCCACTACGACACCAGGCATACCATATCCAGCTGCTCTATCTGCGACATCGACCACAGCTTGATGATTGGCCTGCGGTGTATACTCGCCATAGCCGTTGTTTTCACATACTAGAAGCAACGGAAGTTTGTACAAAGTAGCCATATTCGCCGCCTCGTGAAACGAACCTTCGTTACTTGCGCCGTCACCGAAGAACGTAACAGCAACATTGTTTACTTTTCGGTACTTGATAGAGAATGCCGCACCTACCGCGATCGGCGGACCAGCGCCGACGATGCCATTGGCACCCAGCATTCCTAGGTCCATATTGGAAATATGCATGCTACCACCCTTCCCTTTGCAGTAACCGGTTGATTTACCGAATAACTCAGCAAACATGCGACCGTATTCTCCGCCTTTTGCAATAAGGTGCCCGTGACCTCTGTGAGTACTTGTGATCCAGTCCTCGTTGGAAAGTTGTGCCATGATTCCAGCAGCAACTGCTTCCTGTCCGACATACAAATGCAAGGCACCGGGAATCTTCCCCGCTTCCATGAGTCTCCCGGCCTCCGTCTCGAACGTTCGGATCCGAATCATTCGCTGATGAATATCTAGTAGAGTAGCATCGTCCAAGGACATAAAAACTCCGGCAGAGTAGCCTCAAAAGGCTAAAGGAAATAACAGGTCTTCTAATACTAATTCAGTTTGGCGTTGGTTCTTTAAGTTCGCCAGTCAAACCGAGTAAGTGTGGGCTTCCTGTCGAATACGTGCGACCATTGCTCGCAACCCATTACCACGCGTCGGACTCAAGTGCTGAAGCAGGTTTAACTCTTCAAATAGTGATTCGATCGGGTAGTCCTGAATTTCTTTCGCAGATTTCCCTTGGTAGACAGAAAGTACGATTGCAATTAAACCTCTGACAATGTGCGCATCGCTATCGATCGATAAGGAGAGTTTCTGATCTTCCTGTCTCGCCACCAACCAGACCTGGCTTTGGCAACCACGGACCAGATTTTGCTCAAGCTTATCCTGCTCTGGGAGAACAGGAATGGACTTTCCCAGATCGAGAATGAACCTATAGCGATCCTCCCAATCATCTAAGAACGAGAAAGTCTCTCGGATTTCGTCAACGGAAGGCACGGTGAACTGGCGTCTCTATGGATTCATTGCGGTTGTGGTTCGTATTAGACGTGTCAAATATGACAAGTCATCAAGTCCAAATCTTAGCTTAGGAAGACGCGAAGGGATGTGGTAACCATCAGAAAAGTGCATTGGCAATCGCTCCCTCGGACAAGCATCTTCACAAAGTTCTCTACAACTCAAGAACCCACTCTCGCAATTACGGTGTCAATTGAGAGCATGAAAAATAAAGCATAAAATTGAGCGTCTTTATCTATCTGTTGCCTTGCATGGAATTGAGTTGGTCTCACGCCTTAATACCAGTGGCGGATATGCCAGTCATGTTGGATTTCTACACCGATGTACTTGGTTTTAAGGTCGCCGACAAGTCTGTCAAGGACGGTAAAGACCAAATCGTTTTCTTGAGCCATTTGGAAGAAGAGCACCACCAACTGGCATTTTTCGCTTCCGATCATGCTTTAGGTACTCAGGCGCAGGGCGCACACTTCGCGTTTCGGACTAAATCACTTGAGGATATCAAGAGTCTTTATCGAAGACTCACGGACGACGAGCAAGTGAAAAGAGTTTCACCTGTGACCCATGGCAATACATGGTCGATTTACTTCTCTGATCCAGAAGGGAACTTCCTGGAGATTTTCTGTGATACTCCATGGCAGATCAATCAACCTTTCAGTGAGAGTTGGGATCCAACCAACGCCGATGACGAAATAGTACGTAAAACTAAGAGTCTTATCTCGGAGCGAAAAGGATTCAGTGCGAATATCAGAAACAATGTTTGAGTGATTGGAACATTCGGCATTTTGATATCTACTCTACCCTAACTCTCTGTCTAATCAAGTGACAAACGTCATTACCACTAGGTCGTTGCACCGGTACTTTGAAGTTGGTGATTCAAAAGTACACGCACTAAATGACGTCAATCTAGACGTCAAAGCTGGTGAATTCATTGCCATCATGGGACCATCAGGGAGTGGTAAATCCACACTCATGAACATTCTTGGGTGCTTGGATAGTCCGGACGAAGGAGAGTACCGATTACTCGACCAGCCGGTTGCCGATCTAGACGATACAGAGTTGTCTTCCTTCCGAAATCAATACATTGGTTTTGTATTTCAGAGTTTTCATCTTCTACCTAGATTGACTGCATTAGAGAACGTAACACTACCGTTGCGTTTTGCGAAGGAAGGAATCACCGAAGGTCGGAATCGAGCCTATGAACTGCTCAATCGACTCGGCTTGTATTACCGCCGAACACATAGACCTAACCAACTCTCTGGCGGTCAAAGGCAACGTGTCGCCATCGCACGGGCATTGGTGTCCAACCCTCCATTACTGTTAGCAGACGAACCGACTGGCAATCTCGACTCGAAGACGGCTGCAGAAATTCTCGCTCTGTTACAGGAATTGAACCAAGAGGGTCAGACGATCATTTTGGTAACGCACGAGGATGACATTGCAAAACATGCACAACGTGTCATCTATATGCTTGATGGGGAGATTTCAAGAGAGGAGGTTTTACGCCCTCGACTAGAACCAGCAGATCAGTTAAATGTCGCTTAGAAGCCCAGAACTACACAGACTAAAGTGTGTTACCCCTTTAATTGCACTGCTACTCAGTGTTCTTTCTTATTCTTCTGGTCACGCAGAGACGTATCTCACTGGTCAAATTGAGGACGGCGAATCGCAGAAAATCGAGATGCCTCGCCTGCCTGGTACATTTGTCCGCAGTATCGCTTGGATGGCACCTGAAGGTGAGCCAGTCAAGGCCGGTGACCTGGTTCTCACTCTTGACCCAGGCGATCTGAGTTCACAGGAAGAAACTCTAGACATTGAAAAAGAAGGCATCCGAAAACAGGCAGATGCCGATCTCGCACAGAATGCAGTTGCGATTATCGATGCAAAAATGGCTGTTGCACAGGCTGAATCTGCACTCAAAATGGCTGCAATCGACGCGGCTATTCCGATAGAGGCAATTACCGGATTGATCTTCGAGCAATATCAACTGAATTTTGTGAACGCCAAGAACGAACTCACACGAGCTGGTTTGGAATTGGAGAATTTGCAGAAAGCAAGAGAAGAGTTAGTACCCGTTCAAGCTCTAATGGTTGAGCAAGCTGATGCCAACTACCAACGAATCGTGGATGCCCTTGAAGAGACCAACATATATGCTGAAAAGGCAGGATTGATGATTTACGGCGAAAATCCCATGACTGGCGAGAAAGTTTATCCTGGCGAAAGCCTGCCACCTTCCAGTGTTCTCGCGATGGTCGCTAATCAAAGCTCATTGATTTTCAGATTCTGGGTGCATGAAGCCAACATCAATAAACTTGAGGGCGGGATGAGATTGATTGTTACACCCGATGCCATCCCTGATGCTGCCATAGAAGCCGAGATCAGTTGGATGTCTAAGCAAGCAGCTACCCGAGACAATTGGAGTGAAGGGGGCTACTTTGAAGTGATTGCCGATTCGCTGGAAATCGTACCTGATGATTTTGTCGCTGGGATGTCGGTCATGGCAAAGATAAAGCAATGATTGTTATGCCAGATTTCGTACACATATTCATGGACAAACACAAAACAAAGAACTCGAAAGAAGGGGTTCTAGGCACTCAGTACATCTCCCGGAAATCGGCACTGTTGATTTTTACTCTGATTAGTTTCTCATGGGTTTCAGCTGACGAACTGGTGGTTACCAAAGAAAATAGACCGATCACTATCGAGGCTACGGGAACGATCATTTCGACCGAGACGACACATATTGGAACGCCGCCAAGCAATAGTTGGTCGCAAACCATCTCCTTCATTGTTCCAGAAGGAAAGCGCGTTCGGAAAGGCGAGATGATTGTTCGATTCTCGAGCAATCGTCAAGAGGAACGAATCAAGGACTATACGGATGATCTGAAAGTTGCAAAAGGTGAACTTGATTCTCTAATCCAGTTACAGGCACAACAGATTGAGGAAGGCAAACTTAATCTCGCACAGGCAGAGGCAAACCTAGAAAAAGCAGTTCGTAAGACTGAGTTACCAGCGGACATCATTCCTTCCACTGAATATCAGAAGCTCGTTGAAGAACGACGGCTTGCAGAAGTTATGGTCGAACTCTGGAAAGAACGTCAAGAAGCGGCAGAAATTGAGAGAGAAGCCAACCTGAAGCACATGGAAATTTCGATCAAGCGACTTGAGTCCAAGTTAGCAGGAGAACAGAAAGAGATGCAACAGTTGACTGTATTCTCCCCTCGAGATGCGGTAGCCATGATCGGTACAGATTACCAAGAGAGTAAATTGGATGTGAACTCCCGTGTGCACCCTGGGCTAGTGGTGCTTTACCTAATCGATGAAGTTAAACTGGCAGTTCAAGGGAATGTACCAGAGCATCTCGCCACGCGGTTGGAACAGGGACAACGAGCCAGAGTCGTCGCTGATAGTATCGGCGGTGCCGAATTGACTGGGTATGTCGACAACATAGGTAGCACAGTGCGCAAAGAGTCGAGATATTCAAACGCAATCGTGAGAGATTTTTGGATTCAATTCGATGACTTAGAGGACACAGAATTAAAAGTTGGTATGTCCGTAAAAATCACCATTCAAGTAGGTGAAGAAAAAGATGCTATTGCGCTTCCTCCGGAGGCTTTAGTTTATCAGATAGACGAGCCTGGTGCCGTGGTCAATGGCGTATGGAAATCAATTCGTCTGGGAGAGCGTAGCAACGGTATGTACATCATTGATGATGGACTGAGGGATGGAGACAGAATCCGATTATGATCACCAAACGATTACTGCTAGTTGCAGGATTGGTCTTCCTCACCGGTTGTGGAGTCGATGATGATCAACTGTCAGTATTTAAGGCAACTGTAACCGACCACACTTTTGTCGTTGAAGCACGTGGTGAGCTTCTACCATCAGAGAGCATCAATGTTCTCATGCCAAATACGGTCAATATGCCGTTCAATCTCGTCTGGCTAATCCCGGAATATTCCGAAGTCACTGTAGGAGAGGTCATCGCACGTTTCGACGACACGGAACTTCGCCATATGAGAGGTTCCAGCGTGGTTCAGATTATTAATCAACAACGACTATTTGACAACCACGCACGTATGAGTTCTGCCGCTCGGAACCGGATTGATCACGAACAGGTGAGAGTGGGAGGCGAGATTGATATCGCAGAGACGTATGTTGAAGTTGATCCAAGACTTTTTAGTCGCAACGAGATCATTGATGCGATTGGTCAATTGGACTACTTGGGTGTACAGAGCGATTTTTATGTATGGCAAGAGGACACACACGAGCAAAGAACCACTGCGGAATCCTCTAAATTGGTTGCACAGAGAGGAGCTAGTGAGTCAACACTGGAACGTACAGATAAAGCACTCAGCGTTATGGAACTCACCAGCCCAGCAGATGGGACGTTTGTCTACGCACGGACACGCTGGGGTGAAAAACTGACTCGAGGGCACATAATCTACCCAGGCGGCACCGTTGGGCTACTACCGCTCAAAGGAAAACTGAAGGCAAAACTCTTCGTACCTGAAGTCGATGCCATTGGTTTAGCGCCCGATCAAGTAGTAAAGATTCGGGTGGATAGTGCGGTAGAACAGGAATACGACGCCACGGTTACCAATATTTCAAGTGTTGCTAGTGCACCTGACAAGGATGATCCGCGTCGCTATTTCACCGTTGAGGCCAAGCTAACGCAAGTCGATGAATCTGTCATGTTCGTCGGAAGTAGCGTCA
>MKWU01006371.1_pt1 | contig 12031 bp, 7 predicted proteins | sample 809101 | NCBI WGS metagenome assembly MKWU01 (sample SAMN05860141, study PRJNA318959) | sponge metagenome | host: Aplysina aerophoba | place: Slovenia: Piran, Adriatic Sea, Gulf of Piran | collected 2013-05-07
GGTCGCCGTGTCGGCGGCGGTAACATTCACCACCGCCCCGGTCGCGACCTGACGTTCTCCGCACCCAAGTCGGTGTCGCTGGCCGCTCTGGTCGGCGGCGACGATCGCATCGTCAAGGCCCACGACCGCGCGGTGGGCCGGTCGCTTGAGTGGTTCGAAAAAAACGCCGCCGAGACCCGCATGCACGATGCCGCGACCGGACAGATGGTCCGCACGCGCGGCCAGCGCGCCGTGATCGCCACCTTCAGGCACCAGACCTCCAGGAACCTGGACCCGGCGCTGCACACGCATTCGGTGATCGCCAACATGCTCCAGGGCCCGGACGGGAAGTGGAGGACGATGGCCAACGAGCGGCTGTACGCCTCCAAGATGCTGCTGGGGGCCATGTACCGCAGCGAACTGGCGGCGGAACTGAAAGACCTCGGCTACGGGATCGAACGCACCCACGCCGACGGGCGGTTCGAGATCGCGGGTGTTTCAAGGGAGACCGTCGAGGCGTTCTCCACGCGCCGCGCGGAGATCGAGGCGGCGATGACCGAGCGGGGCCTGGGCACGACGGGAGAGAACCCCCACCTGGCACAGCGCGCGGCATTGATGACCCGCGCCCACAAGCGGGACGTGGACCGAGACGCACTCCGGGAATCCTGGGCCCTGCGGGCGGCGGATCTGGGGTTCGACGCACCGGAACTGGTGGCGCAGGCCGTGGACCCCCCCCCCGGCAGCCGGGCGCGCCAACGCGGCGACCCCGGAAAGGGCGCCAGGGAGGGTCCCGCCGAGCCGGGTCATCAGATGGAATTGTTCGAATCGCCCGCGCCAGCGGCCGCGCGCAAGGCGGTGGAGTGGGCGGTGTCGCACCTGTCGGAGAGAGATGCGGTGTTCGGGAACACCGATCTGCTCGCCGCCGCGCTGGCGTTCAATCCCGGCGCCGCCTCCATCGGGGCCGTGGAACGGGCGGTGGCCGGACTCAAACGGGAGGGCCGCCTGCACGAGGCGAAGGCGCTCGGCTCAGGCTTGCTGACCACGGACAGGGCGGTGGCCGACGAGCGCGAGACCGTGTCTCTGATGCGCACCGGACAACGCCGGGGCAAGGCACCGATGCGGGGCTGGGTGGTCGACCGGTATCTCAGAAAGGGACCGCTCACGGACGGACAGAGACAGGCCGTGAAACTGATCCTCTCGGAGAAGGATCGCACGGTGGGCGTACAGGGCCTGGCCGGGACGGGCAAGACCACGATGCTGAACCGCGCCCGCACGCTGGCGGAGAAAAAACGCTGGCGGATGGTGGGGCTGGCCCCGTCGGCGTCTGCGGCCCGGACGCTGGCGGCCGAATCGGGCATCGAGAGCGAAACGCTTCAGCGGTTCCTGGCCCGCAATACGGGGGTCTCGGCAGGCCGTCTCACGAAAAAGGGACGAAAGTCCCTGCGCGCGCAGTACAGGAAAACCGCGCTGGTGGTCGACGAGGGCTCGCTCGCCTCCACCGTGCAGGCGCGGAATCTGCTCCGGATCGCGCGCGAGCTGCGCATCCCCAAGGTCGTTCTGGTCGGGGATTCCAAACAGCTCGACGCGGTCGATGCCGGCAAACCCTTCGCGCAGCTTCAGGCGGCAGGCATGAAGACCGCGCTGATGGACCGGATCATGCGCCAGAAAAACCCGGAACTGAAGGAAGCCGTCGAGGCGAGCATTGAGGGCGAGATCGGAAAAGCGTTCGAAAAACTCGGGTCCAATGTCGCCGAGGTCAATCCGGACAACATCGCCGGCGCGGTCGCCGCGAGATGGCTGAAGCTCTCTCCGGAGGAACGCGAACGCACCGGCGTCATGACCCCGAGTCATGCCTTGCGCCAGGCGGTCAACGAACATATCCGCGAACGGTTGACACGGGAGGGCCGCATCACAGGCCCCGTCCTTCAAACACAGCGGCTGGTCTCCAAGGGCTACACCCGTGCGGAGAAGGCCTTGGCCTCCAACTACGAGGCGGGCGACGTGGTGGCGTTTCACCGTCCTTACAAGCGTCTGGGCGTTGAAAAGGGAGACGAACGGCGCGTGGAGCGCGTCGATCGCAAGAACCGGACCGTGCACCTGGAAGGCCTCGACGGTTCAACCGTGGCCTGGAAGCCATCGGAAATCGGCGGCCGCCACGGCGGGACCGAAGTCTACCGGTGCGAAAGCACCGAGCTTCGCGCCGGGGACCGCATCCGCTGGACGCGAAACGACAAGGCGCTGGGGGTGGTCAACAGCGGCATGGCCGAGGTGCTGGGCGTTCGCAACGGGCGGGTGACGTTCCGTCTCGAGGAGGGCGGGACGCTCACGCTCACCCCGGGCGACCCGCAACTGCGCCATCTGGATCGTGCCTGGTGCTCGACCGTGCACGCGTTCCAGGGCAGGACGGTGGACAACGTGATCGCGGCGATGGAGGCGAACCACCCGAAGCTGACCACGCAAAAATCGCTTTACGTTGAAATCTCCCGCGCCCGGTACCGGGCGGAACTGGTCACCGACGATGCGGGCGCACTGAAGGCACAACTCGAAGCGGTGACCGGGGAGCGCATCTCGGCGCTTGAAGGCATCGGCGAGGCTGTGCAGCCCGAGCGTGACAAGGAAGCGAAGGCCCTGCCCAGGGTGGAATCGCCACACCGGAAGGCAACTGTGCCTTCGTTGCCGGAGCCGGACAGGGAGCCGGTCCCGACCCCGGAGAAGGCGCCGGAGCCCGAGCCGCCGGCTCGCGAGGCGTACATGGAAATGGATCTCGAACTCTGAGGGTGGTGCGTCCTGGGCTTCCTTCTGGCCTTGCCGAACGCCGTTGGACGTGTGCGGCCGGCACCTTTACTGCAGATTCACCGGGGGCCTTCGGCAAGGTGCTGGCGGGCAAAGTGCCGGACGGCTCCGGGAGATGTTCGGGGGGCAGATAAATTGAGCGTCACGAACTTGCCGGGCATCAGCGGGGGTCAAGGTATCGCATGGCGACGTCGATCAGGTTGCGCTTGACTTCCGCGACGTCTGCGGCGTTGCGGTCCGGGAACAGCAACGAGTCTTCGGGAAAAACGAGTTGCACGAGCGTCGTGCCGTAGATTACGCGATAGAACTGGAGCGGATCGGCCCTGCAAAATTCACCCGTTCGGGCTCCCTCGTCAAGGGTCCGTCGAAGCCGCCTGTGCATCGGCGCAAGCGGTCCGGTGGAAAAATTGTCCTTGAACGGGCCGCCCGCGGCGAGCCGCACGTATTCCATGCCCCCTTCGGGCGTGGCGAAGTCGACCAGTGCCAGGCGCACGTACGCCGGGTGCCGGATGTTGAAATCCACGAACGACGCCAGCGCCTTTTCGATGCGTGTACGTGGCGGCAGTTCGCCGTCCAGCTCGAACTGCCGGGAAAGCAGGTTGACGAATCGGCGGCTGACGCTGATCAGCACATCGTCGCGGCTGCGAAAATGCTTGTAGATCGCCGGCACGCGGATCCCCAGCGGAGCGGCGATGTCCTTCAGGTGGAAGCCAAAAACGCCCTTCAGGGCGATGAGTTCCTCCGCCTTGTCGAGAATCAGCTCGCTCGTGTGGCGCGCGTGGTCGCGATGGAGTGCTTGCGGGGCCGTTGACACGTTCGAATACGGTTTCACCTCGTTCCCGAACGCTACTACACCCGGTGCGGGTTTGGAAATGGCCGGGATGGATCGGCTCGATTGGACCCGCGGACACAACGTGCGTGGCTGCCGGGGGTGGGGTCTTGCCGAAACGCAGGACGCCTGGCCGTTACTGTCCGCGCATTTGCCCGCCCTTGACATTGCATTTCGAATAAGTTAAACGAGTTAACCATATTAGTTAATCAAGTTAACCGCTACTCGTCATCGCATCCCCGAGGGAGACCGGCATGAGAATTGAATCGAGAAAACTCCTGATCGTCCTGGCTTGCGCGCTTCCCGGTGGCGTGTTCGCCCAATCCGGCGTCATCGAGGAAATCGTCGTCACCGCGCAGAAGCGCGAGCAGAGCCTGCAGGACGTATCGGTGGCCGTGACCGCCTTCACGGGCGAGGACATTGCCGAGCAGGGCATCACCCAGGCGAAGGACATCGCCGCGCAGACGCCCAACCTGCTCACCAAGAACGCGGTGGGCAACACGGCCCCGATCTTCTCGATCCGGGGCCTGAGCCTGAACGACTTCGCCACCAACGGGACCCAGCCGGTGGGCGTGTACGTGGACGAGGTGTATCTGGTCAACAATTCGCAACTCAGCTTCCAGGTCTTCGACATGGAGCGGGTGGAAGCACTGAAGGGACCGCAGGGCACGCTCTACGGGAGGAACACCACCGCCGGGGCGGTCAACTTCATTACCAGAAAACCCGCCGATGACTTCGAGGCGGACGTGGCATTGACGGTGGGCAACTACGATGCATTGGTCATCGAGGGGGCCATCGGCGGCCCCATCGGCGAGGGTCTTTCCGGGCGCTTCTCGTTTGCCTCGGAGAATCGCGGCGAGGGTTTTTTCACCAACACCGCCACCAATGCGAATCACGGCGCGGTCGAGCGGTTGGGCTGGCGCGGACAGCTGCAGTGGGATGCGGGGGATGCGGCTTCTGTGCTGTTGAAGGTCCACGGCGGGCGGGACGACTCCGACAACTGGTTCTACTCGTTGCTGGCGAACGAGTCCGGGCTCCCGGAGGGCGACCTGATCGTGGCGGCCGATCCGCGCGACGGCGACATCTTTTCGGGCGCGTTCAATTCCTCGCCCGGGATCGACAACGACGCGGTGGGCGCCTCGCTGACCGCGGACTGGGACCTGGAGGGTTTTTCCATCCGTTCGATATCGTCCTGGGAGGCCATGGACTACGCGCGCCAGGAAGACTTCGATTCCACCGTGCTGTCCGCCGGCAACAACGACTACTCGGGCGACCTGACCACGTATTCCCAGGAACTGCGGTTCACCTCCGCGGGCGCAGCCGGCTGGGACTGGATCGTGGGCGCATTCTACGGCGTGGACGAACTCGACGAGTCCGACGTGTTCGACGAGACCGATCACCCGTTCTTTCTCGATCTGGTTCTGGACGAGGTCTACAACCAGCAAACAGCCTCGCTCGCGCTGTACAACCACAATGACATCGTGCTCACGGATGTGTTGACGCTGACCGTGGGGGCGCGGTACACGGACGAGGAGCGCTCGTTTACCGGCGGAACGCTCGGGTTCGCCGAGGTCGACACGACCGTGAACTACTCGGAACTGACCGGGCGGCTGGGCATCGACTGGTCGCTGGGCGATGCCGCGATGGCCTACGCGAACTACTCCCGCGGGTACAAGACCGGGGGATTCACCGGTTTCTTTGTGTTCGTGCCGGAGGAAAAGGACCCGTACAATCCCGAGTTCATCGACGCCTACGAGGTCGGTTTCAAGTCGGATCTGGCCAACGGCCAGCTGCGGCTCAACGGGGCGGCGTTCCACTACAACTACGAGGATCTGCAGGCGTTTGCGGGCGTGGACGGTTTTTTCCGGATCTTCAACGTCGAATCGGTCCGGGTCAACGGGGCGGAGCTTGACGCGTGGTGGGTTCCGGCCGAGTCGCTCGATGTCCGCGCCGGCGTCGGATGGCTGGACACCGAAGTCACCGCATCGACCCTGCCGGACGTGGCGGTGGGCAACCGGCTGGGCAATGCGCCGGAGTTACAGCTCAACGCCTCGCTGTCCTGGGAGCGAGCGCTCGGCAACGGCAACGTTGTGCGGGCGATGTTCGCCACCAGTTACCAGGGCGACGTCAACTACAGCATCACCGGCAACCCGAACCAGGTTCAGGACGCCCACTGGCTTGCCAACGCGCGCGTGGGCATCGGAGCCGGCGACGGTCGCTGGACCGTATCGATCTGGGGAAAGAATCTGGCCGACGAAGCGTATTTCGGCGAGATTTTCAGCGACGGCGCCCTGGCGGTGGGATTTCCGGCGGCCCGGCGCACGCTGGGCCTGACCGCCAGCTTGCGCTGGGAATAGGCCCGCGCGCACACCATGGCACTGGCGGTCGAGGCAATGCAGCCGCGCGGGATCGACCGCGGGCGGGCGATCCTGGCCATGCTGGGGGTCGCCACGGTCACCGAAGCGATGCTGCTGCTGCTCCCGATCTACGTGGGGGCGATATCCGATGGGCTTGCGTTGACGCAGTCCCAGGTCGGCCTGCTGGGCTCGGCCGACCTGGCCGGCATCGCCGCCAGCACGCTCTCCGCGGCATGGTGGGTGCGCCGTATCGCATGGCGCGAAACCATTCTCGGGCTCATCGGCGCATTTTTCCTGGCCAATCTCGCGTCCGTCTGGACGCAGTCGTTCGAACCGCTGCTTGTCCTGCGCGTGTTTGCGGGCGTGGCGGCAGGCGCCGCGTACGCGATCGCGCTCGCCGGGCTCTGCGACACGCTCAGGAGCGAGCGCAACGCCGCCCTCATGGTCTGCGGGCAGGTGCTGTTCGGCGCCGCCGGGTCCTTCATCCTGCCTCTGGTCGGTTCGGACTGGCAGGTCGGCGCCGTGTTCCTCTACATGAACCTGTGGGTCGCGGCGGCGTGGCTTGTTGCGTTTCTTGCCTTTCCCGCCGAACCGGGAATTCACAGCGTCCATGGCGGGCTGCGGTGGCGCTCCCTGGCCGCGCGCGGGCCGGTGGTCGTGCTGGGCACGGGCGCGTACTTTCTCACCATCGGCATGGTCTGGGCGTATCTGGAAAGGGTCGTCCGGGCGGCGGGCATGAGCAGCCAGGAAGTCGCCCTGTCCCTGGGCGTCGGGTACCTCATCAGCATTGCCGGATCGCTGGCCGCCGCCTGGCTCGGCTCCCGTCTGGGCCGCGCGCTGCCGATGCTCGTGGCAGGTTCCGTGCAGATCGCGATGCTCGTGCTGTTCTCAAGGCTGCAATCCTTCGACGACGTCGCCGCCGCGTTCTTCGCAATCAACATCGTCTTTCAGTTTTTCTGGAGTTACATCATCGCCTACCAGATCGTCATCTACAGCGACGTGGACCGAAGCGGGCGGTTCGTCGCCACCTACGGCACGAGCATGCATCTTGCGCTGGCGGTCGGGCCGTACGCGGGGTCCAGGTTGGTTGCCGGCACAGACTACACGGCCGTGCTCGATGCCGGGGTGTGGACGCTGGCGCTGTGTTACGGGTGTTTTCTCCTGGCCGTGTACCTGAACCGCCAGGGACGCGCCGCAGCCGGTTCGTTTGGGCAGCCGGTTTCATGACCCGGGAGTGGCCGGGCGCCGAGGGCATCTCCACGGACGGACCGATGGGACGGGCGCACTGGGACGTGCCCGGTCATCGCCGCTCGGGCCTTCGGCTGCTGCACCGGTTGAACCGCTACGGGCTCGTGCTGCGGTCCCCTTCGGTGCGGCCGCTGGCCGAAGACACGGAGCCCGGTATCGCAACGCTGCCCGGTATCGCGCAGTGCCTGGACGACCCGGCCTTTGTCGGTGTGATCGCGCTCAAGGGCGATGCGATCCGCCTGGAAGCCTATGCACGGGATTTCCACGCCCGCCACGTGCACTCGATTCAGTCCATCAGCAAGATGCTCGTCAATCTGCTGGCCGCCCGTTGCCTCGGCCTCGGGCTGATCGACCTGCAACGGCGCACCGCGGATTACCTGCCCGGCATCGGCGGCGGCTACGCCGGTGCGAGCGTGCAGCAGTTGCTCGACATGAACGTGGCCAACGGCTACGTCGAGGACTACACGGATCCGGGTTCGGACGTGGGCAGGCTCGAATGCGTCCATGGCTGGCGCATCGACACCGGCAACCGGGGACCGGCGTTGCGCGACTACCTCGTATCGATCGGCGGACACGCGCGGCCCAGCGAGCAGGGGGAGATTCAATACAAGACCGCGAACACCGACATCGCAGCCTGGATTTGCGAGCGGGTCGCGCGCCAGGCGCTCAGGGAATCCTTGCTTGAGCTGATCGAACAGGCAGGCATGGCGCACGCGGTTTACGTCTCCACCGACCGCGACGGCGTGCCTTTCCTGGGCGGGGGGCTGCACATGACCCTGAGGGACCTGGCCCGCCTGGGCCGGCTGTTCTGTTTCGACAGCCCCGATGGCGCCTCCCAACACGGCCTGGTCCGTGAGGCGCTCGCAAATCCGGATGCGGGCACGCGCTACGGCGACGGGACCGGGTACCGGAACTTTCTGGAGACCGACGGGCGTTTCGTGGGACATCTGGGTTATGGCGGGCAATACCTGTACGTGGAACCGGCAAACTCAATCGTCGTCGCCGCCTTCAACGCCACCGAGGGCGACGACGGTCTCGACCACGAATTCATCGTTCGACAGCGCGGCGCCTGTCGCCGGATCGCCCGGGCGATCGACGGCACGTCGCAAGACGATGCAGCGGTCGGGCAATGACCCGGTTCAATCAGCCGCTGGGCGGCAACGAAATGCCCCGGTACGCGGGACCCGCGACGATGTTCCGGTTGCCGCAAGCGTCCATGGAGGACGCGGTGGACATTGCGATCGTGGGCGCCGGGCTCGACATCGGCACGAGCAACCGCTCGGGATCGCGCTTCGGTCCGAGACAGATCCGGAACGAATCGAGCCTGGTGCGTCCCTACGCCATGGCCACCGGCGCCGCCCCTTTCGACTCGTTTCAGGTCGCCGATGCAGGCGACGTGGCCCTGAACAGTTACAACCTGGCTGAGTCCATCCGGATCGTCCACGAGTTCTGCCGCCGTCTTCTGCGATCGGGCAGCAAGCCCGTGACGTTGGGGGGCGACCATACGATCACCCTGCCGATCCTGCGCGCGCTGCGCGAACACCACGGCGCCCTCGCGCTGGTTCACGTGGACGCCCACGCCGATACCAACGACACCATGTTCGGCGAGCGGATCGCGCACGGCACGATTTTCCGCCGAGCCATCGAGGAAGGCCTGGTCGAGCCGCGAAAAATGGTGCAGATCGGGCTGCGTGCGACGGGCTACGCGGCGGACGACTTCGACTGGGCGAGGTCCCGGGGCGTGCGCGTGGTCACCGCCGAGGAATGCTGGCACCGCTCGCTTGCCCCGCTGATGGAGCAAGTGCGCGAACGGATCGGCCCGTCCACGCCCGCTTATCTGTCGTTCGACATCGATGCGCTGGATCCTTCGGTGGCGCCGGGCACGGGCACGCCGGAGCCGGGCGGGCTGACCGGGCCCCAGGGTATCGAAATCATCCGGGGCTGCTTCGGCCTGAATCTGGTGGGATGCGATCTCGTGGAAGTCTCCCCGCCGTACGATCCAAGCGGAAACACTGCGCTGCTGGCTGCGAATCTTGTGTTCGAGATGCTTTGCTCGTTCCCCGGTTGCCGGCGAATTCGGTGAGTGGATGACGGTCGAAAGCCCGCAGGAAAACCTTCCGGCCGATTCTCTCGAGGCAAGAGACCTCGAACACCTGCTGCACCCGACGACCGACCTGAGTCTCCACCGCCGGGTCGGACCCATGGTGATCGACCGGGCCGAGGGCGTCTACGTGTGGGACAACCGCGGTCGGCAATACCTCGAAGGGCTGTCCGGGCTGTGGTGCACCGCGCTCGGCTTCGGGCAAGAAGCCCTGATCGAGACTGCCGGGAAGCAGATGCGCCGATTGAGTTACTCGCACCTGTTCGCCGGCAGGACTCACGAGCCCGGCGTGTTGCTGGGCGAAAAACTCAAGGCCATGGCGCCGTTTGACGCCGGGCGGGTGTTCTTCGGGCTCTCGGGCAGCGACGCGAACGACACCCAGGTCAAGCTCGTGCGCTACTATCACAACGCGATCGGCCAGCCGGAAAAGAAAAAAATCATCAGCCGCTGGCAGGGATACCACGGCTCGACCGTGGCCGCCGGGTCGCTCACTGGCCTGCCCGCGTTTCACCGGCACTTCGACTTGCCGATGCCCGGCATCCTGCACGCCGACTGCCCGTACTACTATCGCGACGCCCGAGATGGCGAAAGCGAGGAGGCTTTCTCGGCGCGGCTCGCCGGCGATCTCGAGGCGCTGATCCTTCGCGAGGGACCGGAGACCGTCGCGGCGTTCATCGCCGAGCCCGTTCAGGGCGCCGGCGGGGTCATCGTGCCGCCCCGGGGCTACTTCCGGAGGGTTCAGGAGGTGCTTGCAAAACACGAAATCCTGTTCATCGACGACGAGGTGATTTGCGGGTTCGGGCGAACGGGGTGGCCGTTCGGCGCGCAGACCTTCGGGCTGCGTCCCACCACCATGAGCCTTGCGAAGTCCCTGACGTCGGCGTACCTGCCGCTGAGCGCGGTGCTGATTCCTGAATTCATGTACGAGCCGATCGTGGAGGCGTGCGGGAAACCCGGCATCTTCGGACACGGTTTCACCTGGTCCGGGCATCCTGTTTGCGCGGCCGTCGCGCTGCGAACCCTTGAACTGCTTGAAGAACGCGACCTGTACACGCATGCCGCGGCGATGGGGCGTCTGTTCCAACAGCGGCTGAAGGAACTCGGCGCGCATCCGCTGGTCGGGGACGCGCGAGGGGTGGGCCTCATCGGGGCGGTTGAATTGGTGGCCGACAAGAAGACGAAGGCCCGTTTCGAATCGGCGCAGGGCGCGGGCGCCCTCTGCGCCGCACGTTGCCTGGCCAACGGACTGATCGTGCGGCCGCTCGCCGATACGATCGCGCTTTGCCCACCGCTGATCGTGTCCGCGAATCATATAGAGGAGCTGTTCAGCAAACTGGAGACTTCGCTTGACGAAACGCTGAGGCGGCTGGCCCGGCCCTGAGAGCCAATGCGCGGCTTGCCTGGCACACTACGCCAAACCCGGGCATATGGAAGTGACGCAAAACCGGTCCGCGTGACCGGAAAATGGGCGTGCAGGATGGGCCGCTCGGCAATCGGGACACAGTGTTCCGCACTCACTGGATCGTCGAAACTGAGCGGAGGGTTTTATCTTATCTCCGAAAAACTCACGCCGGACCTTCGTCCATGGTTTGCTTCATGGTCTTGCGGGCCGCGTCCACGAGCGCTTTGACATCGTCCCGGTGTCCGGCATCGAGCAATTCCTCGCGCTTGAGCGTGGACATCACGTACACGGAACGGTAAATGGATTCGATGAGCGCGAGGTGTCCGGGCGATAGCGTGGCCGGCGGGGACTCCCCGAGCCGGTCCTCGGCGAGCGCGAGCGCGCCATCGCGGACCAGCTCGCCGGCCGGGATGCCATGGCGAAGGGCAGCCTGCCCGATCAGATTCCACTCCGAATCGGCGAAACGAATCGATCGAGGCCGTCGCGCATCGCTACGATTTTGAGAAGGATTGATTCCCGTTTCAGAATTTTTCCGATCGCTTTGCGGCATAATTTCTTCCTCCTCCGGACCAATTCGGGGCGAGTTCCGCCGAGTTGTTGCGCTGAATTTGCACGCCTGTGGCTCGGACCCAATCGAAACCGGGATGCCACGCAAGGCTGTTCCGCCGCATCGCGACCTTTCCCAAGAGATGGACGAGGAATAGCATCAGAGCCGCGACAGCACCCCGAACATCCTTCGTCGCCGGTCTGATCAGGGCCTTTTGGCGTGCAGTCAAAATTCAGTCACAGGGTAACATGCCGTCATACGTCGTGCAGTCAAATGGTACCAATCCGAGGCCCTTGGGCGAAAAACGCCCGCCAGACGGCGATTCTGACCAGGGGAAGCCGTGCACTCAAAGAGCATTCACTCGTTCCGGCGTACTCGTGACGGCGGGTGTCGGGGAAAACCGCTGAAACCGCAATAAAAACATGGATATACAGTTCCGGGCATCGGAGATGCGTTAGGTGTGCATTAGCCGAGCCAGCGTAGGCTGTGAGATGGACGTGACGGGGGTACCGAACGACAGGGGATGAGGTTCCGGAATCGGAACCGAAGGGGAGCCGCAGCGGCGATTGAGGGTTCAGGGGAAGGGGTTTTCCCAAGACCGGGGGTGGGCGTTTTCCCAAGAGCCCGGGGGCACTTTTCCCAAGGCCAGGGAAAGCGATGCGGGGCAATTCGGGGAAACGGCAGCGGCGAAGGATCGCACCGGGAGGGAGACGGCGTTCGCGAATGCGAACGCCGGCGACGACAGCGCCACGGCGAAGCCGGCGCGGGGACTACC
>MKWU01006372.1_pt1 | contig 12029 bp, 9 predicted proteins | sample 809101 | NCBI WGS metagenome assembly MKWU01 (sample SAMN05860141, study PRJNA318959) | sponge metagenome | host: Aplysina aerophoba | place: Slovenia: Piran, Adriatic Sea, Gulf of Piran | collected 2013-05-07
GCGGATCGTTCGTGTCAGGGCCGGCTGGGTCATGTTCAACGCCCTGGCCGCGCCGGCGATCTGTCCGGCCTCGACCACCGCCAGGACGCGCCTCATGTCCCGGCGCCGGTCGAACAGGTTCAATCGGAGCGAATTGCGCATGTCAGGACCCTCCCCTTCTCCTTACGACCAACGGGCGCCGGCCCGCAGGAAGTGTCACGATCCCCGCGGGCCAGCCTTCATCCTGCGGAATTGTCTGGACACCGGGCAAGACGCGGTGCCGGAGGGGCGTTGCAACCCGCCCCTCCGGCGGCCGGCCGGGGTGGAAGCCCGGGGGATTCGGGTTTGCGCCCCGGCCGGTCTTTCCGTGCGGCAGCCAATCCGCATCTCAGAACAGCCGCACGAAGCTGAGCTCGGCGCGGTTACGGTCATAGTCGAGCGTCTGGGCGTTGGTCTCGCGCTGCTCGTTGATGAGGGAGAGGCGCGGGCTGAAGCCGAGCACGGTGATAGCGCGATTGTAGACCGAGACCGAAAGCGTCTGCGTCCTGTCCTCGCGCGGCTCGCGGTCGATGGTGTGGTGCGCGAGGCCGGCGCCGCCATAGTCCGTCCACTGCATCGCGGCGCGCGTCTCCACGGTGAAGCCTCGCGGCAACGCCATGGCTGCGGTGAGGCTCGCGTCGGGGCCGCGAGTGCGCCAGTGCTTGCTGTTGACGCGGCTCCAACTGTGACCCGCCCGAACGCCCAGCCGGAGCGTCGGGAGCGCCGCCCATGTCAGGCCGAACCCCACTTCGCCGACCGGCCCGTCGAGCCTGTTGCGGTCCCGCACATTGCGCCGCCGCGCGCCGAGCCTGCCGTCTATCGCCAGACGCGGCGTGATCCGGTGCCGCCCTTCCAGGCGCAGGCCGAATTCGTCCGTGTCGGGCTGCCCGGCGCTCCATTGCCGCTGCACGGTCGCCAGGAGGCTCGCTTCCGTGCGCGGGTCCACCAGCCAGCGCGGCCCGATATGGCCGTGGAACGACTGGCGGTCGAAGTCCCCGCCCTTGTATTCCCGGACCGAGGCCCCGCCGCCGCTGCGAAGGCGCAGCCGGTCTGCAAGCGGATGCTGGTATTCGCCGCCGCCCCATACGGAGACCCCGATGCCGGACTTTCGGGAGGGGTCTTCATTCAGCGTGAAGGGCAGGCGACCGAATTGCGTATCGATCAGGATCGTGCGGTCGCCGGAGGCGGCGTTGAGATTGCTGTCCGGGGCGAGTGCCGCGCCGAAATACGCCTCCCAGCGCCGCCGGGCGCGCATGATGGCAAGGAAGCGCGCGATGTTGGCGGCGACCCCCTGCGGTGGCTTGCCCGCCAGCACCTGCTCGAAATGCCGGCGCGCGAGCGTGTCCTCCTCCTTCAGGAAGAAGGCGCGCGCGAGTTCGAGCCGCACCCGCACAAGCTCCGGGCGGTCCACCAGGATCGACCGGAACGCGGCGATGGCCTCGTCGAATTTCTCCTCGCGCGGCCCCTCGGGCAGATGCGCGCCGTCCTCCATCGCCTGCATCCCGGCGCGGAACAGCGCCTCGTCGCGGTCCTGCGCGTAGGCAAGCGTCGCGGCGAGAAGGAGCACGAGGCCGATGACGATGTTGGCAATCAGGAGGTGCATGAATCGTCCGTTCGTTCAAAAAAAGGGGCGGCGGCCGGAGCCGCCGCCCACTCAGACAGAAGCCCGAAGGCTGCTACTGCCTGTTTGCGCCGAATGCGCCAACCATGCGGCCGGCCTCCCCGTACTGAGTGTAGAACGTGCCGGTCGCAACCTTCGGAACACCGTCGTCGCCGTTGTCCCTGAGAGATCCGGTCCACTGGCCGGAGGCGTCAGCAGCCGTTTCGCCGATTGTCCAGACCGTTGCCGCTCCAAGGCCATCGGTTTCACCGGTGGTATTGAGTTGCCCTTCATTGCCGATTTGGGCCCCCTTCAACTCGACTTCCCAATCCCGCGACTCACCGTCCGCACCTACGAAGTTGTCGATGGTGCCGGTGATGGCCGTAGCCGTCTCATTGTTGGTGAAGTCGGCTTCGAGCGTTGCATCCGCGGTAAAGTGACCGGCGTCGTTCGTTCCACCGGTCGAACTGGTGAGAGCGTACTTGCCCGCAGCACCGCCCATGTACGTCGCCGATCCGTTCAAGGCATCGAGGTCTTCGGCGTCAGCAACTGTGCCCCTCTCATCCACGAATGCGCTCGCGGTGAACGCATCGCCGTCCTCGGACTTGTGGAGCCACCAGCCATACGAGGCGTAGTTTTGGTCCGGCTGGCTACTGACCTTGGTGTTCGCGTCGCTGGGCCTGAACGTCCAAGTTCCGCCATTGTTTGTGAACTCATTGTTAGCGGTAGCTACCGTGCCAAGCTCAAAGCCCGACTCTGCCACACGAACTCCGCATGCGTTATCGGGACCGGGTGTGCAAGAGTAGGTACCGGACACTCCGTGATAGCTGCCAGCGATCGCAACTTTCGTCGGACCGCTCGGGTCATCGCTCGGCAACTTGAACTGCTTCACCCCTGCAGAGTGGTCGAAGTTCGAGCCTCCAACGTTGCTCGCGGCAAACACATCAGTAACAGCGGAGCCGCCCGTAACGAGTGTCACCACCCCGTCGGCCAGCGTGTACTTTTCATTGAACGGGTCACCTTCCGTGGGATCGCCGATATTCGAGTAGACCACCGCCTCGTACGTGCCTTCATCGGCAGGCGTCGTATGCGTGAACCTCATGCCTTCCCAGCCAGCGTTGTCGGCGACCTCCGTCTTCTTGTCTTCGGACAGAAAGACATTGGCATCAGTGTTGATCGCCACCTCGATGTCACCGGCGTTAGCACCATCGGCAGCGGCATGCTGAGCGAACCGGGTGCCAGTGGTGGTGGCGGTGTCATCCGTGTTGGTGTCCGTGGCAGTCGGCATGCTGATGCCGGCGTGCAGCTTCCTGGCCGTGGCGATCAGCTCCTTCCGCTCGGCCTCCGTCTTCGCGTCGGCCATTTCCTGCCGCAGTTCGGCAAGCTCTGCGTTCGCCGTATCCAGCTTGGCCTTGTACTCATCACGCGCGGCGGTCAGCGTGGCGACCATGCTATTCGCGTCGGCGAGTTCGCCATTCAGCTCTTCGACCTTGTCGGTCGCCGTGCCGAGCTTGGTGGTCAGATCGGTGACCATGGCGTTGGCGGCGGTGAGCTGAGTTTGCAGGTCGTCCTTTTCGCTGTTCGCCGTGCCGAGCTTGGTGGTCAGATCGGCGACCATGGCGTTGGCGGCGGTGAGCTTGTCCTGCAGGTCGTCCTTTTCGCTGTTCGCCATGGCGAGTTCGCCGGTCAGCATGGAGACCTTGGCGGTCGCCGTGCCGAGCTCGTCGGTCAGCATGGAGACCTTGGCGGTCGCCGTGGCGAGGTTGTCGGTCAGCTCGTTGACCTTGCCGTTCGCCATTTCCCGGGCAGCGAGGTCCGACTGAATGCCGTCCCGCATGGCCCTGGCGTCAGTGAGCTCGTGCGCAGGAACATTGACCCCCGCCATGATCGCCGGCCCGATCGCATCGATCAGGTTCTTAGCCTTGGCGATGTCTTCGTCCGTCGACTCGAGGTCCAAGGCCCGCACTGCGGTATGGGCTGTGTTGATGGCGGACTCTATTGCCAGACGCTGCTTTGCCCGGTCCAGAGCGATACTTGCCGCATGTGTGTAGGTTTCGACCCCGCCGTTTATGGCGGCCTTGGGGCCGGCTCCGCCTCCGCAACCGACAAGCGCAACTGCCATTGCAAGTGCACCTGCCGTAAGCGTCAATTGCGTTCTTCTGGTTTTCATCTGTTCAGGTTTCCCCTGTGACTGTGAAATTGGGTCCCGGCGCTACGAGAGCCGGGCGCCTGTGTGTTCTCTGGTTTCCGCTTCCGATCAGAAGCCGAGCGTGATGCCGGTCACGAACGCCGTACCTGCCACACCGTTCTGCTCGCCGGCTACGAGCGAAGTCTTCGACGAGATGCCCGGCGCCAGCTTGTAGGCCATGGAGAGGAGCGTTACATCGGCATCGCCGCCGTCGTCAGCATCGCCCAGCATGTGGGTGAGGCTCAACGACATCGGGCCGTCCGAATAATTCCCGCCGACGCTCGTGACGTCGTAGTCCTTCGAGGTGTCCTTGACGACAACGCTGGGATCGCTGGCACTGCGCATGTAGACGCCGCCGTCCACCGTTGCATGGGCAACATGGAAACCGATCCCCCCGAAACCGACCTGCAGGCCGAAGTTCGAGAAGGTCTGGCTGTCCGCCTTCGTGCTCATGCTCATGTTATCGTCGAGATCAGCTTTCGCCTCTGCTGCAGCTTCAGCAAGGGCATTCAGCACCGCGGGCGGATTGTTAGGGACGCCTTCGGCAATCGCTTCCTGATACACTGCGATTGTTCCCTTGCTGACCGCAAGATCCTCAGCGCTGACGGCATAGAGCGTATGCGCGTCGTCCCGGCTACGCTGGTAGTGGCCGAAAGAGACCGTGACGCTGGCGTCGCCGATGGCTTGCTTGGCATTCAGGCCAATCGACCATGCGTCTTGATCATTGTCCGTCGGGGTCCGGTTGCTGTCTTCCGAAGGGGCATCCGGAACGTAGGCCGCCCCGAACTGCACGCCGGAGATGCGCGGTGTGTAGTAGCCGATCTTCTGGGCGTCTCCGCCAAAGATCCAGCCGTTCGTTCCCAGGCCCATGCCGCTCGTGCGTGCGCAGCCTGTAGCGCCGACCCAAGCAGGCGCATCACCGCAGTAGCCGATGCCAACATCCTGGTTCCCGTGGTGCATCAACGCTGCGGGATGGTCCTCGGTCCCGAGCACGATCTGGCCGAAGGAGCCGCTGATCGTGGCCTGCGACTCGTCGATGGTGTCGCCGGTGGTGTTGCCTTCCAGTTCGACCTTGACGGAGAAGGTCAGGCCGTTGTCGGACTCCAGCTTGCCCTTGAAGTAAATCTCGGTGTCCGACCACTGGCTGACGCCGCCATTGTCGGCGCCGTCGAGATTGTTCATGCCGACCCACTGTTCCATAAATCCGCTGACCCCGACGCTCAGCTTGTCGGCAGCCGAGACTTGTCCGGCCCCCATTGCGGCAGCGACGGCAAGCGCTGTCGTTCCCAAAAGGATACGTTTCATTCTGTTTGTCTCCTGCTAGTTGCCGCCGGGAATAGGCGGTCATCAAGCATCACCGCCTTGTCTGAAAGAAGGAAGCGGCAAGGCCGAGTCCGTCGGCAGTTTCAGGAACGCCGTTGCGCGGCTGCAACACTCTTGCCTGACCGTCCAAGCCCCCGAACACAGGAAATTGCTTTCAATTCAACCCTATAAAGCACAATTCATGCCCTGGATGCCTTTTGGCGGCAGCCTTTCGGAAGCATCAGAAATATTGAGGCAAACGCAAAATTTTCTGCCGCAAATCGGCCCCGGTCGGCGTCTTCGCAAGACATCGGGGCAAAAACGGGCTGTCGGGAACGCCTGGCCCGGCTTGTCACCGCTTGTGCCTCTGTTCGTCCATGTGCCCAATCTTTCCCACGCCCGTCCCAACCCGAGAGGCCCGCTCCAGCCTCGATCGACACCCGCGCAGTATGTCGGCTGCGCGGACGATGGCCGAAAGGATGCGCTGTCCCGAAACCGGAATTCAATTCCGGTTTCCCGCCTCGCCCGGTCCAGGCCCCGCTCGCTCCGGAGCAGCTCCGTCTAGCTTTCGATCGCCGCGGGAGCGCCTCGGCTCGCCTTGCCACTCTCGCGTGCCGCCGAAGCCGGCGGGCGTCGAGCGCCGAAATGCGCGTCGCCTCAATGCCCAGGCGGTCGAGCCGAGCGGACATGGCTTCCCGGCGGTCCGGGCGGCGGTCCGGATCGATGACACAGACAGGCAGTGCGGCTTCAGTCATTTCGCCGTGCCCTCGATGACGATCCAACCTTCTTCGAAGCGGACGCTCCGCAATACATGCTCTGGCGCGACAAGCGGAATCCGCCGCGTGATGGTGAAACGCCTGTCTGATTCCGGCACGGGCTGAATGACGGTGAATTATGCCCCGTGCCGCTGCGTTCGCTCAAAAGCGTGTCCCCTGAGGCGAAATATGCCCTCGACGGCGGCGGCGAAGGTAACGAACATTGTGCGGGAAGCGAAAGCATGGTCAATCTCCTAACCGACGGGGCAATCGCCGTTCGACCCGACCGAAGGGTCTCGCTGCCGCAACTGTTTGCGGCAATGGCACGCGGGGAGGTGACCGAATTTCCGTCGCTGCGCGCGCATCAGCGGGCGCCCTGGCACATGTTTCTGGTCCAGCTCGCCGCTCTCGCCCTCTGGCGGGCGGGGCAGAGACAGTTGCCGCAGCAGTCGGGCGCATGGGCCGGAATGTTGCGCGGACTCGTCCCCGGCTATCCCGGCGACGCGCCCTGGCGACTCGTCGCCCGGGAGCCCGACCTTCCGGCCTTCCTGCAAACTCCGGATCCCGGCGGACTGAAGTGGAACGCGATCGAGACGCCGGACGCGCTGGACGTTCTCATTTCGGCGCGCAACCACGACGTGAAACGCGCGGTCAACAGGCGGGCGACGGCGGAAGACTGGATTTTGGCGCTGGTGTCCCTGCAAACGATGAGCGGATATGGCGGCAACGGCAAGAACGGGATCGCGCGCATGAACGGGGGGTATGCGAGCCGCCCCCTTGTCGGACTGGCGCCGGGGAGGGGAGGAGGAGACCTGTCGGTGGATCCTTCAGCTTGGTGGGCGCGCGATGTCGGGCGCCTGCTGGAGCAGCGAGCGGCAGGGGAAGGCGCCTCGCGCGGAACGGTCGGCGGCCCGGGGGCGCTCTGGTGTCTGGACTGGCCCGAAGGAGAGCAGCTCGACCTTGCAAGCCTCGATCCCTGGTTCATCGAAGTTTGCCGGCGCGTACGCCTCGTCGAGAAGGACGGCAGGTTCGTCGCATTCACGTCGACATCCCGAGCTGCGCGGATCGACGCCAGGCGGCGCAGGGGAGATACAGGCGATCCCTGGGCGCCGGTTCACGGGAAGGAAAGGAAGAGCCTGACGGTCGGGGAAGCCGGGTTCGACTATCCGAAGCTGTGCGAGCTTCTGTTTTCGGGCGAATGGGTCCTTCCGGTCCTGGCGCAGCGGGGGGAAGGGGAGCAGGGCCGCGACATGGTGCTGGTCGCAGAGGCCCTGTCGCGGGGGCCCGGCAAGACGGAGGGGCTCCAGTCGCGTATCGTGGCGATGCCGCCGGGGACGATGCTCCCGCCACCGTCCGATACGGCGGGTGAGACGCGAGCCCAGATGGAGGAAATCGACATATTCCAGCGGGCACTGCGATATTCGCTCGCCTTGGCGGCCGCCGGAGGAGATTCGGAAGCGGTCCAGACGAAACACTTTGCCCGGGCCCGGGAAGCGAAAGGCAGGCTGCACGACGCAGCCGACCGCATGTTCTTCCCCTGCCTTCGGCGCCGTTTCGAAGAAGAAGCGGACGCAAGGTTCGAGTTTCTCGAAACCCTCTGGAGCGTCACGCGGCGGGAGTTCGCAATGGCGCTGCCCGGTATGAGGTGCCCGGCGACGAAGCGGGCCAGGGCGCATGCGCGTGCGGAAGGGGCGCTCGCCAACATGGTTCGACGGAAATTTCCCGAACTCTTCGAACACGGGCTGAAATCGCCCCGTGTCTAACGACATCGGCAGGGCCGCCCTTTCGGCGGCGGCGACGCTCCGGCAACTCGGACCCGGTCCGCTGGCCGAACTCAGGCAAATGCGCGCCGGTGTCGGCGCTCCCGTTTTCTGGAGGCTCGCGTCGAGGCATCCCGGAACGATCGGGCGGCCCGACCGCGAAAGCGAGTGGATGGCGATCGTTCGCTCGCTTGCCATTCTGACGCCGCGCGAAGGGCATCACCTGCACAATGGGGCACGGCGTCTCGGTGCGGTGTTGTGCGATGGTGGCGACCCCGGATGGCCGGGGAATGCCGGGCATCCGCAAGCAGGGCTGAGCGAGCGAAGGCTGGCGCTGCTCATGAGAACGCACGGTGCGCAGCGCACGGCCCTTTTCCAGCGCGCAGTCCGCGCTCTGTCGAGAACGATCGTTCCCGGAAGCGGCGTAAACGTGCCGGACATTGCCTATGTCCTGCTGCTGCCCGAGAAGTACGGTCCGTTTCTGGCCCGGGCCTACTACCGGCGCCTGGACCGGGCCGAATGGAAGACGGAAACAGCGAACGAAGAGGGCTACGCCTGAATGACAGCGCAACCGCGTTTTCTCCAGATCCATACTCTGAGCGCCTATACCGCCGCCTTGCTGAACCGCGACGACAGCGGACTGGCGAAACGGCTTCCCTTTGGCGGCGTGCTGCGCACCAGGGTGTCGTCGCAATGCCTCAAGCGGCACTGGCGGCACGCCGAAGACGTGCATTCCCTGTATGGCATCGCGGGCGTGACGGAGGATTTCAGGTCGCGCGAGCTGGTGACGACCAAGGTCATGGAATCGCTTCGCGAACAATTTCCCGGTGAAATCGTCGAAGCGCTGGAACCGGAAGTGCAGGCGGCCGTTTACGGGCCGCGGGGAGTCGAGAAGAAATCCCGCCAGACCCTGCTGCTGGGCGCTCCGGAGATCGACTGGCTCAGGAGCGAAACCGAACGCCTGGTCAACGTTGCGCTGGATGCCGGAGACGGAGATGTCGACCGGGCGGCGGAACTGGCGGCAAAGGCCGCCAAGGCCTGGCGCGACGATTATCATGCGAATTTCCGGGCCATGCGGGAGGCAACGGCGCTGCCCGGAGGACTGGCGGCGGCACTGTTCGGGCGGATGGTCACGTCGGATGCGGCCGCCAACATCACCGCCCCGGTGCATGTGGCCCATGCCTTCACGGTACATGAAGAAGAAGCGGAGTACGACTTCCTGACGGCAGTCGACGATCTGGCGGCGGACGAGTCGTCGACCGATCTCATACACGAAACCGAACTGACTTCCGGCCTGTTCTACGGCTATGTCGTCGTCGACCTGAACGGTCTTGTTTCGAATCTCGGAGGCGATGCCGATTTAGCGGGCCGGGTGCTGCACAATCTCGTCTATCTGGTCGCCGAAATATCTCCCGGAGCCAAGCAGGGCTCGACCGCACCTTATGGGCGGGCCTCCTTCATGCTGCTGGAGGCCGGCAGCCGGCAGCCTCGCAGCCTGGCGGAAGCCTGGCGCACCCCGTGCCCGGCGAATGTAGACCGGGCTGTTGCCGCGCTGGCCTCACACCTGCGGGCTCTCGACGATGTCTATGCGACCGGAGAGGAACGGCGGTTCATGTCGCTTGCCGATGAGGAGATCCCGGGCGCCGAGCGCGGGGCGCTCGCGGATATCGCCGCGTGGGCCGAGGGCGTTGTCGCAAGGGATATGCCGTGAGACGTTGGCTGGTCCTGAAGCTGCAGGCGCCGCTGATGGCGTTCGGAGATGTCGCGGTCGACCATTTGGGGCCGGTACGGGACTTTCCCGGCTCTTCAATGCTGGCGGGACTGATCGGCAATGCCCTGGGCTGGGACTACCGGGACCGTAACTCGCTCCAGTCCCTCCAGGATCGACTTGTGTTCGGCGCCCGCCGCGACCGCGAGGGAAGCAGGCTGACCGATGTCCAGAATGTGTCGCTGGACAGGACGGATTGGGGCTGGACAACGCACGGCGTGCCCGAAGTCCGGACCGGGTCGAGCTACGCGGCGCCGCACCGCAGGCGGCGCGACTATGAGGCGGACGCGGCATTGACGCTGGTAATGCGTCTGGAACCGGCCGGGGAGCTTCCGCAAATCGAGGAGATTGCACGGGCGCTCGATCGTCCGGCCCGGCCACTGTTCCTCGGGCGAAAGCCGTGCCTGCCTTCAACGCCTCTGCTGAGTCCCGGCGCGGCGCGCTGGGTCGTGGCGGGCAACGCCTACGAGGCGCTTTGCGCACTACCGGGGGTCGGGCGGGCATGCCGTGCGCTCTGGCCGGCCGGCGAAGGACCGGAGGATGAGCTCGACAGCGCAGGCACGGTGCGGGACCTGCAGGATCGGCGGAATTGGCTCCGCGGGCTGCACGGCGGCTCGCGCCGGGTGGTCGAAGGCAGCCTCCCGGCAGGGGAGGCCCCATGACCCAACCGCGTCAGCTCCACTTGGTCCGGGTTCCCATGGAGACAAAAGCCCTGGCCTCATGGGCGGGCGAACGCGGATGGGTCAGGCATCGCGGGAAGCAATTCGACTTCGACGAAGGCCGGGCGCTGCACCATTTGCTGGATGAAGCTTTGGGCCCGGGACTATTACGCCCGTTTCGCCTGCTCGTTCCGCCCCGGCGGGCAACGGGTTATCTGTATGCCTACTCGAGACGCAATGCCGAGGAGCTTGCCGGGCGGGCGCGTTGCTACGCCTTGCCGGATCATCTTGCCGTGCTGCGGACCGAATCGATGCAGAGCAAGGCGATGCCCGGGGAGTGGCGGGTCGGCCAGAAACTCGGGTTTGACCTGCGTGCAAGACCGGTTCGCAGGCTCACCGGGGAGCTCGGGACAGCGAACGGCACGACATATAAGGCAGGCGCTGAACTGGACGCGTTCCTGCTTGAGGCATTGACGGTATTCGCAGCGGACCCGGACGGCATGAAGAAGGCGGGGCGAACGCGCGAGGCGGTTTATCTCGACTGGCTGTCGGAACGGCTGGCGCCATGGGCCGCGTTGGATCGTGCGTCCAGCCGCCTGGCGGGCTTCCGGCGCGGGCGGGCGGCTCGAAACGGGGGCGTAGGAGGGCCGGACACCACGATTCGGGGAACGGTCACGATTTCGGATGCGACCGGGTTCGGCGAATTGCTGGAGCGGGGTGTCGGTCGGCATTGCGCATACGGGTACGGAATGATGATGCTGCGGCCGCCGGCCCGAACGCAGTCTTGACGAAGGCGCAATGCGGTTGTCGTATTCGTCGTCAGGCTGCCCGATGTTGAAGGGAGCATGATGAAAGGAAGATGAGCCGCCGGTATCCGAGCGATGAGGCAAGGAGATTGAGCACCGCTGCAAAGCGTCGACCGGCTGTCCGGACGGCCCGGACAAATGATATTCCCCGCCTACGGGGATAGACCCATGGACCAATGAGTTGGCGAAGCGTTTCCCCGAATACGGGGATAGATCGAAGCTTCGAACATGAGCGGAACGCTGCCGGGAGGTTACGCGTGCAACGATACCGGCGGTAGGCACCGCTCAATGCCGTCACCCAACGATCGGATAGACGAGTTCGTGCGGCGGGCCTTTGACCCTCCTCGACCTGACATCCGGGCGGGCAACCGGACAATCTGCCGATAAACAACGATCTGCTGCATCCTCGGGACGCGACGCCTCGAAACCGTGCTTGCCTCGTTTCGGCATGCGCGCTTGCGCAATGGCCGGGTCGGCCCGGATTGCGTCCGCCGTCGCAGCCTCGATGCGGCTCTGTCGGTTCGGCAGAATGATGACAGGAAGATGCAGCCTCAATGCGGCGCTATCGGAGCGCCGTGGTGGGCGATGGCAGGCGACTTTCGGCTGCGCCCGCGTTCAGGCCGCGTCGGTTTCGCTCCCCGCAGAGGGGCGGTCCTGACGGCAGCGGGCCGCGTGCACCGCACACCAGGACGCGCCCGGCAGCGCCGGCAACCCGCATTTCAGCGCGTCCACATCTTCGGCAAGACGCGGATCGCCCTCGATCCACTGACAGGACCGGGACGGCGCAACAGGGACCGGACGGGTGGCAAGCATCATGCCGACCAAGATGGTCGGCAGCCGGGCGCCAGGCAAGTGGCCCGCGACGGCGGCAGCGGCAATGACGGGGATCGACCGGCTGTCTATTGCACTGGTTGTCAGGCCAGTACAGATTCTTCGGACGGTCCATGAGCGGTTGACTCCCGCGCCCATGCGCCGGACCCTTCTCCCCACGACTGTCAGCGTGCGCCGCTACCAGCCTCCCAACCTTCGGCAGCGTAACGCAATCCTCAAGTCGTGGAGTCACCGGGATCACCCCCTCCCCTCCGGCTCCCTGAGATCGAATCGGAACCCTTGGGAGGGGGAGAGAGATGACGATCATGGTTCCACTGGCGCTGGCCGCGGCGGGCTACGCCG
>MKWU01006373.1_pt1 | contig 12027 bp, 8 predicted proteins | sample 809101 | NCBI WGS metagenome assembly MKWU01 (sample SAMN05860141, study PRJNA318959) | sponge metagenome | host: Aplysina aerophoba | place: Slovenia: Piran, Adriatic Sea, Gulf of Piran | collected 2013-05-07
CTCTGTGATCACCGGACTTGCAGTGGACACAAACATGTTGAAATCTGCAATTCCTAATGAAGCACCTCTCAGCATTCCAATTTCTGCAAATATTCTGAGTAGTGGCTGGAGCTGTTGTCTTTGTAGCAGTGGTAGGGCAGTCCAAGCCTCTGTGATCACCTGATTTGCAGTGGATGCAAACATGTTGAAATTTGCAATCCCTAAAGAAGCACTTTTCGGCATTCCAATTTCTGCAAATATTCCGAGTAGTGGCTGGAGACGGTGTGGGCTCCACAATTGTGGGACAGTCCAGGCCTCTGTGATCACTTGATTTGCAGTGGCTGCAAGCGTGGAGAAATTTGCAATCCCTAAAGAAGCACTTCTCGGCATTCCAATTTCTGCAAATATTCTGAGTAGTGGCTGGAGACGGTGTGGGCTCCACAATTGTAGGACAGTCCGGGCCTCTGTGATCACCTGACTTGCAGTGGCTGCAAGCGTGGAGAAATTTGCAATCCCTAAAGAAGCATCTCTCGGCATTCCAATTTCTGCACACCTGTTGGTTTTGGTTCTGGAAATGTGAAGGAGCAGATGCTAATGTGTGGGGAACTTCATGATGCTTCTCAGGGCAGTCTCGACCCCTGTGTTGCCCAGAATTGCACACACCACACAGGTGAAGCAGACGACAGCCAAAGTCATCACACCGGGCTTCATTCCAGCGCTGGCACACCTGCTTGTCTTCCAAAGAATGCCTCATATCCTCCTCAAAGCCATTTCTTCCTGTTGGCGGTGCTGTGGTGTAATCCCAATCCTGTGAGGAGTACTGTGAACGCCCCTCCCTCTCGACGGAGGGTGACGGTGCAAACCACCTCGAATTTGGATTGACCCGGGGCGAGGTGTGGGCCAGGGGCAACACGTCGGCTTCCATGGGAATAGCCATTAAGGGGGGAGGTGTTGGGGATCTTTCCCTCCCAATGGCTTCGGCAAGCTCCTGGGACCCTTCACTTTGGAGCATGCTGGCATCGGGCTGCACAATGGACAGCCAAAGTGGATAATCTACTTCCGACCATGGAAGACTGGGATTCATGACAGTCATCTGTCGAAAGGCTCTATCGTATCTGAGCCACTCATCTCTGGGAAGGCTGCGTGCCATTTGCAACACAATGCCCATGTATGCAAATAGGTCATGCCCCCTTGATGGATCCGTGGAGCAGAGAAGGGCACCATAGGTGGCAAAGGAGACAGCCCAATCGAGCGGGGTATTCATGCCGGAGAGATTCCTGTCCCCTTCCCTCCCCTCCCTCTGGTATGCGTCGACCTCGAACAGTTCAGGTAGCAGTTCTGATGCGTCTACAAAGCTTCCCGATCGAATCCTTTGCACTAGTTCTACCGGAATGGAGGGAAACCGGATGTTAGGGACGTGGTCTGATGGCACTGCAGTGCCAATGGGCGGGGGCGCTACACGCTGAAATGCATAGGGTGCTCCATCATCTGAAGAGGCAGAAAGCACATACATGCAAGCGCTCGCTGCTAATGGTATGAAGCTGGTGCAGAGTAATGAGTTGTCACACATGCGAACAGTGTCATGAAAGTGCTACTGAGGTAGCGCATAGACCATAATTTGCGGGACTAAACTTTCACAGACCTTTGGATTTTAGAAGCTCACATCTCCACCTACTTGTGCTAGTGTTATACTTAAAACGACATTAATTAATCCATTAGCACCGACTGACTGTGGATATGTACATAACAATTTCTTTCTTTTTTGGCCAAGCATGAGTCTGAAAAGGCTCAATTTCCATTAAAACGCCCAAACGTCTTCATTTCCAACAGCACAAATCAATTGGATGCTTATTATCTCCATTCCGACATGAAGAAAGCACGGAAGTTGCTGCTATGTGTTCCAGCTATTATGCTACACCGCCATTTTGAATTTAATTAGGAAATGCGTAAATGCATCTACATGAAATTGAAGTTCGGTCAGAATGGGTAGAATACAACACAGAGAGAGCATACTCACCCATCATAAAATCATACTGCTACATTGTAACGGAAATCGGTACAACAGTAAACCTTTAACCATTAACCTTTAACAGTTAACTGTTTGCAAATACCAATTAACGCTTACCCGATACTATTATTCAGAATATAATTATACACGTGATATTCCCGGACGGTGCATGCCTTGTTTCATCGGCAGTATTGCTGTTTGCTCGTTTGTCACTATGGATGCATTCGGTTGGGGTCCCCCAGTGTCGCATTGTTGAGTTGGAACCTGCCACTTGGTAGACACTTGCTAGGATAGAGCAATAAGTGCGTGTGCAGTGCTTCATGAGAAAATGCGGTTAAAGTTTCTCATTGGGGATTATGGAGAGGATTTTAATCAGGAACAAGGGTGATGAATTTTCGCATTGTCTTGCTGGAACCTGCCGCTTGATAAGCGCTCACAAAGACAGGGCAACATGTGCGTGTGTAGTAGCTGTGTTATTCACAGAGCGGAGCAGCTCAGGAAGCGAATGTTAGTGGCTTTCTTCGTCAAAGTTCCAGCCGCAAATTCCACCTATATAAAGCGACATACATACATTCGTAAATTATAGCGAATCGTGCAGTTAAATGATACCCGACAATCATCCATTAACCCTTATTCAGCAATTGTTAACTGCTTACGGTTTCTGTTTAGCGTTATGTTGTAGTGATGCGTACTGTCAACAGTACATAAGGGATAAGCATATAGCAACCGTGAACAAGAGCGGCACAATACGTACGTTGTGCCAAATCATAGATGCTCCCTAACACTCGAAGGGAAAGAGAAACACGCTGATCGTTACGCAGACACCAAACAATTCACACCCTTAGGCACTGGTTTGGCGCTTGTAGCCAAGACTTCGAAAATGGACATAGTTTGGTTACGGGCGTACTTATTTCTACTGGTATGGGCGTCCGGCGACTATACAGACAGACATTCACAGGTATGGGCATATTGTAAAAATGGGAACGGGTGTTCTTAGGGGTGTTTAATTCACTGTGACATGCACTGCATTAGAAAGAGGCAACAGAAAAGATCATTTGCTGTTGTTGCATTAAAACTCGTTCAAAATGGGTCAGATAAACGTCTACAGCGACCTCAACCTCACGGCTCTGCTTACTTGACATCAATGACGGTTGTCCTATCTTGAATCATTTAGCAGCCAAGAGTACAAACACTGAAAATTGTCGCATCAAATGAGATTCTCTTTCACCCAGTGCAGTTACGGTACGTGACAATGTAATGCGTGTGTGCTTAGTTTTGTTCCATACCATTTGCATACGTAGCACGTTTAGACCATCCTTTTCAGTTCCATTTCATTCTGTTTTACAGCAATCTGACCGACAGTTTTTAATGCAATTAGCTGCTTAGAAAGACTAAGGACTGGTGCGGCAAAAATACAAGAAGACAATGCATTTTAAACTACGAGCAAATCAGCACTCTCCTGTCATTTCATTCTACACTGACGATCGCAATCCTTATATTATTCAGCAACGAACAATAATTCATCCTATTGTCTCTGGAGTACTGTTTCACAGACAGTTGTTTAGAGCCATCATTCTCTCTTTTTTATACTTCGGAAAAGATGCCTTGCACTTTCTGCATTTCATTATACACCGTACTTTACCATCTCCTCAGCAGAGATTCACTATCACAGATGCATTTAGCGAGTCGACTAACAATTCATTGGCAGGAAATCGATTTGCTTAATTAACAAAGAGAAGCCCTTACTGGAAAGTAGCACACCATCGACTGGTGAAAGCAGGTAGCTTCAAACGCGCCGTACAGCTCTGGTTCAGTTTGTGGAAACGGTCGACATGGATTGATGGTTGACTGGTAAAGTAAAGTCCCACAAGTCTCACAGTCTATACGACAAGGATGGAAACAATTGCAATTGGCAAGCATTCGAAAGCCAACACACATACGTAGCTACAGCACTACACACTACACCCGCACAGGACAGATAATTCAGTAAGAGCTGTTTAGCAATGGTACACCTTTCTGCAATGCGAGTAAAGCTCTGATCATGCACGCAGTCCATATGCACACGTGCATTGATTCGTGTGTGTGCAAGTGCTAACACTATTAGTGTGCTGTTTGCCAGCCATTCTGAAAAAACTTGGACACTTGACGGCAGCAGCATTGGCCATCACTACACACATGCACGTACACTCACACACAAGTCACAGTCAACGTGATACACATCTCCACTTCAACCGACTCTGTTCTTTACCGACTTTCCAGCCACTTGAACTAAACAATGTTCTGCCTCCTCAGCGCGATGCAGTAACAACCAGCTGCTATTTCAGCCTGCCTTGCTCAAGCCAGAATGCTCTCTGATGTAGTACGAGACTACCGCATGCATAGACAATAGCATGTGTAAAATATACAATAGTTACTTGAGAAATTCGAAATTCTCATTTCTGACTGGCAAAAATCAGTTGCACAATCTGACAGCGACGAATACCTGTCTTAGCAATTGTCTATCAGACTTCAATATTCACATCTCACAGGAAGCAATACAATTTACTATTTGCCACAAATGGCTGCATGGTTAGGAAGAACTACCATCACACAGCCAATCCCTGTTTTCACTTACAGTTTCACTTGCTCTATTAAAAAAACACTTCAGGGACTTGCCCCGTTAAAAAACATTTCCGGGGTGAGTAACCTTCAGCAAGGAAGTGAATACTCATCCACTTTCATGCATTAGATGTGTGGAAGAAGTTTACGAGTAACAACAGGTGTGTACACATGTCATTCACTTCAGTTGCGCATTAAATTATTCACAGTTAAAGTTACGTAGCTTCAGTACAGCAAATTATATAGAAACTCTTATCAACAATCGCACATCCAAATGTGCATTGGACAGCTTACTGCGTGTGCACCGTCATGTTTGTGCACACATTGAGATGTGTAGAATGGCACAGTCAAACCTGGATTGATTGTGGTATACAGCTAGCCTCAAAATGCAGTGTCAGCACTTTCAGAGGGAGAGGCGTACACACATAGCAAAGTATGAGTTGCCCTACGAGCAGCGTATGCTTGCAGACGGTATATCTTCTCTTCCACACACCGTATGCACACATGGTATACGGTACGTGACAAAGGTTACTGATGCGAATTTGTGGTATTCCGCAAGATGCTGGCGTGGATATTTGTGAATAGGTTACCAGCAAACCGCGGAGACGACTTCGGTTCACGGTTGCCAGATTCGTTTCTGAGAACTGCCTTCGGTGCATGCCATATACGATTAGTGGCACATCCTGATGGTACCCTTTCTCGCGTTGAATTCTTATAAGCTGAATCAACACTTAACTGGATTTAAAATGTAGGTTCAAAAGTATTTTCTTGCTTGAATGGATGGTACCCTTTCTCGCGTTGAATTCTTATAAGCTGAATCAACACTTAACTGGATTTAAATGTAGGTTCAAAAGTGTTTTCTTGCTTGAATGGATGCTACTGATTCAATTTAATCGTCAATCAATTGTCACTTATTTTTAGCCATTAAAGGGGGGCTGCATCAAATTCGGTTAGGCAAGACAAAGGGAGCATAAACAAAGTAGAGTATGCGGATAAAGCACGCTCCAATTCTTTTGAGACCTTCCACCAAATAAACATAAAATCCTCACTCCATCGGCCATTTTGATTCTATTACGCAATGACATCAACAGTGCGCAAACTATGCAGACAAGCCACAGTACATATTCATGGTAACACAGTGCAAGTAAACGTCTTTAGTGCCGTTGAATGCTGGATCTTCAAATATCATCTACGTAGGTCATTGCTATTTTCTTGCATCAGCCATTAACCTTTATGCCTAAAGTTTGAATATTCCTATTGTGACACTCTGTTACTAATCAAAATGGCCAAAAAGTAGTAGATGCACGAGATAGGTACTTCAGACCTGTTAGGTCGTTCAATTCATTGCAGCCGTTTTAGAAAGCACACCGTTCAACTCGCCATACACTAACAGCCTCTCGTGGAAGGCCAATTCCACCAATGTCTTTCTTTTTTAGGTACAAACAGGGTCTGCCATAAACACAACGATTGCGCAAAACCACCACGACTTCATACAAGGGTAGGGAGAATCTCGATTTGGTGCCTTTGTGATGAACACAGCACTGGCTACTGAACACTATCAAGTATCACGCAGTGAATGGTGCTGCCTTTCTGTGTCCTCATAAAGGTTTGCAAAGTGAACAGATCGGTAATGACCACTAAAATATTCTTCCGTAATAAACACACAATTGTGAGTGGTACAATTAGCTTATTGGGCATATACGTACGTATACGTAGGGGGCACATATATATTATGCCCTCATGCAAACTACAGGGTTGTGTTGCAACACAACCCGCCCATTTGCATTGCGTGCTCTAGGCCTAATGGAATAGCACACCGCTATTGCAGAAAGCACCCAGGTGAAATTTGCACACCAGAAGGCCACCAGCCTCCGGGAACAACAGTAGGAGTTGGGATGCAAGAGCATTGCACAGAGCAGCGAATGCACCAGGAATTAGGTATCCTGCCACGCACTACACACATGCACTAGCAACCAATTGAGACCGTCACAGGCCCATTCACCTGCAGATTATGGAATGCTATGCAATAATGATGTCTCAGACCACAGGGGTAACCAGAGAATTATATCATGTTACAAACCTTTAATACACGAGTGTGAACATGCATGCTAGCTTGAAGTTACCAGCATCATTGACTGAAATCTCTTCAACCACTATATTATAGGAATGAAACTGAGGCTACAGTGCAGAATTATCATTAATAGCACAATCGGCAGATTCAGTAAGTACGATTCTCCCCAAATAAGCTCCCCCAAAAGACAACTGCCGTCATTTGCGCTAGCAGATACAATGCTCTGCTGCAGCAGTGCAAAAGTTGCTTATTCTCTGTAGCAAACTGTCACACTTGGTCTGCATGGGTGTCCATCAGCCATGGTTGTGACGCCGTTTCTCAGAAGAACTGCCAATGCTGAACGTAAGTCTTACGAATCATCTACATAGTATGGCAATACTGGTGGAACTTACTCTGTGAAGGAGGGTTTGACTCCCTCTCTAGTGATTTAGCTGGGTCCCGCCCCCTCTCATCACTCAGGCTTTCTGACTCTGTGCGGCACAAAACAAGATGTGATACACCTCAGCAGCTTTCACTACACTGATGATGAGTGCAACAAGGTCCAGAGGCGTTGTGGTTGAGACAATAGTGGCTTACCATGCCTTGAACATTCACAAGTGGAGCAGTAAATGTTTCTGAAGTTCCTTGTATTGCACTGTACACGGAGAGAGAACACACACACAGAACACTTACACATACACCCACATCGCACTGTGTGCATGGAAGACAACATGTGCACACGTGCATGTGTGCACACACCACACACAAAAGTTCATTGAAAACTTAACTACACACAACACAGCAATACATCTGGCTTTAGGCCTTAGTCTCTGCATTAGATTCCTGAGCTGTTTCTTTTTACTTCCACCACACAGCAATGATCCTCTAGGCACCTTGAAACAGGTCCAGTCCTCTCTGCCACCCCGGTCTCTGTCGTGGAAGCGCTGCCTGCTGTACTCCAGAGACACCAGACCTCCTTGGAGGTAAAAGTCATTCTGACACACATACACATGGGGCACAAATGGAGACAGAGTAGAAACACATTATCACCACAACCATCTCTTGTAAGACTTGCAACAGCTCAAACACAACAGAAACAGAGGAGACACCCTTGAGCATGTGGATCACAGCTATTGTGTATAGCCGCTCAACAGAACATTCATTGAAAGCAATACATCACTTGAACTAGCCCCACCCCTGCACTTACGTACAAAGCCTAAATTGCATGAGTAGCAACACAAGTAAGGGAACAGGTTACAACTCAGAGTACATCAATGCAGTCCATGAAACTGTGCCAATCTATTCAAGAACATCACATCCATTCACTGGGGCCTACCCTGTTTTCTTCAAGCCACATCCTGGCATCTTCCAGCCTGTAGAACTCCAGGAAAGCAAAACCCTTAGAGGTACCACCGCGGTCTCGAATCAGCCTCACTTCACGCAGTAGGTTACACTTGTCACCAAGGACCTTAGATATCTGCACGATGAACAGCAGCGAGATCACTGAATCGTATCTTCCCCTCCACAGTCACCCACCACACATTCATGCTCAAACATCACATCTGCATCATTTTGCTACCATTCCATTCTCACCTCTCCCTTCCCCCCTCCCCCCACTTTACTCACACAAACCTCCTTTAAACTATTACCACCAAATGACCACTGTGGTGGTTGGTATTATGTAACCCCCGAAGCCTGAATGACCAGCGTAGGTCGCAAAAGTGAGTCTTTTTGCAGCGTAGGAGGGGCACTCTATTTAACACTAAAGCTGCAACAATTATTACTGCCCATAGTCGTGGAAATGTCAAAACATATATAGAATCGTCGATGTGCAATGTGCAACTTGACACAACCCCACAACTTGACACATGCAGCAACATTTATATTTTGGCACTATGGGGTTGTGCCCGCAATTTGAACTTCAACGGTAAAGAGTTAATTCAGCATACTCTCACCTCACATCTCACCCTCCCCCCATTTAATGTATTCATACAGATCTGCCCTCTCACCTCACATCTCGCCCTCCCCCCATTTAATGTGTTCATACAGATCTGCCCTCTCACCTCACATCTCGCCCTCCTCCCATTTAATGTGTTCATACAGATCTGCCCTCTCACCTCACATCTCGCCCTCCCCCCATTTAATGTGTTCATACAGATCTGCCCTCTCACCTCACATCTCACCCTCCCCCCATTTAATGTGTTCATACAGATCTGCCCTCTCACTTCACATCTCACCCTCCCCCCATTTAATGTGTTCATACAGATCTGCCCTCTCACCTCACATCTCACCCTTCCCCCATTTAATGTGTTCATACAGATCTGCCCTCAACACCAACACTCAGACTACGTAGGCATGTATGCTGCACTCTTCCTCACATCATCTTCTGTGACAGAGCTCCGTAAATTCCTCATCATGATGATGGTGCTTGGCTCAGGCTCAGCCGTGTTCTACAATTGAGCAACAGAGGAAGAAGACAACATCAAGAAAGCAACATAAAATGAAGACAGTGAGCTTTGGGGATAGATGTGTACCAATCCAACCCCTAACAGAGGAACGCAAACAACATTACTCCATTGAGCACTACTGCTTCCCAAATATCTAGTGGATGCCCGCGCACGAGACATGCGAAGAACTTACCCTTCTTCGTCTTTCATCGTCTCGCTCTCTCCGTCTCTCCCTGCTCCTGCTCCTGGAACGGCTCCTACTTCTCCGGCGGTACTCTCTCCTGCTTTCATAGTCCCTATTCCGCGGCCTGCTCCGCTCACTAGAATGGGAACGCCTCGAACGCCCGAGCTCTGCTTCTCGCATTCTTTCGCGTTCACCTCCCCTTTCGCGATCATAATACGGGTCACGCCCCCCTTGTCTTTCCCGCTCGGCTCCAAAGCGTTCGTCGCGACGTAGCATCTCCCTTCCCGGAGGTCTGTCCTCCATCTCCCACTGTCCATCTCCTTGGTCATACTCAATCATCCGACCGCGCTCCCATTGCTGTCCCGGGGCCGGGGCTAACTCGACATCTCGAGGTGGCCCGCGCTTATCCCACGTTTCTATAGGCGCCCCTGCATGTTCTTCCCACTCATTAGGTTGTATACCTCTTTCTCTATCATACCAGTCTCTTTGAAAGGGTTCCCTGTCCCAAGAAGAAGGGTTCCTTCTTTCCCAAGGTTCTGGCGGGCGACCGTACCCATCCATGCCACGTTCGGCAGTACGTCACTCACGTGATTATTGTCTACTCATCCAATCAGATTACAGAACTCACGTGATAGTCATTACTGCACTATACTCGCAACAAACAAACACACTTGAAGGCGTCTATTCAGTAATGTCAGCCAACAATTCTTCAGCAAAGGCTGGATAAATATTTTCAACAACTGAATGCAGGGTGTGCCAGGTGATGGGGTCTTTCGAATGCTTCTTCCCATTGCCTTTTAGCCACAGAGTTATCACCTGTGTGCACTTATCCTGCACAAACCGATAGTTGGCATCAACATTGTCTACATCATCTTCGAGGCCTAGGTACACGGCAAATGTGTACCACTCTGAAGCCATTTTTGAGACAATACCAAATTTTTGACAATCAAGGAGGGAGGGCTTGTCACCTGAAGGGATGGATCAACATGTGCGGAACAGAATATTTGAAATCAGCAGATGGAGGTGACAATTGCAACAAAATGTTTCATTCTCACATGAACTCTCTCACACACACACACACACACATAATGATAACCAGACTACCATCAAAGTAGATGTTTGTTGCCATTCACACATACAGCATTAACATTTCCTTCTCATGTAGCCCAGACCTCCAGTGACCACTGAGTAGTATTTGCATTCGCTAATAGTGTAGACTACTGTGTGTGATGTATACCTAAACATCACTTATCCCTTGCTTGTTTAGTGTGTGTCTGCTGATGCTGCTCAATTTTAGCTTCAGTGTCAGCTCTGACTGGAGAGATCCTTTAAACAAGGGAGAAACTTCTACAGCAAAAGAGAGCTTGCTGAAATTGATTTGGGCGATCAGCTTGTTGACTTTGTGATAAGGCCAGACTATTTACGAAATATTGTTTATAATGAAGTTGGGCATAGCGGGTGGAGTTAATGCACACTCCATGCCCATCTAGCACAAAACCACACAAATGAACTGTAGACGCAAATGTCTGTCAATGAATCCAGTTCCTGTGTACTCCAAACTAAGTGGGTACATGCATGAGTGTTCTATGTGCTCTGGAATCTGATCGAAGGCACCTGAAGATCAGATCCTGTACCAAACCACCATACCAGATCTCCCCTCTCACGACATTGCACAATAGAGGTGAAGGAAGACTGGTATGCTAGACTACACACTACCTATAATACTATATAGCTACATCAAACTAGTACAACATCTGTAAACTCCAAACGACCAATTTAGCAATGACCCACTCAATCTCCGCTTGGATGGGTTCGAATATGATGCGCCTTCAACTCTCTCCAACTCTGCAACATCCTCGCTGCATGCAGTAGGTTTTGGCATTTTGACAGCCACCAAGGCATCTATCAAAGCAAACACAGTTCAGTTATATGGTGCATAAGACACAGATATGCAAGTATGTTTTCAGACGGTGCACAGCACACTCACTCTATACCACACTACGGTACCTATATGCAAAGATTACATATTTGCTATTGCTGCTTATCTGTACATCTTTACAGAGTACCGAATCTCAGAAATGATAAAACGTTCGTTAACACTAGTCACTGAATGGATTCTTTCATGTGTCACATTGTCTGTAGGTTACAGAAATGCCTCGCTATTCCTCACCCCTCAGCTGAGCTGCAATAGGCGACATCACAGGGTCTGCCTCTTCGATGCATTGAATGAAGAGGGAGAAGGCTTGTTTGTTTGGGCTGTCTTCGAGTGCCATCAAGAGGCGTCCATTCTTCTTGGTCTGAATAGGAATAGCTTCCACTTCATTCAGAACTTCTCTGCCAATAATGTGCTTAGAGTACATCTGGTCGGATAGCTCTCCTGGAACCAATTCCTGCTTGAGCTGGGCAAAGTGATCCTGGATTACTTGTCTTTCGAAGTCATCCATTTTCATCCGGTTCGGGAAATACCCCGAGTCGATCACGTGGCTGTGGAAAATGGAGACGAAGGTTGAGAGACAAATGGAGGAGATGTGAGGCCAGAACCGGCTACCTGCAGCGTTGAAATATTGAACTTGCTCTGTTTTTAATTGTGTCCTTCAGAATGTCGCAGCCAGGGATTGTAGGAGCGTTGCTTGTGGATGAGAACGGATTACCAGTCTCAGGTGTGTTGTATCATTATAGTATAACCTAGTAACTATGGTTTAAGTATGTTAAACAGAACTTTAAATAGGACGTACGCTATGGTCTGCATGCTGTGTGTGTG
>MKWU01006376.1_pt1 | contig 12024 bp, 10 predicted proteins | sample 809101 | NCBI WGS metagenome assembly MKWU01 (sample SAMN05860141, study PRJNA318959) | sponge metagenome | host: Aplysina aerophoba | place: Slovenia: Piran, Adriatic Sea, Gulf of Piran | collected 2013-05-07
ATAATGAATGTTATCAATATTATGTAAGCACAACCAAGGGAGAAACAAGCATAAAATGGCAACTAAATTATTCAACTAGTTTGAAAACACAACTTGAAAACGTGTGCCATAATTATAATTGGCACAAATTAGTCTGGTTGTAATAACACACCATGTCCACTGCTACAACTGGCCAAATCCTGCTGATCCCTGCATGGCAAATTCCATGCGTTGCTGAAACTCGTCATATGATGCCCACTGTGTTGGCAGTGATAAGTACAAAGTGCATGTCGATACTGTCGGCAGATGTAGGTCCCTCTGAAACCCAACTGATATTGGGAAGTCAAAGCCCAAGGGTGGAATTGAGCCAGCTCCAGTAATAAAGGAAAGCACTTCACAAAGACTGACCTTAGTCAGGCCATCTGCGTGGAGGCAATTTTGTGTACAGTAAGTAACAATAATCTATATATGACTCACTACTGCTGTAGAGCATGGTACATACTCACCTTCACAATCCTGGAGAAAGTGCACAAAAAACATTGCTGTTGCTTCTTTGGCTTCTCTTGCATTACTCCCATCCAGAGAGAATTGATACTGCATGATGTCTTGCATTGCAGTAGCTGTCAGCTCACTTCCTGTGTAGCAAAAGAGTTGCTTCATCACCTGTGGATGAGACCTCATGTGGTTGTGATGACACCGCATGCACCAAGACCCTCTGCCAACTGATCCAATGCACCCTTGCAGCGATAGATGACGGCATTCAATATGATTACATTGGAAATGGATGCCTTGTCTTCCAAAGAACACTGTGTTGTTGACTTTCTGTAGCCACTAGCTAGCAGAACTTTGATCGTTGAATCATCATTGAGAACCTCAAGTAGCTCTTCACTAGATGTAGCGCCATCTATCTAAAATTTAATAACAAACATCAAGATCAATGCAACAGACCAGTATCACATGTATACATCATGTGGTGATTGTGTAGTCTATTCAGCAGGTCCAAATAATTTGGATGTCGCCCAGAGTGGAAGAGTTTACAACAGCATAAGAATTCAGTTAAGGTTAGTTGCCTCAAGCCATGATATGTCTGTCATACAGATATAGTACAGACAATGGTGGATTTACATTTATATACTAGTTAATGTAAACTCTCACTTATTAATTGAACGTCGTCTTCTGCCATGTTATCACATTTGTGATGTCTTGTGCAGACTCATTGTTTACAGAACCAAGTGCTTTCATCATGCATAACAAAGTGATCATTACATGCATTGAAAGCGTTTCTACCATCAGTGTGGCAATGGTGCCTGCATCATGACAAGATTTTGAACCTGCACAACCAGCAGGAATACTGGAATCAAAACCATACCAGACAAGACCATCTTTTGCCTTTCCAAAATGCTCAATTGAGAAAACAAGGTTGTTCAATGTACGCTACGCAACATATGTATGCTACGCTGTCGATAATGGGCGAATTGTTCTTGAGCATATACATAGCAGAATTGATAACAATTGATAGCAGGATGTTTCAGCCCCATAGGCCTTCATCAACTGCTGTTGACAAAGGCCTACAGGATTAATCTAACATCCTGCAATCAGTTGTTATTGATTCCACTATGAATACATTCAACATCAATTTGTCTGATTCTGTAGAGGCTCATAGTTGCATTGATACTAGTGGCAAATTTCACTGATGAGCAATACACAACTGTTAATCAATCAGCTGCAGGACGTTTCGACCCGAGGGTCTTTGTCAACTGCTTACAAGTGTAAGTAAGCAGTTGACAGAGCAGTTACAAGTCTTGTAAGCAGTTGACAAAGACCCTTGGGTCGAAATGTCCTGCAGTTGATTGATTAACAGTTGTGTATTGCTCATCAGTGAATTTCGCGACTAGTAATCAATTTGTCTGTTGCATGAAGCACTCTAGTTTAGTTCTTATGCACAAGAAGAGAAGCAACAGTGCTTTATGCTTGTATCCTATGGATACCACTGTCATGGTAACTGGCATTTGAATACTGCATTAATTTTGATGGTTGAAAATAATGGTACATTATGCAATATCTTAGAAGGTATGTATTCGGAGAAACAAAAGCTTCCATTGCATGGCTTCGCTTGTTGAATATGATTTATTTGAAGCTGTGATTCAGAACAAGAGGTCACTGACAGACTTCTGATGCTTAGCCCTTTCACCCATCTTTGTTAAAGGTCACCAGTTAGAGTTTGTTCCGTAAATTGATTCAATGGTGTAGGAATTCAAGACTTTAGTGTTTTTTTAATTCAAACTGTAGAAACTGACACATGTCAACCTCTTGCATGGGCACATGGCTAATATATTGCACTCCTATGCTTAACACCCTATTGATATTAGCCAGTGTTCTTGAGCATGATGAGGTTAATAAGTACAGAGTGATAGTAAGACATGTTTGTAGAAGCGTTTAGCTGGGGAGTTACCTGTTCAACAACAGCTCTTTCCTCGAAATCAGCCAAATCTTCCATGATGGGCTTTGGTTCCACTTGACACAAATAGCTGTAAACTGCTGGCGAAAAGCACTTTGGCCCAAGGCCGCTATGGAGGATTGAGGCTGTGATCATTTTCCCACACAGATAGTACAGCCTCTTTGACAGAGCCTCGACATCATGAACCAGCACTTTTCTGTGTGGATTTCCTTCGAACAAATGGGATTCTTCTACTATTGCTTTGTTTAGTAGCCTCCAGTACTCCCTACTTGGCCCACCATAATCTATTGCTTCCTCGCCAACAAAGCAAACTTTGACTTTCTTGTAGGGATCAAAAGACTCCCTGGAAAAGGCAATAACACTATCCCGCCAAACATGTTTCCTCCGTATGGTCAGATTTGTACTGGCCTCATCCTGAGATTGGTATTGTGTGATCATGCCTTGAAGTATGTCTGGCAAAGAGGCTGCAGGCTCACAAACTGCACACTTTTCACTTTCTTTGCTTCTAGTGCAAATGAAAGTGTGAATATTGTATTGATTATTATGCATATACATATGGGTAATAAAATGTTTCCTACACCACTGGATTTTGAAGAACTAGTATAATTAATTGATCATGCAGCCATCAACTCACTGATAGTCCTCCAGACTACGTTTTATGGCCACCTTGCATTGCAATAGGTCTCATAGGCATTCACAGGAGATGTTCCAGAAGGCCTGCAACCAGGAAAACACATTGAGTGAACAATCATGTGAGAGAGATGAAGTATACAGTTATTTGGTAGGTGCATACAATATTTACCCCGGTTAATTTGGAGGACTGAGACTTGACTCTGACGAGTCTGCATCCAGGATATGCTAAGCCAATAGAATGGATAACAGTAATTATACAACGTGTGACATGCTTAAATGAATAGGATGCATTAATGATACCCATGTGATAATATATGTATAGCTATAGTAATGTTGCATAGGCACCAAAATGTGTCCTAACGGTTAACCCATACATGTATGGACACATGTAGCACCCACACTGTTTGCATATGATGCAATGCCATGCACTAAAGCACTCACTGACCTCTTCCCTTTCAGGTACCACCAAGTCAGCACCAGCCAGAATGTAAATGGTGCTTCTGCTGCTGCCAGCTATTTCTCTAGCTGTCCATGTAAAGGAGGAGGAAACAGGAGGTAGAGCTAGAGTTTTGCAGCCAGATCCTGCTGGTTGCAGGACCTGGAAAGGGAACTGGCTGTTCTCTCCCATTGGCTTGCTGAAAACAGACCAAATTTCTTTGTATATCTCATCTTCGTTCATGTCTGTGGTCAATCGAATCTTTCCAATTAGGCCTTGTCTGCCCAATTTCTCTCTACTTGGCCCTCTGGGGATTTGTATTTCTCCTCCATGGGTATGACTCATTTGAGGCAGAAGAATGATGGTTCGATCCAATGTGTAAACTTTGGTTCTAGGCCTCTTGCCCTTACTTGATCCAACCGCACTGTGTCGCTTCCATAAAAATGATGGAAGCAATGGTCTCCTATCACTACTGTGTACGAAGTGAAAAGTAAATTGTAAACAAGCAATTTCTCAAATGAGCCTCACATTGGTGATAGCTACATAGCTACATAGCTGTCATGCTTTGACTAGCCAATTATAGCTACAGGTATTGATCTAGTTCATAAATTCACCTGGTAGATGCTGATTGAGAATGTGACTGAGTCTGGACAGTAGGACTGTCACTGCATGCATGAGGGGAAGATAAGAAGTTCAACAAGTGGCTAACTACCTGAGATTTAGGCTAAATATCCGTGATTTGGGCTAAATACCTGAGATTTAGGCTAACTACCTGAGATTTAGGCTAAATATCCATGATTTGGGCTAAATACCTGAGATTTAGACTAAATACCTGTGATTTAGGCTAAATACCTGTGATTTAGGCTAAATACCTGTGATTTAGGCTAAATACCTAAGATTTATGTTAAATACATGTAATTTAGCTATATATCTGTGATTTAGTCCAAATACCTCAGATTTAGGTTAAATACATGCAATTTAGCAATATATCTGTGATTTAGCCTAAATACATATGATTTAGGCTAAATACCGTTGATAACATTGCACAAGAATAAATCATTGGGTTTACTCATCAAACTTTGAATTTTGTTACTGATGGCACCCCATAGGGTTAGATGCAACTTGCAGTAACAGCAGTACACAAGTAGTTCAATTTCATATCTTTCCTTTTCAGCAGAGACCTCCACTGACCTTTCAATCTTCTGAATGCGCATTCAACGACCACATGAGCTCTACTGAGTCTCCTATTGAACTTTTTCTGTCTGTCACTGTGACCCACTCCCTGAAAGGGCTTGAGTAGCCATGGTAACAAGGGATATGCTGGATCTCCAAGGATCACTACAGGAACAGGAATCCCACCCAATGTCTGAATATGACTGGGCAGACTCTTTTTTATACACCTCTGAATTTGATGAAATGTGTGCATCATGCACACTTCCAGGCCAACCAACGTAGACATTTAAAAATCTATATTGGTGGTCTACTAATGCCTGTAGCACAATGGACTGAAATCCTTTACGATTGTAATAATCCGTGCGACTGTGTGTTTTGGGGCAACAGTTGGTATATGAGATCCATCAATAGCACCAAAACATTACGGAAAATGCCATCGTTCTTCAAACCCTCTAACAACGTCCATTGCTTGAGGTCCTGTTGGAATTTTGATATACTTTTGTGACAGCACATGCACTATCGACTTGCATACCTCGCGGACAATGATGCACGCAGTTAAAATGCCAACTCCAAACAGATGAGAAATGGTCCTGTACTCCACGTTTGTTCCCAGTCTCCATAATGCAATGGCAATTCTCTTTTCCACAGATATGGGTACACACACTACTGTAGAATGCAGCAAGTTGGCACCGAGTGAAGTGCACAAATAGTTGACCCAAAAATTTATTTTCCACTCCAGATCATCCCAAGATGCAGTGATATCCGTGAAGGCTTGGCTTCAGTTCCTAATCCAGAGCGATCGACGCTGTAGCATACTTCCGATGATTCGATTCGCGACAATCGCGGACACAATTTTAATGCAAGTTGCCCTCTCGCAGTCATTAAAAGCTTGCAATTGTCTCCTCAATAATACCATTCTCCTCCTCCTCCTGGAGGCACACGTGCGTATGGGCCATCTCCTCCACATCATCGCAAAACAAATGAACATAATCACAAGCTCCGTCGTAGCAGCCATTTTACTTCACAAACATGAACGACGTGACGTAATTGACCACAACGCCCAGTGGCCATGAGAATGCGCCAGCATTAAAACAGTTTGAAACCAGTTTCGAAAATGGTTTAATGTTGGCCATGTGAAAGGGGGGTATGAGCCCTGGCCTAGACATGTGTGTATCTTATTTATCGCCCGATGATGTCATACATCAAAGGAGCCGCAATGCCAGCATACTGGAGTGCGGTTACGCCAGTATACCATAAGAACCCTCATTATGTAAACTGGCAAATTGATTACGCGTTATGAATACACTTCTCAGCACCCTTCTAAAAATAGCAACAAGAGAATCTAGGCCTAGAAGTCAAAGAAGTCGTAGAGGTCCACATCGCCGAAATCATCAGTGACAGCTGGCGGATCTCGGACTGGTCTTTTGAACTGGGACAACTTCAACTCGCGGTGCTGCACACCTCAGTGTAAGCAGAAGTTCTTCCCATTCAAGAAGAAAAGACAATTCAGGAGGCCCTGGGGAATTTCTGGGTCTAAGACTCCGCTCCTCCGCAGCTGCTCCTCATCGTCATTGTCAGGAACTGGAGTCTTCTTTGACGATTTCCTACCCCTTCAGAGTGAAGCTTGCGAAACAAGTTATTCAGGACATTATGCAGTTTGATAAACTCCTGGTCATTCATTTTGTTGATCTCCAGCTTCTTTTTCGTCCTAAGATGCCTCTGAATGCTGGAAAGGTAGTGGTGGATGGTACACGGCAGATAGGGGGAGCCGTTCTTCTTTCGTACCTCTGTGGCAAATTTGGAAAACCACTTGCACAGTTCAACCTTATTTCCACCCTGGAGAATTTCCTGTGGCACGGGATTGTTTGGAAGCATGCCATTCCTTACTTTCTTCCACTCATTAAACAGGCTCAAACATTTCTGAGTGTCGTGTGCTGTACTCTTAGCAATAAATCCTTGCTTGTATTGCTCAAAGTCATTGTCGTCGGTATCAAACTTAAACAGGGTGTTTGCAGAAGGCGCAGAATCCTTTGCATCCAGTGGTAAGTGCTTAGCCATGATTCAAACTTGCCCGTTTGCGTGCCAAACCTCCAACCCCTTTTAGGTCGCTTATTGGCGATAAACCTGTAGTAACTAATACATATGGTGCAGTGAGTCATTAAAAACCAAGTACGTGCACATCACCCTGCCAAAAAGTCCAGATACAAGGAGGCGGTCCCTTGCCAGTCTGCCAGTCCACAAACCCTGCACGTCACAATTCGTTACCTTCAAGAGACTTTGCATACATTGCACCCAAGTCAACATTCTCAGGCTTCAAGACATTTTGAAGCCGTTGTCACCATCCCTACATCTGGCAACATCTAAAGTAGAGCTAGGCAGCTTGCATGTGTACGCACAGAACCAAAGATAAAGTGACACCCTTAGCACAACATGTAGCTGGGGATGCTGCTGTCAGCACTTATGGTGTAAATATGTGGGCATGCAACTAGGATGTCTGTACATAGAACACAAAGAGGCAGTGCAAACAAGTTAGAGTGGAATGAGCATGTGAAAGGTATCTGTTGTTTCTGTTGAATTCTTAATATATGGTCACAAGAAAGATGTATATGTAAAATGTGATATTTGCATGTCCATCTAGTGTTGTTGGTGGCTGGTACGGTTTAACATTTAGCACCAGATAGCTACCAGCACTTCTGCTGTACATATGTGAGCATGCAGCTATGGTCTGTACATGTATAGCACAAAGAGACGGTGCTGACAAATTTGGATGGAGCGATCATGTGAAAGGTTTCTGTTGCACCTGAGCTGCTCCTGATAATAGTACACCGAGAGATGTTGATGTGAACTGTGATATCTGCAAGTGTTACGTATTTGAGGCCTGGTATAGGATTTGCCTTGAAGTGGCTATGCATCAATTTATTACTTTGGCAGAGAAAACATTTCAAATGCAGGGCCTGTAAATCCTGGCACATTATATAAATTTGAAGTGTGCCTACATCATATATACCTTGCAAGGAAGTGATTGAAGTAGAAACTATGGAGTGCTGTATCATATAGTGTGGCTGTGTAAGTCGCAGCATTTAATGTCAATGACTATGGTGTGACTGGCATAAGTTGCGTAAAAAGATGTTGCCAGATGTAGGGATGGTGACAACGGGTTCAAAGTGTCTTGAAGCCTGAGAATGTTGACTTGGGTGCAATGTATGCAAAGTCTCTTGAAGGCAACGAATTGTGACGTGCAGGGTTTGTGGACTGGCAGACTGGCAAGGGACCGCCTCCTTGTATCTGGACTTTTTTTGCCAGGGTGATGTGCACATACTTGATTTTTAATAACTCACCTATATATAACGAATTAGAATAGTGAATGGATGTGATCATCAGGTAAGGTAAGATCTGATGAGTTAATTGCATTTAGATGCTTATCATGCAGATATATGTGCATGCATGCAAACAACGTTAATGTATATTGCATAATGAGAAGCACAAATAAGCACAGTACTATATATACCTTCATCAACATAAGAATACAAACCACCAAAGTACATATATTGCATTGAAAATGAAAATGAAAATGATTATGACTGCCTCGGTGCACAGGTGTATACAAATAGCTGTCATTGTATTCTAACTGTAAACAGTCAGTTGTGTACAGTCACTATGGCTCCTTCTCATGCATGAACAACTGCATAATGTTGATTAATTGTCTGTATAGTACAAGTCATGAATGTGTCTTGCTATGTTTTATATAATATGATGGATTTCAAGTTATACATGATGAAGTTTTATTATATATATGTGAATGAACAGTGCTGCACAGGGCAGTTTGCCTATATATATAGCTGGTGTATGTTTTGTACATGATCCACTCAAATATAATGATTTTTAGGGGCTGCCACAGGTGGCCCTGTGAACCCTCAGAACCCTTTCAAATTCTTAATAAAACAGCCCGATGATTACTCCAAAGCTCATTTGAGCAGTGGGAATGTTAGTAAAATACGTTATGGTGCATACGCATCTGTGATTGATGCTACATAGCTATTCCCAGCTGCCCCAATGCTCCCTGCCAGCTGCCACGAGAGTGCACCAGCCTATGAAAATATTAGTATGCATGGTCGTACGTGTACGTATAATAGTTATTCTATTCCATATAAAATATAGGTCTATTTATAGTCACTGTATACTGAGCCCCAATAAGGGCAAAACAGCTCTATGTGGGTCTCCCCTCCCCCTTGCTTCATATATATATCAGTATTATTTTAGCTAAGTTGTTAGCCCAGCACCTGTAGCAGCAAAATATTCGTTATGAGGAACTTTTGTATCAGTTAGTGTTGTCAACTGCAATGTGAAGGAAGGAGAAATTGCATGTATACTGGCACATTATAATGCCACATGCAAGACAGAGTTGAAACTAGCTAGCTATGGTGTCCTAGATGTGACTCAGAAAGATGGGATCTTTAAATTTAATTTTAATAGGTGAAACAAAGAACCTGGCGTATACAACTACGACACATGTACCTTGTACTTTCTGCAAGTTACAGTGATTTATGACACGGTTAAATTTGGTGCTTGAACGGGCAAATTTCCCAGTCTGTCGAGCCACACCCACTTCAGTCCCCCAGACCAAAAAGGGCGTGTAGTACGGACGTGTTGCAGGCGTAGACATTGAGCTAGAGTGCTTATTTGTTGACAATGAGTGCGACCGTCTGTTTCCCACTTGGGATTGTATTCGTCTCAGTGGGCAATTGTCAAGGTGAGCTGTGAAACTGAGTAATAGTCAGGCGTAGCTGACCCTTCCTCGCAGTGGAAAGGGGAAGGGTCGGCTACGCCTGACTAGCTGAGTAAATGGTTGCCTACTCTGAGCATGACATGGTTCGCGAAGTAGCTATATGAAGCAGCACGTTTTGTCCCAAAGGCATGCAATGTTTAGCCCAGTCTAGAAGTTACAAGTTATCCTTGAGCGAGTAAGCATTTGAAGGTAAGAAAGCAAGTGAAGCGATGGTTCTTAGCTGGCTTAGGCATGAGAAGGGAGGTAGAAGCTGGTACCTATATAGAGATCCATCCCCTTTTTGCAAGAAGGTGTAGCTAAATAGTTTAGATTGATGGATAGATAGATAATTTATGCACATCATTCTCATCACCACCACATGTTACAAAGTAGCTCTATTTTCAAAGGGTGACCTGTACCATTTTATTTGGTTACCTGATACATGTGTCAGGCTAATCATTACAGTACAGTGATTAGCTAGTCAAACATGCATCCCATTCAACTTAGCACCAGTCAGCGCAGACTGTAGCCTCCGTGTGTGCCTTTGTGGTAGATACATACATAGGCATCTCAATGAATGCATGAACGAATGCCTTACTGATGAGCCACAAAATGGGTGAAACAGCTGTCTGTGGCAACTCCATCTTTGAGATGACTGCCTGAAAGAAAATCGCTGCATTGTGCGGAGCAACCATCCCCTACGCTGCTTACTACTGTTTTGGTGCAGCAGTCTTGTTTGGGGTAATAGCACCAGTCACTATCAGTGATTAGCCAAACTCATTCCATGAAACATGATCAAAAGTGCAAATGACATGAATTACTGTGATGTTACCAATATTGCATTGTTTGTCAACTGGTACTTCGTAAGTCATTTTTAATTTCACATGTTGTTCACTCAGTTACAATTTGGTATTCTTATAGATTTGCTCACAAAGATGCACTGTATCCCTCTCTGCAGTCTTCAATGCAACCACTCACATTGATCTTGAAGTATGTGAACTGGAGTCACTGCCATTGTCATACTCTATTATGTGTTCGGTGGATCCTGCAGCTGTTCTTACATGGGAGGTGACTGGAGTCACCCCACCACTGGAGGGGGCTATTTCTCGTTGGGAAACAGCACGATCTTTCACCTACCCCAATGTTATTGGACAGTCAACATTGAATGTGAATGACCCCTCTAGAATAGACGTGGAAAATCAGACTTGCTTCATTTGCCGAGCTGAATATCTATCCAGAAACATCATCAGAAGTGACCCTCTCTGTGTGGATGCTGCTGGTACGTTGATTTTAGACTTGACTTTGATAGTATACAGTAGTACAAAAATGGCAGTAGTTGGTAGCAAGAAGAGACTTTTGTACTCTGAGCCTTTTTATATGGGCAGTGTTGGCCTTAATCAGAGCAAGTCTATTTATATAGTCCCTAATTTGTCTAGTGTAATTGAAGTCCTATGGGACTTCAATCTGCTTCATTCTGTAAGTATCCCTGTTTTAACAGGTGCATGTGTAATATATACAGTATCCACTTCTGAGTGTTTATACAGTGCAAGTTGCAATATATCCGACTAATCTAAAGTAAATAAGTAATATAATTCCTGGCATCGTCGGAGGCAGTGGTGAACAAGCACTATGCAGAATGCTGATGCTGAGGAAAATTGTTGAGTTTTAAATTTGGCAGAATTTCTAATTAGACCTTGTTTCCCCTGCAAATTGGACACAAATTGGCAATATAATCCTCATAGAACAATACATTATGCATTTATATAGATAGGCAGCATAGTATCAATACCAAAAATGTGACCACATATCATTGAAACTTAGTGAACTTGGTGAAGTGGTCCATAGGACAACATCATTAGCAGGATTTCTCAATTAGCAGTTCGCTGTCCAAGAGAGCCAAGTATATAATATACTTACTGAGTTAGTATAATTGTACTTGTATTTATATTGCGCAGGTATTGGTGAAGCATTGCTTACGAGGAGTTTATACGGCGGCCGACTTTTGAACAGACTTTTCTCAAAGGATAGGAGTGCCGCGCCTCCTTCTGATTGGTCTCGTACCCAGCCCCAACCTCCGCAAACATGGCTGACGCCGCGGAAGGGTTGGGTCTATGTGCATAATCCTTGGCGGTGATTGCGCAATATCACATGATGGGCACATGCTTTCATATCGCGTATGAAAGCACAGCTATCGCGATGCTCCTTCTGTGCACAGCCTCCTAGCGATACGAAGACAAGAAGGCGCAATCTATCTTCCCTTCTGGGCAGTGGTAGCATAGTTGGAAGTTTCGTGAGGACGGTTTGGCCTGCATTGTGGCACCAGTTGACAGTGAGTACGCAAACTGCGTACGCTTGCCGACGATGCTTTCAAGATCTGGACACCGGTTCAAGGCGGATTGAAGCGCTAAGTCAATCCATTTCTAAACTGGAAGGATCATTTTCGAGCTCTGAGTACTATCCTTTGGCAGTTAGGACAACGACAATTTTTACCCAACCATTCGATTCGTATCCCAAGTCCCTAGCGATGACTCTCTGTATGCGCAATGGCTCGACCGTTAGCTTGACCCAAAGGAGCTCCAT
>MKWU01006381.1_pt1 | contig 12017 bp, 9 predicted proteins | sample 809101 | NCBI WGS metagenome assembly MKWU01 (sample SAMN05860141, study PRJNA318959) | sponge metagenome | host: Aplysina aerophoba | place: Slovenia: Piran, Adriatic Sea, Gulf of Piran | collected 2013-05-07
CGCTGGAGGTGAAGATCTTCTGCCCGTTGAGCACCCAGTCGTCGCCGTCACGGACGGCGCGCGTCTGGAGCGAGGCGAGGTCGGTGCCGGCGTTCGGCTCGGTGTAGCCGAGGGCGGAGGGCATCTCGCCGCTCTGGATCTTCGGCAGCCACTCCTGCTTCTGCTGCTCGGTGCCGAACGACATGATCGTGGCGCCGACGGACATGATCGACATCGTGTCGAAGGGCAGGCCCCAGTAGCCGAGCTCCTCGACCAGGAGGTACGTGTAGAACGCGCCCTTGCCCTGGCCGCCGTATTCCTCGGGCCAGGCCATGGTGGTGTAGCCGGCCTGGTTCAGCGCCTGGCGGAACTTCTGCGCCTCGGGACCCCGGCCACCGCCTTCGGCTCCGGGCGCCTCCAGTTCGGTTACGAGTGCGGGGGTGCGATGTTCAGCGACAAAGGCGCGTACCTCGCGGCGGAAGTCGTCGTGTTCCTGTTCCCAGCCGAACTCCATGTCCGGCCTCCTCACTGCTCAGCGCGCACAGCGGCGCCGGCGCCGTTATGCTAGCACGCGACCGGGTGCGTCTCCGGCACGCGAGGAGGACAGAGCATGTTCATCGGCCACTTCACCGAGCGGCCCTACCAGGACCCCAAGTCCGGCGTCTTCGGCACCACTTCGGCGCCTGCCGACCTCGAACTCAGCAACGAGGTCTACGATCCGAAGGTCGGCGCCGACCTCTACCACCGCTACCTCGACGAGAAGCTTTACATCGAGGAGATGGGCTTCGACGGCATCATGCTGAACGAGCACCACTCCACGCCGTTCTGCATGGGCGGCGTCATGAACGTCGAGGCGGCGATCCTCGCGCGCATCACGCAGCGCGCCAAGATCGTGCTGCTGGGCAACGTGCTGCCGATCTGGGACGACCCCCTGTTCCTGGCCGAGGAGCTCGCCGAGATCGACATGATCTCGCGCGGCCGCCTCGTGACCGGCTGGGTGCGCGGCACCGGGCGCGAAAGCGTCTCGCATAACGCGCAGCCGCCCTACAACTGGGAGCGCTTCCAGGAGGCCCACGACTTCGTCGTGAAGGCGTGGACGACGCCCGGCCCGTATCGCTGGGAGGGCAAGCACTACAACTTCCGTTACGTCAACCCGTGGGCCCGGCCGTACCAGGACCCGCACCCGCAGATCTGGATCCCCGGGGTCATGAGCCGCAACACGGTGAAGTGGACGGCGGAGCACCGCTACCCGTACGTCATGCTCGCCACGGACCTCGAGCCCACCCGCGCGTCGTTCGAGTACTACGCCGAGGTGGCGAAGGAGAACGGCTACGAGGCGCAGTCGCAGCACCGTGGCTACCTGTTCAAGGTCCACGTCGATGAGACCGAGGAGCTGGCCTACGACACGGCGCGCAAGTACGTGTCCGGCCCGCCCAACCCGTTCCTGGAGGGCAACCAGGGCGAGGTCCGGCCGTTCATCCAGAACCTGCCCGGCATGACCTCGCGCACCAACGTGCTGCCGACCGCGGGCAACCTCGCGGCCCTGCGTGCGCGCGGCCGTGTCCAGGCACAACCGACGCTCGACAAGCCGCCCGAGTTCACCGACGAGGAAGGCGAGCCGGACCTGGACGCCTTCGGGAGCTACGAGGACCAGCTCAAGCGCTTCACGATCATCACCGGCACGCCGGACACGGTGATCGAGAAGGTCAAGCACGTCCTCGACTACCTGCGCCCGGGCAGCATCTTCTTCTGGGACGGCGACGGGTCGATGACCCACGACGACACGATGCGCAGCCTCAAGCTGATGGGCGAAGAGGTCCTGCCGGCGATCCGCGAGTACAGCGACGAGCTCGGCCTCAAGAGCCCGTTCGAGGTCTCGACCTACACGAACGAGCCGATCCCGCAGGACGAGTAGCGCCTGCGCTTCGTCTCGACCCTCGGAACAACCGCTCGGCGCCACCCACCGGTGGCGCCGAGTTGCGTCCGCGGTTCGGTCCTTACCGTTCGCCGGCCTCGAGGCCCGCAATCAGGTCGAGCAGGCCGTCGGCCTCCCACGCGCGGTTGCGCTTCGACGTCCCGAGCGGGATGAGCACACTCGCATCCTCGAGTGCGAGGATTGCGTTGTTGACGGCCGGACGAGTGCGCCCGGTCGCGGCGGCTCCGACTGCCACGGTGACGACCGGGTGTGCCGGCAGAACGCCGATCACTGCCCACGGAGTGGCGTCCGCTCGCGGATTGGAATGGGCGCCGAGACGTTCGCGCCATACATCCTGCAGGTCGGCTACTCGGCCTCGGTAGTTGTCAGCAAGCGCGGCAGCCCTGGTTGCGGCACTCGCGAAGATCGTTACCCACTCGGTCAGGCGATCCTCGCGGAACAGTGTGAGTCCTTCGATGTAGCGTTCTCGCTGCCGTGCCAGAACGACACTGATGGGCGGAACGAACGCCGGGGCGAGGCTACGTCTGCGGAGCACCACCTGCACAAGCGCCCGCCCGGTCCTGCCGTTCCCGTCGCCGAACGGGTGGATGGTTTCGAACTGTGCATGCGCGATCGCGGCCTGCAGGAGCGGAGGTAGCTCGTCATCGTTGCAAAACGCGCACAGGTCGTCGATGAGTGCGGCAACCTCCTCGGGCGGTGGAGGCACGAAGTCCGCTCCGCAGGGGTTGTAGTCGTTACCGCCGACCCAGTTCTGTTCGTTCCGGAACTCGCCAGGTTTCTGCCACTCGTCGTCGGCAAGAAGGATGCTGTGAATGTCCCGGAGTCCGCGGGGCGTGATCCGCTCCGCGCCGGCGGCTTCTTCGACAGCCCACTCCATCGCATCGATGTTTGCGATGATCTCAGCAGCTTGCCGGCCGATGCTGCGCCCGGTGTCCCGGTTGGCTTCCGCGCGGGCAAGCGTGCGCGCGTCGGACTGCATGCCCTCGACCTTCGAGGAAGCAATCGACTCCGTGCGAAGCAACAGCCGGGCAAGGGGGGCGAGTTCGGGGCCGGCCCCGCCATTGAGATGGGCTATCGCGTTCTCGGCATCGGAGAGTATCCCGGCTACGTCGCCGGACAGATCGACGGCAAGTTCCGCGAGACGTCCGGGCACGAACGCGTCGTAGCTGCACCCCCTGCGATAGCGGGCGGGGGCGTAGAGGGCCGGGTCGTGCCGCCAGATCTTGCGGATGTAGGCTCCCGGCATGCAGAACCTTTCGTACGCTCCCCGGTTAGTAAAGGTTAGCCGCTATCCTTTACTAACGGAGATCCATACGCAAGGTTACGCGGGCGTTCCTACGCCGACGGACGCACCGGTGAGATGCGGTCCGGGGTCGCCGGGCCCTGGTCGAGGGCGTCCATCAGCGGGGTGATCAGCGGCACGGCGTTGTCGACGGCGGCGCGCAGCGCGTTACCCCAGTACTCGCGCAGCACCGCCAGGTCGTCCGCCTCGAAGCGCCGCTCGCTGACGTGGTAGCTGTTGTTGCGGTAGAGGACGCAATCCACCGGGGGATCGACGTCCGACGCACTCGTGAACGTCGCATCGAACGCGAGCAGGCCGTCGCGCAGCGCGTTGACGAGCGGCTGGTCATGGCTCCATGCACGGTCGAGGATCGGCTTGCCGTACCGCGACTCGCCGATGATCACGTAAGGCGTGCCCGACTGCACCTCGACCCAGTTGCCCTCGGGATACAGCAGGTACAGGCGGGCTTCCTCGTCGTCCTGTAGCTGACCGCCGATCACGCAGTGGAGGTCGAACGCCAGGCCGCTCTCGACAAGCCACCGCTCATCCTCGCTACGCACGCGTCGCATCTCCTCGGCGAGGGTGTTCGCGGCGCGGTACAGCCTCGTCAGGTCGGATTCGTCCTCTTCGAGCCGCTCCTCGAAGTACGTCAGCGCCTTGTCCCGGATCGAGCGCAGGCCGCTCGTCAGGATGAACATCGAGTGCTCTTCGTGCTGATGGACCGAGATCTTCTTCGCGAGCGATGTCTCGGTGCCGCTGGTGATGCGCGTGTCGGCGATCGCCAGCAGGCCCTCCTCGCACTTCATGCCCAGGCAGAACGTCATGTGCCGGCCTCTCCGACGGTCACTGCTGATCCTGATCCTGCGTCGAGGGCGTCGAGCGCACCCGGACGACGGCGCTCCAGTGTTCGTTGGCGATGCCGCTGAACGCTCCCCGCAGCGGCGAGATGTCATCGTAGTCGCGACCCACGGCGGTGACCACGTAGCGCCCGTCCTGCGGTGAGTTGTTCGAGGGGTCGAAGCCGTGCCAGCCGTCCGGCGCGAGCAACTGCACCCACGCGTGCCCGGCGTCGCCGATGTCCTCACCCTCGTGCGGCGCGAGGTAGCCGCTGACGTAGCGCGACGGGATGCCGTGCATCCGCAGCATCGCAAGCATGAGGTGCGTGAAGTCCTGGCAGACACCGCTGCCCAGCCGGATGAGGTCGAGCGCAGTCGAGTCGACGTCGGTAGGGCCGACCTCGAACTGGAACTCGTCGCTGAGGAAGGTGCAGACCGCCTCGGCCGTCGCCACGGGATCGAGGCCGTCCGGGATCGCCTCCGCGAACGTCGCGATGGCGGGGTCGAAGGGGGATCGCGAAGTCTCGCTCAGGAGCAGGTGGCGCATGAGGGGCGAGATGCCGGGGTCCGGCACCGCCGCCTCGGCCGTCTCCACCTCGGCTTCGACCGCTACGTGGATCTCCTCGATCTCATCGACGAAGTCGACGTGGTGGTACTCGTTACCGAACGCGTCGACGAGGCGTTGCGGGTTCGCGGGCGGTTCGAGTTGCAGCGAGGCGTTCAGGCGGCGCTGGCCGAAGGCGTCGGCCGGCAGCACACGCAACTCCGTGTGCAGCAACCGCACTGCTTGTGAGTAGCGGTAGAGCGAATCCCAGCGAACGCCGACCAGCACCCCGTGAGCTTACGCGACCGCGGGCAGAACGCGAAATATGTGCTCGCGGACCAGACGGTCGACATCGGCCAGCCGCGACTGGAAGTTCTCCATGAACTCGTGGAGCCCCTGGCGCACCAGCGTCGCCTCGTCGACGGAGGCGAGGTCCAGGTCGAGCAGTGCGAGCTCGCGTGCGACATGCACCGTCTGGCCGGCGGGCGTGCGGCCCGAGGCAGCCTCGAAGTGCCGGCGGAAGGCGCGGACGCAGAAGTAGAGGCTGCGCGGGAACTGCTCGCTGCGGACCAGCATGGTGGCGACGCGCGGACCGGTGATCGCGCCTCGATGTGTGATGCGGAACGCCTGCCATGCGCTCGCCGAGCGCAGCACGGACACCCACTGTGAGCGGTCGATTGCGCCGCCCACGTCCTGCTCGGACGGCAGCAGCACGAAGTACTTCGTGTCCACGATGCGGCTCGTCATGTCGGCGCGTTCGAGGTAGACACCGCACCGGAACCAGTCGCGCCCCTCGTCCATGAGCACGGTGTTGTCGAAGAGCCCGAGGATGGACGCGACGCCACTGCGCACGGAGTCGCAGAACGCGTGCATCCCGTCCTGGAAGTCACGGAAGTCGGTGCGGGTGGCGTGGACATCGAGGTAGATCCGATTGACCTCCTCCCACACCTCGCGCGAGAGCTGCTCGCGCAGCTCGCGGGCGAGCGAGCGCGCCATGACGAGGGTCCTCCGCAGCGAGTTGGGGTTCGCCGACGAGAGCAGCAGGAATTCGGCCGGTGACAGCAGCGGATCCTCGGCGTGCGCGTCGGCGTACAACTCGCGCGAGCCGGTTGCGGCGAGCACGGCGTCCCACGCCTGCTGCTCGCCGTCGGCGCCGCCGGCCTCGACGGCCACGGCGTGAGACACCTCCGCCATGCGCGCGATGTTCTCCACGCGCTCGAGGTCGCGGCCCAGCCAGTAGAGGTTCTCGGCGACTCGGCTCAGCATGCTAGGCCTCCGACGCGCGCGGGGGCCGCAGCACCCACGTGTCCTTGCTACCGCCACCCTGCGAGGAGTTGACGACGTACGAGCCCTCGACGAGCGCGACGCGCGTCAGTCCGCCCGGTAGCACCCAGGTGTCGCGGCCCGTGAGCGCGAACGGCCGGAGGTCGGCGCGCCGCGCGCGGAGCGCACCGTCGAGGAGCGTGGGAATCGAGCTGAACTCCTGGAGCGGCTGCGCGATCCAGTTGCGCGGGTTGTCGCGGATCCGCTCCTCCAGCGCTCGCAACTCGCCGTCGGACGCCTGCGGGCCGACGACGAGGCCGTATCCGCCGGACTCGCCGGCGGGCTTCACGACGAGCTCGTCGAGGTGCGCGCACATCTGCGCGAGGTCCTCGGGCAGCACCGCCGCCAGCGTGTCGATGTTGCGGAGGATCGGCTCCTCGGCCAGGTAGTAACGGATGAAGTCCGGCACGAAGCGGTACACGACCTTGTCGTCGGCGACGCCCACGCCCGTCGCGTTGGCGAGCGTGACGTTGCCGGCGCGGTACGCGTCGGCGAGCCCCGCGACGCCGAGTACGGAGTCCGGGCGGAACGCGAGCGGGTCGATGAAGTCGTCGTCGACGCGCTTGTAGATGACGTCGACGCGTTCGAGGCCGGTCGTGGATCGGAGGTACACGGTCTGGTCGTGGACGATGAGGTCGCGCCCCTCGACGAGGTCGACGCCCATCTGCTGCGCGAGGAAGGTGTGCTCGAAGTACGCCGAGTTGAAGCTGCCGGGGGTCAGGATCACGATGCGTGCTTCCTCGGCGGCGACACCCTCGGGTCGCACCTCGATGAGCATCTCGAGCAGGCGCTCGGGGTAGTCCGTGACGGGCGAGACGGCGCCCTCCGGGAACAGCTCGGGCACGGCTTCCAGCATCGTGCGGCGGTTCTCGAGCACGTACGAGACGCCCGAGGGCGTCCGCACGTTGTCCTCGAGGATGCGGAACTCGCCGTGCTGGTCGCGGATCAGGTCGCTGCCGGCGATGTGCGTGTAGACGCCCTGTGGGGGCTCGAAGCCGACCATGCGCAGGTTGAAAGCGGCGGCGCCGAAGAGCACCTCGCCGGGGATGACGCCATCCGTGACGCAGCGCTGGTCGTGGTAGACGTCATGCAGGAACGCGTTCAGCGCCTTGACGCGCTGCTGGAGGCCCGTCTCGATGGTGGTCCACTCATCGTGCGCGACGATGCGCGGGATGATCGAGAACGGGAAGATGCGGTCGACTTCCGCCTCGTCCTGGTAGACCGTGAAGGTGATGCCGCTGGCGAGCAGGTCCATCTCCGAGCGCCGTTGGCGGCCGTCGATGTGGTCGATGGACCACTGCCCGAGGCGCGAGGCGAACTCGCTGTACGCGGGGCGCGCGCTGCCGTCGGGGGCGAACATCTCGTCGGGCCCGGCGAGCTGTTCGTAGCCGCTGAAGGGGTCGGACACGAGGGGCTACTCCGTGGCGCGCGCGGCTCGCCAGGGAGCCTGTCGCGCCGCTAGCGAGCCTGTGGTCGGCGGAACCCGCCGGCGCGTGCCTGCTGGGTCGGTCGTGACCCGGCTCGCATCTGCTGGCTCACGACCCGGAGCCGTGGCTTCGTGGTGGTGACGCTGCCCTGGCCGGATGCCGTGGTGCGCTGCCGCTGCATGGCCGTCCCCTCCCGGTGCAGCCATAGCATTGCCATCACGCATGACGGTCATGTTCCCACGATGTTGCGTTCGTGTGAATCACGAATCGAGGCCTCCATGCGACGCCCGCGCCTGCAACCTCGCGGGCTCGAACTGCAGCCGCGGCAGCCTCAGCACCACGACGAAGAGCAGCGCGGCGAGCGCAAACGAGCCCACGAACGTCACCAGCGCCAGGTCGTAGCTCCCCGTCTTGTCGAAGATCCAGCCGACGATGGTGGGGCTGGTGACGAGCCCGACCTCCTCGACCACCACAATCGCGCCGAGGAGCGTCCCGAAGTGGGCGAGGCCGAACATACGCGTGAGCAGCATCGCCTCCATGATCGGCCCGCCGCCCGTGCCGACGACCCAGAACGCGATGTAGATCGCGATGCCGAGGTACCCCGGAATGAGCAGCAGCGCGAGCATGGCGAAGATGAGCGAGACGGCCATCGCGATCACGACGTACTCGAAGCGCTCCACCCGGTCGCCGATGAAGCCGAAGGCGACGCGCGAGCAGGCTCCCAGGAGCGCGGCCGTGGAGACGATCAACGCGGCGGTACCCCTCGGGATGCCGATCGACTCGTAGAGGGGGATCTGGTGGACCAGCATCCCGAAGAGCCCGAAGAAGAAGCACGTCAGCGCGATCCCGATCAGCCAGAAGTGCGGGGTCCTGAGCGCGGCCCGGAGCGGGAGTCCCGTCAGTTGCCGCGGTAGTGCGCCGCCCTCGGGTATCGCCGCGCCGTCGGGCTGCGCGCCCACGTCGGACGGGTCGTTGCGCACGAGCAGCGCCCCGATGGGGACGAACACCACGAGGATCGCGATGGCGGAGAAGACGAACGACGCCTCCCAACCCATGTTGTCGACCACCAGCCGCATCGGTGGCACCACCACCACGCCGCCGAGCGAGAACCCGGTCCCGAGGATGCTCAGCGCAACGCCTCGCCGCCGGTCGAACCACCTCGAGATCAGCGCCTGGAACGGGATGAAGAACATCATCTGGCGGAATACGCCGTTGATGGCCGAGTAGACGTACCACTGCCACAGCTCGCTGGTCGTCGCGAGGAGGAAGTAGGTCGCCGCGGTCGTGACCGCGCCGAAGAGGATGACCTTGCGCGCCCCTCGTGTGTCGACCCAGCGACCGACGAACGGGCCCGCGGCCCCGCCCGTCAGCAGGACGATCGAGATGGCGCCGGAGACCTCGCCGCGCGACCACCCGAAGTCGCTCTCGAGGGGTTCGATGTAGAGGCCGACCGACCAGAACGAGACCCCGCTGCCGAGCGTCATCGCGACGATCGACCCCGCGAGGAGCCACCACCCGTAGTAGATGCCCCTCAGCCTGCGTGTCGAGACCGCCATCGACGCGGGCCGAGGGTCGCCAGGGCCGCTCGGCCTAGTCCATCACGAGGATCGACCGGCCCGAGATCTGGCCCGCCTCGAGCGCGTCGGTCGCGTCGTTGATGGCGTCCAGCGGGTAGCGCGCCGTCACGAGTGCGTCGAGGTCCAGTTCACCCTCGTTGAACCAGCGCAGGAACATCGGGAAGTCGGTGTCGGGACTGCACGAGCCGCCGATGCTGCCGATGTACTTCTTCTCGGTGACCAGCAGGTCGCGCGCGTCGAGCTCGACGGGGGTCTGCGGCACGCCGACGAGCACCGCCGTGCCGCCGCTGCTGTGGCCGAGCACGCCGCCGCGCACGGCCGGCAGGATCTGCTCCATCGTGACGCGCAGGCCGATGCAGTCGAAGGCGTAGTCGGCGCCGGAGACCGGGGTGCCGTCACGCTTGAGGTCGGTCGGGTGCTGCGTGAGCTCGTGGATGCGGGCGACGGGGTCTACCTCGGAGGCGTTGACACCGATGGTCGCGCCGAACTCCTTCGCGAAGTCCAGCTTCTCCTCGCTCAGGTCCACGGCGATGATCGGGTCCGCGCCGACGACAGCTGCGGCCGTGATCGCCGAGAGCCCGACACCACCGACGCCGAACACCGCGACGCTCTCGCCGCGCTTGACGCCCGCCGTGTGGTACACGGCGCCGGCGCCGGTCATGACGGCGCAGCCGATGATCGACGTGACATCGACAGGTGTGTCGGCCGGCATCGGCACGACGTACTGCTCGTCGGCGATGGTGGCGTCGGCCCACGTGAAGCAGCCGGGCGTGGTGGCGACGCTGCCGTCGCCGAGCGTGAGGCTCACACCCTCGGCGATGCGGGTCGCCTCGCGGTCACGCGGTACCCACGTGACCATGACGCGGTCGCCTTCCTTGACGTGGTCCACCTCGGACCCGGCCGCGACGACCACGCCGGTCGACTCGTGGCCGAGGAGTGCCTGCGAGGGGCGCGGGCCGTGCATCTGGTGGAGCTGCGAGTGGCACACGCCGCTCGCGAACTGCTTGACGACGACCTGGTACGGCCCCGGGTCGGGCAACTCGACATCCTCGATGCGCAGGCGGCCGGGACCCTCGGGGACGACGACGACGCGGGCGGGTGTGGGCATGGGGTACCTCCGTGCTCTCTCTGGTCGAACGCTAGTCGAAGTTGAAGACGGACAGGGCGTTCTCACGCATGTAGCGACGCATGATGCCTTCGCGCAAGGGTAGCGCGAGGCCGTCGGTGACGGCGCGCTCGAACGTCAGGATGGCGTAGTCCGACGCCCACATCACGCGCTCGCGGCCGCGCGTGTTGATGTAGTGGACCACCTCGTCGGGGATGTAGCGCGGCGAAAAGCCCGAGGTCATCAGGTAGAAGTTGGCGTGCTTCTGCAGCAGCGCCACGGTCTCGACGTGCCACGGGTGCCCGATGTGCGTCGCGACGATGTTCAGCTCGGGGTACGTCACGAGCACCTCGTCGAGGTCCATCGGCCGCTGGTACTTCGCGAAGCGCAGTGGTCCGGGCACTCCCACGTTGATCACGATCGGCACGCCGAGCTCGATGCACTTCGTGTAGATCGGGTACATCAGCGGGTGGTTGGGCGGCATGTTCACGAGCGCGCCCATCACGCGGACCGTGCGGAAGTCGAACTCGTTGACCGCCATCTCGACCATGCGCACGGCATTCATGCCCTGCGTCGGGTCGATGTTGCAGCTGCCCCGGAAGCGGTCCGGGTACGCGTTGACCGCGTCGACGACGCGCTGGCATGAGGCGCGGAAGTCATCGATCGCCATCACGCCGCCGTAGCCGCCGACGTGCGGGTTCTCGAGGCTGCCGCCGAGCGAGACGTTGAGCAGCCCCATCTGCACGCCCGCGTTGTCCATGCGGTCGACGACCCGGTGCGGGCCCACGCCACCGAGCAGGTCAGGCGACTTCCCGCCGAACCAGCGCTCGATGTTCGGGTCCAGGTCCTCGCGGCGCTCCTCCGCAGGCAGGTTGATGTAGGTGTCGACGATCTCGCCGAGCGCGACCTCGTTGCTGGGGTTGTCGATGACCATGTCGGTGCTCCTTACGCCATCGCCGCCTGGGGGATGCGAGGCGGCTCGAGGAAGCGCGAGCTGATCGGCGCGTCCGCCTCGAACGGCCCCGCGAGGCCGAGTTCGTCGCTGATCTCGCGCAGGGCGGGCAGCACTTCGCCGCCGAGCAGCTCGATGCAGCGCTTCGAGTCCTCGTGGCTGACGTGACCGTCGTTGCCCCAGAGCGCCATGATGCCCGGCCGCGTCTCCTCGATGAGCACGCGCAGCTGCTGGACGACCTGGTCCGGAGTGCCTGCGACGAGCAGCCGGTCCTGGAGCTGGTCCTCGAACGGCGTTGCTCGCCGCGTGGTCTCGATCGGCGCGTTGGCGCGCTTCACGGCGCCCTCGCGGTTCGTCGGCGAGCTGTACCCGGTGGGCGCGGACCACACCGCGTGGCCGAGCCCGGTGAACTCGCCCTGCATCCACATGTACTGGCGGGCGTTCTCCAGCGCGTGCTCCTCGGTGTCCTGCACGTGGACGCGGATGAGGTAGCCGCGGTGCTCGGGCCCCGACGTGTAGCCCGCCTCCTGCGCGGCATCCTCGTAGAGCTGCCAGATCTGCTTCGTCTGCTCGATGGGGGTGTTGAGGCAAATGTAGGGGTAGCGGTTCTTCGCGCACCACACGATCGTCTCGGGGCTGGCGGTGCCGGGCACCCAGATGCGCGGGTGCGGCTTCTGCAGCGGCAGCGCCCACGGGTTCACGACGCGGAACTGGTAGTGGTCGCCCTCCCAGCGCCACGGGCCGGGCTCCGTCCACGTCTTCACCAGGAGGTCATGCGCCTCGTAGAAGCGCTCGCGGTTGTAGGCCGGGTTGACGTTGTTCGCGAACTGCTCGGTCCCCGCCCCGCGCACGATGCCGGCGACGAGCCTGCCCTTCGAGATCATGTCGACCATCGAGAGCGACTCGGAGATGGCAACCGGATTGTCGATGGTCGGCAGCGGCGCGCCGAGCAGCACGATCTTGATCCGCTCCGTGGCGGCGGCGAGGATGCTCGCCCACACCGTGATCTGTGCCTGCATGCAGAACGGCGCGTTGTGGTGCTCGTTGAGCATGATG
>MKWU01006382.1_pt1 | contig 12017 bp, 12 predicted proteins | sample 809101 | NCBI WGS metagenome assembly MKWU01 (sample SAMN05860141, study PRJNA318959) | sponge metagenome | host: Aplysina aerophoba | place: Slovenia: Piran, Adriatic Sea, Gulf of Piran | collected 2013-05-07
ACTTGAATTAGAGGCTATAGCCAGAGTAGAGGACATTCCAATACATAGAATCAGTTACCATGATTGGGCACACACCACTGACTTACCTACTCTCATTACCACTCCTTTAAGTAGACAGTGCTGCCTCATCTTCTCCTGTCCATGAGTCTTGCACACACACAAGTCCACTGCTATTCCTTCCCCACTGCTACAAGGAAATGACTTCTGCCATTTGCCAATAACACACCTAAGAAGCATTGCAGAGTGATGACTAACTCGAACACAACGCACTACCAGCACGGTTGCCACCTTACCCCAAGACCACTGTCTCCCAGTGGACAAGAACATCAAATGAGGCACATACTCCAAGTGCCATGATGCCCTGCTCCTTGCTTAGCATGGCACATGTGGCAAACAGCACACTAAGAAGAATGAAACTCCATCTAACATGAAGATTAGGCACAAACGACGAATGCCTAAACCCGCCAATGCTGTGTGTGTACGACAGAACAGATAAAAGAAAAAAAATGCAGGAGAGTGACTCAGCACGACCGACAACATTGGCAACCTGCAGAATGGTGAAAATGCAATGCATGTTCAGCAGTTCGCTCCATGTCAATGGGGCAGGAGCATAATGCAAGTGCTACTGCATTTGGTACAGCATGCATACAGAGAGATAAAGGTGCGAGATGTCACAAATGAAAGAGCCCAAAAATGTCATAACCAGTTTTCATCTGTTTAGAAGTGTGTGCTTCTTGTACGACAGGGAAAGAAAGTATGCAGAATCAGAAACCGTCATGCCTCTTCATCATAAATAATTGCTATAATTACTTTAGTAAAATTCTTCTAACATCGCCCGTGAAATTGCCACATTTGAAGGATACGAAAAACAATAGTTCACCGCAGCCCATACTGCACATAACTGTATTAGAAATGTGGCAACTTCTGTTTCTGCTCCTGTCAGCCACTGCATTGACTGTGCCATATTGAGAAGAAGATGTATGCCAGAATCTCATTATAATACGCCTAAATTACACTCTATCTTCAACCAAACCATGGCACTAGCACAAAGCATTCATACACCCGACCTGCTGAGCACACGAAACAAAAAACTACTCAGCCATAGTTTTTGGTGGTACTATCATGTGTCATCATCAAGTGACTTGCATGTTCGTGCAAGGTGTTAAGTATCCCCATAAACCACATGCACACAACTCCATACAACATCCAGGCTTGCCATGCACACCTGTGGATAAAGCCATCACTTGGAGATGAAATCTTGCCAAGCAAGTACGTTTATGCAGCAACTACAGCACTACACACTCATGCTGCTCCATGCTGCCACCATGCTGGCAACTGGACGTGGCCTGTAAACTATGAAAAAGATACCTGGCTTTATATACGTACAAACACACGTGTCTGTTTGTGCCCGACTATGTGAGAGCTAGTCATTGCATTTGTAACTACCATACCCGTTGCAATACGGGCACTTTAACCGCTCACCACTTCTGTGTGGACGCTGTGCAGCGCGAACAGCATGGCAGCGAACAACGACCACCGCCCCCCTTCCTCTTTGAAGAACGCTCGGCAAAGCCACAGGAAAAGAAGGGAAGCCACCGCGTGGCATAGGACGTTCACTACATGGTATCCGTAAGGCTCCAGTTCGTGGATAGCATAGTTCAGATACCTGTACGTCAGCACAGTGACTGGGCGATACGACTTGTGGCTCTGCTCTCTATTCATGTGTCCGCCCCAAAAGTCGTGGTAGAAAAGGTCTTGCAGTTCCGTCTTCGAAGGATTGAGATCATCATTGGAGAGAATTCCTCTGTGGTCGTCAAAAACGAAGCCTCCCTCTAGCGAGTTTGCGTACAATAGCACCGATGCTCCGAACACGACAGCGGAGTCTAATGCTATTGCAACAGCCATTTTTAATAATTTATTTCGGCCGGAAGCATATTTCGACCACTCATTCTCAACAGCCGGGATCTAAACCAAGTCGAGAACGGAGAGCAGCAGACCAAGGATCAGGTGCATTATCCGGAGCATAGTCACAATCCTGACCCTAACCCTGTTTCTTCAGCGTTTTTGCCTTGTATGCTTTGCTCCTGGTTACTCATCACTGACTGGGACTGCATGGCCAAGGCATGCACATGGTACTGCTTCCTCCCATGCACTCACAGATCATCCATGGTATCTTTGAACCTGTCCATGGGTAGGTTCATGAGCTTTCGTCCTTCAAGTTTCTTACAGAAAAACACACGTAAAACACAAAATGCACTGCTCTTGTTTTCTGAAAAGGCTAGCCAAGGAAACTCCACAAGCCACTTGTGTTAAAACGACTGAGTTTGACTTCCCTTTTGAGGCTGAAGAAGTACGTACTGGTGTCGTGCTAAAGGAGTTCCAGACTGAGTTGAAGATGAAGTCTAAACACACTCAGTAGCCCCAGATTAGCTGGGTTAGAGATCGAATCAGCAATCCAATTTGCTGCAGGGGGGATGAAGCAGATGGAGTGCAATTGGATACTCAGATGCACCCAGTGAACGCAGTAACCATAGGTTGTTTCTGTGCAGGTTCTGATCTTGAATCGAAGAAGTAAGTTTGACCTGGCTCTTCTGCATTTCTATGAAGCCCATCTTCCACAAAGGATTCTATATTGAGCAATAGCTCAAGAGTGCAATGTGGATTACATAGCAAGTGTAATGAAGTGTGAATACAGTGCAATGCAATACACTGAATAGTAACAGGAGAGTGTGAAGGTGTTTACAGATGACCTGGAGTGGCGAACATCCCAGTGGCCACAGGCACTACAGTATTTCATGGTATACAATGTTATCAATGTACATGTCGTCTTTGTCTGTGTATCTTCCATTTGGAGCAAAAATGTAAACCATGGTGATTAGTCACCAAGATGGCTCATGGCAATGTAAAGCTGTTTGCGGGTGAAAAACTCCCACCTAAGCTAGATGCCGATCTCCTGCAATGTTTGGCCCTGGGCCTTGTTTGCAGTTATACCAAAGCATAGTCCAATAATGGAGAACTGGTGCCGCTGCATCTGGAGTTGAAACACATTGTTGGTTGGTGCAACAGAGATTCTTGGTATAAAAAGCCGCATACCAGCATGGACACCAATTTCAACAGCTGCTACAATGATATGGTTGTGCAAGCTTGTAACAATGTATCGACTTTGGTCGCAGTGTCCATTTGCTGGATCCAAGTTCCTGAGAGGCAATATTGGGCAGACAGGGGTACGCTCATGGAGGCATCCCTGACATGCAAGTGGTATTAAAGAACTAATTAGGGTACTGGTGGGCCTGTCTGAACTTGGGTATTCCGTCTGTTTGCCAGGGACGTCTTTGATGAGGATGTCATTCACCTGCGCAACACCATCATTCATTGGGCAAAAAGAATGGTTCATGAGCACAGCCATGCAGAGTCTGCATAGACTAGAGTGATGCCAGGTTGTAGAACACATGGAAACAGAGCTGGGACTGGGACTGTCTCTGGAACACAAAGTTCTCATTGGTGTGGATTTAAGAAGGGACCAAGCTCTTTGTCTACTGATAGCTACACGACCTTCACCAACTTCCAGCAGGTGTTGAATGAAACATCCCAAGCCCCCAACAATCAGTTGTACACGCATGTTCTGCAAGAGCTTCATCACTTGAACTTGTTCCCAAAGTGCAGAAGTTTTCAATCAGGTAGCCACAATTTCTGGCCTACCTCCTCTGCACACAACTGGCAGAATCTGTCACCAATTGCCTGCAACCATCGTTGTAATGCCCCCAAATAGTTGGCTATCCTCCCTGATGTCCCTAAAGGTGTGGTCCATAGCCTCATAGTGGATCTATCCAAGGCCATGGTGATAGACACCCACAACCACATCTAGACTCGCTGCATGCTGGAGTCCTGGCACATCCAGTACCAACAGTCACCACTCAACAGGGAGAGGGGTACTTTGCCAGGACTTTATGCCGCACTACTGGTCTGATCGTACAACCATTTGGCGTTCTTTTATTATTGTGATATTACTGGTATTAATCTTTGTTTTGCTTTCCCCTTTATGTATGTTAGTACGTTATTTACAAAACAGTTTTGTATGCAGTTGGCTAAGGCCTACATGGCCAAAACGTCCTATAATCAGTTGTTTGATTGATTGATTCCGCTACGTAATTGCTCATCAAGATGAACTCACTAGTAATCATAACGTACATAACAATGAGCCTTTACGATATCATAAAATATTATCATTTATTTATGTACACACCTAATTAAGAATTTGTCCAATATACAATCTATTAATTAAACTGCCCATTGATTTTTGGCATATTGAGAACTTATCTGCCCAGGCCTCCATAACCTCTGTGAATTATAATTCAGATAAATGGTGTTTATTGCAACTTGCACTTATTTATATTACCATTTTTGCTGTAGTTTGTAGAATCCTGAGTTTGTAGAGTACATTACAATGGTATTTTGCAACTTGCACTTTATAAAGAAAGAGATCAACAATAGCCACCCGAAGGCCGTAGGAGATTACTGTGTTCATGAATCCTTCCCGTCTCGTGTCTCCCATTATACGTATATCGTCCCAATCATCTCAATCACCTCACCTTTGAACGTTGTTTCAACCCTCTTTTCTTGCTGCATTGGCCACCCACACTTGTAGTGATTCTCTTTGTGTCAACTATATCAGTCTGTGCCACAGTTGAGTCATCTAACCCTTCTCCCCTCCATCACGAGTTTCAGAGCTCTCGAGGAACTCCCTTGTCCATCACCCACTTTGTCCTGTAAGGGTTTCAGTCATGGGGATGTCTCATGATGGTCACTCTGCTAGTGGAGCTTGTTATTCCTGCAGGAGGCAGATGCCAGTCAGGAGAGATGAGAAAGTAAAGATACATGCTCCACTCATGTCTAGATGTTCCAGTTCACGCGTACCACCTGTTAACCCTGCTCCACTCTCAGTGCCAAATGTATCACTGCCAACATCCTCCCAACCCCTCCTCCATCCATTGAGTGAAAGGGTTTGGAGGGTGTGCCAATTAAGCCCTGGCCGTGTGAGAGTTAAGCTCCTTGGCAGAGCTCCATGGCCCACTAGGCAGCAGCTGGCGAGAAAAAGATAATCTTCCAACTGCAGGGAGAGTTGGGAGCGTTTTCATGTTCTGTTCATACGTACACTCCACCTAGGAGGGAACACAGGTGGAACTTGGCCTCCCACATCTATCGAGCAATCTGTGATGAGAATTGGTAGACCCCCTCCTCAGTCACTATAGCTATCTGCATGCTGACACCAGGGGGTGCAGTAATAGGGCCCCCTCACTCACCATGGCAGCCTGCATGCAGGCACCAGTGGTGTAGTAGAATGTGCACCCCTCACTGACTTAGCTACCTGCATGCTATATAGTGCAGTAGAATGAGACCCCATAAGCCGATCACTATAGCTGCCGCATGCTGACACAAGGGGGTGCAGTAATGCGGCCTCCTCACTCACCATGGCTACCTGCATACTGGCCCAGGGACAATAAAATAGGCATCCCATACTAACTTAAAATACCTGCATGCTAACACCAGGAGGTGCAGTGGTATGGAATCTCCTCATTCACTATAGCTTCAATCATGCATGCTGGCTCCAGTGGGTGCAGTAATGGCCCCTTCACTTACTATAGGTACCTGGATGCTGGAACCAGTGGGTGCAATAGAATGGGCCTTGATCTCCTGTCACTATAGCTACCGATTTAGCTGCATGTTCCATGGAACTAGCGGATGCAATAGAATGCCCCTCCCCCCCTCACTTACTATATAGCTACAATCATGTTGGCACCAGGAGGTGCAGTAGATTGGGCCTCGATCTCCTAGCTGTCACTATAGCTACCGATATAGCTGCATGCTGGCACCAGGGGCAATAAAATGGGCTTCCCTCACTCACTTAACTGCCTCCATGCTAGCACCAGGATCGAGTTGCAGTCCAATGCATATGGGAGGCTCCCCTCAGACACTATATATCTACATGCATGCTGGCTCCAGGGGACTGGTGCAGTAATGGCTCACCTCGCTCATGAACTATAGGTACCTGCACACTGGCACCATGCAGTGGATGAAGTAGAATGGGTCCCATCATTCACTATAGCTACCTGCATCATACAGCACCAGGAAGTGCAGTATATGTCCCCCTTGGTCACTATATATAGCTACATGCATGCTGGCACCAGGGAGTGCAGTAATGTGGCCTCTTCATTTACCATGGCTATATTCCTGCACGCTGGACCAGTGCTGTAGCAACATGGATGTGTCTCCACTCACTTAGCTACGAATACCTGCATGCTGTGTAGCACCAGAAGTACTGTAGAACAGCCCTCCTCAGTCACTAGCTACCTGCACGCTGTCAGCAGGGTGTGCAGTAACAGGGCCCCCTCACTCACTATAGCTAAATTAAACATCTATATAATATTATAGGAATGTTAAAAGTAATTTAGCAACAGAGAGCTAAGTACAGTAGCTAATGAATGGTCTGTGGGTGTGAGGTGGGTTCTGGCTGGCCTCCAGGCAGGCTGCCTGGCATTAGGCATGGAGACTGGCAGGGACAACGGACATGTTGCTTGTGTTGGGAGTTGGATCTCATTAACTCTGCTCCGCCACCCCCTACCCTTACATCTCCTTTATAATTCCTTGTAATCCCATCCACTGGGTTCCTTTTCTGGCTGTTGTCCTTTTCTTTCACTCTCTCTTTTCCTTTGTGACCAGTATGACAACTCTGGCTGCACAGCTTCTGCCACATGCTGCTGTCAAATTAATAACAGGTACACATGTAGCTACATGCATGCTGGCAGCAGGGGGTGCAGTAATGGGGCCTCCTCATTGACCATGGCTATCTGCATGCATGACAGACAGGTATACTGCAGGGGTGCAGTAGGATGAGATTAACATGCTAGCATGCTGTAGCACCCACTGACCTATTGAAGAGGACGATGCCAGTTAGGAACAAAAACTGTATCTAGGATACAGATAAGCAACTGGAATGTTACACTGAAGAATGAAGTCATCAGGGAGATGCTGTGAACTAGATGTACTTGGCCTCGGATTGATCATTGGTGCTTTTCAGGTTCATTATGTTCTGTGGAGAACTCAGCTGCAGGGATGCACTAAGAGCAGCAGTTGCATCTAATGGCAGACAACTGTGGCCAGGCTGGCCTATGTCCTGCAGAAGCATTCCTACTTACTTACTCCCCCCCCTCCCCAGACTCTTGCTGCTAGCTGCCAATGGAGTGCGGACGTGGTCAGCGATGTATGTATTGGGTGGCTCAATGGCCCATGTTGTTCATTTGTCCACTGATACATCTGAATATGTCGACTAGTGGGGCTACACTATCTCCAACCCTGGAACTCTGCGCCCAAACATAACCGTGAGGCATGTCCTACACTATACATGGAGCTTGAAAGGGGCTATATACAAATCTGTTACTACATCTTTTAACTAGTGTGCTCATAGTTCACAAACTTTGCTCTACAGTTATTGGAGAGAGCAGCAATGTAGTGTGAACATGTACACAAAGGGAAAGAGTGCTTTTGTCAGTATGACATCATTAGGTACGTACAAATATAGTATGCCATGTATACTAGTATTCTTCTTCCTAAAGTACACAAATGTTTGTAAACACAGAAAGAAGGAAATTGCTTGTGATATGCATAGTCACAGAGGTCTACACAAAAATCAATGTACCTTGTATAATATGTAAGTGCACAGCATGTGCATGGTACGTACATGTGAATATGGAATATTGATGAATACTCATAGGCTGGGAAGTATCACAACTTCAAGTCAATATATAACACAATGAAGGACAGTAATACTGGCTACATATATCAATTGGATGCAAGTAGTTAACTGACACACAGAAGGCCTTCACATATGTACATAGCTATTGAGCCTACAGTGGGTAAAGCACAGTTGTGCCCCTTACCGTCTGCCAAGTAAGGCTTTTTCTTGTGAAGCAAAAGCAAGAAAGGTCTGCTAGTAGTGTCCACATATATTTTAGCTCTTTCTCAGCCATTTTTCCACCACTTGTGCTTTTCAATTCAATTCTAGTGCGAAGGAAGACTTTACTGCTAACACCACCGTCCCCTTGCCTGGCTCACCAGGCAGTGAATGCGTTAAGAGCTCTTCTAGACTCGTAGCAGCCATACACTTCTCTTACGCACCGTGCCTACAGTATAAATGTACAGGAGCAAAATGGCGAACCACAAGAACTGCCGCTTACACAGAAATTGTCTCAGACGCCAGCTGTGTTGGTCTCAGTCAGGTACACAGCTAGGGCACAGGCAACAAGACACAAAACCTGTATATAGCACATACACACTAGTCCACTGTCACAACCTGAAAACGTAGGAGTCACTGCAGAGACAAAGCAGAAGAAGGAGCACACAAGTAAAGATATTTAGGGTACATCGTTTTATTGGACCTGGTCAGATTGGTGCAAAACCCAGTGTGCAGTAATGCCATTATCACTGAGACCCCACACTGGGTAAAGTGTAAAAATCCCATCTTTCCTATAGAGCACTCAGTTGACTGTCAGTCTTTACCTGTTTCTGTTGAAACCAAAGTGATTCACTTGGGGTGGATATAGAAGCAGGCAGTCATGAGGCGTTGACCATCAGTATGCCACATGGATGAGTCCCAATATAAGGGCGAAACAACTATTTCTGCCTCTTCCAACTTTGTGTCTGATGACTGGGAGGCGACCACTGGTTGTTGCAAAAACGACGCCCTTGTCATAAATCAACTTTATTGACCTAGTCAGGTTAACGTAATACCCAGTGATTACTGCTATTTATCACGTTCAAAAAGTATGAAGGGAACCCTGCAGACCTGTGCTTTTTTGTCTATCCCATTTCTTTCTCATGTGTACAAAAGAACATACTTAACTTTTAAATAATTCAAACTTCCTACAAACATTCACAGAAGGGAAATACAATGTTTATAAATAACTGTAAATTCCATTTATAACTACTCTGTGGAATCATGAACTTTGCGTGATATCACAAATCCGTGGCTACTGTACATCTTGATTCTTTCTAATCCTCATAGCTTTAGTCTTCTGCCAATTTGCTTTCATTTTCCATTTCTTTAGTGTATTGTTCATCTCCTGTAGATAGTGCTGCAGTCCTTTCTCAGCTTCTGCTGGCATCGCCACATCATCAGCAAACAATAATACCTCTAACTGTCCTGTGATTAACTGTAGACTGCCATAGAAATGCTTTCTAGCTTCTGTTACTAACTGGTTTATGAAGATGTTAAAAGGCCACGGGTACAGGGGGAAGTTGTGACCCCCTAACAATCACCCTTGCCCAACCATCCTACCTTCTGAATGGCTACTAGTATCTTTTTTCTCACACCATAGTCACTTAGCTCTTCTCACAGTTTGTCCCTGCTCAACTGCCATAAGCTTTCTCCAAATCTATAAAAGCTGCATATGCCACCTCGTCCTTCTCAGTCACCTTTTTATTTACCTGTTACACAGCAAAGACTTGGTCTACACACCCTCTACCAGCTCCAAATCAACCTTGTTCAGACATGATTTAAATTAATGTAAAATGTATACTGTTTCAGTTGGCATATGAAGTGCTTATTGCAGTTGATAACCATTACAAATGGAGGCAAGGCCACTGTGGTACTCAATGGCAGAGAGCATTACCAGCACAAGTTGAAGAAGGTCAAGACTGCTTTGGGGAGCTAGGATTAAGATGAAAGCCAACCCTTCAATCATCTACAGCAAAGTCCAGGTCTCACTAGCGATGAATGCTTAGCACACACTAAAACCCTACAGAATAGTCGTCAATGGTGGACTGTGCTGTACTGAAATGAATTGCCTTCTGACAAACACAAGGGCAAGTTATGGTTAAAGTTTGTGCCCTTGTGTAAGCTGCAATTGGTTCCTGCATCCGGCAACAAACTTTCTGTATGGGCATGTGGTTGAATTGCCCTGACAAGTTGTCGTGTCCTGACTAGCGACTGCAGACAGCAAGTGGTTCGAGTTGGGGCAGCAGTGGCACAAGTTTTTTAACACAAAATACTAGTTCTCAATGATGGAGCGTTTGAGAAATTTCCTATGCTAGCTTAGATAAATTGGCTACTGCTACTGTCATCAAATTCCCCTAAATATTATACACAATTTAATAAAGTAGACATAAACATGCAGAGCCAAGCAGGAAAGGATTGGTGTGCTAGCCCTCACCTGTGAGTGATGTAGCGTACCCATCTCTTGGGGGCATGCATCTGACTGTGGTCAAGAACCTTCATAAAGCGAATTTGCAGGCCAGAGCACACGTACATTGGAATCTCAAAGTCAACACTAGCAGGAAGAGCAGTCAGACAATGGCAGTGCACCCAAACACACAAGTTAGTACTAGATGCACATACAAGTATAATTTGCTTGTAGGCTATTGGACATCACAACTGAGGAGAAAGATGACAGGAGAAAAGGTCCAGCAACTGAGCCCAAACTTGTGACCTATGCTCTTAACGTGGACACAAGGTTGCTATACCTGGACGCCTGTACTTTGGATTGAAGGTGTGGATAACCACTAAATTCCTGTTGTTAACATATCTTGAGCGACAAAGGTAGTGATGTAACCATGACATCACTTTCAATGTAATTTTACATCAGAGACTGCTGACTGCTGGTTGAATACGACATGAATGGGAGGGGGTGTGGTAGGTGAGGGGTGTTTGACTGGTAAAGGGTGCTGTAGGAGAAAGGTTTGCTAGGTCATGCAGTGAATGGCACAGAACAGGCACATATGTGAGCGCCGAGTCAGAGATTCTGTTGGACAAGATGGGAGTAGACGTATCATTTGATATAGGTATAGTAAATGCACATGATGGAGTGTTACACCTAACAATTCTATCAATCAATCTGTTGCACTAGCCAGAATGTCAGAATTATTGTTTCAGTGTTCTGGCTAGTGCAACTGATCGATCGAGCTGTTGTGAGGACACTGATGTGCAGAGAGGAGGCCCTTTTCATTAGGAGTGAGGCGTGCTCAGGAAGAGAAGCTTATGTCGCAGGACCTCCAGGGAAATGGGTAACCCAAGGGGTTCATACACAAATACACCTGCCCGCAGCCTGATAACTGAGAAGCAATAGTACTAATTATCTTCTGCAATGCAGGAAAGAGAAAACAACTTCTCCTAAGACAGAAAACAGCTTGATTTTCTGCGCATCCACAAACATGTACTATAAGTAAATGTAACTGCAAAACTTCAACTGACTTCCTGATCATGAATCCTGAGCAACATGTATGCGTGGCACCCAGTGCATCAATACATTGTTTGCATGTGGTATGTCCGTGAAAATGCTCAACATTAGTAGGGCGAATGCTCAGTGTTTACTTGCATTGCGTGTTACATCACAAGCCAAAATTGATGAAAGTAGGTGAATTTCTGTGCAAGTACCAAACGAATTGTCATCTTAAGCAAACATAGGGTGGACAAAAGCAAACTGAAGGCATAAAATACTGAGCGCTATCAATATTCAGACTCCAGACAGCCTAAATGGCATCCAACAGAACTGATACAATCCCAGTCAGGGTAAAAAGCTGTCTTCATGCTGTCCTCAGGGTGCACTAGAAATTGCCATTACCCACTCTTGGGATCCAGGATGGAGAAGAACACGGATTGTGCCAAATGATCCTGGGCTTTATCTGGCAGCGGTAATGGGCGTGCGCCCTTCGCTGTCCGCTTGTTAAACTCTCTGTAATCTAAACACATTTGAAACGCAACTGACGTTTTGCATAGGTACACTGCTGGTGTCATCCAAGGGCTGCTACTCTTTTCAGAGATGCCTTGGTCTAACATCCTTTCTAGCTGCTTCTGCACTTCCTCTCAGCATCCCTTAGCCGTTTCCCTGCTGACACTCCCTGGCCAAGTGACCTTGCCTGTTGCATATGAAGAAACGACAACCATCCGTGCCCTGGTCCCACATGGCACCATTGCCCTCAATCAATGTCGGCTAGGCATAGTGAAGACATCAAAAGGGCTATGACTT
>MKWU01006383.1_pt1 | contig 12017 bp, 8 predicted proteins | sample 809101 | NCBI WGS metagenome assembly MKWU01 (sample SAMN05860141, study PRJNA318959) | sponge metagenome | host: Aplysina aerophoba | place: Slovenia: Piran, Adriatic Sea, Gulf of Piran | collected 2013-05-07
AAATGTTGGCCACCCCCTTGCGCTCGTATTCATAATCCACCTTACTCACCTGCCCGGGTGTCATCGACGTGCCCGCCTGCACCTCCCCCACCAATTGCTTGCCCGCCTCATCCACGTTCACCAGTGGCCGCTCAGGACAGGACGGCTCAGCATACACATCCAGAATGTGCTCCATCTGCGCAATATACGCCGCATCCAACCCGTACTCCACAAAATCCCGCTTCACCCGGTACACCGTCGGGGTGCTCACCGATAACGCCGCCGTGATCGCCTGGTCCGTCATCCCACGTCCGTCCGCCAGCAGTAAAATCCGGGCCCGATTCAGCGCCCGTACACGCTGCTTCCCCTGCGATGTAAACGTCTCCAAATACGTCCGCTCCGCCGCCGTCAACTCAACCCGGCAGGTGATATGCATGCCATTGTCCCCGCTTGTCATAAAGGGGATAATGGATCATAAAATACCTGCCATGTCGGTCCCTCCGACATCCGCAACATCATCGGGCCTCGCATGTGGATACATCTTACTGGGTTGCGCTAAATCTGGCTGCGCAACAAACCGTACTGGCCGGCCGTTTCTCTGGCGAAAATAACCTGCATCATTGTGTTTTCTTGCTGCGCACAGAATAACGGCAATTGTCATCTCATCACGTCCTGCTCGGTGTCGTTGTCAGTCATTTAAATCGTTGCGTTATCGCCAGCCATCGATACAGCATCGGGTCAAAATATCCTGGTTTGAAATCTCTATTACATCCTGAAGCTGTCCAATTATACATTTCGGTTATACTGGACTACCAATCTATAAATCAAATCGAATCTGACCTGACAAAATGAAATTTCTTCTTTGCAAGAGGTTTAGGCATGAGATCTGACGTAGCCGACACCCTGATGCGCATGGCAGCCTTTACGCACGTGCTAAAGCTGAGCGAAACACAAAATAATATTTCAGCGGAGGAGTTGAGGCGCGGGTTTACTTTTGAAGGCGAACGCATCCCATTGGTCAACCCGCAAAGAGGTATTTTCAAGCCAAAACAAATGCAATATTTGCTTTCGATCAGGACGGTGTTTCCTCGTCCTGGCAAGCGTGTCTGGTACGATGATCAACGACAGGTACATAGCCAGATATTCGAAAGCCGCGAAGCCGTCGATTATGCCTTCATGGGTACTAATCCGGATGCCGCCGACAATCGTTGGCTCCGTGAAGCCTTCGAAAACCGGGTCCCGGTGATCTATTTCCTCGGCGTCGCACCAGGGCTTTATCAAGCGATAATACCCACATATATTTCTGGTTGGGATGCAAATGCGCTGAAGGCAAGGATCGTTTTCGGAATTCAGGATCAAGCTGACTATGTTGCACCAGAAAGTGTCAGCGAACGCCGTTATGCGCTTCAGACAGTCAAACAACGCCTCCATCAAGCCTCATTTCGTGAGGCTGTTATTACAGCTTATAACGGACGTTGTGCCCTGTCTGGGTTACCTGAGCAGAGATTGCTTGATGCGGCACACATTATCTCCGACAAGGATGAGCAATTGGGCCAGCCGGTTGTACCAAACGGATTGCCGCTTTCAAAAATCCATCACGCTGCTTTTGATGCGCATCTTATCGGTATTGATCCTGATTATCGACTGCATGTTTCGGAACGTCTTCTCGACCTACATGACGGTCCGATGCTTGATGCGCTGAAACAACTCGACGGGGGAATGCTCTACCTTCCTACAAGGACAAGGGACTATCCGGACCGTGACCGGCTATCGCTGCGTTACGAGCAATTTAAGGTTGCCGCTTAGATTAGTTACATCGCTGCTGTATCTGAGTAGCATGGATGCAAAGGTTTAGTACAAACTCTTCAGACTTTGTTGAAACCTCGTGGGTCCCTGAGTAAGAGAAAACATGTGATGGACTCATACAATAAATTGAATCATACCTTTATCCTTAGTAACCTGTTGCTCTGCTCATCCACCAGAATATATCCATAAAATGGAAAATATTGATTTATCGAAACTTTTACCAAACTTTTCATCGCTCTGGGAATACATACGAGGCGACCTATCTTTTAATACCGAGGTTTTTAGTGCCAGTATCGTTGGCTTCCTCATCCTTGTAGCATTTGGATTTGCCCTATACTCGTTTTTTGCGGGGTTTATACCTGCAAAAAGTAGAATAAGAAAAATTAAACATTTAGTGTCAGGCTTAACGCCTGAGAATCTTGTTCAATCGCGTAGAACCTTATTGGAAAAAGCTGGTAGATTGGATCACTTAGGCAAACTTTGGAAAGAGTTTGACGAGACGCTGATTGTATCATCTGATGGTATACATCTCAATAATACAATTGACGCAGAGCATTTTTTCAATAGTCATACCTTAGCGCCTCATATCGCAGACAGTAGATTGGTAGCTGCAGTCCCTGGGTTTCTTACTGCTATTGGAGTTATTGGAACCTTTGCAGGACTGCAACTGGGACTTGGTAGCATAACTTTCAGCGGTGATGTACAGGACCAGAGTGAGGATATTCGTTTAGTTATTGCAAGCGCATCAGTTGCTTTTTTGACCTCTGTCTGGGGAATATCTTTGAGTGTTCTATTTAATTTCTATGAGAAATCGTTGGAGCAGATTGTCAAAATTCGCATAACGGAGTTGCAACATCTTATCGATTTTCTGTTCCCCCGAATTCGGCCGGAACATTCATTAGTAACAATAGCTACAAGCTCCAAAAGTTCTGAAGATAGCCTTAACGGCTTAGCGGAGAGAATTGGCGAACAATTACAACAGGCCGTATCAGGAATGGGAGAGCAGGTTACGGCGGGGATACAAGGTGTTATGCAGCCTGCTATGGATAGTCTAGTCAGTGCTTCAAATGATCTTGCCAACCGGATGTCTGACGGGGCTACAGATACATTAGCACAGTTAGTTCGCAGATTTATGTCTGGAATTTCCGAAGCTGCGGAGAACCAACAACATCTGATGGCAGAAGCCACTGCTGATATGAAAGAAAGCATGACGAGCTGGCAATCTCAGATGACCAACTTATTCGATAACTTGGAAACACAGAATTCGGCCAGCAATGATCGAGAAAAGCAATTAAAAGAGGAATTATTTGAAAAACTCACAAAATTTTCCGACATGATGACATCTTCAGCGAATCAAAGCGCTGAAACTTCGCGTGAAACATTAGAACAAAACCAAAAGCTAACATCTGAAATGGGTGAATTAGCTGAACGCCTATCTAATGTTATGGTTGGGTTAGACAGTTACTCTAAACGTATAGCAGACGCTTCCGTGAATATAGATAACGCAGGCTTGCAAATCAGGTCAGCAACGCAGCTATTAGAAAATCAGATTCAAAGTGCAATTAAGGCTGTCACTGAGCTTTCAACTGAAAATGATGTGATGGTCAAGAACACCAACCAAATTCTGGAACAAATTCAAAGTCTCAAGGGTGATTTACAATCTACTTCAGACACTATGGGGGAGGCATCAAGAGAGGTTTCGCGTTCCTTTGAAAAAATGGAGGATAGGCAGAAAACTTTCATTAAGTCTATGGAGAGCACATTAAGTCAATATGAATCTTCAATGAAATCCGAGTTTGAGACACTTACCAATAGTGCCTCTAATTTTCTAAACGACTACACGGAAAGGGTACGAGAGCAGACAAATTTTCGATTGGATGACTGGAACAAACAGACCGAAGAATTCACCCGCCAAATGGTTTCTACAGTGCAGTCACTACAATCTTTACTTGATGAGATTGAAGATACTTTCAACAAGCTAAGGACACCTGATGCTTAGTCTGTCAGCAAAATCAACGAGAGCCCAATCGGGCAGAAGTGATGAAGCGAATCCCTACTGGATATCCTTTTCTGACATTATGGCAGGATTACTGGTCATCTTCATACTTGCTGCCTTATTACTGATCTTGCAATTGACACAGCAACGTGAGGGGATTGATCTGGCTATACGGGAAATTGAGAAAGCCAACCAGGTTCGTAGCGAACTTCTTGCTGAAATTAAACAGGCTCTGGAACAAGATGGGATTAAAGTAGAGATCAGTGAGAATGACAGCGTCTTAAGAATCCCTTCAAAAACGTTGAATTTTGCCAGTGACCGTGCCTACATCCCGGACGACCGGTCAGATGTTGTTGAAAAGATTGGCATACAGCTTATCAATGGGATTACAACTTCAAATCGTAGCATCTGGTTAGATACAATTTTTGTTGAAGGTCACACGGATCGCTTACCTTCCAAGTACAAGGAAGTCGGAAACTGGTTGCTGTCCACTGACAGGGCAATATCAGTCTGGCGGTTTTGGGGACAAAATGAATCCACAAAACAACTTCATGAGATTAAGAATTTCAGTGGTGAACATATGTTCTCTGTAAGCGGTTACGCTGAAACTCGCCGTGTAGAAGAAGAAGATGTAACAGATGAACTCAGAGAGGCCAACCGAAGGATTGATCTACGCTTTACCATGAAGCAACCACGAGTCTGTGAATATCAGGAAGCATTAGGAATAGATATGTGTAATTGAGTAGGCCATGCTCCGTTACCCTAAGACTGAAGTCAACCTGTTAAATATAGCTTCTGAATCGAAGGAAGAATGGCGTGAAATGTCCGCTGCATTGCGGCATCTGGCCAAGGCGGGAGGAGTTTTAAGCAAGTCATTGTCGGATAGCTGCATAATATTACGGAATATCGAGGAACACCAACAACTGTCTGATTTAATTGACAAACCCATTATGATCAGGGCTTGTATTTATTTATGGTTGGAGGAAACAGAATTTATCGGATCAAAACCAGTTAACCATGAGACGCTTCAAAAATTTAACCGTATCAAGCCACAAATTGGTTATATCAATTTAATCAATTTAGTTCAGATCTTTTTCAAGCACTATGATCGTTGCGGGGACCTGGACTCACTGTCTGAATTTATCCTGAAACAACTAAGCAAGTTGAACAATAAAACAGCTGTGGGTGTCATATCGTCTCTTCGTGTTAACAAAGACCGCATTTTCCACGGGAAGGGATACAGGAAAGTGGTTGAAAAGGCAGAAGCTGACGGAAATAAGCTCGCAGACACTATGAAGGAACTCGGAATAGACGAAACATACGAGGGTAGATTTAAAGAGTTAGCACTAGGGTTTTATTACCTAAAGAAACTTGATGCGTTAGATCCAAACTTATCTACCGAACGATCTATTTTGGATGAAGTACGCGCTGCTGATGTATCTGAGATGCCGTATGAAGAACGACTTCTGGGACATTCGGCAATTGAGGCTCTGGTCAATAACGCCATTGGTAGACGTATCGAGTTGCCGGAACATTGGTTACAAACCATACTGAGTATTGCCGGAGACCCACGAATTCCCCGCACAGACGAGCGTTATAGAAAATGGTGGGCACAAGTCCCAGCCGCAATCATCGATCTGGTATATGAAAGATTAAGTGGTTTTGATCTCAAGTTATTCCTGGAAGTTCTGGAAAATTTTGCTGCACGAAGTGATGATGATGCTTTAGCTAGAATGTTTCCGAAAAGACGTCTGTTTTTAGAGGGATTGCTGAAGCAAAATCTTATACGTAGCTCAAGATTGTTCATCAGTAGAGAAGCGCATTATTACCTTCGTAGAAACTATAAACAGGAAATGTTGCCAAACTATGCACGGTTGACTGATCCGAACACATCTATAATTTATCTGAAGCTCGATCGCGCCCATATCGTTGAGGGTTCGCATAATCATCGTTTTTGGATTTACACAGGAATTCCTGAAAATTCAGCACCAAATAACTACGAACAGTCTGTTTTTCGAAAAAGGGAATTATATGATCTAAATAAAAGCACCGTATGGAACAGGTTGTCTCAGAATGATGATACTTGGTATACAACGCATAATGGGTTCTGGCAAGGAAAGATTCTAGCGCAATTTAGAAAACTGGGGATCAAAGTAGATCCGGAACAAGTTCTCGAGATGTCAGATTATCGTAGATTCCGGTATGAATATGGAATCAGCCGGTAGATGAATCTTTGGGATCGAGTAGGAGAGACAGTTGCCAGGTATGGCGAAAAACAGTTCTTTGAAATTTCCTCGGATAGTGATGGCCTGCTACTAACATTGCCTGGTGATTGTTTTGAGCAGTGTAAGAATGGCCAGGGAGACCCGGGTCGGCTGAACCAGTTCATACACTTGCAGATGTTGCAAGAACAGGGGCTGGCGGAGTTGATAGCAAACGGTTTTTTGATTGAGACGGGTGATGCGGTTCGGTTGGAGGATACTTTTCGACGCCTACTTCAGATTCCGGACCCTTGGCCAGGCAGGTTTGAACTTGATGTCGCCGGTCATACCACAAGCAACAATTTCCAGCTTCAGTTAAAGCTGGTTGACCTGCTGGGGAATAAGATTCAACACTTTAACTTGAAAGGTCCATTGCTCTACCTGACGGAAACTGAAGTTTACTTGCCCAACGAAGAACAATGGATAGCGTTTGATGCTGTACTGAAGCACGAGGCAATGATTACCCAGGAGCGGAATGAGTACGCTAATCTGATAGCCATTTCTAAACTTCAAAAAGCAAAGGACGCCGGGCTGGAAATTGACCTGCGTCATTTCGATACACTCGATGCCACAGAACCGGAAGGTGTATCGGTCAGTGTCAACCTGGACCAGGACGGCAACGCTGAATTGATCCCAGCCTTTAAAGATATTTCTCCCGACGATGTAAAGTCACGTCTGCAACAGCTTAACAAAGAGGGTCAACAAAGTTTTCGGGTTAAGGGAAAGATACTGTTGATGGATGAAAAAAGACTAGCGGCTGTAGAGGAAATCATAAAAAAACGCCATATCTCAAAGGACCATGTTCCTGTTTTTTTCAAGACCCCCACTGCTTACCTGGATGCCTCACTTGTTGACCTTGATATGGGTTTTTCCTTACGGGTGCAAGGAGTTCAGGAATTCACACATGCCTATTTCGGTGAAACTGATGAAACTGGAATCAATTGGTTAGATTCTCATACAGAAGCCATTTTTGCACCTTCCAATATTGCCCGGATTATCAATGACGAAGAAACTCTCCAGAGATTTGAAGACAAAGTAGATGCAGCCTGGAAGACGGGTGCTGGCCAATGTATCTTCGATAAAAATTTATTCGATATAAGTGATAAAGAAACTATACAAAAAGTAATAGCCGAAACGCGAAAAAAGATCACTGAATGCCAACAAGAAACAATCACGGATGAGGCCAAAGCAGATGAAGAAGATAAAAAAGTAAGTGTTGCAATCGAAATTGCCAAAAATGATATAGACAGGGATTTTGGCGATGAGCAGAAAATCGATGATGTTCTTTATCGGGATGAACCCGATTGGCAGATATACAAACGTCAACCTTTCAAATATCAGGACCGCGGTATTAGGTGGATACTCGGTCTATCGTGCCATACGTTTGTAATTGAGTCTGAAGATTTGGGTAAGTTCGGCAGCTTGTTAGCGGATGATATGGGTCTCGGAAAAACTTATATGTCGTTAGTAGCCGTAAATGAATATTTAAAACAGGCTGAGGGCAAAAATGTTGAAAAAGAACCTGGGCCAGTTCTTGTTGTAGCGCCGTTGGGCTTATTGGATAACTGGAAAGATGAAGTGGAGAAGACTTTTTCAGATAGCCCCTTCAACTCCATCATCAGACTCCAGGCAGACGCTGATTTAAAACAGTATCGCTTACAAGGTACCAGAAGAGAAACCATACAAAATCTCGATGTTGAATTGGAAGAGATTCGGTATGCACTGAAAGTAGGGAAAGAATTTGGGGTCGAAAGATTAGACCTTCCAAAAAGGCTTGTCCTCACTACTTACCAGACATTACGTGACTACCAGTTTTCACTTGCCCGCATAGATTGGTCTATTATCATTTTCGACGAAGCTCAAAACATCAAAAATCCGAATTCCTTATCAACCGTGGCAGCTAAAGCATTAAAAGCCCGCTTTAAGCTCATTGCCACCGGTACACCTGTAGAAAATAGTCTTGCTGATTTCTGGTGTTTGATGGATACCGCAAAACCGGGGCATCTTGGTGCATATCAAGACTTTCGCGCAAATTATATTAAACCAATCTTACAAGCAGAAGATGAAGACAAGCCAAAGGTTCGGCTTGGCATAGGCAGGCGATTGCGTAACGACGTGGGAGCATTAATGCTGCGCCGTATAAAAGAAGAACAATTGGAAGGGCTACCAGAAAAGACCATTTTTACCGGAGGACGTGAGAGCCAATATTCAGAGCACATGGATGTTTTACATTGCACGATGACTGAAAGGCAGTGCCAAAGCTATGACACAATTATCCAGCTCGTTAAAGAACAGCAGGACTCTGGCGAGGCAGGTAATCCAATCTTATCCGGTTTGCATCGACTGAGAGATGTATCTCTGCATCCTGGTCTGGTCGAAGGCGATGGCTTGCCAACACCGACCAACAGGCACAATGCGCTGGAAATCATCAATGAATCTGGGAAACTGCAGGGGTTGATAAAGCTGCTATATAAAATTCAAGAGCGGCAGGAAAAGGTCATTATTTTTGTCATTAACAGGAACCTACAGGCCTTCTTGAAAGCAGCCTTGGCGAATATATTTGATCGGCAAATATCTGTCATCAATGGAGACACCAAAGCGGTAGCCAAAAAACAAAGCGATCAAACACGCCGGTCTCTGATAGCTGATTTTGAACAAGAGCAGGGTTTTAACATTATCATTATGTCTCCCCTGGCAGCAGGCACGGGTTTGACAATAGTAGGTGCAAATAATGTCGTTCATCTGGAGAGACATTGGAATCCTGCAAAAGAAGCGCAGGCCACAGACCGCGTTTATCGTATAGGGCAAAAAAAAGCCGTCAATGTTTATATACCTGTATTGCATCATCCGGTAGGAGATGTAACCTCATTTGACCTTAATCTTGACCAGTTGTTAAGCAAGAAAACCGCCCTGAAAGATGCCGTAATTACCCCGGAGGAAGTTGACCCGCAGGTTCTAGGCAATAAACTTTTTGGTGACAACCAACCAACTGGAGATGCATCCTCACACGTATATATTCCAGATGATCTGAAAAACTTGTCCTGGCAAAATTTTGAGGCGTTTATTGCAGAACTTCTAAGGCGACATTACAAAGGTGAGGTAATGTTGACTAAGGATGGAGCTGATAAGGGTGCAGATGTGGTTGTTAAGGGCATCAAAAATGTACTTGTACAAGTTAAGCATGTAACGGATGGAAGATTGAATTCAGAGATGCCGTTAAGAGAGATATTCGCTGCAAAACAGCTGTATGTCCAAGCAACCGGCATTCAATTCGATGAACTTATTGTTGCAACCAACGCAAATAAGATTTCACGTCGCGTTCGTGATCAGAAAGATACATATAACGTCAAATTATGGGACTTCAAATACATAAAGAACCTCATGGTTCAACATCAGATAAGCGAAAAGGATGTGTTATTGCGCCTTGGCAAAAAGAGGCTCGTTGTATAGAGCGTGTTCTATGTATGATTTGTCATCAGGGATATACAGAGGACCATCTTGACGAATGACTGACTATGTGTAACCGGCGGTTTATGCAGAAATATTTACAGTCCCTCTAGCCATGTTGCCCATGAAGCCTAAAAGAGATGATTTACACTTGCCTGATCCCGATAGTAAAGGGATGGTGTTTGTGCGGCTCAGTAAACCTTCACCGACCATCGTATTCGAGACATATTGGCGCTTCGCTTCTGAGCGTCAATTGATATTCTCTCGGCGCATATCAGGCAAGTCAGCACCTTGGACGACCGACACTATTCTCAATTCTTATAAATTCACAAATGCCTTCCGAGCATCAGACCGAACCAGCCAATATCTAATTGGCAACGTTATCTATAAAGGACCGTGTTCACTAACCAATACAGTCTTTCGCACGTTGTTGTTCAAATTATTCAACAACATTGAGACGTGGGAATTGTTAATTGAAAGACTAGGTCGCATCCGCTATGAAGACTTTGACTGGCAACGTTGCGATGAAGTACTTACTACTGTACAAACTGCAGGGAGGCGAATCTATTCTCCCGCCTATATCATGCCTACCAGTCAAGGTGTAAAAGGTGATCGTAAACACAGGACGCATCTTGCACTGCTCCGATATATGATGTCTGACGATTTACCAAACCGAATTCAGAACTCGAAAACGATGCAAGAAGCATTTGAAATTCTTCGTGCATATCCCGGTATCGGGCCCTTCCTTGCTTATCAGTTCGTAATTGATCTCAACTATTCTGACCATTTCAACTTTAGCGAAATGGAATTCGTCGTTCCTGGGCCTGGTGCCCGCGACGGTCTGAAGAAATGTTTTAGTGATATCGGTGATTATTCAGAGGAAGAGGTAATCCGTTGGGTTGCTGAAAACCAAGAAGATGCGTTTGCAAAACGCGGACTCCCTGCCTGCTCTTTGTGGGGTCGACCATTGCAAATGATCGATTGCCAAAATTTGTTTTGTGAGGTTGATAAATATGCACGTATTGCGCACCCTGATATCGTAGGTCACAGTAAACGTACTCGTATCAAACAAAGATTTCGCCCCAAGCCCAATTATTTTTCTCCTTGGTATCCACCTAAATGGGAATTAAATGACAGAATCACCAAAACCCTGCCTGATGCGGGATTACACGAGCGTCTTTTGGATGCCTCCGGGTGAGGAATCAATCCCCAGCGCATCGTAGATCGCCTGCTGTGGCGGCTCGGCGAGGGTGGCCTTGCGCACGTGCAGGGTGCGCCCGTCGGTACGGCGGAAGGTCGCGGTGATGCGTTGTTGTCCTTCGAGGATGCGGCGCAGGGTGGTCCAACTGGCGTGCTCGCCGGTTTGCCGCAGGCGGGTGCGGAGCACCTGCACCAGTTGGTAGGCGATGACGGTGATGAACAGGTGGCCTTCGGCGCGGAGGGGCTTGTGGTGGTAGATGGGACGCAGGCCGAGTTCGGATTTCAGCGCGCGGAACACGGCTTCGACATCGGTGAGCATGAAGCAGGTGCGCCAGAGGGTGTCCTCGTCCCAGTCGGTTTCGCTGCTGCGCAGGCAGTACACGCCGGGGTGGGTCATCATGGAGCCGGGTCGGGCGTGGCGGGTGAAGCGCACGGCGGTGGCGCGCTGGCCGGTGGGGTCGGTGTCCACGGTGATGTCGTAATGCTGGGCGATGCCGTGGCTGTTTTCCTTGAGTCGTCCGATGCGCTGGTGGACCTGGTCGATGCGTTTGCGGGTGCGCGGTTTGGCGAGGCCCTCGGAGAGTTGGGTGAGGGCGGTCTCGAAGCGTTGGGCGAAGCGCTCGGCGATGCCCTGTTCCTTGGCGGCGCGGGCCTCGGAGTAGCAGTACAGGCGCACTTCCTGAGCGTCCTCATCGAGCACGCGTTGCAGTTGCACGCCGTGGCCTGAGGCGGTGTCGAGGCGCACCGCGCCCTCGGGGTCGAACTGCCGGGTACGTTCGCGGCTGACCACCAGGTAGCGGTAGCCCTGCTTGCGCAGCCAGGCCAGGCGCTCCCCGGTGGCGATGCCGCGGTCCATCACCACCAGGGCGCCCGGCGGCGTGTCCAGGGCGTTGAGCATCCCGGCCAGGGTGTGGTGTTCGCGCACGTTGCCGGCGAACACCTGTGAGCGGCGCACGAAGCCGCTGGCGTCGAGCGCCAGTCCCAGGGTCAGCAGCGGGCAGTCGGTGCGTTTGTCCTTGGAGTGGCCGCGGCGCGCCTGGGGCTGGTGGGCGGCCTCGGCCTCGAGGTAGGTAGTGACGGTGGGCGCCGGCGTGAACAGGTCCAGGGCCTGTTGGAACAGATGTTTCTCGATCGCCTCCCGGTGCGCCATGAGCGCATCGGAGGCGCGATACAGGCGCATGGGGCCCAGGGTGTCGAACGAGACGCCGAGCAACTCGTCCAGGGCGCTGCGCTCGCGCAGCCAGCGGCGGGCGGCGCGCTCGGAGCCGGGTTGTGCCAGGCGGGCGACGATGGCGCCGACGGCGGCGGCGCGCAGGGAGGGGCCGAGG
>MKWU01006384.1_pt1 | contig 12016 bp, 8 predicted proteins | sample 809101 | NCBI WGS metagenome assembly MKWU01 (sample SAMN05860141, study PRJNA318959) | sponge metagenome | host: Aplysina aerophoba | place: Slovenia: Piran, Adriatic Sea, Gulf of Piran | collected 2013-05-07
CATGCTCTTTTCTTTCCCATTGTCCCTTAAGTGCTTGCAATCGGCACACCCATGACAGACTCATAATGAGCAATGGGACATGTAGGAGTGTGAGCAATTCAGTAGCTAGCATGGCTGAAACTCCATGTTAAAGTGTTGGTCACAAGTTCGGGCTCAATTTGTTATTCTTCTGGCACCTCTATCCTCCTGAGCCGTGGTGTCCTGCAACATTACAAGCTCACAGTGATATATCCTATATTGCCCGCAGTTGTGGGATATGTATAATTGCATACATACATACATACATAATGACGTTTCATAATGTAAATGTGCAGTACACATAGATATTCCAATTAATGCATATCTATCTATGTTTCTTCTTCCATTCTTACTTAAATGTTATGAATACAGTTCGTCCCAGAGCTCCATCCTCAGTGGTACCAGTAGTGGTTGGTATTCTGGGAGGTGTTATCATTGTTTGCATTATCATTGCTGTCCTCATTGTATTGGTGTGGATCTTCAGAGGTGAGTACTGAAGATACACGTGCACACACGCACGCACGCACACACACACACACACACTTACGCACCCATGTAAACACACCAGGATTTCACATTGTGTACATCTTTTAGCACTTTGTATGTATTGTATACTATTGCTTCTTGCCTCTTTCTCACCAGACAAGTGCTATAAGGTTAGGTCTAAAGACGGTAACAAAGTGGAACTCACTCGTGTAACTGCACAAGGAGTTGACAAACAAGAAAATACCTACACAAATGTAGCATCAGCCGAAATCAGTGGTGATGTAATTGGCGAGGAACCTGCTTGAGATCAAACAGGCGTACAAAAGTGACTGTTGCTTTGTAGTGATGAGTGCATTTTTCAACACAGCAGTAGCACTAAGTTTCATGCAGTATTTTTACTTGTGCATTTAAATGGCTAATATCATATGCATTTACAAGTAATGTAACCACTGTATGTTTCTAAGTATCTCACACAGTCATGTACTCTTATATAGCTATTGTATTTGCTGCATGAAGCTTCTTTAAATGGCTTATAGTTAATATATATTGCCAATGTGCTATATAGCTGGTGTAGAAGGCCATTGCCATATATACATATTGTCTATAATATAATGTTTGCTGACAGCCAACCAGTCCACTCTGGATTGTGAGTTAATGCACAAATGGCAATGGATGAGATACGCATAGGCCTCCATGGCAGATCATGTGATCCAGTCGTCCATTCATAGAATGTTGCAGGAGGTCATGATCAACACAGAGATGCTGTCTGTCCATGTATGGTGTATAGTATACATTATTGTACAATTTATGTATAATTGTGTAGAGGGTGATTTTGTGATCATAAGATGATATTAAAAAGTCTCAATTTGTGTAAGGTTTGGAGATAGTATACATAATTATATAAAGCAAAATACATAATTATATAAAGCAAAATTATATAGAGCAAAATCATTCCAGAGCAACATGCATAGTATAATTAAAAATACGATGCAGAAGATTTCAGCCAGAAGGTCTTTGTCAAATGCAAAGGTGAGATCTAATCGAGAGGTGATTGCTTTGACATCAGATGAAACGATGAATAATGTTATGCAGTGAAAAATATATCATTAGGCTATCTATCAATAATGTTATAAATAAGTAAATAAAAAACATTAAATGAAATTTGAAAGCATGCATTGCTATTGATTTCTAGGTTTGGTCCAAGATGGGGTTCCAGGTGGCTGGAAGGTGTAGGCCACTGTCCAAGTTCATGGAGTTCTTGCAGGATCTGATTCTGATGGCTTCAGTGGCTCACTGTCCCCAGTATCCCCTCGCTGACCTCTCCACTCTCGTGTTTCCCCAATCAATACGCGAGAGTGGTAAGGTCAGTGAGGCATGGGCCTCTACCAGACTATAGATTACATTTATAGCTATCATTATATCCACATAAACATTAGTATAAATGATGTATATTTTATATACATTGCTGACCATCAAAGTAAATAGGGGGCAACCTGCAGTACTCCTGCACATTTGGAGGTTGATGAAGTCTGTTATATAGCTGGAAATGATTAATTGGCAGATACTGCAATAGAAGTCAGCTGACATTCCAAATCATCCCAATCATTCCATATATGTAAAGGGACAGATGGTACAAGATGGAAAAACAGTATATGTAAAAGATCACAGATATATATATAGCGGACGTCCTCTGAAGGCATCACCCTGCATGCCAGCAAAACAGATTTATATATATATATATATTTTTATACTGTCGTGCATGAATATATATATAATATTATGGCAGCCTGGTGCACCATGATCAATATAATTAACGGCTTGATTGTGCACAGTTGTGGTCCAGCACTAAGCATGTATATATTATAGCCTCCTCTGCGTCAGTCAACTGGAAGAACACTTTGTCTATATGCAGCAGAATGTGTGATGTGGTTATATGGAGTGGAAGTTAATTTAAAAAGGGTTAACTAGAGACAAATAATGCAAGATGGGATCACATGAATAATTATTGCAAATTAGTGAAAACTAGGCAGAAGTCAAGTCAGTCCACTAACTGGTTTTATAGCTACATAGCTATATAGCAGTGTAATAAATTTTACAATGGCGCTCCAGGCAAATCTTATACTGCTTGAGCATTTTGTGCATCTTGCCTCCGCACATGTGACCTTTTCTCATTTACACATTCTAGATAGTAGTGCCACTGATGATGGCCGTTTGTGCTTGTGACATGTACATATATACAGCATGTGCAGCACCGTGTTCTATCAGGATGCTGGATCATCGGCAACGAGTACGATCAGCACATCAGTAGATATACTAACCATTTCCTGTCTTGTACATTATTTGTTTCTCTCTCTACCATCACTGACACATGCCCCACTCTTTACTACCCCATGTACTACAATTTATATGCAACATTCCAAATCATCCCAACCATTCCATATATGTCAAGGGACAGATAGTACAAGATGGAAAAACAGTATTATATAAAAGATCACAGATATATATATATAGCGGACATCCTCTGAAGGCATCACCCTGCATGCCAGCAAAACAGAGATTTATATATTTTTATACTGTCGTGCATGAATATATATATAATATTATGGCAGCCTGCTACACCATTCTATATATGTGCTCAGCCATTCCATGCTTATTCTTCAACAAAGCCCCAACATCTTCCACCTTTCCTCTTTACATTTCATACATACTCACACTTGAATTCCTCTCAATTTCAACCTCCTCTTGTATGCAGGGATGTTAATGCCACCATTGAGCTACTTAGTCCTATGATAACATAATGTTACTGTAGTATAATGTGCAATACTAAAAGCCAATCAGTACATTTCAGCAATATTATTATTATTCATATCATGTTTGCCCTGCGTAGACATGTGACCTCAACCTGACCACGAAAATATGCGGAACTGGGTGGGGCAGGAGAATCTGCTGGCTGTAGCTAAGTTTTGAAGCGAAGGATGAAGACGTTCGTTAACTTGTGTTTGGCTCTCCTCTTCTTCCCTGTCTGCCATGCCCAGTTGGAGTGTGGCTTGAATGTACCGGATATTGAGCTGTTTGATGCGCTCAACGGGGCTGGTTATATCTCGGAGCCCGACGACACCAAGTTCATCCTGCAAGACCTCACTTACCTCTGCTTTGTTCGCTCTGTTAGCGAAAACAAGGCATTCGATGAAGTGCGCGTCTCATTCCTGTACACCTACGACGGGACGATGAACCAGTCTGCACAGGCCACCTTCACCTTGTGTCTTGACACGTTCATATACACCATGGCAGACGTCGAGTTCGTCACTCAAGACCCGCATCTGACTGAGAACATGACGAGAGAGGATTGTCAAGACTGCCGGGACAACAGTACTTTCGCTAGACCTACGTTTTGCAGATGTGAGTGTGGGTCTGCGGTAGCAATCTGGCGCGCGGCCGAAACCAGCGTGATGTCACTGTGCGTCGCACAGTTGTACGTCTGCCCTTTTTGCTTATCTTCATGCAGTGCACGTGGATGACCCCTGTGATGCAGCCCCGTGTTCCAATGGTGGGAACTGCAGTCGTACTGGGCTGACTGACGTCTCATGTATGTGTCAAGGAAACTGGGGTGGAGCAACATGTGATGGTGAGGTCCTGCATTTAAAACCAATACTGAGCTAGATAAGGTTAATCCTCACTGATTCTGGTGGTGTAGCAGATGTAATACAGGCAGCAAATGAATCAAATTCCTAAAGGCGTAAGTCAATAATGACAAAAGTAATTTGAAATTAGCAACTTCAATCTGACCAATGTAATTACGTTAGGAGCATAAGGCAAGGTGATGTGAAGGACTGTGGCTACAATCAATTGGCTACGATTGATCGCTTACGTGTCTAGAACTGTGATTGGACTCACAGACGGGCAAGTGAACATCATTATAAAATTATCAATTGCGTGACACTCTATATTATATCTTATAGTGATCAACCATTCAGTGCTTTAATCACGATGACATATGTACAGACTGCCTGACCATTGTCAGCACACCGGTCGTGGAAATGTGTTATCCAAATCCATTGCACGTGTAATGTGTTTGTCTAATTTCCCTGTTACTGTGAATACACCATTTAGGTACCAATGAATAAATGAATGAATGAATGAATGAATGAATGAATCTTTGAATGGCTCGCTTTCCAGCAATGGTGCAGGAATACAGCAATGAGCCTTAATCACATCATCCTATCATTGTATGTGTGTAGTCTTTATTATCAGTAAAGTTTGTGCTATTGCAGGCTGTGACCTGACTTGTCAAAATGGAGGGACACGCAATGAGTCAACCTGTACATGTGACTGTGCTGATAGCTACAGTGGAGACACCTGTGAAAGTGAGTGTCGATACTGCTTGGGATATAAAAATCTGCTACAGTCGTTCAGTGTGTTCTTGACATAGTGTCCCTAACAATTCCGGAAGAATAAGTATTTTGAGTTAAAACACTCCTGTGGCTGCCGCCCCAACTCAAACTACTTGCTGTCTTCAGTTGAGTCAGAACATGGAAACTTGTCAGAGCAATGCAAACAAAGATGCCATTGCAGAAAGCATGAGCACATACAGTTTCACTCACGCATGGGCACACAGACACAGACAGACTGTGCATACATTTTCCCCATTTAATAAATCCTTCCTCATTTGGATTGTACCGGACAATCTGGCTAGTCATGCATATGTTTACTGCCTAGCCACATTTGTGCTTCAAGGGATAAACAGAATTAAGAATGCAATGACACACACACAGACAGGTCGCATGGATACAGTAGCAGGTGTTTAGTCAAGGTAGAAGTGAATTCGTTCGAGTACAAACTGCGCGTGCTGCTGGAGACAATAGTTATACTTGTTCACTGTTTACGTGCTAAGCTTTCCTAAGAGAAACACAGCTAGCAACCTTTAGAATAGATGATTCATGCCCTCACTAAGATTGGCGTTACTCCTTTCCATTGTTCTCTCGGCAGCGATGTGAAGAGATTGAAAGTCGGGAAGCCACAAACTGGTCACCCTGCAAACGATGCGGTGCGTTTCCCAATGTTAGCATTGCTCCTGTCTATTGTCTGAGGCAGTAGTGCAGACAACCCTGATGTTAACATTCAATGAACACAGTGTGGTGTTCAAAACGACGACTAACGGCGACCTGTGCGACTTTCTGAAGTCATTTTAAGGGCTTTCACCTCCAATGCGAGCGCAGAACATGGGCACCAATATAATATTATTCTATGTATACGACATACAATATTGTTTGTAGACGCATATTATTATAGATAGACTTGTTAGTAACTTCATTACTATAGTTCTTCTGTCTCTGTACCAGCATGTAGTCGGGTGTGTCAGAATAACGGAACCTTGAACACAGGAACCTGCATGTGTGACTGTGAAGCAGGATTTAGTGGAGCTAACTGTGAAAGTGAGTGCAACAGCGAATGGATACAGATACACACCATGTATATAATTATGACAAAATACCACACAGTGCACACTCAACAGTGGTAATCCCAAATATATATATATATATAATTATGTATAGTTAGTTCACTGTCATCAAGGTACTAAATTATATGCATGGCACACTCAACAAATTTCATCTCATAAATATTTATATAATTATAGAAAGGTTGCACAGAAGTGTAACAGATACATGAGGCAGAATATTAGGCAACCTTCAGCTGCATGCACTTGTACAAAACAATAACTTTATGTGTAGGGGACTACTTCTACACTTTGTACCAGTGTTCGCCATTGCTGAAGTTGACCATTTCTAGCTCATTCCCAAACAGTTTGACAATGCATATGAGATTTTGTTGTCATCTAGTGTGCAGAGAATGCCTGTAAAGCAGCAGCTACTGGGCTGAGAGCTCACTAGTTGATGCATTGCCGAAGTTTATCCAGCCTTTGCCTCAGCAAAGCAAGCATCTTGTTACGTAGGGAATTACCCCCGTTTACTCTAGTGCTCATAGAGGTGACACACAGTGTTGAGCCGTTGGCCTAGTGATTGACACCTGGTTACGTACCATGACCATTGAATTGTGCTTTGGGCCTTCTTTCCTGCCAGTCTGTAGTCGTATGTGTCAGAATGGAGGGACCTTGAATACAGAAACCTGTATGTGTGGCTGTGCAGGTGGCTTCATGGGGGCTAACTGTGAAAGTGAGTGCAGTTTGTCTTATGCATGCTTTCTAAGTACGTATATGGAAACTATGGATATCTAGTCCAGTTCCATGAGTAAGTTTAATGCTATAATTTATTTTAATATCATTAATTTGAATACTTTCAAAAAAACCTATAAATTCAGGATGGAGATTTATAATATCCAGTAATTACTGCCATTTATCATTATTAATTTCTTAAACTGTGCAGTTGTGACGTTCAATCTGACTTCATTTCTTGTTAATCGTTTCTACTTAGCCTGCTCCCTGATTTGTCGGAATGGAGGGACTCTCAATATGAGCTCCTGTACATGTGACTGTGCAGATGGCTACAGTGGGTCTAGCTGTGAAAGTGAGTTACAATCCATTGAATTAACAGTGCTTATCCATGTGCATTTATACTTGGACATGGAAGAGTATGTGAAGGTGCGCATTTGTAAATCTATATATAAATACATCATAATGTGGAAAAGTAAGCGAAGGTGAAACTCAGGCCGAGATGTTGGTCTGGTCAACAGACGTATGTAAAAGGTTCCTTTACCTGGTGTGCATTTTGTAAATCGCATATTATTAGATAAACGTGTTAACTTTTTAAAACTTCATTACTATAGTCCTTCTGTCTCTGTACCAGCATGTAGTCGGGTGTGTCAGAATAACGGAAGCTTGAACATGGGAACCTGCATGTGTGACTGTGCAGGAGGCTTCAGTGGAGCTAACTGTGAAAGTGAGTGCAATAGCAAATGAGAGCCGAACAGATTCACACCACGTATATATGCAGAATACTACACTCAACATTGGTAATCCAAAATATATAATTACATACAGTCAGATTTTATGGCTATAATGTACGTATGTACACTTAGCGCTTATTATCACCTCCACTGTCAACAAAGTACTATACTATATAGGGCAGGAGCCTCGCTCTTGCCAGAGTTAAGCAAAGTGGTGAATGGTGTGTACACCCTCCTGTAGGACAATAGACTGAATATAGGTCCCCTTTGTCTTGACCATATATAGCATGTGCCTGCTTCCCAATAACCACCCGCTTATTTGGACTCGCCCAAGCGCGAATCCAGTGAAGTGCACTTGTATGTGCCCCCCCACAAGAGAGCAGTGAAAGGGGTCCCGGCCAGCGGGTAGAGTGATATAAGCTAAAAATGGCAGACTGGCAGGAACCACGTAGCCCCCAACTGTGCAATTTGCAATGCCAACAAAGATGTGAATGCCACCTAAAGTATTAAGTGTTTATGCACGCAGATTTGGTGCAGATTCCGTCGAAGTGGAACTCGTAGTTGTCTTATGCGCCAGCGTTGAACACAAGGAGCAATTGGCTGGGACGAATATATATATATACAAACGCGAAGCGACAACGCCAATACCACTTGCCTCGCTTTACAGCTCGGCAATTATATGCATGGCATACCCAACACATCTCATCTCATTACTATATACGCCGGTTGCGCAGTGTAGCAGATATATGAGGCTGAATATTTGGCAACTTTCAGCTGCATGCACTTGTCCAAAACAATAACTTCTTGTGTAGGGGACTACTGCCACACTTTGTACCAGTGTTCGCCATTGCTGAGTTGACCATTTCTAGTTTATTGGCAAATAGTTTGACGAAGTACAGGAATGCATAGAGATTTAGGTATAATCTTGTGTGCAGGGAGTACAGCTAAAGCAACAGCCACTGGGCTGAGAGTTCACTAGTTAATGTATTGCCGAAGTTTATCTGGCATTTGCCTCAGCAAAGCAAGTCATATACGTAGGGAATTACCCCAATTACCCCCGTTTACTCTAGTGCTGATAGACGTGATGCACAGTGTTGAGCCTGCTGGCCTACTGAATAACATGCATGCTTCATTATAATTTAACCATTATCACGGCAGCTAGTGCTCATAGATATGTAATACATATCTATGAGCACTAGCTGCCGTGATAATAATACAGTATTATAATATTACGTATTATGAATACTGTATATCAGAGACTGTGTCAGTGGATATCTGTGCAACACAAAGGATGTGCCACTGTTTATGCATACAGTACTGATCTCTTTGCTGCCTACACCTACGCTTTCTACTGCTTTACTACTAATCCTCTTATGTTGCAGCCTGTGTTCTAATCTGTCAAAATGGAGGAACACGCAATGAATCAACCTGTACATGTGCCTGTGCAGATGGCTACAGTGGGGACACCTGTGGAAGTGAGTACATCATGTGTCATTTAGATTCTCATTCCCTACTATACATCTCAATCATATTTCAATGAGACTACAATTAATTATACGCCTATCTAAAAGACTGTGAAGTGTCTTCATTGTATACTCAAGGAGTGGCTGATGGTGAAAGTTTTGAACACTATGTCACTGCAATAATTACTGCCTGAACTAGACATTTTGATCGGCTATGAACTATGAAATTTTCAGAGCTGCCACAGAGCTGTGATTATTTGCTAAACACAGTATAATCATATATCCTAAGAACGTCAAACTAATCAACTATTTCACTACAATACTTGCACCACATCGAGTATTGCATCTTCTTACAGACTGTAGTCGCGTGTGTCAGAATGAAGGGACCCTGGATGAAGGAACCTGCATGTGTTCTTGTGCAGGTGGCTTCAGTGGGGCTAACTGTGAAAGTGAGTGCAACGTGAAGAAGTTAATTGGTATAAGATTCATAATTATCGTTGTGAATCTTGGGAGCATACTGTATTTTACCTATATCTGCACTTGCAATCCACCCGAATGTTGCAACCAGGAGTTCAATCGTAACATTTATATAACTCAAAACAATGATCCTCTAATGATTTCTCACTTTGTCCCCGTATTAGCCTGTCCTTTGACTTGTCAAAATGGAGGAACACGCAATGAAACAACCTGTACATGTGACTGTGCAGATGGCTACAGTGGGGACACCTGTGGAAGTGAGTGCATCATGAGTCTCATAGATTCTTGTTCATTACTTCAAATGGGATATGAGCTGGCTCTCAAACATTTTTCTATGAGAAAATGTCTTCCTTTACACCTACAAAAACTGTGAGGTGTAGTCATGGCCTTCCCGAGGTGTTGCTGATGGTACAAGCTGTGAATGCTATGTCACTGTAATAATAATTACTGCATGACGTAGACTTGATCAGCTATGATCTATGAAATTATTACATTCCGAGAGGTTATACTGTGATGATTTGATGTGGACTGTATTATGCTAGAATTGTTGAAGAAGCTTGTCCGGCTTGGTTGTATCACTGAGGGTTTCTTGCAGAAATCACCAACCAAAGATTTTCTTTGAAATACCAGACATTCCGGCAGCTTGCTGCTGCCTTCATCAGTGGTAGTGGCTACAGAGTGTGCATGTGTTAAATGTGTGAGAGTGACAGCTGATGATGTGAGGTGAAGATAAAATTGAATTAGAAATGAATATTACATGGATGTTTGTCAACAGTCTGTGGGGGACTTAGGAACTATGAGTGCTTAATGAGGGTCTTATGGATGTGGGGCAGTGTACCTAGCTCTCTGTTCAGGTGGTTGGTCTCCTTGTGGATCATCCAGGACTCGAGGAGGCATCGTCTGGAGGTGTAGGAACAGGTGTCAATCACACAAGCCTCACTCCAATTAACGGGATGGCCAGTAGAGTGAGCATGTTCTGCTAGGGCCGAGGTGGCTGCGTTGGCATTTCCTACTGCTCTTTGACCTGGGTGTGGGCTCTATCTGTGATTTCTTGTGAGGCTCCAGCTCTTCTAAGGGCTGTCTCAGTGCAGGTAACTATCTCTGCTGTGGGGATCTGCTTGGGTGGAAGGGCGAAATTGAGACATTTAGCGAGGACAGATGTCTGAGGCTGTGTGAGTGGTTTGGAGGAAAGGTTCACTACCCATTGGTGGTTTGAGGGGGGTGGCCACTACCACTGATGAAGGCAGCAGCAAGCTGCCAATACGTCTGGTATTTCAAAGAAAATCTTTGGTTGGTGATTTCTGCAAGAGAACCCTGAATTATACTAGAATATTAAAAATGTTCATAAAAATTTCAAGGCATTTAGGAATATTCAAAAAGCATAGAAGCAAGTGGTGACATCTCATTGGACTTTGACCCATCACTTTTTTTGAAGATCAGAAGTCCTAAATCATATGCAAGAAAAATAACCTGCATATTCCCTATTTGTTCCTTTCTCTCATTTACAGCCTGCACTCGAATGTGTCAGAATGAAGGGACCCTGGATGAAGGGCTCTGCATGTGTGACTGTACAGGTGGTTTCAGTGGGGCTAACTGTCAAAGTGAGTGCTCTGTGAAGAGGTTAATTGGCATGAGGTATATGTATAACCCATATCTGCACTTGCAATCCACCCGAATCTTGAAAGTAGGAGTTCAATCGTAACATTTATATAACTCAAAACAATGATCGTCTAATACTTTCTCACTCTATCACCATATTAGCCTGTCCTTTGATGTGTCAAAATGGAGGAACACGCAATGAAACCACCTGTACATGTGACTGTGCAGATGGCTACAGTGGGGACACCTGTGGAAGTCAGTGCATCATGTGTCACATAGATTCTTGTTCAGTACTTCTCATGGGATCTGTAAACTGTGATCAGCTATGATCTATGAATTTCTATTTTTAACCTTTCCCACTATGAGGGTATACTGTGATCATTTGCTGAGCAATGTATTATGTAGTCTCATGCAAATGTCATTCCATTTCACTACAATGCACCACATTGAATATTGCATCTTCTTACAGCCTGTAGTCGCATGTGTCAGAATGAAGGGACCCTGGATGAAGGAGCCTGCATGTGTTCTTGTGTAGGTGGCTTCAGTGGGGCTAACTGTGAAAGTGAGTGCAATGTGAAGAAGTTAATTGGTATAAGATTCATAATTATCGTTGTGAATCTTGGGAGCATACTGTACTCTACCTATATCTGCACTTGCAATCCACCCGAATGTTGCAAGCAGGAGTTCAATCGTAACATTTATATAACTCAAAACAATGATCGTCTAATACTTTCTCACTCTATCACCATATTAGCCTGTCCTTTGACTTGTCAAAATGGAGGAACACGCAATGAAACCACCTGTACATGTGACTGTGCAGATGGCTACAGTGGGGACACCTGTGGAAGTGAGTGCATCATGTGTCACATAGATTCTTGTTCACTGCTTCTCATGGGATATGTACTGGTTCTCAATCATATTTCAATGAGAATGTATCTCAATTTACACCTAAAAATGTAAACTGTGATCAGCTGTGAAAATTTCTACTTTAGAAATATTTCTACTTTTGAACTTTCCCATTCTGTGAGGGTATACTATGATCATTTGCTGAGCAGTGAATTACATAGTCTCTT
>MKWU01006386.1_pt1 | contig 12014 bp, 12 predicted proteins | sample 809101 | NCBI WGS metagenome assembly MKWU01 (sample SAMN05860141, study PRJNA318959) | sponge metagenome | host: Aplysina aerophoba | place: Slovenia: Piran, Adriatic Sea, Gulf of Piran | collected 2013-05-07
GAATCCCCTCCCCCCTGGACCAGCGCACGATATCGGCGACGATGAGGAAGTAGCCCGCGAACTGCATCTCGATGATGACGCCGAGCTCGTAGGCGAGCCGCTCGCGGTAGGGCGCCGCGGCCGTCTCGCGAGCCGCATCGTCCATGTCGGACCGGTAGAGCTGGGCGGCGAGCCGGCGCTCCAGTCCCTCCTCGGCCTGGGTGTGCAGCGCATTCGCCTCGCCCGCGTCGCCGGCGGTGGGAAAGACCGGCAGGATTGGCTTGCGCGTCGGTGCCATGACGGCGCAGCGCCGGGCAACGACCACGGTGTTGTCGACGGCCTCCGGCAGGTCGGCAAAGAGCGAGCGCATCTCATCGGGCGGGCGAAAGCGGTGCTGCGGGGTGAGCCGGCGCCGGTTCTCGTCCTCGACATGACTGTTCTGGGCGATGCAGAGCAGCGCGTCGTGGGCCTCGTAGGTCTCGGCGCGCAGGAAGTAGGCGTCGTTGGTCGCGACCAGCGGCAGATCGAGCTCATCGGCGAGCGTGATCAACTGCGCCTCGATTTGCCCCTCTTCCGGAGTCCCGTGCCGCATGAGCTCGACATAGAGCCGCCCCGGAAACATCTCGCCAAGCTGCGCCAACAGCTCGCGCGCGGCCTTGACCTGGCCGTCGAGCAGGAGACGTCCGACCGGGCCGGCTGTACCGCCCGTGAGTGCCAGCAGACCCTCCGCCCGCGCCGCCAGCTCGTCGAGGGGGACCAGGGGCTGCCCGCCGGCACCGTCCTGAAGGTAGGCATCGCTGGTCAGCGCCATCAGGTTGCGATAGCCGGTTTCGTCCTGGGCGAGCAGCAGGAGCCACGACGCCGCGCGGCTCTGTTGGCCAGGCTGCTCCGAACGCGTGCCGATCGCGAGGTCGCAGCCGATGATCGGCTGCACGCCGGCCTCGCTGCAGGCCTCCGAGAACGCGAGGGCGCCGAACATGTTGCCGCGGTCGGCGATGGCGCAGGCTGGCATCTGCCAGTCGCGACAGGTCTCGACCAGTTCCTCGAGCCTGATCGCCCCCTCCAGCAGCGAATAGGCGGTACGGACCCTGAGGTGGACGAAATCGGCGTGTGTCATAGCAGAGCCCTAACGAATCGCTGAAGGGTGCGAACACCCGATAGATGCCACAGGGCGGCGCAGCCGTCACGGGCTGCGGGCACGCCCGGAATGCAAGACGGCGCGCGAAGGATCGGCGATGGCTCGACGGCGCGCGCTTTGCTAGACTCTCCGGGTCTGCCGAAATGACCGGGAGCCGGGCGTCATGGACGATACCGGAGAAGCACGCGTTTTCGATCAGGAAACCGACCTGCGCGAGACCATGGGCGAGACCATGGAAATCTCGGTGAAGAAGTGCATTCCCTCGCTGGACAAGCACTGCAAGGATTTCATCAGCCGCTCGCCCTTCCTCTGCATCGGCACCAGCGGCTCAAGCGGCCAGGCCGACGTCTCGCCGCGGGGCGACCCGCCGGGCTTCGTCCAGGTTCTGGACGACAACACGCTCTTCATCCCGGACCGGCCCGGCAACAACCGGCTCGACACGATGACCAACATCATCGAGAACCCGAACGTCGGCCTGCTGTTTCTTGTCCCCGGCTTCGACGACACGCTGCGGGTGAACGGCAAGGCGACGATCGTCCGCGATGAGGCGCTGGCGCAGGCCGCGGTGGTCAAGGGCAAGGAGCCGAAGGTCGGCATCAAGGTGGAGGTCCATGAGGCCTTCCTGCATTGCGCCAAGGCGTTCAAGCGCTCGCGGCTCTGGGACGAGGAAAGCAGGCAGAACCGCCGCGAAATGCCGTCGCTCGGCAGGATCATCCTGGAGCAGACGGCGCCTCCGAAAGAGCCGCCATCGGAGGAGACGGTCAAGGAAACGGACGAGTTCGTCGAGGAAAACTACCGCACCGAACTCTACTAGAGGCCGGACGGGCAACCCGTCCCGTCCGACCGGCGCCGGAGCTGATATACCGGCACCGCTCGGTGCATGCCAGCAGCAGGAGCTTCGCCATGGAACGGATCGATGTCAGCCCCGATTACATGGAAAGCGAGCGCGTCGCCCGCTTCAAGGACTTGAAGTCGAGCGCCCATGCGTTCGTCGATGCGCTCATCCCGGGCTACGAGCGCGACATCTACAACATCATCGGCCGCGGCGTGGTCGAGGACAAAGAGCTCAAGCCCCCGATCACCGACAATCGCGACTTCAATGTCGGCCTGATCAAGGCCGAGCCCGGCAAGGGCGCCTCGTTGCACATTCACGAGACTAACGAGGTGTTCATTCCGCTCACCGGAAAGTGGGGCATTTACTGGCAGAACAGCGACGGCCAGCGCCACGAAGTGGTGCTTGAGCCCTACGACACCGTGTCGGTTCCGATCGGCGCGAGCCGGGGCTTCCGCAACGCGGGCGACGAGACGGCGCTCATGCTGGCGGTGGTCGGCGGCACCGACCCGGGCAAGGTGCACTGGCCCGAGGAGACCATCGAGGAGGGGCTGCGCCACGGAATCGGCCTCGACGAGAAGGGCGACCTCGTGCTGCTCGAGGGCAGCCAAGCAGCAGAGTGATGGCCGCCCCGGCCGCGGCCGGGGCGTGGCATAACTGAAGTGGCAGGGCACTGTTCCATCACCGCGGCTTGACAGTCCGTAACCGCGCGGTAATGTCGCCGCGTCCGCGACACCAAGAAGCCGAGCGTATCCAATGGCGAAGGCCAACAGCATCCTGATCAAACTCGTCAGCTCGGCGGGTACGGGATTTTATTACACGACGCGCAAGAACCCGCGCACTCAGACCGAGAAGCTTTCGCTGCGCAAGTTCGACCCCGTCGCCCGCAAGCACGTGGTCTTCAAGGAATCGAAGATCAAATAGAACCCGCAGGGTCCAGCATGTCTTCCGGGCTGCACCGCCGGCCCGCCGGCGGGGCGATGGCAGTCGCGGCAGGTTTGCTCCTGTCGCTCGCCCTCCTGTGCGCGCCTGCTGCTGCGCGGGCGGACATGCAGGCCGGCTGGGAGGCGTATACGGCCGGCGATTACGAACGGGCGGTCGAAGTATGGCAGCCCCTGGCCCAGGCTGGCGACTATCAAGCAGCTTACGCGCTCGGCATGGCGTTTCAGATCATGGACCAGCCCGCGCAGTCGGTGCCCTGGTACGAACAGGCGGCCAGCGCGGGGCTGACCGAAGCGCAGATCCTGCTCGGCACGATCTATGCGCGCGGCGGTGACGTGCCCCGCGATCTCGTGCGCGCCTACGCCTGGCTTCACCGGGCGGCCGAGAAGAAGAGTCCGAACGCGCAGCTTATTCTCGATTCCGTCGCAGGCCTGATGACCGACGAAGAGATCGAAGCCGCGAAGGCGCTGAGCGCGACGCTGTAGAGCGCCTTACCCCTGGGCGTTAGATCGCCGACCAGGCCGCGCTAGTGCCCTGATCGAGAAGTTTGACTGCATCGACGAGGTGCCTCCCGCCACGTCATGGCCGCACTCGTTGCGGCCATCCACGTGTTTGCTCGGGGATCTGCGGATCTGACTTGGCTGGACGCCCGGAACAAGGCCGGGCGTGACGAGGGGATTTGCTGGGTCGGGGAGGCTGCACAGCCAACGCGAAATCATTCGAATGTGAGACACGGAACCCTGGCCTGTTCCCATCAAGAGTTGCCTGACCGTCGGGGCGCGCCGAGTCGGGCCGAACGGGCTGAAATTGCGCCCTTTGGCGCTCTTGCATAGAGTCGAGTCCGGTAGGTTGCGCGAAGGTACGCATTGGCTCGTCCCAATCTGACGACCCGCTTCCTGGGCCTGGACCCGAAATCGCCGGCCGGGCGTCTCCTTGGCGCCGCAGAGCGCGCGATTGTCGACAACCCCACCGTCTTCACCGCCGGCATTCTGCTCTTGCTGTGGCTGATCCTGTCGCAGCTCTCGCCCTACTTCTTCACCGTCAGCAACCTGTTCGAGATCACGGTCCAGGCCGCCGTGATCGCACTGATCGCGGTCGGGCAGACCTTCGTTATCCTCTCCAAGGGCATCGATCTCTCGGTCGGCGCGATTCTCGCCGCCTCCGCGGTCACGTCCACCATGGTGATGGATGCCGGCTACGGCCTTGCGGCCGGCGTCATCGCCGGGATCGTCGTCGGCGCCTTCTTCGGCGCGGCCAACGGCGTCGCGGTCGGCTACATGCGGATTCCGCCTTTCGTCGCGACTCTCGGCATGATGGGAATCGCCCGCGGCTACGCGCTGATCATCACCGAAGGCATTCCCATCTTCAGAGTGGCGGACGGCTTCGAAATTCTCGGTCAGGGTCGGATCTGGGGCGTGGTGCCGGTGCCGACGGTCGCGACGCTCGGCCTTTATGCGGTGGGCGTGTTCGTGCTGCTCCGCACCCGGCTCGGCCGCTACACCGTCTCGATCGGGAGCAACGAGCAGGCGACCAAGGTCTCGGGCGTCAACGTCCCGCTTTACCTGATCCTGATCTACGGCCTGAGCGGCGTCACCGCCGGCATTGCGGGGCTCACCGAAGCCTCGCGCATCGGCAGCGGCCAGCCGGCGGGCGGGGTAGGCTACGAGCTCGACTCGATCGCCGCTGTGGTGATCGGCGGAACCAGCCTCTTCGGCGGCCAGGGTAGCCTGATCGCGTCGTGGATTGGGGCGCTCATTATCGCCACGCTGCGCAATGGGCTGAACGTGCTGGGCGTCTACGCCTTCTGGCAGCTAGTGGCCATCGGTGCTATCTTGATCGCCGCCGTCTACATCGACAATTGGCGGCGTCTGAGGCGCGGTGGAGAACAATAACGAGGCCACGCGCCGGGCAACGGCGCGTGTGCCGTCACAGGGAGGAGTAACCATGAAATTGCGTGTACCCATCATCAGGTCTCTACGCGCGGTGGCCGCGGCCGCCGTGATTGCCGCAGTGTCGGCAGCAGGCTTTGGCTCCGACGCATTCGCGGCGGACAAGACGTTGGCATGGATTCCGAAATCGACCGATTCGTCGTTCTGGCTCGCCATCAAGCGGGGCGCCGAAAAGGCCGGAGCGGAGCTCGGCTACGAGGTCCTCTATGTCGGCACCCAGGACCAGACGCAGATCGCGGGCCAGATCAACCTGGTCAACGACATGGTGACGCGCAGGATCGACGGCATCTTGATTGCCGCGACCGACGCCAAGGCGCTGTCGGCGCCGGTGACCAAGGCCATCGAGGCCGGCGTGCCGGTGATCACGGTCGATTCCGGCATCGATCCCGACACCTCGCTCGCCTACATCGCCACCGACAACATCGGCGCCGCCAGGGCTGCAGCGGAGCACCTGGCGGGGCTGATCGGCGGCAAGGGCAAGGTCGGCGATATCGGCATCACCGCCGGCTCCCAGACCGGGTACGAGCGCGAGAACGGCTTCCTCGAAGAGATGAAGAACCACCCCGACATCGAGGTGCTGCCGGTGCAGTACTCGGAGTGCAAGCCGGCCAAGGCGCTGAACATCGCCACCGACATACACACCGGCAATCCCGACCTCGTCGGTTTCTACGGCGCCTGTGACGGCGCCGGCACCGGCGCGGGTCAGCTCGCCAAGCAGAGAGATCTCGACCTCCGCATCGTCGCCTTCGACAGCTCGGCCGAGGAGTTCGAGCTGTTCAAGGAGGGCTATATCGACGCGCTCATCCTTCAGGACCCGTTCAAGATGGGCTATGACGGCGTCTATGCCATGGACAAGATCCTGAAGGGCGGGACGGTCGAGCCCCGCGTCGTGGCGATTCCGGCGCAGGTGGTAACGCGGGAGAACATGAACGAGCCGGCGATCCAGAAGCTGCTGAGCGATATGGAGCTTCTGTAACCCTGACCAGGGTCGGGCGGGGCGCGCGGCCGCCCGTCCGGTGCCGTGAACGAACGGGCCTCCGTCGCAGCTTGTCGCGGCGGGGGCCCAAATCACCGTAGCAAGAGGAGAACCGACGATGACACCGAAGTTGCACAGAATAGCTCTATCGACGCTCGCAGCGATCGGTCTGGCCGCGGTCATTACCGGCGCTGAGGCGCAGGAGATCGACACGATCGCGGTGCTGGTGCCCGAGCAGGGCACCGACTACGGCTGGAACCAGCAGGGCGTCGACGCGGCCAAGGCGGTCGGTGCCGCCATGGGCCTCGAGGTCATCTCGGCGGAAGGCCTCGGCTACGGCGACGTGCGCCCGACGCTGCGCGAGCTTGCGGCCGAGGGCGCCGACCTGATGATCGCGCACGCCAGCGGCTACAACACCGCAGCACCCGAGATCGCCGCCGAGACCAACGTCGCGGTCGCGATCGTCGACAATCCCGGTGCCGCAGCCGCAGGCCTCGTCGCCGACTACACCGTGAGCGGCCATCAGGGCGCCTACCTCGCCGGCATGCTGGCAGCGCAGCTCTCGCGTTCGGGCACTCTCGGCATCGTCGTCTCGGGCGAGCCGCCCTCCTGGAATTCGCAGTCCGCCGGCTTCGCCATGGGCGCACGCGCGGCCAACGCGGACGTCCAGCTCGTTTACGCGGTGATCGGCCCTGCGGCCTATGCCGATGCGGCGGGCGGCAAGCGGGTCACGGAATCGGTGATCGCGGCCGGCGCCGACATCGTCTTCGGCCAGGGCGATGGGTCCACCTTCGGCATGCTCCAGGCGGTGGAGACGGTGCCTGCGGCCGACGGCGGCAAGGTGCTGTTCATCGACGTCATCGGCGACAAGACCGAGATCGACAAGGGCCACCTGCTCTCGTCGGTTGTCTGGAACCTGGTGCCGGTCTACAGCGCGATGGTCCAGGACATGAAGAGCGGCGCCTTCGGCACCGTGAATTACGCCATCCAGTTGGCCGACGATTCGGTCCAGCTGCTTCGGACGGCGCACATCTCCGACGACATGTGGGCGGGGCTGATGGACGCCCGGGCCAAGATCGTCGCAGGCGAGATCGAGGTGCCCGCGATCTGGGAGGCCACGGACGTGCGCGCGATGATGTCGTCGGTGGACGCGGCTGAGTAGCCCACGCAGAGAACGCGGGCGACGCCCGGCGGCGGAGACGCATCGCTCGCCGGGCACGCCTGCCCGTTTTGCCTGCGGCCGGACAGCGCCGCGTAGACCATGAACCTGGTGTGACATGCGGGCTGAACGCGCCGACAGCGCGGCCGAGCCGATCGTCGCGCTGAGGGACATCACCAAGCGTTTCCCGGGAGTCGTCGCCAACGACGCGGTCTCGCTCGCCGTCTGGCCGGCGGAGGTCCACGCGCTGCTGGGCGAGAACGGCGCCGGCAAGTCGACCCTGATCTCGATCCTCTCGGGCATGCAGCGGCCCGACAGCGGCGCAATCGAGGTGCGTGGACGCGAAATTCGCATTGCCAGCCCGCGCACCGCCCTCGACCTCGGCATCGGCACCGTTTACCAGCACCCGACCCTGGTGCCGACGCTGACCGTGCTCGAGAACCTGATGCTGGGGTCCTCCTGGCGCGCACCCATGAACAGGGCGGCGACACGCGCGCGGCTGAGCGAGATCACCGGTTTGCTCGGCATCACGCTGCCGGAGGACACGCCTCTCGGCTCGCTCTCCCTTGGCCAGCAGCAGCTCGTCGAGATCGTCAAGGCGCTGTGGCGGGGCGAGAGCGTGCTGATTCTCGACGAGGCGACGTCGATGCTCACGCCGCAAGGCGTCGAGGACCTGGGCCGGGTGATCGGGCGGCTGAGCGACGCCGGAATTGCGGTTCTTTTCATCACCCACAAGCTGCACGAGGCGGTGCGCTTCGGCGATCGGGTCTCGGTGCTGAGACAAGGCCGCAAGGTGGGCGAGCTCCCGCCGGAGACGCTCGCCGAGCTCGCGCCGCAGGACGCCATCGACCACATCGTCGACCTGATGTTCGGTGCCGCCGCCGACGGCGCCGTGCCGGAACGGAGCCGCGCCGAACGGGAATTCGCGCCGGGCGAGCGCGTGGCAATCGAGGTAGATGACCTCCGCCCGACCGGCGGTCCGGCGGCAGCCGGCGATGCTGGCGTGAGCTTTGCGGTGCGCGAAGGCGAAATCTTCGGAATCGCAGGCGTCGACGGAAACGGCCAAAAGCAGCTCGCCGAGGCGATCGCCGGGCAGCGCCACGCAGAGGCCGGCCGCATCGTGCTCGACGGCACGCCTATCGAGGGGCTCAGCGTGCGCCAGCGCCAGCGCGCGGGGCTCCGCTACGTCACCGACGACCGGCTCGGCGAGGGCACCGTGTCCGCCTTCCCCGTCGGCCTCAATCTGTTGCTCAAACGAATCGGCGACGAGCCGTTCTGGCGCAACGGCATCATCCGCAACGCCGAGGTGGAACGCCACGCGCGGACGCTCATCGCCGAGCACGACGTGCGCGTGCCGGGGCCGGAAACCCCGCTCGGGCACCTCTCCGGCGGCAATGTGCAAAAGGCGCTGCTCGCCCGCGAGCTCGACGACCAGCCGATGGCGGTGATCTACAACAAGCCCACGTATGGGCTCGACCTGAACAACATCCGCCGCGCACGCCGCGCGATCTGCGAGAACGCCGACCAGGGCGTCGCCACGATTCTGATCTCGACCGACCTCGACGAGATTCTGGAGCTCGCAGACCGCATCGGAGTCATGCTCGACGGTCGCATGGTCGGTATCGTGGAGAATGACGGAGACGCGGCGCGACGGGTCGGCGAGCTCATGATCGGGGTCGGCGCCCAGGCGTGATCGCACGATGACGCACGCGCCGATCGCCGAAGAGGGCCGGTACAGCGCCGGCCTGCAGGCGTGGCGCCGCTGGGCCACGCCGATTGCGGCGGCGCTGCTGCCCATCGTGCTCGCGCTCGGTGTCGGCGCGCTGATCCTGCTGGTCCTCGGCGCCGATCCCGGCGCCTTCTACTACCATATCGTCCGGCGCGGCTTGCTGAGCTGGATCGGGCTGCAGGACACGATCACGCGTTGCGCACCGCTGCTGCTGCTCGGCGCGAGCCTGATCGTCGCTTTTCGGGCCGGCCTCTGGAACCTCGGTGTCGACGGGCAGTTCCTGCTCGCAGCAGTGATCTCCGCCGCGCTCGCGCCGGCGCTGGTCACGGTGCTGCCGGTCTGGCTGGTGCTGCCGCTGGTGATGCTGGTGGCGATGGCCGTGGGCGCGGTCTGGTCACTGCTGCCGGCGATGCTCAAGGCCTATTACGGGGTCAACGAGATCGTCACCACGCTGATGATGAGTTTCTTAGGCATCAGCGCGGCGAACGTGCTCATCAAGCTGCCTTTCGACGACCCCACCACCACGGTGCCACAGACCGAGACACTGGCGACCGACGACCGGCTGCCGCGCCTCTTCGGCAGCACGATCAACGTGGGCGTGATCGTCGGCCTTGTAGTAATCCTGTTCATCCACTGGCTGATGACGCGGACGTCGTTCGGGCTGCGGCTCCGCCTCGTGGGCGCGAACCCGCGCGCGGCGGTGCACGTGGGACTGCCGCTCGGCACACTGATGGTCGCCGTGTTCGCGCTGAGCGCCGGCCTCGCCGGTCTCGCCGGCTCGGTCGAGATTCTCGGCGTCTGGGGCAACGTGCGGGCCGACTGGAACCCGGCCTACGGCCTGATGATCATCCCGCTGGTCTTCCTCGCCCGCTTCAACGGCATCGCCGTGATCGGCTTCGTCTTCTTCTTCGCCGTGCTCTCCATTGGCGGCGAGACCGCCTCGCGCAAGGCGGGGCTGCCCAACTACTTCATCCTGGTGCTGGTGGCGCTCATGCTGATCTTCCTGGCCCTCACCGAGTGGCTCGGCCAGCGCCGCCAGATGGCGGCACGGGACTGACCGGCGATGTCACAGGGTCTGCTCAGCGATGCCTTCCTGATCTCGCTGATCGCGGGCGCGGTCGCGGCCGGCGTGCCGCTGCTGCTGGCCGGGCTCGGCGAGCAGGTTTCGGAGAAGGCCGGTGTGCTCAATATCGGCATCGAGGGGATGATGCTCTTCGGCGCCTACGCTGGCTTCGCCACCGCCTTCGGCACGAACTCGCTCTGGCTCGGCTTCCTCGCGGGCGCCGCAGCCGGCCTCGTGATGGCGATGCTGATGGCGCTCTTCTGCGTCCGCTTAGGGCTAAATCAGATCGTGATCGGAATCGCGCTCACCCTCGGCGCGGACGGCATCACCGCCCTCCTCCACCACGTGCAGTTCAGCCGCACCTACCCGCGCCTGCCGCGGGTCGAGACCCTGGACATTCCGGGGTTGAGCGAGATTCCGATCATCGGGCCGAGCCTCTTCGCCCGGCACCCGATGGTCTACATCGCGGTCATCCTGGTGCTGGTCCTCGCCTACCTCTTCCGCAACACCCATGTCGGGCTCAACCTGCAGGCGGCGGGTGACAAGCCCGATGCGCTTGACGCAGCCGGGATCAGCGTGACCGCGACGCGGACCTGGTCGGTGCTCTTCACCGGCGTCATGGCGGGGATGGGCGGCGCCTACATGGCGATGATCGGGGCCGGCATCTTCGTCCCCTTCATGACCGGAGGCGCCGGCTTCATCGCCATTGTGCTGGCGATGCTCGCGCGGGGGCGGCCGATCTGGGTGCTGATCGGCGCTTTCCTCTTCGGCGCGAGCCTTTCGCTCACCACCGCGCTGCAAGTGGGCGGCGTCAACGTGCCCACAGACGTGGTGCAGATGCTGCCCTTCCTCATGGTGATGATCGTGCTGGTGCTGTTCGCCCGGCGCGCGAGCCTGCCGGCGGCGCTCGGCCTGCCCTACGTGCGCGGGCAGCGGTAAACTGGAGGGCGACGGGAACGGGAGCGAGGCGATGAAAGAGACGCGGGTCATCATCCTGGACGGCGGCACGCTGGTGATCGACGGCTTCCACATCTACTGGAACCGGGGGCCGGCGGGTGAGGTGCGCTTCCCCGTCTACAGCGTGCTGATCGACCACGCCGACGGGCTCTACCTCTTCGATACCGGCTTCGACTGCGACCACGTCAACGCCGTGCTGCCCTTCGAGAAGCCGATCCAGTCGGAGAGGCAGACCCTGGTCGGGGCGCTCGCGCTCGCCGGCTATCGCCCGCAGGACGTCGATTACGTCGTCAACTCGCACTACCACTTCGACCACTGCGGCGGGAACCGGCACCTGCGCGAGGCCTGCACGGTCTGCCACGCGCTCGAATTCGCTCAGTGCTCGTCACCCCAGCCTTTCGAGCTTCTGGGCTACTCCGACCTGAGCTTTCACGCCGACCTCTATCGCGAACGACTCAAGCGCGAAGGCCGGGACGTGCCGGTCGATCCGGAGAGCGACATCTGGACGCCGCGCGTGGAGCTCGTGAGCGGCGATCAGGAGATCGCCAGGGGCCTGCACCTGATCGAGACGCCGGGCCATACGGCCGGACACTACAGCCTGCTCGTCGAGCTCGCCGGCCGGCGCCCCATGCTGTTCACCGCCGACGCCGCGTACACGCGCAAGGGACTGGAGCAGGAGATCATCCCGAGCTTCCACCTGGACCCGGTGAAGGCGGTCGCCTCGATGAAGCGGCTCAAGGATGTCGCCCTGGAGCGCGACGCCGAGATCTTCGTCGGCCATGACGGCGAAGCCTTCGCCGGCTACGACACCGCGCCCGCCTTCTATAGTTAGCCCGCAACATGGTGCGGTGGATTGCGCGCGGCGTGCGCGGCAGCATCGCAGCATGCAAAACCAGAACCGACCCATCAGAACCGGCGGGCGCTCCTCCATCGACCGCCTGCCGTCCAAGCTCCGCGAGGCCGTCGATCAGGCCATCGCGGACGGCGCCACCATCGACGACATAACCGCCCTCATCCGGGCCGAGGGCGGCTCTTGCTCGCGTTCGGCCGTCGGCCGCTATTCCAAGAAACCGCTTATACACCTAGTTCCGGTTTGATCAGCATGTTGTAGGTCATTGGCTTGGCTTTGAGGGCGAGGGCGAAGAGGGAGCGGAAGGCGGCGTTTCGGGTTTTTCGTCTGTTGAAGCGAAAGACGAACTCGTCGAGGTAGGCCTGCAGATGCTTTCGGCGCAGCCCGTGGTAGACGCCTCGTGCCCAGCCCTTGAGGTTGGAGAAGATCTGATGGATCCA
>MKWU01006387.1_pt1 | contig 12013 bp, 18 predicted proteins | sample 809101 | NCBI WGS metagenome assembly MKWU01 (sample SAMN05860141, study PRJNA318959) | sponge metagenome | host: Aplysina aerophoba | place: Slovenia: Piran, Adriatic Sea, Gulf of Piran | collected 2013-05-07
AAGCGGTTTCGGCGGACCTGGGCGAGTCGGCGGGGTCGTTCGCCTTCGATAGCGGCGATCCGGATTTCCTGGTGAGGATCGCGGACCGATGCAGCGAGAGCGGCTACTGGGAAGTTCATGCCGGCGCCGCATCGGACGCGAACTTCAGCGTTGCCGTAAGGGACACCGAGACGAACGAACTCAAGTGGTTCCGTTCGCGGGGAGGTCGTGCGCTCGCGGATGCCGAGGCGTTCTCTTGCGGTGACCGCTAGAGAGAGAAGCGCGATGAGACGTGAACGAGGGGACCTCCTGGCCGCTCTCCGGCTGGTCGCCGGATGCGCGGCTCTCCCTGGGCCTGTCGGCCCAACTGCCTTGGCGGGACCCAGCTGTGGATCGTCCGACGACTGACTCCGAAGAGCCTCGACAACTCGGCCTTCGAGACTCCCCGCTCCAGGTAGTGCCTCAACAACATCCTCGTCTCCCATCCATGCATCCGTGTGTCGCTCCACCACTGTTGGCAAAGCCACCAGCATCGAACAACACCCGACATCCGAACAACCGCAGAGTGTGCAGTTTTCGGTTGCCACGAACGGGAGATTTACACTTGCCCCCAACATCTACCGCAGCGGGAGGGTCGCTCGCGTCCAGAATGATCCCTGCGGGAAGGCTCGGTGGCCCGGAACGGACCGCTGAAACCGTGGAACTGCCAACGGTTGCGTTGCCCAACAGATTGACCGGTTCGACGTCCATGCGGTTCAAGCTCGCGGCGTGGTCTGCCTAGCGGCCGTGGTAGTGATCCGCCGCCGCTAGCGGTCAATCGGCTGCGGGCCTCGTGGGGTCTTCAAGTGCGGGCGCGAGGGTCAGCGCGAACCCGCAGCACGGGCAAGTAGCGACGTTCGCGCCCTCCGCGTCCGGCGATGCACCGGGGCGGTGTCCGCTCCGCACGCGGGCGAGCACGGCACGCGACGCGGGCGTGTGGGGATCCGGAATGCCGGCCTGGCGCGCGACGTGCCGCAACGCGCTGACGGCGTGCTGCAGCATGGTCAGCTTTCAATCCGTCGCGGCGACGTGGCGATCGCCGTGCGCCGCTGCTTCTGGTTCTGGTTCCGCATCTGAGGGGGGTTCGGGGGGCTTGCCCCACCGCTCCGGTAACTGGACGGACGAAGCGGAGCGTAATACGTCCAGTACTCTGGCTGTCTCTGTCTCTGTCGAGGCGGGCACCCGGCGGACGAGACATCCGACTTCCGTCACCGCCGCCAGCCTCCGTAACACCTACTCGACCAGGAACGCGCCCCAAGCCTCCATGACCTCGCGCCGGCGCTCCAGCACGTCGCTGCGGGCGTAGCACTGCTCGACCTGGCTGCCGACCGCGTGGGCCAGGGCCTGTTCCGCCAGCTCACGGTCTATCCCCTCGTCGGAGCACCAGGACCGGAACGAACTGCGAAACCCGTGCGGACTGCAATCGATCCCCAAGTCCTTCAGCAGCCGACCGAACACGGCCGCGCCGACCATCTTTCCCTGAATTCCAGGGAAGACAAGGCCTCGACCCCGGCCCCGCAATCCATCGGCCCGCTCCAGGACCACAAGGGCGGCGCGGGAGAGGGGAACCCGGTGCTCCTTGCGGAACTTCATCCGCGAGGCGGGAACGACCCAGGTGGCCGACTCCAGATCGCCCTCAAGCTACCGATCGCCGCCGACATGAAGTCGGCGACGTTCGTCTACGTCGACCCCGGCCGGCACACCGACAAGGAGCTCCAGCGCTGGGCCGCGGAGCACCGGCCACTCTGGAGCCGGCTCCGCGAACTCGGAACCCAACGCGCCGATCTCAAGGACTCCGCCGGCGCGTCCGGGGCTCGGATCGACGGCTACACGACCGATCACGCCCTCGCCCTCGGGCCGCAGGCTCTCGCATGACTCCGAACCGCTCCAGGAGCCTTTCCCAAAGTGGATCCTTGCAAGACCCCCAGGATCCACCTTTTCGACCGCCGAGGATCCACTTGTCCGCTTTCAAGGACACTCGGAGAATTCCTTGCCCTGCCTGGCGTTTTCTCCGGAGCCCTTGTTGCATCGGCGCCGCAGCAGGCTAGCGCCCGGACCGCTCCAGGCGGTCGGGGCGTGACGTGAGCAACCCCGCCTTTCGGCCGCCCGGAGCGGCACGAAAGGCTCTCCCGCCGACGGTAGAGGATCTACCGCCGCGGGAGGGTCGCTCACGTCCAGAATGATCCCTCCGGGAAGGGGCGGAGGCCCGGAACGGACCGGCGGCGGTGCGGAATTGCCGGAGGCTGTGTCGCCGGTGGAGACACTGGAGCCGTTGACGGGTCGGGTCGGCGGCAGCTAGCGTTGAGGGCGATCCATGAGTCGCACCAACGATCCGTTCTGCCGGCTGCTGGAGCAGGTTGTCAGGGCGGACGAACCGCTTGCGCATCCAAGCCTCGAAGACGTGGCGGACTCCGTGGTGCGGGACTACGTGAGGTCGATGGTGGATCGGGGACTCGTAGAAGGGAACTCCACACGACTCCCGGTGGGCGTTGGACCGTCTACCCTGGACTCCAGATCACGCGCTCGGGCCGCACATACCTGAGCCGACGCCTGGATGGCCTAGACGGCGGAGCGAGCACATCGCGGAGCGACCGGTGACGCCGGGGAAGCGTTTCTGCGGTGACGAAAGAAGACTGCGTCGGGGCAGTGCGACGCACCTAGCCAGCCAGGAACGCGCCCCAGGCCTCCATGACCTCGCGCCGGCGCTCCAGCACGTCGCTACGGGCGTAGCACTGCTCGACCTGACTGCCGACCGCGTGGGCCAGGGCCTGCTCCGCCAGCTCCCGGTCGATCCCCTGGTCCGAACACCAGGACCGGAACGAGCTACGGAAGCCGTGCGGGCTGGAGTCGATCCCGAGATCCCTCAACAGCCGCCCGAACACGGCCGCGCCGACCATCTTCCCCTGGATCCCGGGGAAGACCAGACCTCGACCCCGGCCCCGCAGTCCATCGGCCCGCTCCAGGACCACAAGGGCCGCGGCCAAGCCGCGTCCCGATCCGAGCGCCGGAGCCTCCAGGGGGCGTGAACATGGTTCAGCCCAGGGTTCGAGGTGTCGGCGCGTCGACACCTGTGCCGACAACGAGCCCAGCCTCCCGCACCTGCTGCACAAGCGAGTTCCATAGGCTCTGCAGCTCGTCGACACTGCGCTCGTACCGTAGCCCCTTTGGAGCCTGCCAAGATTGGGGGTTGAAGTACTCGCCCTGAAGGTCGATCAGGGGCCGCGGGAAGCCGATGTCGGCGCCAGCAGGCAGCGCAGGAACGAAGCTGTACATGGCGTCAGCCGGATCAGCAGGTGTGGCACCTCGGTAGAGCCGGAAGCGCGTGCCTGTCGCCGACATACAACCTCCGCAGCTGCCACCCATGCTGTCGGCCAGTGGAGCGGCCGTCACGTCCAGCCACTCGGCCGGCGCCCACTCCTTCAACTCGCGTTGTGCACGCGCCGGGTCGTAGTCTACGAAGTCCTTGACCACGAGGACGGTGTCGAGCACCCAGCGTCGCTCGCCGTTGATCGTCTTACCGCTGCCGAACGCGATCACCGAACTGCGGGCCAAGCGTCGCAGGCTCCGGTGCCGGGGCTGGCGGCAGTTGGAATAGAGAAACTGCGGGCCGAAGATGAACGGATCGGTGTTGTGTAGCTCCCGGTAGCTCGCTTTCGGGACGTAGTACGGGCGCCACAGGTAGCGGGGAAGCCCGGGCCTGCCGTCCCGCCCGAGCTCGGCTACGCACTCCGCTTCGGGCTCCCACTCGCCCCAGGCGTTCAGTACGCCTGTTTGCAACTCGTTGTTGCCGTCGATCCACTGGCCGTCCAGCAGCATGAACTTCCGGCGGTGGGGGCTGTCCGGCCGGTTCGGGTTCCACACCCGGCCCGACTCGGCGCTGTGCTCACCTCCGGGGTGGGGAAACTGGACGAAGCGACGGAGGTCGGCCATCGCGGCAGCCTACAGTCTTCTTCGTTCCGAGATCCTTCTCGGTCGAACCGACTCCCTCAGCTGTCACTGTCCAGCTGTCGCTGACGCGGACGACGTGGAGCCAACAGCTCGAACAGGTACTCCCGAATCTCTGACCTGGTCTTGGGGTCTCCTAGGGGTCGGGGGCACCGTGGCCCGGTGAATCGCCCTGCCAAGTCACCTAGCACGAACTCGGCTCTCTGGATGCCTCCTGGTTCTCTCGAAGCGTGTCCTCGATCATCTTGTGGTAGATGGCCGCGCTTTGCCGTCGCGCTTCGTCCAAGTCGCCGTGTTCCATCGAGACCAGCACCGCGGGGGCGAACATCCCCCAGAGTCGGTGTTGCCAGACTGGAGGCGCGAACACCTCGAACCGCTGGAGTTTGAACAGCCAGTAGACGCGCTTCTCTGAGCTCTGCGCTCCCGAGATTCGGACCAAGTCTTCGCGCAGAGCTGGTGCGAGCCGCGCGAAGCGTTGCTCCAGTGTGGCCAGGTCCTTCCTCGGTTTCCCCGGCCAAGATGGACTCGATCTCGTCTAGCCGTCGTTTCGACGGTCGGTTCCTAAGGTACTCGAAGAACCAAACGAGCACTGCCCCTACCACTAGCCACATGATCCGCAACGTCCAGCCAGCACCGCCGAGAATCCCGATCCGGTCGAGGAACTGCCAGAACTCGTCGCCCACGGGCGCAAGCTACAGACCCCCGCAGTCCCTCGTCAAGCAGACAATCCCCAAGGCATGCCATAGCTCTGCACCGACTGGCGCTAGTCTTCATACACGAAGCCATAGCCTTACCAGCCATCGCCTCGAGCGAGTTGGAACCACGACTGGATCCGCATGCAGTGACCCGCGACCCAAGCCGCGTCGAACCGCCCGCGACTACTCTCAAGACGTACGAGCACTGCCACGGTGCTGGAAGCACTCGGGTCTCCGGCAATCTAGATGCCCGCCATCGATGACATTGCCCTGACACCATGTTGAACCCTGGGGACGCGCTCTTGCAGGCTTTGCCGCACTTCTGGGGGCCGGTCAGGCTTCTACGCAGTAGCCGGCCCAAGCCTCCATGACCGCGCGGCTTCAGCACGTCGCTGCGGGCATAGCACTGCTCGACCTGGCTCCCGACCGCGTCAGCCGAGGGCCTGGTCCGCCAGCTCCCGGCCGATCCCCTCGTCGGAACACAGGACCGGGAGAAACGGAGGAACCTTGCGGACCGCAATCGATCTTCCCGACCTACAGCAGCCCACCCAACACCGCTGGGCCGACCACCTTCCCCTGAATGCCGAGAAGCGCCGAAACTTGGACCTCGGAGTTCATAGCGATTGGCGGGCGAAGTCTGCCGTCTGGGCCACACTCAGCACGGTTCTCCCGCAGGTCCTGGTGGTCGCTCTGATCCGATCCCCTGTACGGCCACCGGTCTCACCATCGAGCTACACCCTTGTAGCTTGATCCGCCCAAAGGGTCAGATACACTTGTCGCTCACGACCCAGGAGGTCCGATGCCCGAGACGCGCCGAAGCCTGATCCCCCCGCAGCGGATCCTGTTCGCTGGCCTTTCGTTCTTCGCGACATAGACCGTGGAACCGACCACCGTCCAAGACTCGCCCCCAATCGAACATCCTGCCACACTGCTCGGCCACACCCCTCTCTACGAGACCGGCACGGGCGCATGCTTCGTGGCCGACGCTCAAGATCTGTTGGCCGATCTTCCGCCCTCTTCGATCGACCTTGTTGTGACATCACCTCCCTACGCTCTCCACTTTGAGAAGGAATACGGTAACGTGTCGAAGGCGGAGTATCTAGATTGGTTCTCGCCCTTCGCTGTCAGTGTCCACCGAGTTCTTGCTGACACGGGTAGCTTCGTACTCAACCTCGGCGGAAGCTATAACGCCGGCGAACCCACTCGCTCGCTCTACCAGTTCAAGCTGCTCATCCATCTGGTAGAAACACTCGGCTTCCATCTGGCCCAAGAGTGCTTCTGGTACAATCCCGCAAAGATGCCCACTCCCGCGGAGTGGGTGAATGTTCGCCGGGTGCGAATCAAGGACTCCGTTGAGTACGTCTGGTGGCTCTCGAAGACCCCATACCCCAAAGCAAACAACGCCAACGTGCTCGTGCCCTATAGCAAGGACATGGAGCGCCTGATCCAGCGAGGACTGCGGAAGACGCAAAGGCCAAGTGGCCACCAAATCACGCAAAAGTTCGCGAAGGATCGCGGTGGTTCCATCCCAACCAACTTCCTAGAGTGGGGAAACAACGACTCCAACTCGGCGTTCATCCGTCGTTGCCGGGAACGTGGCGTTACGAGCCATCCAGCTCGGTTTCCCCCGGTCCTCCCAGCCTTCTTCATTCGGCTCCTCACCAGCCCCGGGGACATCGTCCTAGACATCTTCTCGGGCAGTAACACGACGGGCGCCGTGGCGGAGGAACTTGATCGCAGGTGGTTGGCCTTCGAGATCGAGGAGTCCTATGCACGCATCTCGGCACTCCGATTCGACCAGGACCTTCTGAGTGAATAGCGCGGAGTTCCTCTCGCTGTTACACACCCTCTACGGCGAGGAAGATTGGCCTAAGCCCCTGCACCTCCTCAAGGGCTTTCTTCTAGTTCAAGACGGTGTCACCGTCGCAGACGCCGCGACCCGTGTCAAGACTCTGCCGCGCTACCTCAAACCGGTCCTGGACGCTGGGGAGCCGGTAGCGACCGTTCTCGGCACAAGTCCGACGCAGATCGAGCGGGAGTCACGAGAACGAGCTTTTCAGACGCTGGGACAACTGCTGGTCGGCCGCGCAGCCGAAACTGCCTTCGAGACGATCTACGAAGAGGAGATGAAGAGCCACGAGATGGAACTGCGTGACCTTCGCGGATCCAGAACTGACACTGACTATCGACTGTACAACGGGCACGGACGACCGATTTATCGCCTGAACATCAAGTTTCACGGAGCACTCTTCGCCAAGGCACGTGAAGTCGTAGGACTCGATCCCGAGGATTGCTTCGCTCTGGCCACCTACAAGATTCATGGTGCGCTGAAGAAACAAGAAGACGAACACTTGCCATACATCTTCGTGGTGGTCGGCGAAAGGTCGCTGACCGGCGAGCAGGTCGGCAAGCGGATTCCGGGACACTTCATAGACGCGGCAGCGCTGTACTACCAATCTCCCAAGGCCCAGGGAAAGCGGGCGCTCGAAGATCGTTTGGTCGAGCGGGTCGTCAGGGACCAAGATCCGACGTTTCGTCGGACCTATCAAGCGATTCTGAACGCCGCCTGGTACGTTCTCTCTGCCCGCCGCGCTGATCGGCTGGTTCGTGAACATCTTTACGAGCGTGTGTTTGCACTCAGTGTGCCGAGCTTCACGCGGGCCTATCGAGGAGCCGAAGTTGACATGCATTTCTCGCTGTCAGCCGACCTGACGCCCTTGCGAGACTTCCTCCACACACTTCGAGAGAGCGGACATCCGGTCGTAGTGTCAATGCTTGAGCGAGGTCACTATTGAAAGACGAGGTCCGTCATCAGCGGTTTCCCACGCACCGTGCCTGAAGTGCTCGCCTCCTTCAGCTGCCGCGGAGCGGCCTTACAACGCAGGTAGTGCGCCTGAATAGGAGCGGGAGGCGAGTATCAGGGCCGGTTGATAACCCCACTTCTCCGCCTCCTTGACCTTCGTTGGCGCTACTTTCACGCCTCTGGGCACTTTTCGTAGTGCTGAAGAGTCGATGAGGCGAGGCACAGGCGGTTCCCCCAGCGCCGTAGCCGAGGGTCGTCGGGATTGAGGCCGAGGTTCCCTAGGAACCCTCTTGCCCTGCCGACCCGACCGTCCATCGCCAAACTGTGACCGTCTTCTCCGAAGGCCAGCATTTCAAGCGTTCTGCCTAGATTCACCAGCGTTGCCACTTCGTGGATCAAACGACGGCAGGGCTGTCCTGAGACGACCTCCCTCGCGGTCGCAGTCCCTCGTACTTCGTCCAGCACCGCCAGAATCGCATCAAGCGACCGCTCAGAATGTTCTGCAAATTCACCGCCAAACGGTCGGCGGGCCTTGCTGTCGCGGTCGAGATGCGCGATGACCTTGTTGCGGTACTGCCTCAGATCCGCCGCCGCCGCCATGACTGCCTCTACCAACGCAGGTAGCCGTTGTAATTTCGAATACAGACGCGGTAATGCACGAATGGTCAGATTTCGGTTCCCTCCAGTCTCTGGCTGGTCCGCAAGCTGCGTAATGCGGAGGATCAATGCCTCTTCGCTCACTCGACGAAGCCACCACGCGAACTCTGGGTGCGCCTCCAAGAACCACTCGTTATCCTCAGCCTGAAAGAGCTCTTGGTGCTCTTGGAGCAACACTCTGGCGAAGACGTAGTGCTGCATCAGTGAGTCCACCATTTCGTCGCGAGTCATCGTGACTGTCTCGCCTGATGAGCGGCCTCGGTTGAGGCTGCGGAGTCGGCTCCGCCGAATCGGGGGGCAGTGGACAATTCCCGCGCTGCCGCGCGGGTGCGCTGGCCAGCGTCGGTCGGCATTCGGTGTCTATCTGAGTCAGTCATGGGCTTACGATAGCGGACGCGCCGGTGGTACAACCGTCAGCCGCCGGGAGCTGTCGGGCTACCGGCTGAAAGCCTGTTCTGAGGCTGCGGGGTAGCTCCCCGAGGCCGGTTGAGTATGCGGGAGCCCGGTCCGTGCTCGCTGCATGGCGGTTGGAACGGCCCGGCGCCAATCTAGGGGCCGGAGCAACCGACAGGAGGCGACGATGGCCCCGAGAAGCTACGCACCCGCGGCACTCTGCGGTCTGCTGGCGCTCGGCTGCGCCACCACCACGCCGCCGGCACCGACCGTCAACCCGACCACCTACAACGCCACGAATCACCGAGGCGGCAAAGAAGCACATGGAGCAGAAACGACGTGTTGTCATGAGAATACCGGTCGAGGTGGCCTACTTGTCTCTCGCGCTGGCAAAAGTCCTGAGTTGCTTCGCGATGACGATCATCTTGATCGCCGGTCCCCGGAACTCGTAACCCACCTTAGGCAGATTGCCCTCGTGCAGGTACTTCCAGGCCGAGTACACATCGGGGGTTCCCTCTCTCTCCAGGAACCACTGGATGATGCCGAGTGATCTCGACTCTGCGTTGGCTTCGACGAGTTCCCTCCATTGAAGCGCAAGCAGCTTCTCGGGATACCAGACGTTTGCTGGGTATCTGGCCTCAGCGAACTGCTCTTGCCGCGCCGGAATGCAGAGAGCCCGAACGTCCCTAGGACCGATCATCGCGTCGATCTTGCCTAGTACGGCTCCTACCGGAGGGTCGTCTTCTCGCAGTATCGAACGCTGTATCTCACGGACAGCCCGGTTAACTGACTCCATGGACAGGCGCTCAGTCTCGTCCATGCCGGAGTAGTCGTCCAGTCTCAATGTCCTCTCTATGGCATCCGCCAATCGCCTTTGGACAGTGAAACCGACGAACCACTTCTGATAGGCAAGTTCTGCCCTCTCGCGATCCTCACCCCAAAGCCTAAACAGTTTTGGAAGATCGTGCCCTTTCCGTCCGAAGGTGGGGTATTTGACGCCGACGCCGTCCAAGTGCATCTTCAAGACAAGTTCGGTGCACTCATGGGCGACTGTGTAGGCCGCGCCCACAAACCCCATCTCGTAGTGCCTTACCAAGTCGGGAAGCACCGTCGCCGCCAGGGCCGAGGCAGCCTCTATTCGGCCCATGACGACGGCCATAGGGTCCGGCGCGTCAGAGGGTCTAGCCTTCGTCACCTTTTCTCCTCCACGCGAAACCTCAATAGGTCACCGTGAAGATTCCGAGCCCGCAGCTTGATGTCATTGAAACGGAAGATTTCATCCTCGGCTTCGTCGAGTTCTGGAAGGACGGACCAGACCAGGATACTCATGACGTAGCTTGATCTATGAACCACGTCGTTTCGGTCTTTCAGGAGTCGATCCAGGCTCTCATGGAGTTCGAGCTGCAAGTGGGGTCTCAACCATCCGAGTAGGCGTCCGAAGGTCGCCGCCGGGATGGTTTCGCGTTCTTTCTGGGACAGAAAGAGCGTGCCAGCATCGTAGAGTCGTTCGGCTATGTCTCGGAGCTGTTCCTCAACCGCTTGGGTCCACACGAACGCGTCGAACAGGGATTGCTCGTAGGGCTTCATGGTTAGTCGACCAAAGGAGGAGCACCGATGAGATGGGGCTATAGAACCACGAGCAGCGTTTGTCGGACGAACTCGCCGATTGTGAGCTGGCGACCATCCATACGAGGCATGGAGTAGCCGTACGGCAGTCCAGAGCGAGTCCGGCTGGCGGAGTGCAGTTTAACCCGAGCCGTGGTGAGCACCTTCCAACCGACGCACTGGGGAGACGAGCAACCGACGGCGCGAGTCCGGACCGGTCGTCGCAGGCCCGCGGTCGATCCCCTCGTCAGATGACCGCTCGCACTCAGGTGGCCGGCGAACCTGGCCCGCAGTACTCGGCCCACGCCTCCATAACTGCGCGGCGACGGTCCAGGAGGTCGGATCGCGCGTACGCGGCCTCCGCCTGATTGCGGATCGCGTGAGCGAGACACGCCTCGGCCACCTCCCGCGGCACGCCGGTCTCACCGCACCAGTCCCGGAACGAACTGCGGAACCCGTGCACGGTCGCGTCGATTCTCAGGCGCCGCAACAGCGCGCGCCACACTCCCGTGGCCAGCGGACGGCGGCGGCTCGGCACCGCCCGGAAGATCGGGTCTCCGCCTCCAGCCGTCCGCGCCTCCTCGAGCACTTCGAGCGCGCGGCGCGACAGCGGAACGCGATGCGACCGGCCGGTCTTCGTGCGAGACCCCGGCACCCTCCAGATTGCGGCCTCGTCGTCGATCTCGGCCCAACACGCGCCGCGGACCTCTCCCGACCGGGCCGCCGTCAACACCAGGAACTCGAACGAGAGGCGCACCCCGGCGGCGGAAGACGATTCCCGCACCGTCGTCAGCGCCGTCGCCACCTCGCGGTGCGGCAGGGCCTTGAAGTGCCGGGATTGCCGTCCGTTCCTCGGCAGCGCCGCCGTGATCGGATCGCCGGCGGGGTTGTCGGCCCGGTGCCCCTGGGCGATGGCCCACCGCATCACGGCGCCTATCCGCTGCCGGACCCGCCGCGCCGTCACCGCCTTCTGGTTCCAGATCGGCTGAAGCACCGCCATGACGTCCGCGCTGGTGATCTGGTCCACCTGCATCTGGCCCAGGCGGGGTACCGCGTAGGTTCCCAGCGTCCGGCGCCAGTCGCCCTCGCTCTCGCCGCCGGGCCGCCACGAAGGGCGGTGCATCGCGATGACGGTCTCGACCGCCTCCGCGAACGTCGGACAGCGTCGATTCAGGACTCGCGGGTCGCGGCCGGCCCTCGATGCCTTCCGGCACTCGAACGCCCGCTCACGGGCCTCTCGCAGCGTCGTGTAGGGATATCCGCCGAGTCCGAGATCGACTCGCCGGCCTGCCACGGTGCCGCGCCAGATCCACTGCTTCGATCCTGTCGGCCGGACCCGTAGAATGAGTCCGTGCTCGTCTCCGTACTTTCCGGCCCAGTCGACACACCGGACGAAGGCATCGGTCAGCTTCTTCCTTGGCATCCTCGTTTCTCTCCGTGTTCCGCGCTCGGCCCTGGTTCTTCGGCCCTCGTGGGTCCCCCAGGGTGTCCCACCTTTTCTGCGAGAGCCAGCGAAGACGCAGGATACCACATGCGCGCCGGAGAGAGAGAAAACCGTATGGAATACAACGATTTCCGGCAGTTACCGGGAGTTTCCGATACCCCCTGAAAGCCCTTGAAACGGGGAGGCGCGATCCGCGCCACCCGTGAACCAGTCCGTGGGCCCGTCAGCGGGCGCACGGATGGCAGGCCGGCGCACCCAGTGTTCAAAGCCCGAGGAAGCCGTAGACGCGGCCGATGAAGTTCACCGTCTCCCGGTAGGGCGGTACCCCGTCGTGGGCATCGACGGCCCCCTCGCCCGCGTTGTAGCCCGCCAGCACGCGGGGCAGGTCGTCCTCGAACCGGCGGCGCAGCCAGGTCAGGTACCGGGCCGCGGCGAGCACGTTACGGGCTGGTT
>MKWU01006388.1_pt1 | contig 12012 bp, 9 predicted proteins | sample 809101 | NCBI WGS metagenome assembly MKWU01 (sample SAMN05860141, study PRJNA318959) | sponge metagenome | host: Aplysina aerophoba | place: Slovenia: Piran, Adriatic Sea, Gulf of Piran | collected 2013-05-07
CTTCGTCGAGGGTGAACGCGAGGACCTGTTCCTCGTGGTGCACATGCTGGCGGGCGACGAGTCGCCGCTGTTCAGCTGGTACGAGCGCATCGAGATCGTCGACGACGATCGCTCCGGCGGCACGGGCGGGGCGGTGTGGGGCGGGGGGGGGGAGCCGCCGGAGGGCGGCGTGCGGCCGGTGCGTCTCGACCTGGCGCTGGCGCAGCGGGGCGGCGAGCAGCCGCCGCAGGATGGGCAGCAGGACGCGGAGCAGCGGTTCGGCTGCCAGGTGGGTCTTGGCAAGCCGGTCACCGAGTACCGCTACGAGCTTCGCTCCGGCATGGCCGAAGTGGGCCGCGACGTGCTCGATCCGGCCGGGACCGGCGGCGTGGTCCGCTTCGTGTCGGGCCGCGCGTCGGTGGACTTCGATGTCGTCGGCGACGCCCGGCTGGAGGGCGCCGAGGATCTGACGCTCGCGCTGGTCAGCGGCGCGGGAACCGTCGCCCTGTTCACTATCGTGGTCGAGGACGCCGAGTCGGCCCGCGAGGCTGTCTCGTCGCGCACGGCCAGCGCGGTACGCATCGGCCGCGTGCTGGCCTCGGAGGTCTCCGACGTGCTGGCGGACCGCTTCTCGTGCGCGGCCTCGTCGGCCTGCTCGGCGCTGGGTGCGCCTGCCGATGCGCAGCTGTGGCCGGGGGGGCGTTCCGGTCCGGCGGTCTCGCCGGGGACGCTGCTGCGCCGGCTGGCGTGGTCGGCCGGTTCGTTCGCGATGCCGGCGATGGCGCCAGCGGCCGTTCCGGACGGTGCAGCGCTGCCTCTGCCGGGCCTGCCCGGTTCGAGTCTCCCCGGTTCCGGCCTGTCCGGCTTCGGGCTGCCGGATCTCGGTGGCGGCTCTCACGCCCGGGGCACCGGCGCTGTTCCCCATGGCCTGCATGGTCCAAGCCGTCTGCAGGCCGACCGGCTGGCGGTGGTAGGGCGGGCTCTCGACGGCCTCCGCTACCAGGGGGACCCGGGGCGCTGGCTCGGCCCGGTGAACATGGCCCGCGGCGACCACCGTCCGGGGACCTGGACGTTCTGGGCGCGCAGCTCGTACGCGGCGGTCGACGACACGTCGAGCACGGCACGGCGCCTGAGCACGTCGATGCTGTCGATGACGGGTGGCCTCGACCGGCAGGTGGGCCTGTTCCGGGTCGGCGTGCTCTACACGCATGCGTTCGGCGAGTCCGAGGTGGACGTGCACGGGCATGCCCAGCAATTCGTTCCCGCCGATCCGGTGCACGGGTCGAGCTGGCGCGTGGTCGCGCCGTACGTGGGCTGGATGCCGCACCGGCGGTTCAGGTTCTGGGTGTCGCCCGGCTGGGTGACCGGTGGCGGGGCTGTCGCCGGTGGCGAGGGCCTGGACGCGCGTATGCGGATGGTCGTCGCTGGCGCGTCGTTGTCGGTCTACTCGTCGCGCGAAGTCAGCGTGGACGCCGAGGCCGACGTGTTCGAGGTCGATGTCGACAGGACGCCTTCGGTGTCGGAGCGGCGGTTCGAGATGCGGGAGGACGCCTTCTCGGGGCGCGCGCAGCGGGCGCGGCTGGCCGGCCGGATGGGCTTCCCGCTCGGCGACCCGGCGACGTCGGCCTCGCGTCTGACGGTGCGCTTCGGCCGCCGGTGGGATGTCGGGACCGACATCGACTGGGTATGGGGTCCCATCCGACGGCAGGCGTTCTGGAACGGCGCGGGGCAGGTCTCAGCGACCGACCTGCTCGTCGACCTGCGCTACCGGCGCCTGCGCTCGTCGCTGTCGCTGGTGCTGACGCTGGGCGTGCAGCTCGGCGGTGAGGAGCCGCAGGTCGCCGGCGAGCACCTGCGCTTCTCGTCCCGGCGGCAGATGGGGTTCGGCGGGGGCCTGCAATGGGGTGCGGCCGGGTCCGGAGCGGGTTGGTCGGCCTCGCTCCGCCCGTCGTACGGGCACGTTTCGGCCGCGATGCCGGGCTGGTGGAGCGGCGCGGTCCCCCGCCTCGGCGGGCCGGGCGGGTTCGAGGTGGCGCCGATGGTGGACGCCGAGGTTGGCTACGGGTTCGGCGACGGCGGCCGGGTGTCGGTGTCCGGCCGCCGGGCGTTCGGTGGGGTGCGCCCGGGTGCGGGCGGCCTCGGGACGGTGCTGCGGTACGGCCGCGGGTGGTGATGTCCCGAGGCCGGCCGCTTGCGGGTTCAGCGGGCGGCGTTGCCGATGCGGACGGCGTCGGGACGGCCGCGCGGAGGCTGGTCGGCATTGCCGCCGGTCTCCGCAGGGGTGGTGCGGGCGTCGGCTGAACCGTTGCCGGCGGCCTCGGCGGCTTTGGGTGCTCCTCCGCTGGTTGGCGTCGGGGCGGCGGCAGTTGCCGTCCCGGTCTCGCCGCCTGCAGCCGTCTCGGCGGTGTCGGTGTCGGGGCTGGCTTCCTGCGTGCTTCCGGTGTCGTCGCCGGCTGCGCCGTCGTCGTTAGCCGCTTCCGGCCGCGCGGCTGCGGCCGCAGCCGCTTCGGCGGCATCGGTCCTGGCGACAGGTTCGGTCTTGCCGGCGGTGCCGGTGGCGGGTCGGGGTTCCCGATCGCTCGGGGCGGCGTCTCCAGCGGTGGTGTCTTCGCCGGGGTTGCCGGGTTCGGTCATGCCTGCATCGGGTGCGGCGGTGGCGGTCGGCGGCTCCTGCGGGGCCGCATCGGTTTGCGGGCTGGCGCCGGCCGGCGGTCCGGCGTCGTCGCTCGGTGGCGTCGCGGCGTTCGGGGGTGTCTCTTCCGCGGGGGCCTGGGTTCCGCGCTTGTCCTTGCCCTTGCCTTTGCGGGGGCGTCTGCGCTGTTGGGTCCTCTTCGATTCAGGCGTGGCCTCGGCCTTCGGCTGGGGCGGTGTGTTCGGCATCGTCTCGGCGATCTCGGTCAGGCTCTGCTGCAGCTTCTCGATGCCCCCGCGCAGCTGCGGGATGCCGCCGGCCTGTTCGGCGACCTCGTTGATCTGCTTTCGCAGGCCGTTGGCGGTCATGTATGCGTTGGTGGCGCTCTCCCGGGCGTCGGCGGCCGTGGCGCGGATCTCGTTGAGCTGTTCGGTCATGGACTCGCCGCGTGCCGTTGTCTCGGCCCGCGCCGCGTCGATTGCGCCCGAGATCCCTTCGATGCCGGTCTTGACGTCACTGGCGTGGTCGTCCGCGCTCTGGCGCATCGACTCCACTGTTCGCGCGGTCTTCTCCAGCGTCGCTTGTTGGTGCTCCACGCTGCTCTGCAGCTTCCGAAGCGAGCCGTTGGCCTCCCGCAGCTCGTTGCGGATCTGTACGAGCAGTTCCGTGCCGGCCCTCTTGCCTGTGGCCTCCCGCCGCTCGTTGCGGATCTGTGCGAGCAGCTCCGTGTTGGCGCCCTTGCTCTTCTGGCTGCGCATCCAGCTTCTCAGCGCGATGCAGGCTGCCAGGAAGGCGATAGCGGCCATCGCGATTGGTCCGGTATCGAATCCGTAGGTTTCCATCGGGTCGTCTCCAGTCCGGGTGTTGCCGTGCCGCGCCCGTGTGGGGCTCAGTGCCGTGGGCGGGGCCACCAGCGGCTGCCGGATGCGGCGTGCGGTCCGTCGTGTCCGTCGGGGAGCTCGCAGCGCTTGCCGCTGATTGGACCTCGCTCGGTGCAGCGGCCCCGCGGCGTGCGGCGCGGCCTCGCCGGCCGTTGCGCGGCCGGCTTGCTGACGCCGCTCGGCGTCTCGGGGATGGGCAGTTTGGGCTGTTGGTCTGCTCGGGGCATGTCTGCACGCGGAGAGTGTAGGAACCGGCGGCCGTTGGGCCGTTCGGTGGCCGCCGTCCCTTACGTTCGTGTCTGGAGACAGCGGACGGGTGTCTGACCTGCGGGGTTTTCCGGAAGGAGGCGATGAGGCTGTGCGGTGGTATCAGAAGGCGGGGTTGTCGTTCGTGTTCGGGACTGGTGCGCTGCTGTGCGGGGTGGCTCTCTTCGCGGTGTGCCCCGAGCGTCTGTTCGGCATGGGGCTGGCGGCGCTGTCGATGGGCGTGCTGGCGCTGTTCGCCAACGCTCCGTGGCTGCCGGGGCTGCTGCGCCGGCGGGCGTTCCGCGTCGTGATCGGGACGCGGCGCACCGTCGCCGGGACACTGGTGGCCGCTCAGGCCGCGCTCGCGTCGGTGATCGTGGATCCGTTCGTCCTGCGCCGTTGCGGCGTGGTGGCGGGGCTGGCCATGATGTTTCTGGTGCTCGGTGCGGACCTGGCGTGGGCCGGCACCGGACCCTGGGAGATGGCGGTCATGGCCCTGTGTACGTCCTTCTCGGGCGTCATCGGGAAGGGGCTGGCGCTTGTCGCGGTGATCCTCGGCGGTTTGATGTTCGCATTTGGCGAAGGCGGCTCGAAGTCGGCCATCGCCGGTCTGATCTTCGGAGCCGGGATGGTGCTTGCGGCGCCCACCTTTCTCAGCTGGCTTGGCCTGACCGGTGCGGCCTGCTAGTCGGCGGGCCGGGTCGCGTTGCGCTCGCCGGGAGCGCGGCGCGCCGCCGTTGTCGGGCGGGCTTTGTCCATGCGCGCGACCCTGGTTTGAGGGTCGCGCGCATGTCCTGTTGTGGACCTCGCGTACCAGCGCAGGGCATGAGCGGGGCGCCGTCGTTGCCGATGACGGAGACGCGGTTGTCGAGCGCCGGTGGGTGCCGGCGCTTACGGGCTGCGGGTCCGTTGGACCCTGGACCTGTTCCCGGATCCTCGGCCTCGCCGCGTGTGATCGACCGGACCGGACCGGAGTCCGGGCGCGGGGCGCCGGCTGGGAGCGTCAGTCGGCGGCGGGATCCTGCTTGACGGACTCGAACAGCAGGGTTCGCAACTCGCGGACGTCGGCGTCCAGGTTGTCGATCCGACGGTTCAGGTTGTCGAAGCCCTCGGTCATGCGTGTGTTGACGTCGTCGATTCGCCGGTGCACGTCGTCGATGCGTCCGTTCGTCGAGCAAGTGCCGGCGCTGATCGCGGCGATGATTGTGCCGACGCCGAGCATCATGCGCATGTCGTCTCTGTTGAGCATGCTGGTTCTCATCCTACCAGGGGTCGGTGTCGTTGCGTCCCGGACGTATGGTCCGGCCGGCACGGCGGATCAGAAGGGAATGTCGTCGATCTCTTCGTTGCTCGGATTCTCCGGCTCGGCGGTAGCGTCGATGACGCGGTGCAGCTCGGCGCGGGCGACGGCCAGCGTGGACGGCGGGAAGTCCCTGCCGAGCATCCAGTCGAGGAAGTCGGGATGCGCGTCGACTGGATCCCCGCGGTGCCTGCCGAAGCCGAACACAATCCGGTCCTGGTCGTCGCGGACGAACTTCCCGGCGACGTCGACCATGCGCGGGTTGCCCTCGGCGTGCAGCTCGTCGACGGTGGCCCCGCCGGCCATCGCCTCGATGACGGCCAGGGTCATCCGCACGTCGTCGCCGGCGTCGTGCGCGCGAAGCTCTTCCGGCACCGGACCCACGAAGCGCTCGTAGGCGTCGGTGAGCTTGCGGGGCTCGCGCTTCTGCCACAGCCGCAGCGGGTCCACGACGCGCAGGTCCGCCGTGCGCAGCTCGCATCCTGCGTGGGCGAGCTCGACCTCGATGATCTGGATGTCCGACGAGACGGAGTAGCCGCCGATGTCGGCGCCCTCGAGGAACGCGGCGACCTCGGCCGCGACGGCGCGGAACGGGGGCCACGAGGCGGCCTGTGCGTCGGTGATGCCGTGCACGGCGCCCGATCCCGGGTCGATCGGCGTCTCGGGGTTGACGAACCACTCGCGCTGCTCGACCGCGCCGCCGGGGAGCAGCTTGTGGACGGCGAGGCTGATCAGCCGGGCGTCGGCGGGCGACGGGCCGGTCCACTCGCTGTCGATGACGCACAGCGGGCGGGTCAGGTTGGCGAGCGCGTGGCGGGGCGGCGAGGGACTGTCGTTGGGCATGCTTCTCCTGCGGCGTTGCCGGCCCTCTCGGGGCGTGGCCTCGTCGAGCGGCGCGGCGGCTTGCGGTCCTACGGTGTGCTCTGTTCGAACCCGGCCGGGTACGGCGTGCGGTGATGCGTCCAGTAGCCGTTCGCGGGGTTGCGCCCGGCGGCGCGCAGCGCGCGTATGAGGCCGGTCACGGCCTCGCCGTCGCCGTCGTCGAGACGATGCTCGTCCATCACGATGCAGCGTGAGGCGCGGTCGCAGCGTGCCAGCGTCGTCCGTTGCGCGTCCGGTCTTGCGGACTGCTTCCTCAGATGGAGGATCCATGCGCTCTTCGGGTCGTTCGGTGTCAGCCGCGGCCAGCAGCACGCCAGCAGCAGCCGCGCCACTGCATCCGGCGTGCAGGTCTCGACCCGCGGTTCGACCGCGTCGTCGACCGTGCGCGTTCTGACGTGGATTGCGGACCTTGCGGCGCAGGCGCGCGCGGCGGCGAGCAGCATCCGCGGCGTCGGCGCGGGCGGCCGGAACCCGGCGCGGTCGGTGGCGGCGATCCGCGCGAGGCGTCCGAGCCCGGGCGGGGCGACGTCGATCCGCGCGCTACCGGCGGCCACCTTGGGGTTCACCAGTGGATCGGTGGGATCGACGTCGAGCGTCAGCGGCAGCGGGGCCTCGCCCCCGGCGTGCCGGCCGTTGCCGCCGATGCGCAGGCGGATGCGCGCCGCGGCGCCCGCGGACGGTATGGCCAGTATCCCGCGCGGGCTGTCGAACGAGACCTCGATGCCGTCGGCGGCGCTCTTCGTCAGCGAGGCGGCGAGCCGCTCGATCCGGGCGGCGGCGGCTTCGGCCGCGCGGTGTTGCTGGTCGGTGACCCGCGCCCGGTCGCGCTCGCGCCGCAGGCAGGCCAGCACCGCCTGGTGCAGGCGCCGGAACCCGAACGTCTGCAGCGCCATGTCGGTCGACAGCCGCTGGGCGCTTCGCGGCGGTGGCGTGGCCAGCGGCAGGAACCGCGCCGCTGCGGGGTCGGCCGGGCTGGGGCCGCCGCGCGGGACGGCCACCGGGTAGGGGCGGGGCTCGTTGCGCGCGTCGTACGGGGTTGCCAGGTAGAAGTCGTGCTGGGCGAGGCGCCAGTCGGTCGCGTCCCCGCCCTCGCGGGTGGTCGTTCTGGTCATGGCGGGTACTGTACGCCCCGGCGGTGGGACTCAGGGACCGGGAGGTCCCCGAAGGTTGGTTCAGTCCAGCGGGAACGCGTAACGATCGCGGCGCACGCGGATACCGAACAGCGTTGTGCGCAGGTAGGCGCTCTTGCTGTAACGGACGTGGACGCGGCGGTAGATGCCGAGGTGGTGCAGCGTGCAGCGGATGCACCAGCAGGCGTGCTGATCCGGTCCGATGCCGAACAGGCGGCCCAGCCGGCCGCAGAAGGCCGTCAGCGGCTCGCGGCGTCGGGGCCGGTTACAGCCGGGGGCAGGGGTGCGGGGCGCGGTGGCGCTGGTGCCGCTCGCCGGGATGCTCGGTGTTGGTTTGCGTTCTTGTGGACATGCCGTGATCCTTCTGCCGGTTCGCCGCCGGCAGCGTGCCTTCGGGTGCAGTCCTGGGATGCGTCGCGCTGCTCGGGATCGGGTCCGGGCTCCGGCCGGCGCAGCGGGTGAGTCAGCGTTCGGGACCGTACAGCACCCAGTGCAGTTGCGGGTGGCGCGCTGCTGCGGCAAGCAGCGATGCGCGGACGACGTTCCAGTCGCGGCCGCCGAGGCCGCAGCCGAGCGGCGGGACCGCGACCGAGCGGATGCCGTGGCGGGCGCAGCAGGGGCCGATGGCGTCGATGGTGGACCGCACCAGGGCGATCGGCGACGGGTCGCGCCAGTGATCCTTGGTGGGGCAGTGCAGCACGTGCCGGCCGTCGGGCAGCCGGTGCGCGTGGATCCGCCCGCGGCCGAGCTCGCCCGTGCGGAGCGCGGCGCGGTAGGCGCGGTAGCTCGCCGGCCAGCGCGTGCGGAACTGCAGCGCCAGGCCGCGGCCCATCACGCCGGCCAGGTTGACGGGATTGCAGATGGCGTCGGCCGGCGCGTCCAGCAGGTCGCCCGCGGCGAAGCTCACGTTTGCCGGGGTCGTTTCGGCTGGCAGTGCTGCGGCCGTCGGCGTGACGGACATCATGGTTCCGCTCCTTGTTTGCGCCTTCGGGCGCATCGGTGTGGCATGTACTGGTGGCGCTACTGTTCGTTGCGGCCTTCGGGCGTCTACGCGTTCGCGTTCTGCGTGTTGCGCTTCTGCGCGAGGCGGTCCTGCTGGCGCAGCCTCCGGCGCTGTTCGGCGCTGCTCTGGACGGGTCGCGGGTAGCGGTCGGGCCGCCCGGCCGCCCGGCGCCGGCCCGCGTTGCCGATGCCGGCGGTCATCGCCAGGGCGGCGATGCCCCGCTTGACGGCGGAGAGTCCGAGGTCCTGCGGCGTCCAGCCGCCGGTGTGGTGTCGCTTGCGTTTCCGGTCGTCGGTCATTGCTTGTGTCCTTCTGCGGCGTCTCCGCGCCGCCGCGTGGCGCTTGTCCGCGTCGTTGCGCCTCTCCGTCGGTTCGGGTCGCTTCCCCGGCTTCGTCCAGACTTCGCGGATGGCGGTCGTGGCGCTCCCGGCGGGCGGGGTAGTGCGGGGTCGGGAGCATGCTGCCTGTGCTGTTGGCGCCGGTGGCGCTACCAGCGCAGGCAGGGATCGCCGAGCTCGGACAGGTCGTCGAGCAGGGGGACGGCCCGGTGGGAGTCCTCGGGCAGGCTGGCGGCGGGCTCAGGCTCGGCGGCGTTCTCGTCGGACGGGCCGGTCTCGGCCTCGGCGGCGGTGTCCTCGATGCTCTTGAGCAGCGCGGCCACCGTGAGCTCGGCGGGGTTGAGCGCGTGGTTGAGGAGCCACTTGCGCCGCCCGTGGCAGGCATAGCAGCGTTCGTGCCGGGGCCAGATGAGACGACCGCAGGTTCCCGCCTCGATGGGCAGGTCGACGCCGGCGCAGAGCTTCTTGTCGCGGTGCTCGGCCCGGTAGCGGCGCATGTTCTCGCGGTTGCCGATACGGCAGCGAAAACGGCGCAGCGCGGCGCGCTGGTCTGGGCGCAGCAGGTCGATGAGCGGCATGGGTCGTTCTCCGGAGCGGGAATGGCCCGAGCGGGCCGGGTGAAGGGGGCCGTCAGGCCCGGGTGCGTCGCGGATGCGGGTCCGTGACGGGTGGCGTGGGAGCCGGGGAGCAGTAATGCCGGGGCGGTGCCTTGCCCGCCCGCGATCCGCCCGTCCGGCCGCATCCGATCTGTTCTATTGTGGTCCTTCGCCGATCCCTCCCCGTGGTCTCGTGCCCGTGCGCGCCGACTCGGGGAGGCGCGCCGGCCACTTGTGGCAAGAGCGGGTTTGTGGCCGTCCGCCGTCCGGCGGTCGACGTTCGTTTAGATTTGGAGGGAGCGTTCGGGTCCGAGCGGTCCCATCGTGATGTCCGCGGGAGGGTCGGCTTGCGGGGCGTCGGGAGTGGTGGTCGTCCGCAGGCGTTCGGGGATCTCGGAGAGGAACGGCGACGGCGCGGTGGCCCGCTGCTTGGCCCCGTGGCCGGTGACGGAGGGGACGCTCAGGAACAGCTCCGTGCGTGCGCGGGTCATGCCGACGTAGGCGAGGCGGCGCTCTTCCTCGATGGCCGCGCGCGCGTCTGGGGCCGAGGCGACGGTGCGGCGGTGGGGCAGGTGCTCGGCGTCGAAGCCGGCGAGGACGACCGTGTCGAACTCGAGCCCCTTGGTGCCGTGCAGCGTCGACAGCGTGACCCGCACGCCGGCCCCGTCGGCCCGCTCGGGCGTGCGCATCGAGCGGCAGTGATCGAGGAAGGCGGCGAGCCGCCCCAGCCGGGCCTCCGGCGGGCCCGCGGCGGGGGCGGCGGCGGCGGGCGGCAGTGACGGGGGAGGCCGGGGGCCGGCCGCAGCCGGTCTTCGGGCGTGCCGGCGTCGGCGCCGCCGTTGTCGCGGGCGAAGACGCTCGCGTCGTAGGCCAGCTCCGCGAGGTTGTCGAGCCGGTCCTCGGCGTCGGCAGAGGCGGCGGCGGCCTGCCGGTAGCCGGTGCGGGCCAGCGCCTCGTCGACCAGCGCGTCGAGCGGCATCCGTTCGGCGGCGTCGCGCAGTGCTGGGGCGAGTTCGAGGCGCAGCCGCAGGTTCGCCGCGTGGTAGTCCGGGAGTGCCCCGCTGCGGGCCGCCCGCTCGGCGCGGTTCCAGAAGCTGGGGCCGGCCATGCCGTCGATCTCGGCGTACATCCTGCGGCCGGTGCGCGGGTGCGGGGGTAGGTCGGCGAAGCGGCGCATCGCTTCGTCGTCGGCGCCGGGGTCGGAGGCGGCTTGCAGGCAGGCCAGCGCGTCGAGGATCTCGGGGCGGTTGTAGAAGCTCTCGCCGCCGGTGATGCGGTAGCGGATGCCGGCCCGCCGGAAGGCGTTCTCCAGGGCGCCCGACTGCGCGTTGGTGCGGTAGAGGACGGCCACCTCGCCGTCGTCGCGGCGGATGCGCGCGGCGGCGCGTTCGACCGCGAAGGCGGCCTCGGCGGTCGGGTCCGCCGCGTGGTGCACGGCCGGGGGCAGGCCGGCCGGGTTGGCGCAGCGCAGCTGGTGGTCGAGCCGTTCGCTGTTGCTGCGGATCATGGCGCCGGCGGCCTCGAGCAGCCGCCCGCCGGACCGGTAGGCCAGCTGCAGGTCGATGCGCCGGGCCGAGGGGAAGTCGCGCTGGAACGAGAGGATGTTCTGCAGCTCGGCCCCGCGCCAGCCGTAGATCGCCTGATCGGGGTCGCCGACGACGAAGACGTCGTCGCGGCCCTCGGACATCTGGCGCACCAGCACGTACTGCGGCAGGTTGGTGTCCTGATACTCGTCGACCAGGATCTTCGGGAACCGGTCGCCGGCGGCGCGGCGGGTCTCGGGGCTCTCATGCAGCAGGCGGACCGCCCCGAGCAGCATGTCGTCGAAGTCGAGGCCGTCCGATTCGGCCAGCGCGGCCTGGTAGGCCGCGGCCAGCCGCGCGTTGCGCTCGGCGTGCTCGTCGCCGTCCCAGGCGCCGGGCTCGGCGGGGTTGCGCATGCGGTTCTTCACCGTGCTGATGCGGTGCAGCAGCGCCTGCGGCTTGTGGATGCGGATGTCGACGCGGGCGTCGAACATGCACTGGCGCATGACGCCGATGCGTTCGGCGCCGTCGACGATGCGGAAGTCCGCGGGTATGCCGATGTTCGTCCCGTGCTCGCGAAGCAGCTGGCCGCACAGGCGGTGGAAGGTGGAGATCCAGACGCGCTGCGCGTCGAAGGCGGGCAGCATCGTGCGCAGGCGGCGGGCCATCTCGTCGGCGGCCTTGCGGGTGAAGGTGATCGCGGCGATGCGGTCCGGCGCGGCGCGGCCGGTGCGGACCAGGTGCGCGATGCGGGCGCAGATCACGCGTGTCTTGCCCGAGCCGGGGCCGGCGATGACCAGCGTCGGGCCGTCGGGGGCGGTGACCGCCTCGCGCTGGCGCTCGTTCAGGGCGGCCAGGAGGCGTTCGTGTTCGTCGGGGAGCGGTGTCGGGACGGTAGTCGGCATGACGGGATCGGGCGGCGCGGATCGGATGGTACCGTCCACGCCCGGTTTGCGGCCTCGACGCGGCGTGGCGTCGGGTGCGTTGGTCGCGGAGCGTCCGCGGGCTTCAGATGGTGCGCGACGGTCCGTCGCGGTTGGCGGCGAGCGATGCGGCGTAGCCGCGGGCCGGGTTCGGCGGGCTGGGCGGGTCCGGGGCTTTCCCGCTTCCTGCGGGTACAGGCTCCTCGCTGTCGCGTCCTGCGGTGCGTCCTTCCCAGCGCTTGAACTGGCGTTCCGTTCTTGCCAATCCCAGGTCGTGTTCGACCTTCCTTGCGAGGTTCACAACCGCGCGGGTCTCGTTGCGGGCAGCGTCGTCGCCGCGCTCCTCGTGGCGCTTACGCCACGCGGCCACCTTGGCTTCGTGCGTCGTCGCCAGCGTCCGGATCCCCGCGCTCTGCACCAGGTGGTGCGCGGCGATGATCCCCGCCACCTGGGCGCGTTCGAGTCGTTTGGGACTCGGTTGGGCGTATGTGTACGCCCGCGCGATTGCAACTGCTGTCGTCTCGTCGACGATGTCGGGGGTGCTCGGCCTTGCCGCCCACGCTCTGCCGAGTGTCGCTC
>MKWU01006391.1_pt1 | contig 12006 bp, 6 predicted proteins | sample 809101 | NCBI WGS metagenome assembly MKWU01 (sample SAMN05860141, study PRJNA318959) | sponge metagenome | host: Aplysina aerophoba | place: Slovenia: Piran, Adriatic Sea, Gulf of Piran | collected 2013-05-07
TACTAGCTACTACAAATGGCTCCATACAGTTCACTGGCGTTTCTTTTTGCTCTTCTTTCCCTTTCTTGCATGACTCTCTTCAGCAGCTACGATGGCCTCATCAAGCTCTGCTAACCCATCTTCCTCCTCATCTGCAGAATCCTTACGCACCTGGCTCGTAGCCGCTGGCTCTACCTCCGGCAGTAGTTTCTTCAAATCCAAGGCCAATTTCTGGACTCTTTCAGATTCAGTTCGTATTAGCTTGCACTGTCCAGTCCAAAACTCGCGGGAGCCTCGTTGTTGTCCAATGTTGAGAGTCATCACTTCCTGTAGTTTCTGATGTGCTTTTTTCAGCTTGTCCGACAGTCCGTCAATGCGTCGATCATTCTCCATTGCTTTTGCATGCTGCAGAATTGCAGTCACTGAAGGAAGCGTTTGCTGGATAGAATTCTTCAATTCTTCAAAGGACTTGTATCCATTCACATTGTCTATGTGAAGACGTGACTGAATATGCTGCTGAATATCGTGACTGGCTGCTGATGCATCACCTGCCTCTCCCGTCAGGTCAGGATTCTGATCAGTGCGCTGTTCACTCACTACCCGCACACCACACACATTGCACCATCCCCGTTTGATGAACTCCTTCTCTGCTGAGATGTCTGGCAGTGGTTCCTCAGCATCAAACCCAGAAGGATTCTCTTCTTCTTCATACTCATAGGATGTATTAAACATGTCTTCTGTTGGCTGACTGAGTCCTGGAGTAAAGGACATTTCAGTTGGTACTGGTACAAAGCCTTCAAAGGGAGCTGATCCTTGAATGTTAGATGGCTGAGTTACTTGGCCTTCCTCCGACCAATCTGGCCAAGCCGTTTCCCCAGTTGCAGACTGAACCATTGGCGGCGTGTAGGCTGTCTGTTGAGCTAGAGTCATGACGGTTGTAGGCACACTGTAGGGGATCGCTGGAAATGGTACATTGTGCAATTCAGTCAAATGGACAGGTCGGAAATGCATAGTCCAATGGACTTCATTGTTCTCAATAATTGCAAATCTTTTGTCGCTGTAATTGCATAGCTGTGAAGCAAAGTAGAACAACTCAGTGGTGCAGGTTGCAGTTTGCACTGCTCTACAGAGATGGTCACACAGCTCCAGGACTGGGGCAGCGGACTCCTGGTCCATATTCTGTGGTATGGCTGACTGAAGAACTCCAACCAACTCATAGCGATACTTCTGGCATTCGGGTGGGCTAAAGAACTCAAGGTTTCCAAGTAGCGTGATGAGTAGAATAACACATCTTCGAAGAGTTCCATTCTTTACATTATTTCTTCCAGCTATAATGTGTTTCAGAATGTTGAAATTTCTGAATCTCTTACCCAAAATTAGATCAATCACTTCAATCAGGAAGCGACGAGCTTCGTTTTCCATCCCTTGAACATTTCTATCTTGATGCACACTTTTGTACACTGCCTCCATAAAGCGGACTGGCTTACCCCTCACTTTTCTGGGGCGGGAGTCATCAAAGAGCTGTACAACGTGTGCATAGAGATGGGGAACACATCTTGGAAAAACACTTGTATTTCCCTTTAGACAAGTCTCTTGACAGGACAACATGGCAATCAGGGCTGAAGCTAGCAGTTCCAGAATCACAAGGGCGTTGATAGCGTTGAACTTCTTCAGCGATCTGCGCGTGACTACAACACTAAACAAGCGATCCAAAAGAATTTTGCAGAAAACCAGTGGCCTCGGATTTGGCAGATCAAACAGACCACAAGCTTTGCTCCAGAGTGCAAAGCAGTGAATTTTCTTATCCATGTCATTTATATGGTAGTCATCATTGGCTGCCGTTTGCATCAGTCTCTTCTGCATCTCAGACGTTCCTTTCATCCACCATGCAGACATGAAGGCATTGACGTCACGGTGGACGCTGGGCAAGTACAAGGACAACAGCTCCTGTTTGACTGTTGGGTATTCCTCAAGCAGATCAAGATGCATTCTACTCAAAGGAATGTAGACGGACGTTTCAGGTGAAAAGTAGCTGAGCAGAAGTCTCTTTGCTTTTTCTCCTGCACTGCTGTACATAACAGGAAAGGAATCAAACAGCCTGTCAAAGTCCTTCTCAGCTACCAATTCATTCACTTTTCTCTTCACTTTCTTTCTACGCTCAGGAGCATCTATGTCGGTTCGCAGTAACTTTCCCACTAAGGCATTGAGCAACTTGTCCGGCATTTCTTCAATGACAGTGTTCAAGTTGGAGTGATGCAGCAGAGCTGCTATGAGAACAGACCTGGAGCTGACCACATCAAAGTAGACTAACACACAACACGTTCTGAGGAAGTCCCTCATTGTACCACGCTCCAGCAACTGACCAGTAGTCCAGTCAGAAATGACACGGTGGTAAGCATCGAAAGAAGGCTGTGCAAACTGTGCTTCCACTGCTTTCTTACAAATGATCAACCAAAACTGGAGGCTGTGGTAAAGATGGAGCCTCAATTCACGAATAACCCTTGAACTGTCCAGCTTCATGGCACCTTCATCTGTCACAGCATTTGGTACCACGCATTCACCAAAGCTCACCCACACATCTTGTTCCTTTGGCATTACAACAGAATTAACATCCTTCTGAATGCAGTACCAGTCAAGGAGACTGCTTGTGACTTCACTAACATCTGTAGCAACATCGCCTATTTGACTGAGTTGGCAGAAACATTCCACAACTGCTTCACATTGCTGCAATATTATTTTTAGGTCATCGCGGTGCCTCGGGAAACTTGCAGCACCGGATGTCTTGGCCAACTCCAACCCAAGCCAGATCCTCATCTGTTCAATCATTCCAAACACATTTGGTGAAAAGTCTTGCTTATACATTTTATCTGCATCTAAATTACAGATACAATCTAGCATGGTCATTTCCGTACACAGCAATGGACACTCCTTCGTCAGGTTATACTTGTTGTCAGCAATCCGCATTTCTCCTAGAACGGGTAACAAGTCTGTCGCAAGATCCCCCTTGAGCCGAGATAAATCTGGGGCACCTTCTGAAGGATCAAACTCTCTTTGAAACGCACAAATCTCTCTTATTGCTTGTCTCACCACTGGCAAAGCGCGGGCCTTCATCAGGAGAAAGCTGAGAACCTGTTTACCATGGCCCTTGCTGGCTGCCAGTTTAACACCACCGTCATACTGCTTCTGAGCGGCTTGGATCCTGAATGCATCTTCTAGGGCATTCTCTGAGACCAGCAGGGAAACTGCTTCTCTGTAGAGTCTTGCTCGCTTGAACAGCCTCACCTTATCATCAACATCTGGCAAGAGATCAATACATTCCTTCATCAGTTTAAGCTCTTGCCGGTTTTCGTGATGTTTGGCTGTTTTGTAAGCTAAGTCTTCTACAGTAAGACCAGTATAGGCAACCACGATGCCTCTCTGTCTGAAGTCCAATGCCTTTTTTAATGCCTGGGGAAGTTTGCCAACTGCTTGCAAGCACTGGAGAGCCTCATCATATTTCCCCTGCTTTTCCTTCATATCACTGGCCTTTTCAAAGTATCGACCTCGATGATAAGATTTGAAGGCCTTTGAGTACTGGAAGGAGCAAGAAACACGACAAATAAACAGGTGATCAAGACACTGCTGCACAAATCAATGACTACAAAATCAGTGAACAGTTCACACACTGAAGAGAAAGTGAACTCCTAACAATGTTTAACCCATTTAGCCCGAACTTAAAATTTCGTGAGGAAGCATTTAGTTTCCAAATATATGTACAATGGCACCGTAACCGTATCGTCGGACCAAACAGCAGCAACTAGCTATAAGCTTTCTTCAAGTCAAAATGGAGGTGATGAGCGTCTGAATGATCTGCGCTGCAGGAGAGGTGTAGGTATGGATCTTTTGAAACAAATAAAGCCTTTTCAGATTCCTGTTGGCCGTAGGAGAAGAAAAGTTTGGTACACACGTATCCGCATGCAGCGAGCTGGTATATTCCACAGAACACAGTGTGATACGAGTCGGTAGTGATGTGAAACAATTGTAGGAGATGTACCAGCTCTAAGAATAGCCTCTAACCAACTTGCCGTCTGCTTTGCCATTTTCTGTTGGCGGTGCAAGTAGTCTGCAGCCTTGCACAAGTTACGGCGCTTGATTTCTTGCCAGGAGAGTGACCAGGAGAGATGGCAGAGCAGCCAAAATGTAGACAATGAACTACAAGAGATGTCCTGAAACGCTCAAGACATTGTCCACCCATAGTCACCGAAGGGTCTGTTAAAATGCACGCCTTCGGCCATAATGTCTAAACACGTCATCTGGAATTATGCGCAAGCCGCTTCATGCCATGTAAACACGTCGTTCGGAAGTAAAGGGTTAAATAACAAACAAAACCACACCCATAAACTACCATCATACGACACCTATTGGAGCTGACATGGGGAGCAACATACCATGCTTTCAAGACTTACCTCTTGTATGCTTTCGTACAACTGGGCACTAACGATCCACTCCTTGCTGTTGTAGAGGCAAGTGGCAGCGTTCTTCAAGTGCCTTTGAAACAGATTGTCAGGTGCAGTGGCACACTGTAGGAACAGGCTGGCCGCCTGCTGACAAAGTTGTCTAGACATTTTGGGCTGGTCACTGGCTTTTCTAGCCATGCTCACTAGTGAAAAGGCTTCAGCTTCCATCGCTAGTACCTCCTCGCCACACTTGCCGTAGCACTTCTGCGCTGGTTCCCACAACCTCTTCTTCATAAAGTAGTCTCCTCTGGATTTCCACTCTTCTGGGGTTGACTCTTGGACGAACACCTTGTCAACATCTGCTCCTGTCATGTCTGACACAGACAAGGACTGCACAAATCCTTTCTTCATCAGAAAATAGTACATGGGGCTGTGTTTTGCGGGGTCTGTGTCATAGATCCACAGGTTGCACTTGGCCCTGGTGACTGCAGTGTAGAAGTACTTGAGTTCGGCATTGATGCAACGATGCTGGTTCTGGTCAAATTTTACAGGCCTCAATACAGACTGATCAAGGATAGGAAAGTCATTTTCAATTGGAACACCTTCGATACTTGTCAGGTACTGCAAGACAAGCCGCCACTCTTGGCCAGCCTGGGGGAAGAGCAACAATAAGACACAAACTCAGTTAGTGCCACAGTGTGAAACATGTGTCACTTTTTGCACGCTAACCAAAAAACTCTGAACTAGAGTCAATTTTTGGCCAGTGTGCATCAAGTGATACATGGAAACTGCACCTAGCCCCTCAGGTATTCACAAGTGTGAATGAAACATGCTAACAAATGAACAAGTATTAATAATACCTTTCACCATGTACGTAGCACTCACTATACGCATAGTCCAATGCTTACCTTTGAATCAGCAAAGAAGTTGTACATGAGAACGTCATCAAACTCCAAGCCTTTTGCCTCAAAGATGGTCAGCACAATAGCACCAGCTAGCTCGTTGGGCAGTGTGCTCTTGGCCTCATCAGACTGAACCAGAATTGCTTGATGCGCTCCAAACTCAATGGTAGAAGCCTCCCTCCTGTTTCCCTTCAGGATGATGGCCAGGTCACTTGTTGAAGCTGCATGCAGTACAACTGGTACAGGACCAGGAAACAACCCACGGTCTTCAGGTAAGGTATCGATTGAATATGGGAAGTATTCATGAATCAGCTTGATACACAGGGCAGCCAAGTTCAGAATTCCTGAATGTGAACGGAAATTCTGTGTCAGTTGATGCACTTTTGGCACAATTTGTACTTTCTTTGCTGCCTGTCTTCCAAGGTAGGTCTTACTGAAGTGGTGAAACAGTGAACGGAGATCTTGAAAACGAAATGACACCCCTCGCATTATACTCTGTGCTGTATCGCCAGTCAGAAAAAGGCCATTAGGGAATCTACAGCAATGGATAATGAGATACAGCTCTGCTTCAGTGAAGTCCTGGACCTCATCAATGTAAACCTCATGAATCACAAAGGACACCTCACTCTGCCTGGTGAGGCGTCGGTAGAGATGGGACACCCAATCACACTGATCAATGAGCTGATTCTGTGAGAGGTACTTTTCATACTCTCTAAAGAGCTTGTACACTTCTGCTCTTTCTACACTGAAGTTGCTGGCTCGTTTGGCACCAATCTTCACATACTCAGACAGGCCCAGATGCCCGTTTTCGGACATCAGAGCTTCATATGACCCTTTCAAGAAAGACCGAATTTCCATCCATATTAAGATGGGATCGTACTTCTTCCTCAGTTCAGTGAACCGCTTAGTGATTTGATGCCAGATTACATCACAGAAGTATGCACTGTCCACAATGCGCCGGACGCTTGTCTGCAACCTCTGTGTCTCCCTCCCATCAGCCTGAGCAGCATGCAGATCCTCATCTTCTTCAGATTCAGATTCTGAGTCATCAAACAGCTCAATGTCATCGGGGCTAGTACTGAATTCACCGGTTGAATCCTTCAGTTCAACTAGCAAAACACCTGCTTCACTGCGAGGGAAAAATGGTTCTTCATCTAAGCTAGCATCCAACAGATCCAACCACTTGAATGATGTCAGAAACAATGGAAAATTGTTATCTGAAATTTCTTCTAGTCTTGGAGGAAGTGATGAGGTTTCAAATGGAAGGTGGTTCTTCATGTGAGAGGCACTTGCTGCAAGATCATAAAATTTCTTCTTCACTTGTGAAACAAGGACAGGGTTCTTGGTGATGAACACTTGTCGAAGGTGGTCAAAACATTCTTCCTCTTGTTGGGTGACATCCACCTCAGACGGTGTTGGCTGGCCAGCATCGACTTCTCTCGGTGCACTCTGCACCTGCTCTTGCCAACTCTTATACCACTCCTCCTGTTCAACAACTGACTTGTCAACATAAATCACCCTATCACTTCCTTCATCCTCGGGCACCATCGACACAGCATTGACCTCTGGAGAAGGAATTTCCAGTGGCATCTCCTGTGTGGAATCGGCGCCATTGGACTCCTCCTCATCCACAGGCACTGGTGGCTGCCTTGCGAACAGCAAGGGGACTCGTCGAATATAGGGTCCTGCAGCTGTTTCCCAGTACATGTTGCATTGGTTCCACAGTCGATACACACAGCAGGTTGTCTTCCCAGTTCCACTTCTACCCAGTAGGAGAATAGTCTGTCCTTCCGACAAGCTGATAATATCATGCTCCTCCGGCCATCCCTTGAAGGGAAAGTCCTGTCTGTGATTCCCACTTGATAGAACGCTCTGAACAAGTGCAGAAGAGAAGGCATAGAACGTTATGACATTGTAGTCCCTTTCACCCGGAAGGGCTGGTGGAGAAAACTCTGCATCCTTCTGCTTCTGGTCTTCACACACAAATAGCCTGGGAATGTGGTCCCTTGCAGACACAGTCTGCTCACCCGGTAGGGACTTGAATTGCTGCAGGTTGTACTTGACATGTGAGCATCTTCCCTTCCTGAACGAGTCTACAACGTACTCCACAGTGTGGTGAATGTCTTTGTGTTTCACTACATCCCACAAACGAATAATCTCCGAGTAGACTACCTTGTTCAGGCCTTCTGAACATCTCGATGAGTAGTCGATGGCCTTCTGCCAAATGATGCGCCTCCCCTTGGTCAGTTTCAGTTCATACACCTCCAGAGCCTGTTCCCCACCGACTGACTTTCGAAAGCGAGGGTGCCACTCACCAGATGCAAGACGTTGAATAACTGATATTGCCTTACTGCGGAGCTTTTCAGGTAGGCCGCCAAGGTGCTTCCAGAACTTCTCTGTACAGTCCACCTCCCACGTCAGCCCATCAAAGTCACTTTGTGGAGCATTCTGTTTGGCCAATTGCCTTCGAGGTGACTGTTCTAATTGCACCACCTGCCCACGACCAGCGATCTCTTCAGTTTCCTCGGATGAGGCCTCACTATCATCGTCTAGTAGAGCTTCTTCTTCATCTAGGACCTGAGATGAGCTTGTTGGTTCTACAGTTGGTTGACTCCGTGGTTCCTTGAGACCATACATTTTGACCATCTTAACGGACATCTCAACCAAAGCCGGCAGGGTAAGCTTCTTCACAGCTGGCTCCTTCGCCTCAGGAGGTTCTACCGGAGAAGTAGGTGCTGAGTCAGTATCTTTCGGTTCCTCTTGAAATACAGTCTTTTTGTCTCTCTTTTTCTTTTTCTTGTTTGCTTTGCCTTCTTTCTCAAACGCCCTTTGGTAGTCACTCAGCTTGCTGTACATCCAGTCTCTCCCGGTTCTAGCGCAGTACTCCAAGGCGGTCTTTGAATGTCTGTCTTTCACCTTGGGGTCAACGCCCGCCTTGAGCAGCAGGTCAAACAGGGCATCTGGCGGCTTACCCTTGCTGCGGGCAATCTCGTGAAGGGGAGTCTGCCCTTGGGAGTTCAAATACTGACCTCCTGACGGAGCGCCACACTTTTTTAGCACAAATTCTAGCAGCTGACAGAACCCTATAAAAGAAACATGCACATACGTACGTACACAGTATAGCAATACATCCATCATCAAATTACAATACAAGTATTTCTGCCTTATTTAGGTAATTAGCACATTAGGGTGCATGACATGAGGTACCGTATCAACTGGTTGTTAGGCGCATCTGCTTTATAAGCGCATATCCTCTGTTAAGCGCAGACTATCTTCCTGATCTTCCGCCATTATTGTTAGGCGCCCACTGATTACCATGGTTCACCTCTTCGTTAAGGTGCACATATACAGTGCAAGTTGCATAATTATATATAAATTGCGCACTGTGTATACGTATATTATATAAATTATACTGAGTCGTAGCATGTAGCTACTAATCCCGATGATGGCGGAGCGGATGGTACAACAGACGCTGGATGCTTTAGCAACTACTTCTAGAAAGAGGAATAGCTATTCCAAGGAGGAGAAGTTGCGCGTCATAAAGTGTTATGGCGAGAACGGCAAGAATCTTTACCAGACATGCAAGCACTTCGCGTTAAACTCCAGTCTTCTTGGCTGTCTGCCATTCAATGCCGCTTTGAGGATTCCCGTTAGCAGCGAAAGCGAACAGGTGTACCAGCAGTAATACACTTAACTCGTCGTAATAATACGTAAAAACACAATAAGACTGTTTGTTAAGCGCACATCCTTTATTAGGCGCACATTTCTCTGCTGTCAGAGCTATAGGTGCATCCGCCTAACAACCAGTCGATACCGTACTACGTATTACAGGGACATTGTAAAGGCCATGCACAGTATATGCAAGCACATGTTACAAGATAAGGGAGCGAGGGCCAAGTTCCATACTACAAACAATTGAACGTTTCGATACCTACATATCTACTGACACATCGGCTGAATACGTAACGTGACAAATTGTTCAAATATGTAAGTGCAAAGTGCATTGAAGAGAGGATACGTCAGTCTGAAGCATCTACTTAATCCTGGTACCCCAAAGAATCAATACGTATGCTAATAGAATGCCAATAGCATGGGATGATTCGACTAAGATTCAAGTGACAGACCCCAACTTACCTGTTTGTGTGGCATAGCTGGTAGCCACATGGACGGGGGTGGTTGAAGACGAGCCCAGTGCAACAAGGCTGCCCACTGGAGCACCCCTCTCCAGAACAAGAACCAGGTTGTCTATGATAGTGCACACCTCACTGGACGAAGCCTGTCGTTCAATTGCCTGGCTCAGGTGCTTTGTCAGTATTGTCACAGGACTAATCATGTCTTTGTAGGGAAGGACTGTGGCACCTTTATCAGCCATTTCGGCAGCAATGGCTGTGTCCAAGCTGGGCTTATGGTCAAACACGGAAGCTAAGGAGCAACAAGACAAGTCTTCATAATGAGGTACTAGAAACCCAAGCAGATCATAAGCTGGCAGGCGTAGCACAATGTCCAGAACGCTCTCCCCTTTGACATTCCGCAGGGTTGGGTTCATGCCGTTCTTTAGCAAAGTGGAGAGCATGTCGCGTGTGACACGAGACGACTTCCAAGACAACAGCTGATATGCATCACTGTCAGTGGGGCAGATGCCGTAACCGAGAAGGACTTCGACAATCTCTTTCAAGTGCTCCTGTATGCAGCGCCTAAGCCAGTCTTGTGCAGTATGCGAGCGCAAGTCCTCAGCTGGCACAGCATCACAGATTAGCTTGGTCATGCCTGTACATTCCTCTGGGGTAGCCTGCTTATTCTTTCTAGCTGATACAACCACGGACAGGTCATCAAGAGTAACCTTTGCTCCCTGATTAATAAGTGCCTTCAAAGCTGATGTAGAAGGATGCTTGTTCAATACCCTTCCTACATCGGAACCAGGTACCTTCACTCCCTTCACCAGTAAGGACTCTATACAGTCTGTCATGTCGTACCTAGCCACAAAGCTAACAATGCTCTCGCCCTTGCTGTTCTTAACATGCAGTGGAGGGTTGCTCTGCAAAATGGCACGTACCAGAGATGGCAACAAATGTGCTGCATCCCAGGAGAGTAGAGCTTTCATGTTGTTCTCACTAAGGCGGGCTCCATCATTCAACAGCCGCTGAACAAGTTGTGTCTCCTTCACTGAAATGGCTGTGTCAAGAAACAGTCGCATTTCCTTTGTTGTGCACCTCTCATATAAGAACATTAATAGCGTCTGATGCTTCTCAGAATCTGCCTCCTTCGTCTTGGCTACCTCTTTGATTCCAGTTACCACAGAGGCAGAATCAATTTGGATCCCTTGTTCCGCAAGCTGTTGTATGCTCCACGGGTGAAAGCCGACCACTGGCAGCATCTCACTCAAGGTGAAATCGTCCAATCTTATGTAGGTCTGTCCATAGGCACGATGCATTGGATACGACCCTACACTCAAAGGCTTTGGAATTAGCAGAAAAATGACGCACTTCCTTACAAGTTCCTTAGGGTAACCGCAACTCTTATCCAGGAGGGATTTCAATGTGTAATGCAGCATCTCAGCCGCCTCGCTTCGTTTTAGGTAGGACAGCTCAGGCATCTTGTCCAGGCAGCCTACAGTGAGGAGCCACGCACAACACACAACTGTAAATACGTACGTACATAAGCTCTCGTCATAGCTTGCATATTATGAAACAGCCACTCTGATACACTCTACGGCTCTGGCGCAATAGTATGCAAAATGAGACCTCATGCTACGCACTTGTAATGAAAACCATCACAGACCAGCATCACCAAAACAAGTGTCTTAATTAAGGCAATCCACACACGTACCTTCTCCTTCCATGACGGCCACAGCTAGCATGCTCGTAAATAGTTCTGGAGTTCTCTGCAGTCTGTAAGCTCGCATGTACATGTCAAAACCGCTCCTCCTGGTCTCAGAGGCCTCTTTTCTGGTCTTGGCAATCTCGGCCTTCTTAATGTACACATCTGCCATTCTCTGGTATGCCTGCAGAGCAAGGCAACTAGTTGTAAAGTACCCTTGGTAACCACAGATGTACGTACGTACTCTGTAAGCACGGTGGTACCCTCATTCTTATACACTGATATATTGATAACAGGAAGTACGGTACAGAACACCACCTTTAGTGCCTACATTCTACTACTATACTGTACGTGCGTACGTATACTTGAAACTGTATAATAATTATACTGTATGTAGAATGTCTTCCCGAACTTGGAATCTCCTAGCAGAAGACCATTGATTAATTAGAACGAAGCAGAAGCATCTCAATTGCCATCCCTACTACTGCCAGAGATGTGTACTGGAGGCCTCCTGTGTCTATACAGAGCAACCGGCAACGAAGCAATGACGGCCCTCCTGCCGTCAGTGATTTAATGTCCATTACTTTACATAGTTTATGTGCTTAGAGTACACATCCTTGCCCTTTCGTTCAGTACGATCGTCTCTTCTCTGGATGGCATTGCTGTGTGCTTTATCATACAATGATACCCACACGCTGGGTTTCATTGTAATATTGTATGCCACTTGTCATCATCACTACAGCGTACAATGGTAACGACATGACTACACACACAAAATAACAATTACATATGCATGCATGTACGTATGTACCACCATCACTGGAATTACCACATACCTCGCCATAACTGGCGTCAATCTCAATACAAGCCGC
>MKWU01006393.1_pt1 | contig 12003 bp, 15 predicted proteins | sample 809101 | NCBI WGS metagenome assembly MKWU01 (sample SAMN05860141, study PRJNA318959) | sponge metagenome | host: Aplysina aerophoba | place: Slovenia: Piran, Adriatic Sea, Gulf of Piran | collected 2013-05-07
GCGAGTTTTGCATTCTTATGAACGTTCATCCGGGGCTCTCTTCTCGGTCCGTTGACAGGAGTTCATCACCCATCAGCTTCCGAGATTCGGTCCCGGATGGACAACCTATTGAGAGATCACAGCTAGGCCGTGGACTCATCAACTCGCAGCCAGATGCGGATAGTAGCGATTTTGATCATGGCGAGGTAATTGGCGTCGAGTTTTTCGTAGCGTGTTGCGATGCGCCGGAACTGTTTGAGTTTGTTGAAGAAACGCTCGAGTAAATGCGCAGCGTGACCTGGAAATCCTGAGCTCGCTTTCCGGCGTCGGCAGGATCGTGCTCGCCACGCTGCTGGCAGAAGCACACGATCCTCTGCGCCGGAGAGACTATCAGGCCTTGCGATGCCTGGCCGGCGTCGCTCCCGTGACCAAGCGGTCCGGCAAGTCGCTGATCGTCATGCGCCGTCTCGCGTCTCACAACCGGCTTCAGGACGCCGTCTACCACTGGGCCGGGGTCGCGATACAGCACGACCCTGTTGCTCGGCGCGTGGTTTGCGCGCCGATCGGCGCGATAAGCTGTTGAAGCGGCTCGGGGGGGTCCAAGTTGCGCGCCGAACAACACTGTAGGGGTCGGCGTCGCCGGCTGCGTCTGGAGCCTGCGCGATCCGGGGCACGATCCGGCGGAACTTCTCGTGCTGCTCTATATCGCCCATTGGCCCGTCCTCGATCCTCCGCTACGCGAGACCCTGCCCGCGATCTTCGACGGCGGCGAGCTGCTGCCTAGCGAGCCGGACGAGGACCTGTACGACGAACGTGGGCGGCGCCTGGCGTAAGCCACCGGGCGCCCGCGCGGAGCCGGATTCCGACGCTCCAGACGGGCCCCAGCGGAGACGCGAATTTTGGAGCGGATTCGCACCCCCTGAATTGCCTCCAAATCGGCAATTTCAGGCGCCTCGCAGGCCCTTTGCAGCGCCCGGTGTCTCACGACTTTCCGTCAGGGCCGCCTCGCCGAGCGGCGGCGCCGGGCGACCTCGGGAGCGCGTAAACCCTTGAAGTGTGGGCAATGTGGCCGACCGTCCATCTATATCCACCTATATTCAGCAATGTCCGGGAATCCTCACGTCTTTCCGTCAGTTACAGAGCGATAAGGCGGCGCTCCAAAGCGTGGGCGGTGTCCACCAGGGTTTCCTGGACTTTCCCGTGCTGCGCTTGACGGCGCTCCCACACCTGCTGATTGCGCGCGCTCGTGCCTCTCGATGCGAGAGTCGCCGCCTCCGCGCGGGCCTGGTCCAGGGCCGCCGCCGTGCTCAGTTTGCCGCCAGACTCCTTCGCCAGCTCATGCGCTCTGGCAGAGATGTCCTGAGTGGTCGGCTCGCGGGGCGGCTGCAGGCCGGCCTCGGCGCGGGCCTGGTCCACGGCCTCGATTGTGGTCAGCCTCCGACCCGGCCCCGCCAACAGCTCACGCGCCCTGGCGGCGATTGCTTCACTGGACGCCAGGCCGCTCGCAAGGGCACGCGCGCGCGCCTGCTCCTCGGCCTCGCGGAGACGGTATTCCGCCGCGTCGATCGATAGCTTTGCCCAGTCGCGATCGTTGGTGGACCGGCGAGGTGCCGCGCGCGGCGCCGCTGGGCGCGCAAGCCTGGCGGCGGGCATGGTCAGATAGACCGTTTTCGTCATCGGCCGGGGCTCACGAGCCGGCCGCCGGCGGCGTCGCGGCGTCGAGCTCGGGGATGGACTTGGCGAGCACGGCGCGCGCGGCGTCGGCGTCGGCGATCGCCTTGCGCTCCTCCGCCTCACGGCGCTCGGCCGCCGCCAGGCGCGCGGCTTCCTTCTCGGCCGCTTCGTACTGGCGGCGACTGATCGCGGGCTTGACTGCCTCCCTGGCCGGCTTGATCAGCTCGTACGCATCTGTCTGCGCTACGGTCACCGGACCATGGGCATCACCGCGATTGTCACAGAAGAGCCGCTGCTCCAGGCCGTCCACCGCCGCGTTGAAGGCCTCGATATAGCCCTTGTTCTCGGGCGCATCGTCCAGCACATCGATAGCCGTTGCCAGACACTCCAGCGCTTCGACACCCTCTGCCGCTACCTTCAGCTCCCGCCGGTACGTGCCGAACGCTTCGGAGAAGGCCTCGACTGCCGGCAGCGCCGCGCCCTCCGTGTCGTCTACCCACTCGTCGAACTCGCGCTTACTTTGCGCCACCCAGTCACGTTGCTGGGCAATCTGGTCCTTGAGGATATGAACAGGCCTCCAGGAAATTCTCATGCTTTCCTCCTCACTGGTGGTGCGCGGGCACGGAAAGGCTCACCGTTCCCGCCATCGCGTTACGCCGCTGGGTTTCCTTCCATCCTCGCGGCGGCCGAGCGCCGGGAGACGATCGTCTCGACCGCCCTGATCAGGCGATCGAGCTCTCGCGGGTCGCCCCGCTGATTCATGTAGTTGATGTTCGCATCGATGACGGCTTGCGCGTCCGGGTACGGCCTGCCGTGGGGATCGATGAAGAGAGGGCGGTTGCACGTCAGCCACACGTGCTGCTTGATCTCGGCCATGGCGTTGCTCGGGAAGAATCCCCCCCGGCGCGTCTCGGCGATGCGCTCGCGCTCGCCCTTGAGATAGTCCAACAGGCGCCGGAGCCCGGCCCTGACTAGCGTGGCTTGGGTCGACATGAAGGCTCCTTTCCGTCGCTTGGCCCCGCCGCCCTGGCGAGGCTTCGAATTCATCCGGTCAATCGGCGATTCGGTCTGCACCGACCAGACCATGCCCGCGCGCGGAGCGCTTGTGCACCGGACGTGCGTCCGGTGTGTGGGCAGCGGCGTTCCCGGCGACGACAGGCGCAGCCCGTGTGCAGTTGCACCGTGAGCGCGCGGGATCGAAGGCGTTCGGCCAGGCAGCGATTCGGTCTGCACCGACCAGACCATGCCCGCGCGCGGAGGGCCTGTGCATAGGACGATTGTCCTAGGTGCGGGCAGCGGTGTTCCCGGCGACAACGGGCTCAACCCTCGCGCAGTCGCGCCGTGGGCGCGCGGGGATCGAATCCGTCTAATCAGTCGGGGCCTTGGCCTGCATCGATCACACGATGCGCGGTCGCAAAACTCCTATGGACCAAACCATTGTTTGCTGTGCGGTCAGCGCCTATTGCGGCCCAACGAACTCAAGGCCGAAAGCATCCATGGGCCTCAGACAACCTTCTTGCGCTTGGACAGCGAGGGATCGCTACCGGTCACAGCCTATACATCGAATTTCAGAGCTCCTATGAAATTCCCCGCGCGTCGCCGAGATTCCGCTTCGCTTCTGGTTACGGTGTCCGTTACTGCCGATTGCCTGCTGAGGTCGGAGTAGCCGAGGTGACTAAGTTCAAAGTAGCAACATGCAGATTGTGAGCCTGCGAGGTTAGCAAATTTCTGTACGTCCCTATTTCGAGCGGCGACCTCAACTGTGACACTTACCTAACAGCTCGTAATGCGACCACTCTGCGCGACCATTTCCGTCGTGGGAGCGCGCAGAATATACCTCAATGTGAACGACCGAACCCCGTCTGCAACACTCAACCTAGTCGTGTCTAGGCCATTCATCCGGTACCAGTTTCAAACCTTGTCGCCAACGTTCAACGATCGCCTCCTGATACCAGTCCTCGTTGATATCTGCATGCTCGGTAATCACAACCTGAAATTCTGGCGTCAGTTTGTCGACAACATCAAACACAAACCGAAACATACGAGACACAGCTTGCCAATCATCTTCGCTAACCATGGACATCGAGCCGTCCACATCCGTCTCAGCAGGAAAATACACTTGCGACGGCTGATCCAAGAATAAGAATCTGGGAACCGGTCGGCTGCGATCAACGAACCACTTATGGAGCGCGAGGTGTCCTATGAGATGGTAACCTATCCAATTCTCACCGCTTCCCATACGGCTCATCGGTATCGGACCGTCCTCGGTGTCAGCCACTATAGTCAACCTATTGAGGTCCAGCCTTAATGGAAAGGCTGAGTGCTCAAGTTCCAGTAGCCGAGCCCAATCGCTCATGTCGCGACTCAGGAGTGAGAGGATTGAATCAATTCGCTCCTTCACAAGGTCGTGGCTCAACTCCATTTCAAGTTCTTGACATTGCTCCCCCAAGCGCTTCGCTTCTCGCTCAAGCTCTTGACTGTCAGGCAGATCTGGAAGGCTCTCAAGGTAAAGGCTGATGCGACCCAGCACGAGTGCTCGCCTTGACGCTTCATCCCTCATCTGTTGCGCCCGTACACTCGCATTTTGCACTGCTTCCATCTCGGAGCGGTTTCTCATCAACTCCACTTGAACGGCTTGTAGCGTTGATTCCAGTTCAGCGATGGCTCGTTCAACTTGAGGTGCAGTGCGTGCAACAGCCTCCAGTCTCGACGAGATATCTTCGAGGGCGTCTTGTAGCAGCAATTCCCCAGGCAGACTTGCCGGATCAGGTAGCTCTTGAGTGCACAGGGGACACGAATGGCCGGGCTCCACTCCTTCAAATATCCCAATTGACGATAGGCGCGCGCGCTGTTCAGACGCCTCACGAGAAAAGCCCGATTCATCCCGCTCGAATACTCTCGCGGCGGCAACTTCGTCCCTGAGCCGTCTTCGTTTACGTTGAAGCTGAACTCTTTCTTCGCTGAGTCTCTCGTATTCGTCGTCCTCTGGAATATCCATTTCGAAGGATGTTCCAGGAGTCGCTGCAACGTCGCGAAGTGCGTTCACCGCGTCTTCCCACGTGCTCACTAATGATGCCGATAGGCCAGCATCGCGTGCTTCCGCCAAAAGAATGGACGCTTTTGTGATGCCCACACCACGCAGGGAAGCAAGCTCCCTAAGCTGCCTCTCGCATCCACGCAGCTCCTCCCTCAGTCGCCTCAGCTTCTCCCGCTTGCGGACGTACTCGTCGTCCACAGCTCCCAAAAGATAGGGCAAGGTGTCTTTCAGTGCTTGCGCAACAAAGTTATCCGCGGCTCCATGAAACAACTGTTGACGTCGAATTATTTCATCTTGTGGCTGAAAGCAGAGCGCCAATGTGTGACGTATTGTTGCCGATAGCGCGCGACGAGTCTGTCCCTCCGGTGGTTCGTGAAGATTATCGCTAATTCCTCCCCAACTGCTGAGCAGTGCGCGAAGCCCTTTCGTGTTAGTCGTCTGTCTGAGATCACCGTGTTCGGGAGTGTCAGTCTTACTGCCAATATCTACAAAACAATCCTCGCTCGACGCGGCGGATCGCGCCGGACAGCGACGAGCCACGAATGCCTCGCCCCCAAGCAATTGGAAGCGGAGTCCAAACCACGACACGGACCGCCGAATCGGCCCTTCTGGCACACGACACTCGTCCGCTCCAAAACAATAATCAACGATATCAACGAGGGCAGATTTTCCCGTCTTCGACGCGCCAGTAATAATACTCACTGCTCCCGGGCGAATGGGAAGAACTCTTCGTTGACCGTCGTGGGAGTATAATACTATGCTGAGCACTTGCATCGTCATGGGCGGACCCCCAACAGAGCGAGGACTGTCGATCCGCTGCCAGTTTGTGCGAACCACTTGCCCACAAGTGCGGATCGCCGAACACAAAGATCCACTTCATCACTCGAATTTCTGACCAAACGATTGATGGATCGTCGCCAATTGTCGTTGGCTTGGAGTCTACCTGCATCAAATCCCATGAGGCCGCGGGCGCCGCCAAAGCATATTGCTTCTCGTGTGGTCCCTACAAGAAGTCTCGCTCTAGTAGCGATGTGTCGCGGTGCTAAGGGGTTGGAATGAACCCAAACCGCCAAAGACGTGCGCGTATCCCGCGGGAGAGCTTCTCTCGTTGTACGGTGAAGAACTATAGGCAATATTAAGAATGTTTCTTCGAATGACAATCCATTTTCGTCGACCCTTCTGTATCCCTGTGCTGCCGACCAAAGGAGGAGTGAGCAAAACGCCGGATTCAAGAGCGCGCGCTCCTCCTTGGATCGCTCGCGCCAACTGGTCATTACGACGCCGTTCCCAGCAAATGCCTCAGCCGGGTTTGAAATTCACTATGCCATCCCACGCGCAATTCGTCGGAGAGCATGTGCAAAGAGCCCCGGCTTACGAAGGGTTCAGTTACGTTAGCACGAATCGGGATTAGCGTTTGTTCGGCCCATGAGAGAAGAATCCTGGCCCCTTCCTCTTTATTAGCCTCTGTGGCGCAGTCACTGAGCTCATCACGCATAGCTTCAAAGCACAATTCCCACTCTTCGACAAGACGCTTTTCGTACTTATGCAAATCCATACCAACCACGAGATCATCTCGTAGCCAGCGTGACCGCTGTTCGAACGCTCGGTAGAAGTCTCTAATTGCCGACGTTATTCGGCGCTTGCCGGCTTTTGTTAGTTCTATTTGTTGAACAAACACAGAGTCTTCGTGTGTCCTCCTTGTTGCGTCATCAAGTGTGAATTCAAGAAGGTCGTCATCTATTGGCAAAGCTTCTTGTTTGAATTGCTCACGCAGGTCCGACATTTGTGCTTCAAGTTCTATTGACCCAACTCGATCTGATGTAACGTTTGTTAGCTGCCGCAAAATCCTAGAAAACCACCATCCCTCCAGTCGCTGACGAAACGCGGCATGGTGTTCACGACCGGCGGCCCAATAAACTTCTTGTTTGAGTTCATTATCCAAGTCTCCAATGGTGGGTGCGGCGTCGAGTATTGTTACTTTGTCCAATATGCCAAGTTGTACGGATTCGGAGGTTTCAAGGAATACACGATAGGCTTTGGCGTGGCTTTTGTTCGTAGAGGAGTTGGCAGTCTTGACAAGCGCTTGCCGTGCCGCAGATAAGTCTCGTGTATTGGCTCGAAGGTTGTAAGCTGCGCTTCCTATATGTGCAATTGCTGTTGTGACCAAGTATAGTTTGGCGCTAGCGGGTATGGTTTCGGAGTGATGTCCTTCGAACCAGACACGGATGGTCCTCCATATGTCGGGACTGCTGTCGGACAAAGAACCGGAACCGGTCTTATGGTGTTTGGTCTGCAAAAGCTGGGTAGGCTGCCCGCCAGTGGTCTCAAATGCTACGTCGTCAAGCGTTTCAATACCAATCAAGAACTCAGGGTCTGTTCTCAATTGTCTCAGCGTCCATAATAACGCCGAGCGAACTTGGTAGAGATAACCAAGTGTAGCATCGACAGCGGAAAATTGAGACGATCCCGATTCGGTCACTTCGGTAGGCCCATTTTCCCTATACCTATTCTTTTGAGTCGCTGAACAGCTTGTTAGCTCATGGTCCTTGCTGGGGCATCATGGCCCCGAAGAGACGGTGGGCTCAATTGCCGCTACTCAACTCAATACCTTATAATGCAGGCAGACGCCAAGGCGCGTCGTCTCGTCTATCGTGGCAGGTGCGTTCAGGCCCGACCGCAGGCACGCTGATTGGCCGGCAGTGATCGGTTTAGTCTGGAGGTTTGGTTGGATGGTTTCTCGTCCAAGCTGGGAGAGTGGCGTTGCGGAGCCGTGCGGCCTGCTTGTGGCTTGACAGTCACCCCTGGGGCCCTGCCGGCCTGTATAGTGCCGATCGAGCGATGATATGGTGGCGACGGCGCTATTTTGCCGTGCCGGCGGCTCGTTCGGGTGTAGCGTTCCATTGAGAATTCCTACGACGATACTTAGAGGGGTGTCGTTGCCCGGCCTCAGGAACGCTCTGCTGCATGGCCCAATCGAGTGTTGAAGGCGGCCGCCTAGTCTATCCCACACCCCACCCAGCAGACGCGGCCGATGATCTCGGCACCCTCGGGCAAAGGCGCGTCCGGCCAGGCGGGATTGTCGCTTCGCATGATGCGCGCGCCGGCTTCGCCCCCGGCGGCGCGCTTCACCACCAGGCCCTCGTCGGTGCGGAGCAGCACGATGTGCGACGGCTCCCACTCCCGGCTCGATCGATCGATCAGGATCGAACAGCCGTCCGGCAAGGTCGGCGCCATGGACTGCCCCTTGCAGCCGATAACAATGCAATTCTCGCCGCTGAGGCCGCGCTGCTCCAGCCACCCGCGCCGCAACCAGACCCAGCCCTTGAACTTATCGCTCAGCTCGGGGTCGCCTTGGCCGGCGGCACTCTCAAGCTCGATTACGGTCGCAGGCCGCGCGCTCTCTTCCGACGGTTGCCCGTCCACGTGCCCGCGCGCTACGAGGGCGGCTTATGGGGCGGCAACCGCGTGATGAGAACTGGCCCCAACGGAAGACCGGACCGCACGCTGGCGGGCGCCCGGCGAACCCGTCGGGAGTGAGAAGGAGGGCAGCAGCGGACGCCCCCCCCCGCGGGGCCGCTCAGGCTATCCAGCGGCCCCCCCCGCCGGCGGGGCCGCTCAGTCTATCCAGCGCCCCACCCAACGCACGCGGCCGATGATCTCGGCGCCCTCCGGTGTTGTTCGGCGCGGGTGTTTGACGCCGATCGACTCTGTAACCTATTGAGAAAGCTATGTTCTAGGAGGTCAAAATTCGCCGCTTAACAACAGTCAATGCGCCAAGCACTCATCTCCCATCCCCACGGGTTCCGCGCAAATCGGCTTGCCCGGGTGTTCAGACGCACCAATCCCCAAGTGCTTAGAGCAGACGCGCCTACGCCCTGAAGCCCACCGGCCGGGGCCGGTCCGGCTTGGCGGCGCATTCAGCGCTCAGCATGGCGGCGAGCGCCTCGGGTTCCCCCAGCCTGCCCAGGAGCGCGGCCTTCCGCCGCACCACCGCGAAGTCGCCGGGGGTGAGGGCGGTAAGCGTCGCGATCTCCGCGGGCGGGGTGAGGCCGAAGTAGGTACGGAAGGCTGCCCCGGCCTGCTCCGGCGACAGATAGTCGAGCGTAACCTTGAAGACGAAGCGGCGGAGGGTCGCCACATCCAGATGCTCGCCGAAGTTCGTGGTGCAGGCGAAAGGCAGCGGGTGACTCTCCATCCAGGTGAGCATTTCGTTCACCTGGCTCACCTCCCAGGATCGCTCGGCGCCGCGCCGGTCGGCGAGGAGCGAATCCGCCTCGTCGAAGATCAGGAAGGCGCCTGTGTCTCGCGCCTCGGCGAAGGCGGCGGCGATGTTCTGTTCCGTCCCTCCGACCCACATCGACATCAGGTCGGAGGCCCGCTTCTGGATCACCTCCAGACTCATACGCTCGGAGAGGTAGCGGACGACTGCCGACTTCCCAGTCCCCGACGGTCCCTGCAGGCAGAGGGAGACGCGCCGCTCCCCGCTCGCCGCGAGCCTGTCCGCCAGCGCGACCGGGTCGGTATCGGCCTGGATCAGGGCGGGATCGAAGAGCGGCGGTGCTCCCTGCGGCGGGGCCTCGCACGAGAGCACCCGGGAGAGTCCGCGCACCCCCAGCCGCACGGTGTCGATGCCGCCGCCGGCGATGCCAGCCGCCGCCGTGGCGCCAGCCGCCACACCGGGGGTCGCGGCAAACTCCCGCGCCAGCGCGTGCGCCTCGCCGGGCCCGGCCTCGATACCATGGTGCCCAAGCATGCGCTTCCAGACTCGTTCTCTGACCGCAGCGGTGGGCGGGCGCAGCTCTAGGGCGAAACTCATGCGACGCAGAAAGGCGGGGTCTACCTGTCTCGCCTCGTTCATCGCCCAGAGCGTCGGCGCCGGCGCACGCTCCAGCAACCGGTGCATGTACACCTTGGAACCGCCGCTGCGTGAACCGGAGAAGAACGGCTGCCCGAAGAGCGAGAGGCCGCCGCCGTCAGAGCCCGACAGTAGATCCTCCATCTCGTCGAAGAGAAGAAGAGCGCTGCGGTTGCGTGCCACAAGCCGCTGGGCGAGCCGCAGCTCCTGCAATCTCTCGCGGCGGCTGGGCTCGTCTCCGTCGTCGTCCGCCTCGCCGATCCCGTAGAGGGTCACGCCGAGGCGTTCGGCGAGCACCTTGCACAGCTCCGTCTTGCCAGTGCCGGGCGGCCCGTACAGGAGGACGTTCACGCCCTTCGCTCCGCTCCGGAGAGCACCCTGGATCAGGCGTTCGATATGGTCGCGGCCCTCGGCGACATGATCGAAGTCCGACCACTCGAGCTCGCTTGCAGGCGCGGCGTCCAGCAGCAGGCGATGCACGTCGAGGCCGGCGCTGCCGGGCACCGTGGCCAGGCGCCGCAGCCGGTCGACGACTGTCACGTCCCCGTCGCTCTCGACGGAAAGAAGCCCCGAGCTCACCAGCGGCGCACTATCGGAAAGCCGCTCGCGGATCGTGCTGGCGGAAATGCCGAGCAGGGCGGGAACGATCGAGCCCTTGAGGGTGCGGGTAGCGAGCCTCTCGAACATGGTCGAACGGAGCATGACGTCGTCGATCATCGACTCGATGACGGGCTGCGTGTGGTAGCGCAGCAGCAGCTCCAGAATTGCGACGTCCGTTCGATCGAGGCCGGTCGTCTCTGCCAGGCGCCGCAGCCGCCGCGCCGTGAGGTCGGGTTTGGGCTGCGCCGCCGCCGCGCGCTCCTCCCGCAGGGCTTGCTGAAAGACGCGCCATTCGCTCCTGGAAAGCTTGTCGTCAGGATCGATGTTCGCTCGATCCAGGCGGGAGCGCAGCCGCCTGCTCGCGAAGGCTACGCCTTGCTCGTTCTCCATCACCCATTCAGCCAGCGCATCCGCCGCCAGGTCGCGGTGACGGAGCCGCGCGGCGGCATTGGTGAGGTAGGAGACGATGAGGTGGCGCTCGTAGTCGGTGAACATGGCTCCCTCCATATGGCAGTGTTGAGCTCATGCTACCGCACCTTAGATCGTGAAGCAAGATTTATACGTGTTATTCATGAAGAAAGATAATATCTCGTAGATCATGTTAGAATATCTGACGAGTGTTGAGCTTTGCCCCTCGGTTCGCATTGTCATTCCAGTTGCAGACTGACGGATGCCTCAAGGGAGCCTCCGCTGAGTCTTCGAGCGTGTAGCTGTATTGCCAGGACCGGTCATGGCCTGTCATCCCTGCTGAGCGCCTTCAAGCGCTTCTGAAGAGCATCTAGCTCCGAGGCAGAAAGCAGCCTCGCCACCGCGACGATCAGGTCGACCAACGCAGTCTTTTCGCCATCCGCCCCAACCAGGCCTTGATCGTCATGAACGTCGTTACGAACGTTGATGCGCATTTTTCTGCTGGGGGCCTTGCCATACTGGGCCAGGAAGGCAGACAGCTCCGAGATTAGCACGGCATACAGTTCGGAACCCGAATCCACTTCGTGAAACCACCGTTGCAACTGAAGCTCACACACGCGCCCGTCCAGGCATTTTCTTGACAGGTCGACATATGAATCGGCGTCCAAACCCTCGTACCCACAAAACTTGGATGGACCGAACCGCCATGTTCCATCCGCTCTCTTTGCGGCATACCACGCCCGCGCATAGGCGAGGCGGCCGGCGAGCGCAGGACTTTGCCCGACTTCGTCCGAGAAGCGGAAGATCGCGTCGGTCACCATGCCTGGAGTCGACGCCAGAGGGGGGGGCGAAACAGCTGCGGCCATGACAGCAACCTCCATCCACAATATAATGAACGTGTACAAAATGTACTTTGCGCCTTGAGATGTCAATATCCTTAAATCGTCCGCGAACCCCCGCGCCGCGAAAATCGCCGCTCGCTAAAACGGACGAGGGCGACGCCAAGCTGGGCCGATCAGGAACCGGTGGAGCTAGGAGCCGGCCCGGTCCACAGCATCGCCGTCGTGCTCAAGGGAATCGCGTCCGAACTCAACAGTGGCAGGAATAGAAGGCCGACCCCGACTTGTCTCCGAGCGCCCGACATGACCCCGGCGGGGCCTTCGATCGTCGAGCGTCTCCCCAGCGCCAACCGACGCGCCGGTCAACAGGCCAAAAGTCAGGTTTCTGTCCAATTGGACGGTTATTCGGCGGCAATGAGCGCGGCCGGAATCCGCTAAGCGCTTGATAAAAGTGGCGCACCCGACAGGATTCGAACCTGTGACCTCTGCCTTCGGAGGGCAGCGCTCTATCCAGCTGAGCTACGGGTGCTCTCGGCGAACCGCAGGCACCATAGGCAAGCCGGGCGGCGCCGGCAATGGCCTCGGCAAGTCCCCTCCTCACCCCGGCCCTC
>MKWU01006396.1_pt1 | contig 12000 bp, 6 predicted proteins | sample 809101 | NCBI WGS metagenome assembly MKWU01 (sample SAMN05860141, study PRJNA318959) | sponge metagenome | host: Aplysina aerophoba | place: Slovenia: Piran, Adriatic Sea, Gulf of Piran | collected 2013-05-07
CGGCTTGGACAGCTCGGCAGGGATGCTCACGCCAAACTGCACATGGCTTCGCAACTGTCGTCAATTTGAGCGGGTGTACCCGGTTGGTCTGGATTGCCGGCTCAATCGCTATTGCCGTCGGTTAGCGCGGAAGTGTCGATTCTGGCAACGGAAACTATCCTTTCCCCCTCTTCGATGCGCATTAGCCGTACTCCACCTGCAATCCGTGAGCGAAACGAAATGTCCAGCACGTTGCAGCGAATGAGCTGTCCCTCATTGGTTGTGAGCACGATCTGGTCGTTGATTGACACGGCCATGAAGGCAACCAGTTTGCCGAGCTTTCCGGCCAGCAATCCTGTTCCTGTACGGCCCTTGCGCGCCGTGTACTCGTGACTCGAGGAGAGCTTTCCAAATCCTCTCTGGTCAATCGTCAGCAACAGGCTTTCCTGCTCCCGCAATTCCAACCATCGCTGATTCGGAGCTTCAGGTTTTTCCGCATCGGCAGCAGTTTCTTGCTCGGCCGAACTGCCATCCTCCATGGGCAGCAAAGGCGGCGCTTCGTCAGCCAGCGCCGCAGACCGCGCGGATGCGGCGTGATGGACTTGCTCCTTCCTGTGCTGGATGCGTCGCCATCTCAGATAGTCCCTGAGCTCGCTGCGCACCAGGTTGGAGCCTGGAGTGACCTCCAACGCGATCACGGTGTCACCCTCCGCCAGAGAAACTCCCTTGGCGCCGAAGGCGGACCTTGACTTCACGGCTCGCAGCAGTTTGACCGGGAATCGATTGACCCGACCATTTTGTGTTGCCACAAGTACATCATCGTTGACAGTGCACAGCTTGACGTTGACCAGCGACGCATTGTCCTTAACTGGAAATGCCAGCTTTCCAACTGACGACACATACTTGAAAAGCGACAGGCTGCTGCGGCGCAGCTTGCCATTTGAAGCGGCAAACACCAGGCAATCGGAGTCGCTGGCGTAGTTGTCTGGCGCAATTGGCGTGATTGCTGAAATCGCAACGCCGCTTTCGACCTTGAGTATGCTGGCGAGCGGGCGTCCGCGACTGTATCGGCGGCCTTCCGGGAACTGCCACGTCTTGGTCTTGTACACGCGGCAATTGGCGGCAAAGCACAGAAGCTCGTCATGAGTGTTGGCCACATGGACTGCAGCCACGAAATCGTCCTCCGCCATGTTGGTGCCAATCAGTCCCTTGCCTCCGCGTCGCTGGCGTCGAATGTCGTCGAGCGGCGTGCGCTTTACATGGCCCGAACCGGTGATGATAACCACCATTTCCCGGCGCGGAATCAAATCCTCGTCCAGAATTTCCATGGTGTCCTTGACGATTTCCGTGCGCCTTGGCACTGCGAACTTGGTCCTGACCTCCCGAAGTTCGTTTGAGATGATTTCGAGCACGCGCTGTCTGGACCGCAGGATCGCAAGGCAATCCTCGATTTGGAAAGCCAGCTTTGCCAGATCCTTGCCAATCTCCTTGATGCCCAGGGCTGTCAGTCGCTGCATGCGCAGATCCAATATCGCCCGAGCCTGTCGGTCGGACAGTCGGTACGTCAGATCGGCTTCAACCGGGTGGAGAGGATCATCTATCAAGCGAATGTACTGGGCGATGTCACCTGCATGCCAGTTTCTGGCCTTTAGCGTCTCTCGTGCGTCGGCGGGTCTTTCGCTCCCCCGTATGATGGCGATCACTTCGTCGAGATTGTTGACGGCAACCATGAGTCCGCACAGCAGGTGACTGCGTTCGCGTGCCTGCCGAAGCAGGTGTGCTGTTCTGCGGGCCACGACTTCCTCGCGGAATTCAACGAAGGCTGACAGAATCTGTCTTAGATTCATCACACCTGGCCGGCCGCCGTCCAGCGCAACCATGTTGCTGTTGAAAACCGACTGCATGCGGGTCCTTCGCCAGAGCTGGTTCAGGACGAACCGGGCGTTGGTGTCCCTCTTGAGTCCAATGACAACGCGGACTCCGTCCCGGTCGGACTCGTCCCGCACGCTCTCTATCCCTTCAATGTGCTTGTCCTTCGCCGCCTTGGCTATTTTCTCGACCAGATCTGCCTTGACGATCTGGTAGGGGACTTCCTCGATGATTATCGATTCCTGTCCGCTTGGCGCGGTCTCGATCGACGTGCGGGCTCGAATGACAATCCGGCCTGCACCTTTGTGATATGTGGCTCTGACGCCATTTTCGCCGTAAATGATGCCGCCAGTGGGGAAGTCCGGTCCCGGCAAGAGGTCGATCAGCGCATCGGTCGAAGTGTCGGGATCTTCAATCAGCGCCAACGTCGCATCGATGACTTCGCCAAGATTGTGAGGCGGTATGTTGGTCGCCATTCCAACGGCAATTCCGGCGGCGCCGTTGACCAGCATGTTGGGAAACCGCGCCGGCAAAACGACCGGTTCCATATCCTTGCCGTCATAGTTCTCCTGGAAATCGACCGTATCCGTGCCGATGTCAGAGAGTATGGCATTGGCAGGCTCTGCCAGCCGCACTTCCGTGTAGCGCATCGCCGCGGCATTGTCGCCGTCGAGCGACCCGTAGTTGCCTTGCCCGTCCAGCAGTGGCAGCGACATCGTGAAGTCTTGGGCCATGCGAACAAGCGCATCGTAGATCGCGCCGTCGCCATGAGGATGGAACTTTCCCATGACCTCGCCGACCGGGCGTGCAGATTTGCGATAGGCCTTGTCGTGAGTGTTTCCGGCATCGTGCATGGCGAACAGAATGCGTCGATGCACCGGCTTGAGGCCATCTCGGACATCGGGCAATGCCCGCGACACGATGACGCTCATTGCATAGTCCCGGTACGACGAGGTCACCTCATCGACGATTGAGACGATTGGGACCAACCGATCCTCGTTGATGTCCTGTTCGGTGTTTTCAGAGTCGTGCATGGTGGGAATTCGGGAAGCAAGCCTCCCGTCCGTCAATTCTAGTCGGGTACGAGCGCTCGGCCGCCGCCGCAACTGGCCGGGCAAATCTCGTGCACATGGTTCAATGCCTGCAAAGACAGATCAATTGTTCGAAGGACAGGCCTCGGACAGGGAGAGACCCTGGCTCAAGAGGCATGCCCGTGATCCGTGCCTTGAGGGCGGCGTTGGCCGACCATTGCGGATGAACAGTCGGCATCTGCCAAATCTGTTGTTGTCGGCGGGTTGGCGTGGCAGCGGACCAACCAGCGCGGCGCGTGCCGGCTGTCGCTAGAATGGAACCTCGTCATCCTCGATTTCCGCCACTGCGATGTTCTCGGCGCCCTTCGGCCCGGGCGTGCTCGCGCCGCTTGACTCCACAGGTTTCGAGGCGCCGGCAGCGCTGCGGGATGAAAAGCCCCGGTTCTGCTGCCGACCAGTCGGCGCGGACGCTGCCCTGGTCGCAGGAGGATTCTGCGGAGAGGGGGCGGATGCAGCTTGTCCATCCTCGTACACGCCAAGCGGAATGGCCGAACCATGGAATGGCTTGATCGACACCTCCGTGAATGTGCTTTCGCTGCCGTCCTCGGTTTGCCGCTTGTTGGTTTGGAGCCGTCCCTCGACATAAACGAACATCCCGGCCTTCAACTCGTTCGCCAGCGTGGCGACCAGCGGCGCGACATACGCGGTTACATGATTCCATTGCGAGACTTCACGCGGTTCGTTGGTGACGCGATCGGTCCATCGATCCGTTGTGCGCACAACAAACTTGCACACCTGTCCAAATTGAAGGTGTCTGATTTCCGGATCCTGGTCTGCAAAGCCAATCAGCGTGACCCGGTTGACGGTGTTCAGGTTGGCCAGTTCCTCCTGCGCGCCGAGCGGTATCACAGATCCATGAAATGGCCTGACCGAGACCTCCGCAAATGTCTTTTCGTTGCCGTATTCATCCTGCCTCTTGGTGGTTTGAAGCCGCCCTTCGACATAGACAAGCATTCCAGCCTTCAGATCATTCATCAAACTGCTGACAAGCGGCGCGGCGTAGACGGACACGCTGTTCCACTGTGAGACTTCACGTGGTTCGTTGGTCCTGCGGTCGGTCCACCTTTCCGTTGTGCGCACGACAAAACTGCATATTTGTCCAAACTGAAGGTGCTTGAGTTCCGGATCTCTTTCGACAAAGCCGATCAATGTGACCCGGTTTACAGTGCTGATGATTGCCAATTTGTACTTTCGTAGAGGGTTCAAGTTCTCGTTGCCAGTGCGGTTGCGGTGACATGCGAACTCAACCCGTTGCATTGAGTTGCATCGCAACGCGCGAAGTCAGCGGCACAATTGCACAAGCCTGTTGGGATGTAAACGAATTGCCGAGGCTTCCCAATGGTACAGATATTTGCCGCAGCCGCGTGCTTCAATACCCAATGCCCGCATTTGCCACGAAAAAGTCGGCTCGCGCGGGAATTCCGAATGCGTCGGTCTCTTGACGGCACCCGGTCTTCCGTCAGTTCCCTTGAGCGGCAGTTGCATTGCCGGTGACTTGCATTTCATTCAATCGGCCTGAACTTGCCGGCCTGTCCAGCGACAGGCGCGCTTTGGCAAGTGCGTTGATCCAGTTGCAGCGGTTCCCGCTGAGAAACAGCCGCTTGACCCATGGCGAGCGCTTTCAAGTCCTGTCAGGGAACGGGTTTCACAATTCATTCTGACAGTGGCTCAAATGGCAGGATGCTGTTTCCGGAAACGCCTTCCGATTCGCTCGGAAAGCGCTGCACATTCATGCTCGATGCCGACATGACCGCAAGTCCCAGCGATTTCCTCCCCGCATGCCCAAAATTTTGTTGCCGTGTCCGACCGCTTGACGCAGGCACTTCGCTCACCGCCAAGCTAGGTGGCTTCCAGTGTCGTAGCAAGGAAATTTGTCGCGGTGTGAGACATGCTGATTTCAGAGTCGACGGCTTGTTGGGATTGTTGAATGCCCGCATGCTGGCTCAATGTGGTCGAGATTGAGATTGGCGTTCTGCAGGGTCATTGTCTCAATCGACGCATTCCCGACAGGAAGACCCTTGATGCGGAGATCGCGGTTCCAATGAAACGAAGAAATGAAGACAAGGGACGGACAAGCTGGATGTTCACCGTCGACAAGGCCAGGGACAAAACGGGCAAAGCCTATCCCAAACCCGAAGCTTCCAAACTGCAATCCAGCGATTCAGAACCACGGTGAAGAGACACTGGACACCAAACGAGCAATTGCGAGGCGCAAGCGCCGAACATTTCCGGAAATTCAAAAGCACTCTCGGGGTCAACCGGCTGCGACAGGCCACATTGCTGCCAAGAACATGTTGGAGGCGCTGAAGCGGCAGGCGACTGGGTCCGCCGGTTGTTGTTCAACGACTTGGTTGCCCGCTTCCGAATCAATCTGAACTACGATTTGAGGACCCATAGAGCTTGTTGGTGGACAGGATCCATCCCTGAACTGGCTTTCAGCACGCCGTCAACTCGACGTCCATGCCTTGCAACACAATCCTGTGTCGCAAAGGAAGGGCGCCGACTTGGGACGCGAAACAGGATGCATTGAATTTGTTCTCCAATCGTTTACCATCGGTCCGTTTGAAGGACACGGGCAGGTTTGTATGGCTGAACTGACGCACATCCGCGTTCGCGGCGCACGCGAGCACAACCTCAAGTCGATTGACGTCGACATACCCAGAAACAAGTTTGTTGTTGTCACGGGTGTTAGCGGTTCAGGAAAGTCCTCGCTGGCTCTGGACACCGTATTTGCGGAAGGCCAGCGCCGGTATGCGGAGAGTCTCTCCGCATATGCCAGGCAGTTTCTGTCGAGCATGGAGAAGCCGGACGTCGATCTCATCGAGGGCCTGTCGCCCGCGATCGCAATTGAGCAAAAGACAACCTCCAGCAACCCCCGCTCGACGGTCGCCACCATAACTGAAATTCACGACTACTTGAGGCTTCTGTTTGCTCGTGCCGGCACTCCGCATTCCCCGGCGACAGGCCTTCCAATCAAGGCCCAGCAAGTGTCGGACATGGTGGACCGGATCATGCAGCTTGACAGCGGGACGAGGTTTCACCTGCTTGCGCCTGTGATCCGCGATCGCAAGGGGGCATTCAGCGCAGAAATGAAGGAGTTCAGGAAGAAGGGATTCCTGCGCGTTCGCATCGACGGCAAGACACGCATGTTGAGTGACAGGTTCAAGATTTATCCAAAGAAGCGGCACAACATCGATCTCGTCGTCGACAGGCAAATTGTGCAAAGCGGAATCGAGGGACGGCTGGCGGAGTCGCTGCGCACGACACTGGACGCAGCGGATGGCCTCGCCGTGGTCGAGTTGATTGATCGCAATCCAGTTGAAACCATTCTGCTTTCCGAAAACCATGCCTGCCCAGTGTCGGGATTCACGGTCCCCAAGATGGAACCCAGAATGTTCTCCTTCAACACGCATGTCGGCGCTTGCCCGAGCTGCGATGGATTGGGTTACGAAATTCGCTTCGTGGAGCAATCGGTCATCCTGTATCCGGATAGTCCGATGGCCGAAGCTTGGTCGCCCAATGTGACCTGGTGCGAGCCCAAGGTGCCGGCGTATTATGACAAGTATGCAAGATTGCAGGGAATAGACCCCAGGATGCCATGGAATGACCTGCCGTCGTGGTTTCGGACGACTGTCCTTCACGGCACGGAATCCAATGGGGAGCAGGTGCGAGTGCCAAACCCACGGATTAGACTCAAGCCGATCCTTCCGTTGATGGAGAAGATCTACGAGAAGGCCAACAAGTCTGTTCGGCGCTTGTTGGGCCCTTGGCGGCAGGAGAGGGACTGCAAGGACTGCAATGGCTACAGACTGAAGCAGGAATCGCTGTCCGTGCAGATTGCGGGACTCCACATTGGTCAGGTTCTGAACAAATCGATCAGGGATGCCTTGATTTGGATACACGACGTGCCGTCCGCGCTGTCCGTTCAGGAACGGACAATTGCAAAGGAGGTGTTGAAGGAAATATCCGGCCGCTTGCAGTTTCTTGCCAACGTGGGACTCGACTACCTCACGCTGGCGCGTGCCGCGTCCACGTTGTCGGGCGGGGAGAGTCAGAGAATTCGCTTGGCCAGCCAGATCGGGGCCGGATTGACGGGCGTGCTGTATGTATTGGACGAACCGTCGATTGGCCTGCATCAGCGAGACAATCGGCGCTTGCTCGATTCACTTGAGAATCTGCGCGACCGCGGCAACACTGTTGTTGTAGTCGAGCATGACGAGGAAGCGATCAGATCAGCGGATCACCTGATTGACCTGGGTCCAGGAGCCGGCATACACGGTGGCGAAGTAGTTGCAGCGGGCACGCCTGAAGAAGTAGCGCAGTCTCGAGACTCCCTGACCGCCAAGTATTTGCGGGGCGAAGAGAGCATTCCGATTCCGCCGAAGCGAAGAAACGGGCACGGATTGTCCATTGGTGTCAGGGCAGCCACCCTCAACAATCTCAAGAGACTGAATGTCGACATACCGCTCGGCAAGCTGGTATGCGTTACGGGTGTATCGGGAAGCGGGAAGTCTTCCTTGATCAATGGAACGCTGTGCAGCCAGTTGCAAAGTTTCAAGTCCGGCAGATTGTCCGCTGGCGGCGGGGGATCAAACATTTACATTCAAAGCGGTGCAGACCTGTATTGTGACAGGGTTGTGGAAGTCAGCCAGCGACCAATCGGCAAGACCCCCAGGTCCAATCCGGCTACCTACACAAAGATTTTCGACCCGATTCGAAACTGGTTCGCGCAACTCCCGGAATCCAACGCTAGAGGCTACACCAAGAGTCGTTTCTCCTTTAACGTCAAGGGCGGGCGATGCGAACATTGCAAGGGTGAAGGGGTCATCAAGGTCTCCATGCTGTTTCTGCCCGACGTGTTTGTGCCTTGCGAGAGTTGCAATGGCAGTCGGTTCAATCGCGAAACTCTTGAGGTCAAGTTCCGGGGCAAGAGCATTGCGGACGTGCTTCACATGACAGTTGAAGAGGCGAGCGTACATTTTGCGTCGATACCGCTGATTCATTCCAAGCTTGAATTGATGCTCCAGGTTGGTCTGGGATACATTAGGCTGGGTCAGCCGTCTCCACTGCTGTCGGGAGGTGAAGCGCAGCGCATCAAGCTGGCTCGGGAACTGGGCAGAACCGGCTTCTACAGGACCTTGTACTTTCTCGACGAACCAACAACTGGCCTTCATTTTGACGACATACGGAAGTTGCTGAAAGTGCTGCACTCGCTGGTTGACCGCAATCACACGGTGATCGTAATCGAACACAATCTGGACGTCATCAAGTCGGCTGACTGGATCATCGATCTTGGGCCTGAAGGAGGAGCCCAGGGAGGCAGGTTGGTGTGCCAGGGAACGCCCGAATCCGTTGCCAGATGCCCAGATGGCCATACAGGGAAGTTTCTGCGCGATGCACTGCGCAATCAGGAACTTCGGACGTCCTGAAGCCTGGCAACCTTCCGAGCTTGAAGCCGTCAACCGTTTCGGTGCGGACGTGACCGGATTGGAACTTGCCAGTTAGTCGCGAGTCTCGCTGTCGTTGCCTTCCAGCATGCCGAGGATTACGGCCGAGAAGTCCATGTCTCCCTTGCCCAAGTCCTCAACAAATCGTCGGTAGAACTCCTTGGCCGCCATCGCAATCTCAGGTTCAAAGCCCGCCATTCCGGCTGCCCTTTCGGCAAGCAGCAGATCCTTGAGCATTAGGCGCGCCGCAAAGCCGGCCTTGTACTGGTTGTCGGCGGGGCTTTCCGCACCCACGGCCGGCACAGGCGTATAGGCGTTGCTGGTCCAGCTGTACCCTGACGACTTTGAAACGACCTCATGAACAACATTGAGGTCAAGGCCGAGCCGGCTGGCTAGAGCAAATGCCTCACACGTGGCTATCATGGCTGGCGCAAGGATCATGTTGTTGCAAATCTTCGTTGCCTGACCGGCGCCGACTCCGCCACAGTGCACAACTCTGCCGCCAACCGTCTCCAGCAGCGGACGCGCTCTGGCAAAGGCGGTCGATGCACCGCCAACCATGATTGTCAGCGTTCCAGCCTGAGCGCCCTTGACGCCTCCGGATACAGGCGCGTCAAGAAACTCCACGCCGCAAGCCGCCGCCGCCGTTGCGACGGTTTCGGCAATCTCGATTTCGACAGTTGAACTGTCGACCCAGATGCATCCTTCCATCATGTGCGGGAGCAATTCATCGGCGACGCGGCGCACGGTTCCTCCGTCGGGCAGCATCGTGAACACAATCTCTCGGTTCCGGACGGCACCTGGCGCCGTTCCGGGCGGCACGTGGCCCCGGTCGGGGCGAGGAGACGCCGTGGGGGCAGGGCGCGAAAATGTCGAATCCCGCGGTTTCATAACCGGCTGCAGCCAGGTTTGCCGCCATGGGAGCGCCCATGTTTCCCAAGCCAATGAATCCAATGTTCATGCTGCACCATCCCATTTCAAGGCCAGTTCGTTCAATGGCCGCAAGAACCACGCGATTTCGTCTTCGGCCACATCCGCGACGCAGGAGTGCCTCCAGTTTGGCCGGCTTCCCCTTTCAATCAAGCGCGCCCGAATGCCCTCAAGGAATTCGCCCCACTCGGCCGAACGATAGACAAAGCGAAACTCCAAGTCGAGAGCCTCCTCGATGCTGTCGACCGCGCGCTGCCGCCGGACCAGCTCGCAGGCGCATGCCATGGACAACGGCGAGTTGCCTGACATTCGCTTGAGACACTCCCTGGCGAAACTGTCGCCGCAGTCATGCAGGCTGGCGACAATGGCTGCCGGCGTCCTGCCCTTGAAGTGGCGGTCGATGTCCGCCCGGTTTCGGGCAAGGGCGCCTTTGCCTCGGTCCGTGGAATTTCGATCGACTGACGTCGTCACCCCTGAAGCAACGAGTTCCCTCCTTGCGTCTGGCCAATCCGCTTCCGGGACGAAGCGGTCCGCAAATCCGGCATAAATTGCGTCCTCGGCCTCGAGGCGCTCGCCGGTCATTGCGAGAAACTCGCCTGTGTGCCCGGGAGAGCGGGAAAGCAGATGGGAACCGCCGACATCCGGAACCAGGCCGATGGTGCACTCGGGCATGGCAATGCGGCTTGATTCGCCCACGATGCGGTGCGAAGCGTGACAGCCGATTCCGACTCCACCCCCCATGACGTACCCGCGAAGGAAGGTCACGATTGGTTTGGGGTAGCGTGCCAGCTTTGCATTCAGCCGATACTCGTCTCGCCAGTAGCGCCGACCGTACTCGAAGTTTCCGGCAATGCCCTTTCTGTACATTTCCTGTATGTCGCCGCCGGCGCAGAACGACTTTCCGACTGCGTCCACAACAACAAGCCCCACCGCGTCCTCATGGCGCCAGCTGTCAAGGGCAGCCTCGATCTTCAGGCACATTTCGTGTGTCAGGGCGTTCAGCTGCTTTGGGCGCGACAGCGTGATGCAGCCCGCAAATCCTTCGGTGCGGATCGCTAGGTCGCTCAACTGACCCGCTCCGCCATGAGCTCGCGAAACACGATCATTCGCATGATTTCGTTCGTGCCTTCGAGAATCTGGTGAACCCTCAGATCGCGGACGATCTTTTCGATGCCGTACTGAGTCAGATAGCCGTAGCCGCCATGCAGCTGCAGGCAGTCGTTGGCAACGTCGAGACATGTGTCGGTGACCAGTCGCTTTGCCATGGCGCATCGCTTGGTTGCGGAGGGGTCTCCCCGTTCAAGATGCCAGGCGCTCGAAAGCAGGAATGTCCTTGCGGCGGCCAGCTCGATTTCCATGTCTGCGACACGAAACTGCAGCGCCTGAAAGCGGTCCAGGGTTTGTCCGAAGGCCTTGCGCTCGCCCATGTATCTGAGGGTTCTGTCAAAGGCTTCCCTGGCGCCGCCAAGCGAACAGGCCGAAATGTTCAGCCGGCCGCTGTCCAGACCCGCCATGGCGTACTTGAAGCCGTGGCCTTCACTGCCCAGAAGATTGCCTGCCGGCGCCAAACAGTCGTCGAACTGGACTTGACGCGTTGGCTGGGCGCGCCAGCCCATCTTTTCCTCCAGCGCTCCAAACGAAAGCCCGTCGCTTCCAGCATCGACGATCACCGCTGAAATGCCATGTGGTCCCTTTGCGCCTGTTCGGCACATGACGAGGTAGCAGTCCGAGTATCCTCCCCCTGAAATGAACGCCTTGGCGCCGTTCAGCTTCCAGCCCGAGTTCGTCCGGGCCGCCGTTGTTCGCAGCGCCGCCGCGTCGGAGCCGGAACCTGGTTCCGTAAGGCAGTACGAAAACACCAGCTCCATGCTCGCAGCCGCATGCAGGTAGCGTTCCTTGAGTTCGGCGGCGCCGAACGCGTCGATCATCCATGCGCACATGTTGTGAATCGAGAGGAACGCGGCGACGGACGGACACGACATGGCAAGGGCTTCGAACACCAGTGCGGCTTCGACCCGCGACAGCTCGGAGCCGCCATGATCCTCGCTGACGCACATGGCGCCGAATCCCAGCGCCGCGAGTTCAGACCACAATTCACGCGGGATTGTGCCTTGCCTTTCCCATTCCAGGGCGTGCGGCAATATGTTCTCACGGCCACACTCGTAGGCCATGTCGAACATTGCCTGCTGTTCATCCGTGAGCGAGAAGTCCATGCCTGTATCAGAGAGTTGGTCCGTTGCCCGGAAAACCGGCTTGCCGGCCTGACACCGTTGCCGATGCGTCAGGAGGCAATCTGCCGATGTCGTTCAGGCAAATCCCCTTGAACGTCATGAGAGTGTCGGAAAGTTCAGGACGGCGCCTTCCTTGATGCCGCTTGGCCAGCGGGCCGTCACGGTCTTGGTGCGGGTGTAGAACCGAAAGGCGTCCGGACCGTGCTGGTTCAGGTCGCCAAATCCCGACTTCTTCCATCCTCCGAACGTGTGGTAGGCAAGCGGCACGGGAATGGGCACATTGACGCCAACCATGCCAACGTTGATCCTGTGCGCAAAATCTCGAGCCGTGTCTCCGTCACGAGTGTAGATCGCTGTTCCGTTTCCGTACTGGTTGTCCATGACAGTGCCCAGCGCCTGTTCGTACGAGGCGGCGCGAACGGTGGAAAGGACGGGCCCGAAAATCTCCTCCTT